>Ga0307430_1000414_pt1 | contig 37501 bp, 32 predicted proteins | sample SalMarWE160130MG_FD_202159 | JGI IMG/M metagenome (GOLD analysis project Ga0307430, IMG submission 202159) | Salt marsh sediment microbial communities from the Plum Island Ecosystem LTER, Massachusetts, United States - WE1603-130 | ecosystem: Environmental > Aquatic > Marine > Intertidal zone >...
CAACTGCCCGCAGGACTGTTGGGGCGCAGCCATATCAGCCGCACTGGAAGATATTCGCTGGGTCGAGAATCCCACCAGCGGCTCCCAACTCGCCGTCTGCATCCTTACGCCTGCGGACTGGGACGGCACGCCGCTGCCGACGCTGATCCTCGTCCCCGGCGGAGTCGCAACCAGCGCGGATTTCAGGGGCGAACGCATCTCCGCGCAGGGCATGGCCGATCAGGGATACACGATCGTGATTTTCGATCCGGAAGGCCGCGGCGCCAGCGGCGGTGAGGAGAATCTCAACGGTTATATCGGGCAGGACGGACTGGCCGAGATCGTTCGTACTGTGGCGGCGCAGCCCGAGGTCGATCCCGAACACATCGGCCTGGTTTCCTATTCCTTCGGGGTAACTCTGGCATCGGGGACACTCGCCCGCTATTCCGATCTGCCCGTTGTTTTCTTCATCGATTGGGAAGGCCCGGCCAACCGCGTCTACACGACCCACGGTTGCTCCGCCGACGTACCCGGCATCGGATCGACCACCGGCATGGCGCCCTGTGAAGACGACGCATTCTGGGCTGAGCGCGAGGCCGAGACGTTCATCGCCAGCGTGCAGGTGCCTTACCTGCGCATCCAGTTCGAGAACGACCATTCCCAGGAAACCCCCGAGCACGGCGTAGTGATGGTCAACGCCGCCGTGAACGGCGATCCGCCCTGGGCACGGCTCGACGCTTTCGCAGAGAATCAAATCTTTGCCCTCTCCCCGCTGCCGCCGATGTTCCCCGGAAGCGCGGGGAATAAATTGGACGATTTGGTGGTGCAATTCGCAGCGGAATTATTTACCATTTTCGCACCGTGATCGTCCTTCGACTTCGTTCGCTGCACAGCAGCGAACTCCGCTCAGGATGATTGCACACATAAGCGCGAAACACTTATATGTAGGTTGGGTTGAGGAACGAAACCCAACATTTTTGCTTTCGATGTTTGGATTTACACAAATCCTTTCTATCGGGTGCATCGCTGGGGAGGTGTTGGGTTTCGGTCGCCCTCAACCCAACCTACGGACTATGTTCCCCGGTGGGGCTGAAAATCGCCTGGACGATATGGTGGTGTAGTTCGCAGCGGAATTATTTGCCAAGTTCGCGCCGTGATCGTCCTTCGACTTCGTTCGCTGCACAGCAGCGAACTCCGCTCAGGATGATTGAAAATATCAGTGGCTCCGCTCAGGATGACGTTTCGCCGTTGGTTGCGGATGTGTATCCGCAGCCGGTAGCATGCAGATTTAAATCTGCCAATTGCTGTAATGAATTTGCACATCGAAATAAGAATAATAATCGATATCTTGTCGTCCTTGCTTCCCAAAATCAACGGATGAATATCCGCTGAGCGGATACATATCCGTCGCCAACAGGTTCCATTCATCATCCAGAGTAGAGTGAGCCGTGTAACGACGAACGCAGTCGAAGGATCCTTCGGCTACAGGCTTCGCTACGCTCCGCCTTCCGCTCAGGATGATTGTAATTTTGGGGGAGCTTCGTTCAGGATGAATAAGCAAACCGAGGATGGAGGTGAGGGGCCCCTCGCTTTCTCGCTTGCTTAGGGAGAGAGGAATATAGTTCATATATCCAAAATGGCTTCATCTCTCTAAACGCAACCTTCACTTAAAACCTCGTGACCAGCGTGCGATTGGCAAAAACCCAATTGTAGATGTATGCTACACAGCAACCAAAAACAAGGAGACAGCAGATGACCAAGAAGCGACTCGGTTACGTCGAACTGGAATGGACCTGCCCGCGCTGTGAAACGCGCAACCTGGGTACGCATGAATTCTGCAACGGCTGCGGCGGCCCGATGCCCGAAGATGTCGAGTTCGAACAGCCGCTGGAGGAGAAATTCCTGACGGATGCCGATAAAATCGCCCGCGCCAAAGCCGGCCCGGACCGACACTGCCCTTACTGCAACGCGCGCAACCGCGCTGACGCCAAGTACTGCGGCGGCTGCGGCGGCGATCTATCCGATGCGGCCGTTCGTAAAGCCGGCAAGGTACTCGGCGCCCACCGCGGCGGTTCGGCAGGAACGATCCGCTGCCCCTCGTGCAACAGCGAGAATCCCGCCAGCGCACGCAAATGCTCTTCCTGCGGCGCCAGCCTGGCGGATACACGCGCCAGGAAGGACGACAAACCCAAAACCGATGGCAAACCAATATCGTCGGGCGTGATCATTGGAGTGGTCCTCTTCTTCCTGGCGGCTTGCATCGGCCTGATCGTGCTCTTCACACGAACGGATTCCCTGGTCGGACAAGTGCAAAGCGTCTCCTGGACGCGCAGCGTCCCCATCCTGGCGCTTGGCGAAGTCGAGCATGAGGCCTTTTATGGTGATATCCCATCTGATGCCGAGGTCGGGGATTGCATCCTCAAGTTGCACGATACCTACGATGAACCAGTGGCCGGCGCTGTGGAATCATGCGGTGAACCCTACACGGTGGACACCGGCAGCGGGATCGGCGAAGTTGTACAAGACTGCGTCTATGAAGTCTACGAGGAATACTGCAGTTATACCGTTCTGGATTGGGTTGAGGTGGACACGATCACAGCGACCGGCTCAGATAGTAATCCCTACTGGCCAACCGTTTCCCTGCTGGTAGACCAACAGGAAGGCGAAGGCACCGAGACGTACGAAGTTGTCTTCATCGCCGATGACGAGCGCTACACCTACTCGACGGAAAGCGAATCCGAATTCGAATGCTACGAGATCGGCAGCACCTGGACCTTGAACGTCAACACACTGGGTGCGGTCGTATCTGTTGAATAATAACCAGCGGACCTACGAATTTACTGCACACATTATTCCAAACAGGATGCAGCGGCGAAACCCCACTGCGTCCTGTTTGCGTCCCGAAAATGAGATCGAAACGATCGGATCGCTTTACATCCAGAGTATGGCTATACGCGGCCAATATCTATCCTGGCTAGCAAGGGGATTGGCAGAGCCGGAGTGGTATCACGATCGAGATACTGCCGTTGATAGGAATCTACGGCTGCGCCACCAGAGCCAGATCACCTGCCCCGTCATGCCCAGGCTGAACGCCAGCCATCCGACGTAGAGACCGACGACCTGCCCCCAGATCACACCGATCACTAACACAATCGAGATCAGGATCAAGCCAACAAGCACGGATTCGGTCACGGAGCGAGTTCGCCGTGCGTTGAGCAGCACGCCTTGAAACCCGCTGATCAGTACGCTGATCGCCGGTAAGGGCAGTGTGAACCACAAGGCGGTAACCGCCATTTGCGCCAATTCCGTCTCGAGGGAAGTCAGCTTTTCGAACCAGAATGTCGCAACCGGCGTGGCGACGATCAGCAGCAGCACGGCGGTCATGATGCCCATTAATCGCAGCGCAAAACGAACGAGATCGCGCCCCGATCCAGGCTTGTCTAAAAGCGCAACGGCCACCTCATTGAAGGCCACACCCGGACTGCGCAGCAGAAACACAAGCCCCGACACGACCGGCCAGGTGGCCAGCGACTCCAAAGCTCGCGGCATACGGCTCAAGGCCGCACTTCCGATCGGTTGGATCAACAAGAAAAGCAAGGATGTCATCGCCAGAGGTACGTAGAAAGAGATGAAAGACCGCAGGGTCAGAGCTTCATCTGCAGGCGGAGTATGAAGGAGTTGATCGCGGATAACGGGCCGTATTCGGAGTCCGGCGAAAAGCGCCTCGCTGAGCACACCCGATGTCATCGCCATTCCCGCCAGCGCGATTCCCGAATAACGCCCCGTACTCAACCCCATCATGATGACAAACAGATCGGCACACAGGCGAACGATGGTGCCCATGCCCACCGCACCAGAGTGTCCAAAACGGATGAGCACGCCTTGCTGGAAACGCCGGTAAGCAATCGCTCCCGTCCAGGGCAACATCAAACGCAAACCGATTCTCGCCGGCTCCACGATTTCGGATGGCACACCCATCCAGCGCACTACTACCACATCGTAGAGCGGTGTAAAAGCTACCAACACATGCAACAAACTCAATACACCCGCCATCCAGAGCATGTACTTGCGGATACGCACGTACGAATCCAGGTCTTTACTCAGTGCGGTCGATGCGGAAAGCAGCATGATGATCGGCGCTTCGATGATTAATGCCAGCGGATAAACCACCCCACCCCAGGCCGCCAGGTTGATCTGCGGATTCGCCAGACGTGCGATCGCCGCGCCCATGACCGGCAGCTCCACTGCCATGAGCATCCAGCTAAACGCCAGCGGCCACCAGGTACGAAATACAACCCGCAGCGACATCGCACTGCCCTGGTCGTTTGGGGGTTCGATCATTTTTACGGAGTGAGGGTATCTGTTGCGGTGGGAGTCGGCGTGGAGGTAGCCGTCGGAGTCGATGTGCTCGTCGGTGACGCATCGGAAGTTGCCGTCGGCGTGGCGGACGCAGAATCAGTCGACGTCGGTGTGGCCGTGTCACCGGAAAGCGTAGCGGTCGGTGTCGATGACTCGTAGGGAAACGTCGCGGTTGCGCTGCCGGTTGGAGTCGGTGTCGATGTCGGCGGTGTGACCGTCGCCGTCAAGCAAACGCGCTGGACTTTCGTCGCCGTCGGCGCCAAAGCGCCATCATCCCGATTAGCAAGGGATTCACTCAGGTAGTAACTGGCGAGGCAGAAATCCCCTTCTTCGACCAATAGCAGGGCATATTCTTTCGCAGCATCAGCATACTTGTAGCAAGCGCCCCAGATTTGCGCCTCGCAGATTTGTCCCAGATATTCCGATGCCAGCGCCCAATCCAGGCCAAAGTAACTGTTGGCGAACATGAAAAATGCCGCGGAATTGCGCCAGCTGATCGCCTGGTTATCGAGCGGGCCGAAACGCTCGGCGAGATTGAGATCGTAGACGCCTTGTTCCAATTCGCCACGATACAATTTTGCCATCCCCCGTTCGCGCAGTGCGACTGCCATCAATTGGTTCACTTCGGCCAGTCGATAGTCGGAGTCCTCTCCGCGCAGAATGAGGAGGTATTTCAAGGTGCTGTCCCAATCCTCGCGGCTGAATGCCTCCTGTGCACTGCCGAAAATCCCTTCGATCGAATCCAAATCCGGGGTTACCGAAGGTGTGGGCGAGTTGAGAGGTTTTACCGTCGGGGTCGGCTGGTCCAATTCCATCATGATCATGCCCAGGATTTCACTCGCACCTTCAAAATCCGGATCCAATTTGAGTGCGTATTCGATTCGTTGACGGGCCAGTTCATAGCGGCCGGCAAGGAAATCTTCAACGCCTGCATCGAATTGTTCTTTGCTTACTTGTGCTGCATTGGCAATGCCTGATTCTTCTCGTATCTTCAAACCGGCGGAATAGCCGGCGATCACGGCAATGCCCAAAACGACAAAGAGGAAACCCAGTACGGCAATGATCCAAGGCCACAATCGCCTGCTCGCAGCTTGGGGATGATTCGTATGCACGGGCTGCGTATCACCAAGCGATGGACTGTGCGCCTGCGTGTCTTGGGAATTGGCAGGATGAGGACGTGTCTCTTCAGTCATATCTTTTTATCAGCCTCAGGGCGCCCCAGCCGGGGATGGCCCAAAAGCGCTGGTCTCCACAAACAGCTCGTCGCGCAATACCCGAATCGCGTCGGGCACGGCTCGCAGCACCTGCGCACCATCCGGACGAGTGTAAAAGCCGATCATCTTCGGTGGCCCGATCACACCGCGGTGAATGTCACCCGATTCCAGCTTTATGGCAGACCAGGCCAACTTCACCATCTGCTCGAGGGATAGATTGGTTCGCACACCTTCAGAAAGCTCCTGATATAACCTAGGCGCTTTCTGAATCAAACTGGGCAGCATATCCAAACTCACAAGACGCTCGAGGACCGCCACGACCACCTGCTGCTGCCGATCGGCGCGTCCGAAGTCGCCGCCGGCACTCTTGCGGACGCGGGCAAAAGCCAGCGCATCGGGCCCATCCAGATGTTGAGGGCCCGTTTCGAGCCAGCGCTGATGGCGATCGATCGCTGAAATCTTGATCCGCTCCTCGACAACCACATCGATACCGCCGATCTCGTCGATCATGTCCTCAAACGTGTGAAAATCAATGACCGCGTAGTAGCCGATAGGAACGCCGATCCATTTCTCGACGGTTTGCATCGCCAACGCAGGTCCTCCCCCAGGAAGGCGTGCACTCTCCCCAAAGCGATAGGCAGTATTAATACGGTTGTAGCCGAAGCCGGGAATTTCCACCCATAGATCGCGCGGGATGGACATCAAGCTGGCCTGATTGGTGATCGGATCGAGAGAAACAAGCATCATCGTGTCACTGCGCGGTGCACCCTCCCCCTCGAGCCAGTCACGATAATCCACACCCATGATCAGGATGGTTACTCGTTCCTTGCCGTCCCATGGGTTGGGCTGTACTGGAATCGAAATCAATGTCGGGGTGCTGTTTGGATCTGCGGATTGATACAACTCATCCCCACCGACAGCCTCAAAGGGGTCGAGGCCCATACCCGTGTAGCTGGCCGTCTTATCACGCATGACGTGAAATAGTATGATGGCCGCCACCATCGTACTGAGGATAAAACCCGCCACCAGGAAACGTATTGCAAGCGTGTAGTTCGCGTTTCGCTTGGTGCGATACGGATGCTTCTGTGTTGTAGAACGGTTGCTTTCCACGGACCATCGACTCCGGATTGAAACCAATCACGATCATGAAATCAGAACAAACTTCAATAATTATACCTGCGGTCCTGCTTTAATGATTGCCGGAGGACTATCCGCTTCGAACTGTTTGAAGTTATCCACGAACCGCATAGCCAGTTGCGTGTACTTCTTCATATATTCCTTCTTGCTTGGCCAGGAAGAAGCAGGATCCAACACTTCCGATGGCACATCCGGGCATGTCTTGGGTACCTCGAAGCCAAAAACCGGATCCTTGGTGTACTTCACTTTATTCAGCGAACCTTCCAGTGCTGCAGTCAGCATCGCCCGCGTGTACTTGATGCTGATGCGTTTTCCCACACCGTACGCCCCCCCAACCCAGCCGGTGTTCAACAGCCAGCAGTTGACGTTGTAATGTTCGATCTTGCGTCGCAGCAACTCGGCGTAAAACGATGGATGGTGAACCATAAAAGGTGCGCCGAAACAGGTGCTGAAAGTAATTTTAGGTTCCGCACCCAGGCCAACCTCAGTCCCACCAACTTTCGCCGTATAGCCTGAAATGAATTGATAGAGCGCCTGATCTATGGAAAGGCGAGCGATCGGCGGCATCACACCCGACGCATCACAAGTGAGCAGGATAATATTATTCGGATGCCCGGCCTTTTTTTCCGGCATAGCATTATCGATGTATTCGAGCGGATAGGATGCACGCGTGTTTTCTGTAATTTCATCATCATCGAGATCGATGAGACGCGTGATCGGGTCACCGATCACGTTCTCGAGGATGGTTCCAAAACGATGGGTGCAGGCATAGATTTCAGGCTCCGCAATCGGAGACAGTCGAATCACCTTGGCGTAGCAGCCACCCTCAAAATTGAATATCCCTCGATCATTCCAACCATGCTCGTCATCCCCGATCAAACGACGATTTGGATCGGCGGACAGCGTGGTCTTTCCCGTCCCGGAGAGGCCAAAGAACAAGGCCACATCGTCATCATCTTCATCGTCCACATTTGCGGAGCAATGCATGGGCATCACCCCGTCCAACGGGAGCAGATAATTCATTAATGTGAACACTGATTTCTTGATCTCACCGCCGTATGCCGACCCACCGATGATGCATAATTTTTGATCGAAGTTGAGTGTGATAAACGTATCCGTTCGCGTGCTGTCGATCGGACGAGATGCCAAAAACGATGGGACGGCGATTACCGTAAACTGAGGCACATGCTGGCGATAGGCTTCGGCGTTCTCCGGCAGGACGAACATGTTCCGCGCAAAAACGCTGTGCCAGGCATATTCGGCGATGATACGAATCGGCAATCGATGTTCCTCATCGGCACCGACGAAACAATCCTGTACGAACACATCGCGACCTTGTAGGTAGCCCTGGAGACGTGAGAGAAGCTCATTGAATTTATCTGGGCTGTACGGGCGGTTGTACTCGCCCCACCAGATGTCGTCTTCCGTCGTGCCTTCCCGCACAACATATTTATCATTAGCAGCTCGCGCCGTGTGCTTCCCGGATTTGACCAGCATCGACCCCATGTGGGAGATTTTTCCTTCGCCGCGGAATGTGAATTCCTCATATAACGCTTCGGTAGGCAGATTCCAGTAAACATTCCCCAGATGGGTTAGACCGTGATTTTCAATCCCATAATCAGAACGCAGCACTCCCGCTTCAGACTGTGCTGGTGATTTTATGTTCATTATATTGTTCATAGCCAATCCCTCTCCAGTTTACGATCTCCGATGTAGATCTCATTGGGTGCTTTCGGATCCAAGGCCCACTTCAATCGCTCGACACCTTCGGTCACATCTTTAATCGAGCCGGCATAACTCAACCGCAGGTGGCCTTCCATGCCAAAATCGATACCAGGAACCGTAACAACCAGCGCTTTCTCCAACAGGAATTTGGACAATTTAATCGAATCGGTCTCATACGCACGGAAGTCAGGAAAGCAATAAAATGTCCCTTGCGGCTTGATCAGGCGCACACCATTGAAGGCTTCCAATTCCCGAATCATCACCTCACGGTGGTTTTGTATTTCTAAGCGCAGGTTTTCGACAACGCTCTGCACCCCGAGCAGTGCACCTTCCGCCGCAGCCTGAGAGATCACGGAGGCATTGGAGGTGATTTGACTCTGAATTTTCGCCATGGTCTCAATCAACTTGCGCCGAGCAACGACCCACCCAATTCGAAATCCGGTCATTCCATAAAGCTTTGAAACCCCGTTAACGATAATCAGTTTGCTGTCTTCAAGATTTTTCTTGGTGTAGTCGTACGCATTAGCAGGTCGCACACCATTTTCCACCAATTTTTGATAGATGTCATCGAGGATGAGATATATGCCTTTCTCCTCGCAGAACTGGACGACCTCGCTAATAAACTCTTGCGAGTACACGACGCCGGATGGATTGCACGGGCTGTTGATGATAATCGCTTTGGTGTAGCTCGTAACTTGACGTTCGATGTCCTCCATACGGGGATGGAAGGTGCCATCTTCGGGCGTCACCATGACAGGGACACCGTGGACCATCTTTACCATCTCCGGATAACTGACCCAGTATGGCGCCAGGAGGATGACTTCATCCTGTGGATCGATAATCGAATACAATATGTTATAGAGACTTTGTTTCGCACCGGTGGATACGATGATATTTTCCGGATCGACTCTCCTGTTGTAATTCTCTTCCATGTATCGCACGATGGCTTTTTTCAAGGAAGGCAAACCGCCCGTGGGCGTATATTTGATATCGCCAGTGTTTAGCTTGGCTGCTGAACTCAACAGAGCCGCAATCGGGGCCGGGTTTTTCGGCTCACCAACACCGAGATGAATTACCGGCTCACCTTTCGATCGCAATACGCGCGCCTTTTCATTCAAAGCCAGAGTGGAAGATTCCTTGATCGATCCTGCAAGTTGGCTGATACTCATTCTCTCTACTCCTCTCCTGCTTCGGGGAATTCGATTTACAGCAAAACCCATCCTTGACATTCTTGCGGAACGATAACCGCTCATTATATCGCGCTTTCTTGATATGTGAAGGATGAATCTTGGCTTCAAATCCTCATATGAATAACCCGAAAAATAAAAAAGGGTGCGAAAATTTGTGGATTTCCTTGCATTCCGTCGGAAAAACATCCAACGCGGTCCTTGAGGTTGCCTTACCACAAGAGAGCGCATACACTTGATCAACGCGGAAGTCTCGGGTATACATCCGGATGAAAGGCATGGAAAAAGTCGATCAATACACCTACCCGCGCTTGCGGTATATCGAAATCCATCCGGTGGTTCATCACAACCAACCGCTTCTCTTATTGCGCGATCCACTGCAGTTAAGCGATCGCGTCGTCCTCATTCCAGAGGAGCTCACCGCGGCATTGCGTTTGTTCGATGGCACCGTGGAAATTAACGCCATGCCAGAAATCCTGTCGAGTGAATATAACTTTCATATAACACAAACGGACATCAAGGAGCTGTTCCAATCCCTCGATGAAGCTTATTTACTCGATAACAACACATCCAAAGCCATCATTGAAGAAAAGCTCGAAGAATATCGCCGTGCACCCTACCGTCCAGCCAACCTCGCTGGTAAGTCCTATCCCGAAGAAGCCGATGACTTGCACCAATCGCTGGATGATTACCTCGATCAAATCGGGGATGTGGAACCAGAGAACACGAAGATTCGCGGCTTGATTAGTCCACATATCGATTACGAACGTGGCTGGCGTGTGTACGCTGAAGGTTGGGCACACGCTCAAGAGGCAGTACGCTCCGCCGAACTCGTAGTAATTTTAGGCACCGATCATCATGGCTTGGATCGATCCCTCACCCTGACACACCAACACTACGCCACACCCTTCGGTGTTTTACCAAATCCCATACAACTGGTTGATCCCCTGGCTGATACAATCGGACCGGAATTGGCCTTTCGTGGCGAATTCTTTCACCGCAGCGAGCATTCAATCGAATTGGCCGCCGTCTGGTTGCACCACATGCGTCGAGGGGAACCTTGTGAAATGCTGCCGATTCTGTGCGGTTCTTTTATGCCCTACTGGAATGACGTAGCCAACATCGAAGACGATGAATTCCTCGTACGTGCCATTGATGTCTTACGAGAATTCAGCGCCCAGAAACGAACCCTGATTGTCGCAGCAGCCGATTTAGCCCACGTTGGACCGGTCTTTGGAGGAAAAGCACTCGATTTACAGGATCACGCCCGCCTTATGCATGATGACCAGACACTCATCGATGTCATCTGCAAAGGTGATGCGGATTCCTTTCTGGACATCATCTTTCAGAACAAAGATTGCAACAACATATGCGGCGTTGCACCAATCTACCTGGCGATGAAAATCCTGGAACCCCTGCAGGGAACCATGGTTGCATACGAACACTGTCCAGCTGATTCCGAACACCACTCGACAGTATCCATTTGCAGTCTGCTGTTTCAATAAACAACATTCGGATCGATGAAGGCACATCTCCCCGTAAATCAATGTTGGCTTCCTCTTCCAAACAATGGTAGTTAAGACTCATTGCATAAATTCTACGGCTGACTAAAATTAGCAGCATAATCATAGAACGAGGCGATCATTCATGACGCGCAAATGCCCACACTGCGGCGAAGAAATCCGCGAAGAAGCAATCTTTTGCCGATTCTGTCGCCGAGATATTGAGCAACCCATATGGATGTCCACTTTGCAGAAATGCCCATACTGCGCAGAGTGGATTGAAATCGGCCTGGAAGACTGCCCGCTGTGTGGCAAACGATTCGGAGATTCCCAGGAACCGGATTTTTTCTCATCCATCGAGTCTGAGATTTCAGACATCGGTCTACCCGATGCTCCTTCACCATCAAAGCCAGCAATTCCCGAACCGAAGGATCCAGATGCATTAATTGCCTCCCTGCGGCGTGAAGCACATCCTGAGGATGCACCTCCGGAGAAGCCCACCTCCGAGGAAATCCTGCCTGCGGAATTGCCGGAAGTATCCCAACCCGAACCGGCTGATGATGAGTGGGCGCAGTCGGTGGAATCATCACCCATCCATTCCATTTTTGAGCCTCCTAGCAGCCGTTTGCCAGGATTTCGAAAACGAAGACTGGACTCTGAGGCAAGCGGGCTTCGCCCCATCTCCGAGTTGGTTTCTGACGAGAATGAGATTGCTTCGGAAGAATCGCGCATCAAAAGCGTACCACCGTTTGTGCGGGGAATTATTTCTCTATTGATTGTGATCGGGTTGGCCGTGGGAGTGATTGTGCTCATCGTTGGTCCGGGCAAGACTATCATCGGAGCACTGCTCACACCAGAACCAACACCAACCGAGACCGTTGCTTCCACGCCAGAACCACTCTACGCGGCGACACTACCCCCGCTTGTAAGCAACACTCCAACTTCTGATATCGGGGCTACCTATGGTGACTGCGTGCGCTGGGATCAAGTAACGATATCCGACTTGGGCACAACGATGTGTGTTTACGGTGATATGAAGCGCTGGTGGCGTGAATCAAGTGAGCTTCCGTTCGTCGCAATATTTACCGAGGAGATGGGCTCATTTGCATTCTACGACTACGAATCGGAACATAATATTAAGAACGGAACATGCATCATCGCCACAGGTGAAATTGAACGACGGTTTGGACGACTGTTTATCAACGTTACAGATTCACTCGACTTCTGTCCGGAAGAATTGGAATAACCAACTTACGAATCGAAAGTCGTCGATATCTGCCTCATGTGGGTTTTTTATTAATTAGCGAATCATATACTTCGATGAGCCGATCAACGACTACGGACCAGGCGTATGCCTGCGCATATTGCGCTGCCTGACGCCCAAGTCTTTGCCGTAGTTCATCATCCTTAAGTAAAAGTTGTAGTTTTTCAGCCAGGGCCTCCGGTTCCCCGATAGGCACATGAAAACCGGTTTCTCCGTCCTGTACTAAATATGCAAGCCCTCCGGTTTCCGATGCCACAATGGGTGTTGCGCAAGCCATCGCTTCCAAAGCAACAAGGCCAAAGGATTCGTAGTGCGAAGGCACCACCACAACCTCAGCCGCGGAGTAATAATACTGCAGCGTATCCTGATCTCGTTTACCTAAAAAGAGGACCAAATCACTCAGACCTTTCGTCTCGCATAATTCCTGCAGGTGTTCCATTTCGGTCGTCATTTCCGTACGACTGACATCAGGATCACCACCGATCACAACAAGACAAAATGGGTGCGTACCGAATGCTTCCTGCCCACGCATGAGTGCCACGGCCTCGATCAATGTATCAATCCCTTTTAACGCCTCGATCCGCCCCACGAAGAGCACCATGCGATGTTCACAAGGAACACCAATGAATTCCCGTGCTTCGTCTTGATCGATGGGATAAAAGCGGCTCGTATCCACGCCCGGAGGGATTACAGCAACATTCGAGGTATCCGCCTGATAGAGCCATTGGATTTGCGCCAACTCCGCCCGCGTGGATGCGATGACTCGATCAGCCTCATTTAGCAGACGCCGTTCACCTTCGATTCTCTGATCCGAGGAAACCTCATCGGATGAACGCGCCACGCGATCCTTCATCACCGCAAGCGTATGAAACATATGAATGAAAGGTATCTTCCATTTTTCACGTAATTTAACCGCCGCCAGTCCGGAGAGCCAATAATGGCTGTGGATCAACTGATATTCGATTTGTTTTAATCTTGCAAAGCCTTCAATGCCATCCACAAACTCATCAATGTGATCGATGAGTTTCGTTTTTTCAACCATGGTCTCGGGGCCTGCCGGTATGTGCACAATTCGATTTCCATACCCCAGGTCATGTAACACGTGTGGGACATGTTCGTCCTGGGAGCGCGTGAAGACGTCAACACCGACCCCGCGATAACCCAGCTCACGGGTCAGGTCGCGCACATAGACATTCATGCCGCCGGTATCCTTGCCCCCGAGTGTGGCCAATGGACAAGTGTGATAGGAAAGCATCGCAATACGCATAAGAAGGATTATGCCCCAGTGCGAATTCCTTGCCAAGCGATTACGCCAATTGGTATAATCGCTCGCACCGCCAGCGTAGCTCAGATGGCAGAGCAATCGCTTCGTAAGCGATAGGTCGAGGGTTCGAGTCCCTCCGCTGGCTTCAAATCCATATTTTGTAAAAATCGAAATCCAATCATCCCATTTCTGAGATTTGGCCATCCCTAAGCAAGAAATCACCATTCGATTTCCTGATTAATAACTGAAAATCGTCTTCTAACACCTTCCAGGAAGCCGTGAGACGCCCTGAGAGCAGCGGGTTTAACGAATAGATGTCTTTATATAGATCCGAGAACCGTGCACAAGCCCCAACTCACCTCGTAAAATGTCATCCGATATACTTGAAACGCACAACAAGAATTGCTACGATGTCTGGAAGAGTCGTTTCTTTATCCATGTCGCAGAAAAGGAGGCAACCAAATGGACAACAGTGTCTACAAAATGATCGAATTGGTAGGTACGAGTACTGTATCCTGGGAAAAAGCCGCGGAGGCGGCCATTTCGACAGCCGCACAGAGCCTGCGTGAGTTGCGCATTGCCGAGGTCGTTGAACTGGACATGCAAATCGACGACGGAGAAGTCGTTGCCTACCGGGCGAAAGTGAAGCTTTCTTTTAAATTTCAGCCCGATGATTAATCCTACTGGTTAATCGAAGCAGTTTTGTAAGCCTGGCGACTTTTCGCTGGAACATTCGGCGCGTATAATCAGGCCATGAGCGATCAATCCTCTCCCATCGTAATCGGAATCGCAGGCGGTACGGGTTCGGGAAAAACCACCGTAGCCAATGTGATCCTCCGCCGACTCGGCGCCGATAAAATTACCTTTCTGCCGCACGATTCATATTACCGGGATTTGGGTGAACTAACGATTGAAGAACGCCAATCGATTAATTTCGACCATCCTGATGCATTAGAAACCGAACTGCTCGTCGAGCATATCCAGGCCTTGAAACGGGGAGTAACAGTCGAAGTCCCAATTTATGATTTCACGACTCATACTCGCACCGATCAAACCCTGCATATTGAATCCCAGAGAGTGATTCTTGTTGAAGGGATCCTGATATTCGCCGATGAAACCCTGCTCAACTTGTTCGACGCGAAAATCTTCGTTGATACGCCCGATGATATTCGCTTTATCCGTCGTTTACAGCGCGATCTGCTTGAACGCGGACGTACGGTTGATTCGGTGATTCAGCAGTACATGACGACCGTTCGTCCCATGCACCTGGAATTTGTCGAACCTTCCAAACGCCAGGCCGATGTCATCATCCCTGAAGGCGGGCATAACACCGTTGCCATGAACATGGTCGTGGCGCGAATTGGTGAAATGCTGGCCAGGCAGTAATTACTCTCGATTTTCACTGGCAGCCTCGCTGATCGTATCGAGGAGTAATGAAACACGAGAAACCATTCCCGCAAGGAGCGAACTATGTCCGAAAAACAATACGCATCTCCACCCCCGATGATTATCGATACCACAAAAGGCTACTCGGCGACCATCAAAACCGACATTGGTGAAATCGTTATCGACTTGTATGCCGACAAAGTGCCCAAGACCGTTAACAACTTCGTCTTCCTCGCCAAGGACGGCTTCTATGACGGCGTTATATTTCATCGCGTGATCCATAATTTTATGGTACAAGGAGGCGACCCAACGGGAACGGGAATGGGAGGGCCCGGATATCGCTTCGAAGATGAATTCCACCCAAGCTTACGGCATGATGGTCCAGGGATTCTTTCGATGGCAAACGCAGGTCCGGGAACGAATGGCTCTCAATTCTTCATCACCCACGTGGCCACCCCCCACTTGGATGATCGACACAGCGTTTTCGGCCGCGTCAGCGATGGCCTCGATGTTTTTCTATCGATACCTGAACGAGATCCACGCAACACCAACGCGCCTGCCGTTACGATCGAAACGATCGAAATTAAGGAATCGTGAACGAGCGATCCGGCATCAGCGGATGGCGTCTGACACTCATCCGCATTACAGCATTTTTACTGGTCGTGGCGATCACCCTTGTAATCATCGCGCTCCGCGATCAGCTCGACCAATTGAAAGCATATGGCTATCCAGGGATTTTTCTGCTTTCGATCCTGGCGAACGCGACGGTCATCCTGCCAGCACCTGGGATCGCGTTTACCTTCGCATTGGGCGCGGTTTTCAATCCCATCGGAGTGGCGATCGCTGCCGGAAGCGGCGCAGCGATCGGCGAGCTCACAGGTTACCTGGCTGGCTTCAGCGGTCGGGGTATCATCGATGACAATCCAACGTATCAACGCATCGAAAAATGGACCGAACAATATGGCGGATGGGCAATCTTGATCTTAGCCTTCATTCCGAATCCGCTTTTCGATCTCGGAGGCGCGGCGGCCGGAGCATTGAGAATGCCCATCCGGACTTTCCTCTTCTGGGCAATAATCGGCAAAACGCTGAAAATGCTTCTCATCGCTTACTCGGGCGCGGCTTCGATCGATTGGCTAACTCAGATTTTCGGCACGCCGTAGTAACGGATATGTATTTCACCAATTAACATGACGTATTTGCGATTCGATTGATTATCATCAACCCAGGCGGCTCTCGCCGTGTGAGAGTACGTAATACGATCGAGGGACTGTCTCGCCTTTGAGATAAACAAAATCAGTAATTATAAATCCCTCGGCGAAGACATACTCAAAAATTTCACGAGAATGCTTCCGCCAGGCACGTGCCAGCTCGATATCCAGTTTCTTCAAATGGAGATAATCTGAGGGTATCTCAATCAACAATAGATTGCCATCTGGTGTGAACCATTCTTCCGCTGGTATTAGCAAGTCTTGCTCGTTCAACACACAAGGATTGAGTTTTGCCGCTCCTGCGCTAAGGTAATTCGCCAGGTCGAGAGGCAACCGTTGATTGTCCACCCGAGCATCCACACGCGAGGATGTAATCCACCACTCAACCTGGAACCGATCTGTGGGAACACCCTCGTTCAATTCATCTTGCAGTTTGCCGTAAAGATCATGCACGTAAATCCTGCAGATCGAGGCCAGCTGGCGGATATTGAGATGAGCTTTGATACTCATTAGAGGATCGTATGTCCAGGTAATTAACCGGATTCCATCACGCTTTACAGCATTGCGTTGGGCAAGTTTAAGCTGATAGCCAATGCCGCGATTGCGATAACCCGGATGGACACCCAACAAATGCGAACAATGCTTTAAACGTGCCATTGCCACACGTCCAGAGCTCATCGAATCGGTGCCTAAAAACCCCATTACGATCCCCACGAGCATTTCACCATCGAATGCACCCAGGACGACACCTCCACTCTGGGCGATGCTTAGTAATAAGTGATTGGGCACAATCTCCATCTCACTACCTGGCCAGACGAGAAGTTGTAATGCTTCAGCCAGTTCTATATCGTCAAAGGATTGCAAGGGTCGGATGATAATCTTGTCATCGTTCATCAATTACGTCCCCTTGAGAATTGCTGGGCGAGCAATTCCCATCCCCAATTTCGTTCGTGTAAATAGTCTATGTTATCTTCCATACGGGAGGGCTGCAAACCAAAAACACTTGGAAGCGTGTTAAGATCCGCTGTCCGATTTACTGCCAGGTAGTCGACCCATAGCGGGCTTACAGGGCTTCTCGGCAACAGCCACTCAAATAAACGTGCACCGAGACGCAGGTAAGGTGGGCGCGTTGAGAATACAATCCGCGGACAACTCGCAGCACGCATGATTAGCTGCAGGATTTGACGGAAGGAGAGATATTCCGGGCCTCCGATTTCAAACGTCGCACCAATAGTTTCGCGCTCGTCCAGGATCCAAGTGATACAGGTGGCCAGATCTTCGATCCAAAGTGGTTGGAGAAGGACCGAACCATCTCCTGGCATTGGGAAAAATAGCGGGGCGACGGACAGTATTTTCGCCATCGGCACGGTGAAAAAATCATCTCTACCGAACAAAATTGCTGTACGAAGGATCGTGTAAGGTACGCCGCTTGCACGCAGGTGTTCTTCTGCCATTGCTTTCGCCCGCATTGCGGGGTATGCCGCAGAACGATCAGCACCGAGATAACTGAGGTAGATCATGCGTTCCACACCCGCGTCCGCACAAGCCTCTGCCAGGTTCTGCGTTCCGATCACCTCCATGTCAAGGTGACGAGAGGTGTGCGTTGGACCGATGTGGTCACTCAGGTGAATCACCGTATCGATATCCACCATGGCCGCTCGAACACCACGCCGGTCATTCAAGGCCGCCAGGGTAACATCCACAGAAACACCCGACGGTAAATTGGGTGATTTTTGCGACGGCCGCAGCAAACTGCGCACGGAATAACCATACGCCGTCAACTGTCGGATGACACCCCGACCGATAAAATTGGGACCTCCTGTGACGAGTATCATGACGTGTTTCCCATTCCAATCCAAACGAATTGTCCTACTTCCTTCCGATTCTAGCACAGCCACCCGAGAACATCGCCGCACCTTATCGTTAGACGTGGTGTTTAATCCGTGCGAGATCATCGATTCGAATATTTAAGGAGTTAGACGTGGCACGAAATCGTGTTGTGGTAACTGGAATTGGCTGTATCAGCCCTCTCGGAAATGACACCAACTCCACCTGGGACGGCATCAAGAACGGTCGCTCCGGTACCGGACCGATTACGTTGTTCGATCCCAAGGAATTAAAAACCCAGATTGCCGCTGAAGTGAAGGATTTCGATCCAGTTATTCATCTGGGAAGACGTCTCGCACGTCGCACGGATCGCTTTACCCAATTCGCACTCGTAGCGACCGAAGAAGCGCTCCAACAATCCAGGCTCGAATACGACGAAAAACAAAGTGAGCGAATTGGCGTCGTCATGGGATGCGGCATCGGCGGTCTGGGCACCCTCATGGTGGAAAATGTCAAATTCCGTAAACAAGGTCCAAGACGCATCAGTCCCTTCCTGGTCCCCATGATGCTGCCGGATAGTGCCGTCGGACAGATTGCGATATCGTATGGATTACGTGGTCCGAATATGGCAATCGTCACGGCATGTGCATCGGCATCGAACGCCATCGGAGAAGCCACCGAGATGATCCGACGCGGCGCAGCGGATGTCATGGTCACCGGTGGCAGCGAAGCACCCATTATCGACATCGCCATGGCTGGCTTTAACGTAATCGATGCCATCTCATCACGCAACGACGATCCGGCTACAGCCTCCCGCCCATTCGATCTTGACCGAGATGGATTTGTCGTGGGAGAAGGTGCTGGCGTACTCATTCTTGAAGAACTGGAACATGCCCAGGCAAGGAATGCGCCCATCCTTGTGGAGATCAGCGGATACTCAGCGACGAACGATGCCTTCCATGTTTCTGCACCCGCCGAGGGTGGCGCAGGCGCAGCCACTTGTATGCAACTTGCGCTTGACGACGCGGGCTTGAAACCTGAGGACATTGACTACATCAATGCCCATGGTACCAGCACGAGCCTCAATGACGCCAGCGAGACGGCTGCGATAAAGACCACGTTTGGGAAATTGGCGTACGAGGTGCCGATTTCCTCCACCAAATCGATGACCGGCCACCTGACCGGTGCAGCCGGCGGCGTCGAAGCTGTCATCTGCGTCAAGGCTATTCAGGAATCCATAATCCCGCCGACGATCAATTACACTACACCCGATCCAGTTTGTGATTTGGATTATGTCCCCAATCAATTAAGAGCTTCCGAATTGACGCACGTGATGAGCAATTCATTTGGATTCGGCGGACATAATGCATGTTTGATCCTGAGTAAACCCCTGGGGGTTGAATAGTCATTATGACGCGTTACGCACACATTACGGCTTGGGGTATGTACGCGCCTGAGCACGTAATGACAAATGACGATTTGGCACAAATGGTTGACACGAACGACGATTGGATTATGAGTCGGACGGGTATTCGTGAACGTAGAATCGCTGCCCCCCACGAGACGACTTCTACCATAGCGACGGAAGCGGCAATTAACGCCCTGCGGAAAAGCCAGTTGGATCCCCACGACCTGGATCTGATTATCGTCGCCACATCCTCCCCGGATTACTTACTCCCTTCTACAGCCTGTCTGGTTCAGGATAATATCGGCGCCTCCCGAGCGGGTGCTTTCGACCTGCTCGCAGCCTGCACCGGCTTTATTTTTGCACTCAACATGGCCGCTCAAGCGATCCGATCCGGTTCGATCAATAACGCCTTGGTAATCGGTGCTGAAACCCTCAGTCGCCTGGTCGATTGGGAGGATCGAAGAACATGTATTCTTTTCGCCGATGGTGCCGGGGCTTTCATCCTCGAAGGCCGGGATTCGCCTGGAGGCGTTCTCTCCGCAGTAATGCGTTCGGATGGATCAGGGAAGGATTTACTGATCGTGCCCGCTGGTGGCAGTCATCAGCCCGCGTCCATTGAAACTGTCGAACAGGGTTTGCACACGTTGCAGATGAAAGGACGGGATGTCTTCCGATTCGCGACACGAGTGATGGCCTCTGCAACCAGGGAATCCGTTTCAATGGCAGGATTATTACTCGACGATATCCAGCTCATTGTTCCCCATCAAGCCAATCGGCGCATCATCGAGACAGCGGCTCGTAATCTGCGCATACCGATGGATCGCTTTATGATCAATCTCGATCGTTACGGAAATACATCCGCCGCATCGATCCCTATGGCCCTCTGTGAAGCTGTGGAAAATGGGCGTATTCAAGCAGGTGACAACATCGTACTCGTCGGCTTCGGTGGCGGTCTCACCTGGGGTGCGATGACACTCCGATGGGTCTCTCGCGAGAAAAGGATTTCCCGCACACAACGCATGCGCCGCAACATCTTGTTCTCGCTGGCGAAGCTGCGGTCTTTGTTACGCCGTATATTACGACGTATCGAGGGATTTATCTGGGGCACATCATCCAGAGGGAGATAGTCAACCTCGCGGTATTCTTTGGCAACTCTTACAAGAGTTAACTGCTCGATCGTGAGAACAAGAAGCGGAGACGATGGATAATCATCGCCTCCGACTTTTTCTAGGCTTCACGCCTCGGGCCACTCCATTCCAGCACGCTATGGTGACGAAGCGCCGAAAGTGTGGAATCGGACCTGCTGGCGTGATCGTTTACTTGCTCGAGGATTTCTTAATTCTCAACGGCTTCGTTGACCGTACTCAGGAACGTATCGATCATGTCGCGCAAGTAGGGTTCGGGCACAGCGCCAACCTGGTGATGGACGATTTTACCGCCTGCGACGAACAACATCGTCGGGATGCCCTGGATACCGTAATCCATGGCCCATTTCGGATTTTCGTCCGTGTTGACTTTTGCGACCATCATTTTTCCATCATACTCACCCGCGATCTTCTTTAGCATCGGCGACACCATTTTGCAGGGTCCGCACCACGGCGCCCAAAAATCCACAATAACCGGGATTTCGGATTGTAAGACCGCCTTCTCGAAATTGTCGTCCGTGACGTTGATTGGCTCGTTTTTCATGATCTATCTACTCCATTGTTCTTATCGTAAGAGAATATTCACACGCCATGATACCATGACGCAGCTTAAACATTCGGCTCTATGTATTGGATGCGAAAAAACGCATTTGGTCGCGCAGAAACCGAACGCTTCATTGATAATAAATATAACCGCCATCGAATCCTTTTACGATAACCGCCGATGGTATAATCATGCAATCATGGAAATACAAATACAGTGAGCGTAGAAATGCTATGAACTGTCCAGTTTGTAGTGCGCCCAACGTGCAGATCAAAAACGAATTTTTCGAATGCGCTTATTGTGGCAGCATCCAACCCCATAATATGTTGATCTGCCCATCTTGCCATGAACCCAATTCACCCGAAAGCGAAGAATGTATTGCCTGTGGAGAGCCATTGACCCTCGTCAGCCAGGTGATGATGCGGCATTCCGATCTCGATTCGGGACCCTACCGCCTACGCCAGGCTCGAGAACAAGCTGCCCGTATTAAAGAAAGCGAAGAACACTCATCACAACAACGCATCCGTGATCTTCAAGAGGTCGACCGGAAACGAATACAAGCTGTGCGCGAGGCTGAAATGGCGCGCAGGAAAGAACAATCCCAACTTTTAAAAATCACTTTCGCTGTCATCGCTACTTTTATTCTCGTCGTCCTCATCCTAACCATTCGCTCTGCCTTCGTTCAATGAGTAACGAAACGGAAACCTACGTCATCCACCTACCGGTTTACGACGGTCCATTGGATCTGTTATTGGAGTTAATCGAACAGGCAGAGCTTGATATCACCAAAGTCGCTCTCGCGCAGATTACCGATCAATATCTATCCTATTTACGTCGTTTACAAGAACATCATTTAGAGGATCTGACGTCATTCCTGGTAATCGCAGCTCGTTTGATCCAAATTAAATCCGAAGCCTTGCTTCCGCGCCCGCCGCAGCGTGAAGCTGGCGAGGAAGACCCAGGCGACGCACTTGCGCGGCAACTCATCGAATATAAAAAATACAAGCAGGTTGCCAATATCCTGGCGCAACGCATGAACGATGGCTATCGATCCTACATCCGAATTGTCGCGCCACCTGTCATCGAGCCTACATTGGATATGATGGAAGTGACCTTGGATGATCTTCGAGCGGCTCTAATCGATGCATTGACTTCGATCGAAGAAACCCCAGTGACTAATAACGTCATTATCCCCCATCACGTGCGCATCCGGGATAAAATCCGCCGAATTATCGATAACTTAACGAACGCCAGACAGACGACATTTCGCGCCGTTCTTGAAGGCGCACAATCTCGCCTTGAAATCGTAGTTTCCTTTATCGCCATTCTCGAATTGATCAAACAACATCGCGTATCCGTACAGCAGGACGCGCTGTTCGGCGAGATCACCTTAACTCGGGGAGAACTTTGGAGTGAGGATCAAGAGGTGGATTTCGAACTTGAATTTGAAGAGTAAGCCAAACCCAGCGTCAACATAATCATTGCCCCCGCAGTATCGATGAGAACATCGACCGGACTCGAATTCCTGCCTTCCACAAAGGATTGATGGAATTCATCACTCAAGGCGAAGAGAACGACCATCAGGAGACTGAGAACCCAGCGCTGCCCGCGTGAAAGTCGGGAGGGCAAGGCATAAGCGTATGCCAATCCAAGCATGCCAAATCCCAGCGCATGCCCGCCTTTCTTAATTAGCAGGTCCCATTGCCCGAAATACGGCACTCGGCTGGTTGGCAGTGATGAAAACATGAAAATCAAACCCATCATGATTAATGCTGGCAACCAGCGAAAACCCAAAACACCATTCCGTGTAGACATGGCGCAAATTCTACCACCTTCCCAAACGGAGGTGAAAAACATCCTGGAACGATCTTTCTGAATCCGCATCGCATCCACACATAATTATCTCGCGGTATGATGCCTAGATATCAAAGTATGGAGAGAACAACGTGGCAAATCGCTTGAAATATGAAAGTTCCCCATACCTCTTACAACATGCGGAGAATCCCGTCGATTGGTATCCATGGGGCGAGGAAGCCCTCCGGGCAGCACGAGAAACCGACAGACCCATCTTCCTCAGTATCGGCTATGCTGCCTGTCATTGGTGCCACGTTATGGCACGCGAATCTTTCGAAGACTCTGCTATCGCCGAAATCTTAAACGAACGTTTCATCAACATCAAAGTCGACCGTGAAGAAAGGCCGGACATCGATACGATTTACATGGATGCCGTCGTTGCCATGATCGGTCAGGGCGGCTGGCCGTTGTCCGTCTTTCTTACACCCCAGGCCAAGCCCTTTTTCGGCGGAACCTATTTCCCGCCAACCCCGCACTTCAACATGCCTTCTTTCAAAGAAATCCTACTCGGTGTCGACCATCGGTGGCGAGAAAACCGCCAGCAGATCGAACAAGCAGGAACACAGCTAAAAGATCATGTTGCCTCACGCCTTCTCCCGCAATCAAAAGCGGAATCTCTCGAACCAGCTGGATTCCAGAAAGCCAGCGAGACTTTATTCCGGACGTACGATTGGTCGAACGGAGGTTGGGGTGGCGCGCCGAAATTCCCACAAAGCGGTATGATCGAATTCTTACTTCGGAAGCATCACCGTGACGGGGACAAACTGGCACTCGAGATGGCCGTTCACGCGCTCGAACACATGGCCCGAGGCGGTATTTTCGATCAACTCGCGGGTGGCTTTCATCGCTATGCAGTCGATACGCATTGGCAGGTACCACACTTCGAAAAAATGCTCTACGACAACGCCTTGCTTGTCAATGTTTATCTTCATGCATGGCTCGTTTCCGGGAAACAACTTTTCCGAGAGATCGTCGAGAGGACACTTGATTTCTTGCAGCTGGAAATGCGCCATGAAGAAGGCGGGTTTTTCGCTTCTTTCGATGCCGATTCGGAGAGCGAGGAGGGGAAGTACTACGTATGGACAGAGGCCCAAATTCGTGACGTACTGGATCAGGACGATCTGGATCTTTTTACATCTGCCTATGGATTTACGCCAGATGGCAACTTCGAAGGAAAGAGTGTTCTCTATAGTGCCCAAACAATAGATGAGATCGTCACTCAATCTGGATTATCGTCCGAAGAAGTCCTTCGAAGACTCAACTCTGCGAGAACTAAGCTGCTGAAAGAACGCGCCGGACGAATTCCACCGATCGCTGACGACAAGGTGATAACCGCCTGGAACGGCCTGCTGCTTACTTCATATGCAGAGGCAGCTCGCGCCCTTTCACGCTCGGATTACCTTGAAACAGCACAGAAGTTGGCTGAATTTCTGTTGGGATCCTTGCTAAAAGATGGTGTTTTATACCGGACTTGGCGCAAGGGTCAAATTAGCCATACGGCATATCTCGAGGATCATGCCGCACTCGCGGAAGGTCTGCTAGCTTTGTATCAAACCGACTTCGATCCCCGTTGGTATCGAGCAGTAGTAAAACAAGCGGACGAAATCCTGGAAAATTTTACCGATCCCAAAGGTGGTTTTTTCGACACACGCCACGATCATGAAACACTGATCACCCGTCCAAAGTCGCTTCAAGATAGTCCCATTCCCAGCGGCAACTCCTTAGCCATCTCACTCTTCTTGAAACTTACATCCCTTACGAATGATTCCCGTTATCGCGCGGCCGCAGAAACAACTCTTCTCGCAATGCAGGATATCGCCCAGCGATACCCCACAAGCTTCTCTGGCTGGCTCAACAACATTGACTTTGCCATCGGTCCACAAACGCAGATCGCAGTCATTGGTCCACCATCGACTGCACGCTTTAAGGAACTATCCCAAATTGCCCACAGTCGATATCTGCCTAGAATCGTACTTGCCGGCGGGAAATTGGAAGAGAAAAATTCACCAACGCTGATTGAAGGACGCCCGATGCTGGGAGATCTTCCAACAGCATACCTATGCCAGCAATTCACGTGCAAACGACCAACTACTTCGCCAGAGGAACTTAAAACACTGATCGACGAAACACTTGCTCATCAGGACAATTGAACAACCCTTTTCACGATCCGATCGAAGTCTCCGCAACGAATCGATACATAAACGAATTGGAAATCTTCACTATCTTCTGTATGATATAGTACGCATACGATTCGGAGTACTACTATTATTTGGCGTACAGAATCAAAGCGTTCGACAATCTAGACGAGCAAAGAAATTGAATTCCACCTGCGGAGCGATTCATGCCTCTCGAAATCAACAGTCTGCTCTACAACCGCTACCGTATCCTCGAACTGCTCGCCAGTGGAGGCATGGGTGCAGTCTACCGAGGTTTCGACGAGAATTTAACGGTTGAAGTCGCAATCAAGGAAAATCTATTTGTATCCCCTGCGGCAGGTCGACAATTCATGCGCGAAGCAAGATTGCTGGCATCTTTGCGACACCCCGGTCTGCCCCGTGTTACCGATCACTTCGAGATTCCCGGCCAGGGTCAGTACATCGTTATGGATTTCATTCCCGGCGAAACCGCTCACGCGCGCATGCGCATACGAGGCGGAAAACCACTGCCGGAGGAGACCGTACTGCATTGGTCACGAGAGATCATGCAATCCCTGGAGTACATGCACTCCCGCCCACGGCCTGTGATTCATCGCGATATTAAACCAGGAAATATCAAAGTCACGCCGGAAGGAAAAGCCATACTGGTCGACTTCGGTCTCGCTAAAGCGCACGACCCGAAAGAAACAACGACCATCGGCGCGCGTGCGTATACGCCAGGTTTTGCACCGCCTGAGCAGTACGGACAGGGAAGCACAGATACTCGCACCGATATTTTTTCACTGGCAGCAACCTTGTATTCATTACTCACGGGAAGGATTCCTGCGGACAGTATCAAACGAGAGATGGGGGTTGAACGTCTCATACCGATGCGAGATTTAAACCCACTGATTTCACCCCACGTCGCACAAGCTATCGAACGTGCAGTCAGAACACAACCTGACGAGCGATTCCAATCCATCCAGGAGTTCCAGGACGCGCTGTTTCCATCCGCAGCAGGTACCGCCACAATCGCCGCCGGCGAAGCCGTCACGAAACCTGCCAAAACGAGCGGAAATATACTCAATAGCGCGACAACGATTCTCCGCAATCGAGAACAGCTGCGTTTGAAATTATGGATTCCATTGCTGCTATTGATCTTTATCGTCGCCGCCGTCCTGCTTCCCGGTATACTTAAAATGCAATCATCTCCACCCGGTTCAGCACAAACGACAAACAGTATCATCGCGATGTTACCCACCCTACAAAATACGCTGCCGCCATCAGACACGAAAGAATCGCTTCCTGAGACCGATGCACCACAAATAAATTACACCACTACCCCCACAACCGAAATTACAAATACGCCCTCCAGCACGCCTATCGGTAACGGGGGCGGCCTGATCGCATTCGCCAGCGACAGAGAAGGCGTGCCCCAGGTATTTCTCATCAATGTCGATGGAACCGGTGTTCAGCAATTTACAGACGTATCTGATGGCGCCTGCCAACCTGCATGGTCACCTGACGGTCAACAACTTCTCTTTATCTCTCCGTGTAATGGAAAGAAAGATAAATATCCAAATGCAGTCATCTATCGAGTAGACATAGCAGGAGGCACGCCGTTCCCCTTGATAACAAAAGTCGGTGGCGTTTTCGACCCACAATGGACGCAAGCCGGAATATCATTCACACACCTCGACGACAATCGGCCATCCGTCTGGCTCGTGGATGAATCGGGCAGCAACGCCGTCAGCGTGAGCCGTGAGAACGCCTATGATCGCCAGGCCAGCTGGTCACCTGGAGCAGAAAAGGTCGCTATCTTGAATACATCCGGCAGTGGCTATCCGGTGATCTACTGGTTCTACAGAGATGGATCTTACAACGGCTCCACACCCGATCAAGTCACACGTGACCAACACGCACACACTCCATCATGGTCCCCAAACGACGAATGGATCGCATACGCCGCCAGCAATCATATCTGGATCATCGAATGGGATGCGCTGGGATATGGCAAAGTGCGGCTGACAGAGTTGGGCCCCAACGACGATCCCAATTGGTCACCAGACGGAGAATGGATCGTATTTGAATCCTGGCGAGATAATGCCAACCACGAAATCTACCTGATGACGGCAAACGGTGGATCGCCAACCCGTTTGACGGATCATCCCGCCCTCGATTTCCAACCCGCATGGCAACCTTGATCAATACGTCCGGTATACGATGCGACGTGCGATTCAATTCCCCAGGCCTCGTAAAGATCTGAATCACAGGATGAGAATGGCATCATGATCGACACTTCCCTTCCTTTCATCGACTTGCATCGACATCTCGATGGAAACGTGCGTTTGGAGACAATCCTGGATATCGGTAGCGAGCACGGCGTCTCACTCCCTGCCGATGATGTGGAGGGTTTGCGCCCACATGTTCAAATTGTAGAACCCGAATCGGATGTCATGCAGTTCATCGCCAAGTTCAAATGGATGATGGCGATCCTCGTCGACGCACAAGCCTGCTTTCGCATCGCCTACGAGAACGTCGAGGACGCTTATAAAGAAAATCTCGATTACATGGAATTACGATTCAGCCCCTGGTTTATGGCTGAATCCTATAATCTCGACCCTCATGAAGTCGTCGAGGCAGTCGTCGATGGGGTTCAAAACGGCAGCGAGGAATTTGATATTCAGGTCAATCTGATCGGCATTCTCAGCCGTACATATGGACCGGCCACTGCCCACAAAGAACTCGATGCATTACTCAGCTGCCGCGATCAGATCGTTGGATTGGATCTCGCAGGAGACGAAGTGAACTGGCCCGGCAAGCACTTCGTCGATCATTTCAAAAAAGGCCGTGATGCCGGATGGCACATCACCGTACATGCGGGTGAATCCACGGGGCCCGAGAGTGTGTGGCAAGCCATTGAAGAATTACACGCGGAACGAATTGGACACGCAGTGCACGCCGCGCAGGACAATACATTACTGGATCATATGCTTGAAAACCAGATTGGGATCGAAGTCTGTTTGACAAGCAACGTACAAACCAGTACGATTCCGGACTTGCCATCCAGTCCACTCAAGGATTACCTTCAACGTGGTCTGCTTGCTACGATCAATACGGATGACCCGGGAGTCAGCGGAATCGATTTGCGCCATGAATACGAGTTCGCTGCGCCTGCGGCCGGTCTGAAGGCGAACGAAATCCGCCAAGCGCAGCATAACGCCCTGGAAATTGCGTTTCTCTCTGACGAAGAAAAGCAATCGCTTCTTGATCGCTATCGTTAATGTCTACTGTCCTTCTATGCTGGAACTCATCATGGCATCAAGATTGACATATAATCTAACATCGAACTTGGAGGACACATAATGAGCATCAGGCAAATATTGAAAGCTGCATTCGAGGGAATGATTGTGGTGGCAGCAGGAATCCTGCCGACGTATTTTTTCGCACGCACGACGACTCTGACTTGCGAACGAGGACCAAAAGAACAAATCAACTGTGTAAAATCCGAGAACATCTACGGCATAATTTATTTTGAAGATGAACATATCCCTTCATTGGAAAACGCCTGGGTAAGCGAAGACTGCGATTACGAATCTTGTACGTATCAGGTGGTACTGCACGCGGCGCGTGGCAACTTTCCCCTCACAGATTACACATCCTCTGGAACTCGCTCAAAAGAAGAGATCGTCGATCAAATCAACATATTTATCCACTCATCGTCCGAACCAACCCTGGAAATAGAATCCAGCATAGGGGTTCTAGGCTTCATGCTGCCTATCGTATTCGTCTCTATCGGCTTACTCATCTTCTTCGCGCAGGTTCGAAAAGCACTACTTCAATAAGGACAGAAGCGAAGTGAATCATTCAAGACATCAGAAAACAGGATAACTTGCGGAATGACGATAAACATCGATGTGCTCTGTGTTGGTATGGCGTCCTACGATTTAATTTTTACCGTTGATCGTCCCTTAAACGAAGATGATAAAAGCGCAGCATCATCGTTGACACAATCCGGTGGCGGACCCGCGGCGAGTGCTTCGATTGCAGTTTCTCGCCTCGGACTTACATCGGCATTCGCGGGCTATTTAGGAACGGACCGCTTTGGGGATTACTTGTTGAACGACTTTCTCGAGGCACAGGTGAACCTCGACATGCTCGTTCGAGATGTAATACCCACCTCGGTATCGGCCGTATTCGTTACGCCAACCGGAAAACGGTCACTCGTCAACTATCGCGCGCCCGAGCCAATTCCTGCCCGGGCACTTAACTTCTCAAAAATGCGCGCCAGGGTCGTGCTGTTTGATGGCCATGAACCAGAAATCTCAGCCCCGTTAATTGAATGGGCCGGTCGATGGAAAGCAAAAACGATCCTGGATGCGGGTTCAGCCCACAGGGGCACTCGAAACCTCGCTGCCCGTGTTGATTATTTGGTTGCCTCGGAGAAATTCGCCCTGGATTTCTCGTCCAAAAACAATGTAGAGGAAGCGCTCATCGCGCTCGCCAAACACGCCCCTTCTGTCGTCATCACAGTTGGGGAAAGGGGTTTATACTGGTACCACGAAGATCAAAGCGGAGTAATGCCCGCCTTCCAGGTCGATGCCGTCGACACCACAGGTGCGGGAGATGCCTTTCACGGGGCGTTCGCTGCCTGTGTGGCGAGAAAGTGGGATTGGGAACGCACGCTGCAGTTCTCCAGTGCGGCGGCAGCCATTACATGTACGCAACTCGGCGGTCGGCCGGGGTTACCAACACAAAGAAATGTCGAAGATTTTATGGCGAAGCACAAAATGACCGACGCATAGTTTTAACTCACTAGATTATTACGTATACTAAGAATTGGGGAATACCTAAATAACGACAAGGAGCATACTTGATGACAAGGAAGCATCTTTCACGTTGGGTTTTTTTGTGGATCGCTTGCATATTCTGGATCGGTGGCTGCGCAAGCATTGCCACGCCCGTCATCAGCGATTCCGACGAAGCACCACCCACACAGCAAGCCATATCTTCGCCAAGTCCCACGCAGCCGGCAAGCGCAGCCGCAACCAACACACCCGAGGGTATGTTTATAGACACCGACGAGGATGACACTACAACGAGTCTCATTCCGGACGCCCAGCTTTCCAAAGAAGGCCCATGGTGGATTTTCTCTACGGAGCAGGGACTATGGGCAGTCAACCCGGATGGAACGGGTTTGAAGCGCGTATCCTCGCAAGAATTCAAACCCCCATTCAACCGCCAAATTGTAATCGCCCCACGAGGTGGTTCCGTTGCCTTCATCAACGGCCGTGATTGGATGTTCGACGTCACACTGCGGATCATCCAACTTCCGTACCCAACCATGATCACCGAAAAACCCCTAACTTCGGAGCAAAGCGAACCCAGCGGGGATGCAATGCCAGGGGATGCAAGTGTTGAAGCCGTTCGGGCGATGATCGATATTCAAAGCATGGCTTTCTCACCAGATGGCGAATACCTGGCTTTCATGGGGGCGATCAACGGACGCTCGTCCGATTTATATGTATATTCCATGCAAGCCATGGCGGAGACCCAATTGACCGACGGGCCAAGTCAGGGCATCAAACCCGTCTGGTCGCCGGATGGCAAATACATCGTACACGCCGGAGTAAGCTCGTTGGGAACAGGCGCTGGCTATGGGATGGAAGGATTTTGGGCCGCATGGGCAGATGATTCGGACATTATCACCCTCTTCGATCCCTCCGGTACGGGAGATCAAGTGGTGATTGGATGGGTCGATGATCGTACTTTCGTGGTTTATTCCTGGGATGCTGGCTGCGGCCCGCACGATTTACGAACCTTCAATATCGAAACGAAGGAAAGCCACGTCTTGTGGGATTCTACGTTCCAAACGATCGCCTTCCACCCTGAGGAAGCCGTGGCGATATTGGGTGTGAATTACGAGAGTGAATTCTGCAATCCGGATAACGATCTCGGCCTTTATTATGTCCCCAGTAACGGAAATCTACCCTTTCGCATCCTCGATGAGGAAATCAATCAAGCGATCTGGTCTGATGAAGCCCAGCTCTTTCTCGTCGACACGGAATTCGGCATCATTGCTGTCGACTCACTGGGTCAATACATCGATCTCGACGTTCCCGCCGGATCGAGTTCATTGCCTGTTGCTGCGCCAAACACTCGAGACCTCGCCTGGATCGGAGACGGGCTTTGGATTGGCCCGCTATTGGGTTCAATCGAAAATCCACCGATCAAGTTTTTCAATCAACACACCTACAACGCCACCTGGGATCCACGAGGTGAATATGTGCTTTTCTTTAGCGATTCAGGGCTCTACGTAGCGCAAAAGCCAGAATATATACCGATTCTCATCGCCGAAGGACTCGATAACCAGAACGGCTTCTCAGGATGGGTGATGCCCTAGATAGAATAATTGGTGGAGTAGGAATATCATTCTCATCACCGAATACTAGAATACGAAATCGATCTAAAAGGTTGCATCATGAAAACAAGGCTACTGATGTCAAGCGTATTCATCGCTGCGATTGCGATACAAACGGCATGCAGCACATCGGGAACAACCGAAACCATCGAGGTCGAACTCGATTCCTCGCCAACGGTTCAAGCATCCCCCACGTCGAATCCGTCGACCATTTCCACCTCTACACCTACTTCAACGGAGGAGTGTTCGATCCCCGAGCGAACCCTTTCAGAAGAAGAACCATGGCTTCTGGTTCAGGATGTCACCGGGGTGTGGGCGCTCAATTCCGATGGATCCGGTTTGGCCAAGATCATCGACTGGACGGAAACCCTCGATAGGATCGACTCTATACGTTTTATCCCGGCCGCAGGCAATGCGGTCATGGCGGTGCTTGAATTCGATAGTTCGCTATTCAGTTTTCCCACCCTGAGTCTCATCTCGCTTCCAAATGGTGGTGTTCAATTTTCAACTCACCTACTTTCCGATTCGATCGAGCAAACCCTTCAGGATTCCGAACGCTACGTAGATGTACTCGATGTATTCGCTGCTGTAGGTCCACTCAACCAACCCGCCTGGTCACCTGATGGTCGTCTGCTGGCGTTCAACGCCGCGATCGATGGCGACTCTGCCGATTTGTATATATATGATCCCGCAAACAAAGTACTCACTCGTCTCACCAGCGGATCGACACAATCGCTAACTCCGCATTGGTCCCCGCAGGGAACATCCATTGTCCAGGGTGGCGCGGAAGTCATCGGTTGGGACCGTTCTGGAATGGGCTATCAAATGGACGCCATGTGGGCGATATCGATCGTAGACGCCGGTGTGAAGCTCCTCTTTGTGAGTGAAATCAGCGGTTACGAGAATATCCTCGCCTGGCCTTCCAATACCTCCGTATTGATCGACACACTCGAAGCTAACTGCCCATTCCACGATTTGCGTACAATCAATACGAAAAGCGGCGAGGCACAACTTCATTGGACAAAGGGATATGATGCGCGCGCATACGATGCCTCGAGCAACACCATGCTGCTTGCCATACTGGATGTCAGCCATCCGATACCGGAGTGTGCGCCTACCGATCCGGCCGGATTTTATTTACTTGACCTGACAACGGATTCGATTCAAATCCTCGATATTGACCCCGCAGCAGACGCTGAAGTTCTCTTCGATGCCGCGTCGGGGCGTTTCTTCATTCACATCGGCGATCAATTGCATGCCGTCGATGCCAGCGGAGAAAGCATGCAATTTCCCGCACCCGATCGAGGCTACAAGCCGCTTCTCATCTCCAGCAGCGGGGATCGATGGACCTTCGTGGACAAGGATTCAAACCTTTGGGTCGGAGATGAAACGGGAGACCTGATCCAGGTCTATGACGGGGAGACTGAAGTTCGAACATGGAATCCACAAGGAGACGCTCTCTTTTTCCTCGCCGAAGAAGAAGGAGCATTTGTCCTCTACATCGCACCCTCGCCGAATTTCATGCCAATAAAGGTTAACGCCAATTTCGACTTTCCACGCCTGGGAGATAATCTCATCTGGTCGTCCCAATAAATCCCGATTTCCCCGTCGATAGGCCATGCAAGAAGGGAGTGAATTTGATGCAACACAAGACAGTTAGTTCCCTCATCAGCCTGCTCCTCACAGCATTCGTTATCGGAGCTTGCAGCACCCCACCTACCCCAGCGCCTACCGCCACTCCCACTGAAACGGAAAATCCGCTTCCTTCTCCGTCCACAGCGACACCCTCAGACCTTGAGCCGCCGACGTTGTACGTCGATACGGAAATACCAGTTCAAACTGCAGATCGTTCTGCACCGCTCAAACTTGGAGGCCCCTGGTGGATGATCGTCACTAGAGGAGGTATCTGGGTGATGAATGCGGATGGCTCCGGTCTAACGGAGATAAAACCAGAAGTACCCCTTGAGACCATGGTAACGAATAAAATCGATGTCGCATCTTATGGAGGCCGGATTGTATTCCTCACCGGTATAGATTTAGACACAGGATTGCAGCTCCAGCTGTTATCTATGCCACAAGATGAATTCCAGACCATCGCCACATTAATCGAGCCGGGCATCGAATTCTCGCCTTTTGACGAACCGAGTAGTGTTGGTTTCGAAGCCATGCAGGCTTTGATGGCCATTAATTACCTCGAATCATACGCTTGGTCTCCAGATGGCAACCTGCTCGGCTTCATGGGAATGATCGATGGAACGTCCTCGGATCTCTACACCTACGACCCCGATAGCGGTGAGATCAACCAGCTTACTGACGGACCAAGTCATGGATATCGCGTCTCCTGGTCCCCAGACAGCAAATATATCCTCCACGCCGGTGTAAACGGCTTCGGCACAGGCGCCGGTTACAGCATGGCAGGCGTATGGGCTGCGCGAGCAGATGGGTCGGGCGTCAAGCAAATCGATATACAGGGATTGCAGGGCGACTTCCTGATCCACGGTTGGAGATCAGACACCACCTTCGTCTCATCCAGTTTCAACGCCATGTGTGGCGAGAACAGCATTCGCAGTGTAGACATCGAAACCGGAGAACAAAGAGTATTATGGCCGGGAGGATACTATCAGTTCGCATGGGATCCTGGCTCGGGCGCCATGCTGGTTGCGATCAATAAATACTCTGTCGAAGATCCGCAGTGCAATCCCAGTGGCCTGTCCGGCATTGTATTCGTCGATCCGGATTCCGGCGAGATCAAACCCCTGCTTGAAGGTGAGCCGAGTGCGATGCAATTTTCACCTCATGCCCAACGGTTTTTTGTAAAAGTTGAAGAAATCTATGAAATTTCGGTAGAAGGTGAAATCGTTCGCACCATTCCCACGATTCCATCGGTTTCACCCGATGGCTCTGTATGGGCTTTTCTCATGACACAAGGGAGACAAACCGAACTCTACGCCGGATCGCCACTCTCCTTGCCGCTGGTAAGCAGCGACACAGGCCTATTCTCCAGCACCATTGTTTGGGATCGGACGGGTGAACGATTGCTTTACGCAGATGTCGACAGTCTCTACGTCGCCCAAAAGCCGGACTTTACACCCATTCTGGTGGCTGAATCCTTACCTGGACTATCATCCGTATACGGCGAGTTTGCCTATTGGATCGAGTATTAATCATCTTAAGGAGATTAACATGCTGGATAGACGTTTGCCTTTTATTTTATTCATTCTTCTCCTCGTTGGGATTTCGAGTTGTTCCCCGCCCACGTCGACGGCTCCACCCGAACCATCCGCGATCCCTCCGACAGCAACGGCAACCAGCAGTACGGATGCAGAGTCGACACGCATCCTTGTCCCCGAAATTGCCACGGCAACGGAAGGTGCACCATCCCCAACGTTATCCGCGCCGTTAATCGATTACGATCACGCTATCCCACATTTCGACGCAGGTGAAGAGTTCGAAATTATCGAAATCGCCATGTCGGACTCCAGTCAAGGCTGGGCGATCGCCCAGGCAAACGGCGTTAGCGATCACATCCTGCGTACGAATGACGGCGGTGACACCTGGTGGGATATCACCCCGCCCGAAAGCGTACCGGGTGATGATTCCTATCTTCAGGCAGCGGCATATTTCCTGGATGCGAGCAACGCCTGGATAAGCTTTTCGCCATATGAGATCATCTGGCGTACACCCGATGCCGGGATCACCTGGCTTCCAGCGCGCTCCGCGTTCCCCAGCAATTTGGGCGCTGACCTTTATTTCGCCGACGAAACCAACGGTTGGATCATGAAATATCTTGATGCCGGCATGAGCCACGTGTACACCGCGATGTCGCGAACAACAAGCGGTGGCGCGTATTGGGAGACCATTTTTGATCCCTATTCCAGCGATGAGCTGCAGAGTTTTTCAAAAACCGGCATGGTCTTCATCGACACTCAAATCGGCTGGGTCACGCGGGACAGCGGCGGCGTACAGCCCGGTGCTTTCGTCGATGTGACGAACGACGGCGGTCGTTCGTGGGAAGAAATTTCCCTGCCGCCACCTCAAGATAATCCCGAAAAATTCACGGACGAATATTGCGCCATGTACTCCCCGAATCTCCTTTCTCGGGACACCGGAGCACTGATCGTTCGCTGCAAACGATACGACGACGGAGATGTAGTGCTTACAAATTACCTTTTCTCGACCACCAATGGCGGTCAGACATGGAATCGTTATGACTATCCCGGCGGGGAACTCGTCTTCGTGAACAATACCGCCTACGCACTCGACCGTAAAATCCACCGATCAAATGATACCGGAAAGACCTGGACTCACGTTAAAAACATCAATTGGGTCGGTCAGTTTTCATTTGTAAATGAAAACCTCGCCTGGGCCGTCGCTAAAGCGGGTGATGAAATCGCCCTGGTAAAAACCACAGATGGTTGTTCCAGTTTTGATGAGATCCAGCCTGAAGTTATCGCACCACCGAGTGCATACGCGATTATCCCGGTGACACAAGGCGGTTCGTTTGAGGACCTAACAGGTCAAATCGCCTTCATCTCCTACCGAGATGAAACTGACTCACATGTTTCTGATATCTTCATGGTTAACATAGAAGATGATTCACTCACGAAAATAACCGATGGTTCAGGCAACATATTGAATTTCTCATGGTCTCCAGATGGCGATCACCTCGCCTTCGACTCGAATAAGGACGGTGATTATGAAATCTACACGATTCGAGTCGACGGCACCCAGTTGAAACAATTGAGCTCAAACGACATCCAGGATAATGACCCATCCTGGTCTCCCGATGGCACACAGATTGCCTACACGGTGAATGATACAGATAAGCAAGCGATCTACATCATGGATGTTGACGGCACAAATGCTCACCGGCTAACAGCGGGCTCCACGCCATCCTGGTCCCCCGATGGTCTTCGCATCGCCTTCGCCCGTAACTATGATGGCATCTACACCATTGAGCCTTCGGGAGCGACCCTTACCCGGTTGACCGACAGCAGCGACCATGGATGGGATGGTTACCCCACATGGTCGCCGGATGGCACCAAAATCATCTTCGGCTCCAATCGGCATGCGCCCGGCGACTTCGCCACAGACTCGGTCTACATCATGAATGCCGACGGCAGCGGCATCGGGCGTTTATCCCAGACCTGGGGGTCTCCGCCTTATGCCTGGTCTCCGGATGGGCGCTGGATCATCTACACCGAAGGGTTTGGTAGCGGTGCCGAATTGCACGTCATGGATTCCTACGGCCTAGAATCGATGCCGCTTGCAGACGACAAAATCGGTTCTCATCCACTGTGGCGACCGTAGTGTCCCAGAGAGAACGAGCCGCATTGCGATCAGCAGACGAAAGCCATTGCAATACGAGGGCGCCGTTGCAAATCCGGAAATGGGGTTGGTTGATCGCTTTGATCCTGACGCAAGGTTTTTCACTTGCGGGGTGTAATGCGGCAACTGTAACGCACACGCCCGCTGATACTCTAGCAACACAACCCATCGTGGGACCGACACCAAGCCCGTCGGCAACGATAGCTCTTACAATGCCCGAAATCATAACCACACCTTTTCTCGATTACCAGGACGAAATGGGTATCACCACATATCAGTTGAGACCGACGGGCACGGTTTCATACGTATGGACCATTGCGAATGCAACAGACGATTCATTCTGGTTTGGTGGCGTCACGGGGGCGGTTCAATTCAACGGAGAGACCTGGACGATCTATGGAACAGAACAAGGGCTGCCGAACGATAACGTGCAAGCGATCGTGGTCGATAAAGACGAAGGGATTTGGTTCGCCACACTCGGTGGAGGCGTCAGCCGTTTTAAAGATAGAACCTGGACGGCCTATTCGACGTCGAATGGATTGATTGATGATTCCGTAACCAGCGCATTGGCTGCCTCGAATGGCGACATCTGGTTTGGCACCTATGGAGGC
>Ga0307430_1000418_pt1 | contig 37318 bp, 28 predicted proteins | sample SalMarWE160130MG_FD_202159 | JGI IMG/M metagenome (GOLD analysis project Ga0307430, IMG submission 202159) | Salt marsh sediment microbial communities from the Plum Island Ecosystem LTER, Massachusetts, United States - WE1603-130 | ecosystem: Environmental > Aquatic > Marine > Intertidal zone >...
CAACCAATCGGTGTTGTCCGTCCAGTTATCCCCATCCGTGCTGTCGTACAAATCTTCCAACGCCCGACATTCGTCGACCGGGATCTCGGTCTGAAGTGCACAATAATCTAGACCACAGGTCACCCCCGTGCTGCGTAGATCGTCGATACCCATCAACCAGTTCTTGAAGGTAACGTCATCCGGATCACAGATATCCGTGTCGTAATAATGGAATACTTCCATGTCGGAAAGATTGGTCAACGACAGCGGCAGCGGTCCAGTCAGGGAAACGTTCCCATGGAGATACAGCTCTAGCAAATCAACAAGATTGCCAAACGAATCCGGCACGTTCCCAAGCAGTTGATTGTCGTTTAACCGAAGGTAGCGGAGATTACCCAAGTCCCCCAACTCCACTGGTATTACACCGCTTAGCTGATTACTATCCAACGAGAGCGTTATCAAGTTGGAGAGATTTCCAATCTCTATCGGAATCGACCCGCTTAAACCATTATTGTCGACCGCCAATCCATCGAGCGCGATCATATTCCCCAGCTCCGGCGGAATGGTTCCGCTCAGCTGGTTGTGACTCAGGGAGAGCAGCCTAAGATTGACTAGATTACAAAACTCCGCTGGTATCGTCCCGCTCAGTTGATTGTTGCTCAATCCAAGCAAATCCAAGTCTGTGAGATTGGTGAGCTCGATCGGTATGGGTCCACTCAGTTGGTTAACATCCAGCTCGAGTCGCCCAAGATTGGTGAGATCGCCCAACTGCGGTGGAATCGTCCCGCTTAAATTGTTCATTCCCAAACTGAGGTAAGTGGCATTGCTCAGATTTCCCAACTCCGGCGGGATATCCCCTGATAACTCGTTGTTCCATAGCATCAGAACCCTCAATTCAGGAAAGGACCCATAAATGGAAGGAATGCCACCTGTCAACTGATTGACGTTAAGGTGGAGCGACCTAAGCTCAGATAAATTCACAAGGCCGGCGGGTAGAACGCCGGTGAGGCCATTGCCGGGCAGCATCAACTGGGTAACATGACCCGCATCACATGTAACGCCGAACCAGCTGCAGGGTGTGTCGGTCACCAGCCAGTATGTGTTATCTGTCCAACTATCTCCATTGGTTGAGGTGTAGAAATCTTCCAAAGCACGGCACTCGCTAAGCGGGATCTCGGTTTGGATTTCGCACATGTCCACCGGCTGGCTCTCATAGGCACCGACATCGCAGGCCATGCCTTGTGGCCGTGGTTCACCACGCTGGTCAGTAGACGGGCAGGAGAGATCATCACCCGCGTCGATTGCAGGGCTGCCAGGCAGCAGGGCTTGGGTCTCTGTTGGTCCGCCGTTGTCCTGGAGTGCATCGAGCATGGGAATCGTGTTCGTCTGATCCCCTACAGCGCCAAACGGACAGGAGGCGTCGCTGCTGAGGTTATACCCTTGTGAGGTAATATCGGCTAGACTCCCGGCGCAATTCGATCCGGAGCCATTCCCATTCAGGATGGTATTGACCAGGTTCACCGTACCGTTGGTGAAAATGATATCCCCTTCACCAGCGCCGTTCACATCTGCGTCAGCTTGATTATCACTGATGGTTACGTTCGTCAGGTTCAGCGTACTGGCTGGGGGCGAGTCGACGATGATCCCTCCGCCGTGCCCATCAGCCTCATTTCCGTTGATGGTGACATTTGTGAGCGATAGCTCGCCACCGGTCAAGCCCCAATAGTAAATCCCACCCCCGTTACCGACAGCCGTGTTTCCACTGATCGTGCTGTCCGTTATCGTGGCGGTGATAATATTCGCTAGATACAACCCACCTCCGTTGGTGCTTGACGCATTCCCACTCACAGTGGCATCCGACATAGTCAAACTAGTCATCACCAGCACACCGATGCCTTGATTGTCACGCACGGAACCACCGGTGAACACCAGATCACTGTTGATCCCGTAGTAGCCAAATATGTTGTTGCCCACGATCTCTGAGTTAGTGATCGTTACCGGCAGTAATGGTGGGGAAGAACTGAATGTGTAGATACCTTGTCCATCGTTGTAACTCACAACGCTGTCAGTCAACGTCATCGCCGGACCTTCATTCCAAACGCCGTCACCGAAGTTGTACGAAACCGCGCTGCTCTCCATATTGAGCGTGCCGATGTTGTAGATTCCAGCACCTACTCCGCTACTGTCACCATCCGCATCGGACATATTGCCATGACCCGCCTCCCCAATCTGGCTACCGTTGAGCAGATTCAAAGTGGCGTCGTTGTGATCGGCGACGTAAATACCGCCTCCATCCTCCAGTGCACGGTTATCGCGCAGCGTCACACCGTTCAGTGTCGCCGTGGCAGCATCCACGTAGACACCACCACCCGAAAGCGCCTCGTTGTCCTCCAGCAAGATAGCGGACATCTGCATTTCTCGTCCGATCAAACCCCAGTAGTAAACCCCACCGCCCATGCCAGCCGCCTGGTTTCCTCGAATCACACCACCGTTCACGACCGGCGCGTAGTTGGCACTCATGATCCCGCCGCCGTTCCCGGGAGTCGAATTGCCGATGATCTGCACATTCGTGAGGCTCATCTCGCACCCGTTGCCCCAAACACCACCGAATTGATTGGCCGAGATTGTGCCTCCCTGGATGGTCAAGTCCGTATTGATGCACTCCACACCAGCAGACTGATTGCTGTCGATGGTCGTGTCGTTCAACGCTACAGAAACCAACGGAGAGCTAGAGGCGAAGCTGTTGATACCCGATTGACTGTTCCCTACGATATCGCTGCTAGTGATGTCGACGCTTCCGGCGGCGTTGTATATCCCATCACCTACGTTGTAAGCGACCGATGCGTTGTCAAGTGTCAAATCACCCTTGTTGTAAATTCCTCCACCAACTCCACTTGAGTCGCTGTCCGCATCCGATTGATTTGCGTGACCGATCTGGCCTAATTCCGTGTTATCCCGCAGTACTAACATTGCTCTTGTATCAGAATAAACAGCGCCCCCGTTTTCATCCGCCAGATTATCGATCAGTGTCGTTCCGTCAAACATCATCGCTCCGGAAGCGAGATAAAGGCCACCACCGTCGTCTGCCTCATTCCCTGATAACGTTCCACCAATAATGGTGAACTCATTCCCGGAGTAGTAGATTCCCCCGCCCACGTCCGCCTGATTACGGCTGATAGTGCACCGGGTAACGACAACCGACCCACCCATGAGAACTCGGAGGCCGCCCCCTTCCCCATCGTTCGGATTGCTGTTGTCTGTGATGGTAACGTCGGTCAACGAATGATCGTTACCGAAGAAGTTTAGGCCTCCCCCCGTATTCTGACCGATCGTTCCCCCCACGATTGCGACGAAGGCACTCTCAGCGTCGATGCCGGTGCCACCGTTTTCCATTATGTCCGTATTGGTCATATCGAGAGTTCCACCAAAGGAAACAATACCACCAGAGGTATTTAAATTGACCTGGCTATCATTAATAGATAGTGAAGAGCTCATGTTAAAGATACCGAAATCGGCATTGTCTGAGACGGAAACATTATTCAGAGTCAAACTACCCGCGTTATAGATGCCTCCTCCCAGAGAGCTAGATCCACCCCTTACAGTAAGATCCTCCAACACAACTTCAAATGCCCCTGCATTGGGTGCAACATGAAAAACCCGATCGAGTCCTGCGCCTTCAATAATTGATTGGGCCATGCCGGCTCCGCTGATGGTTAGCCCTTCGGTAATATCTAGGTCGCCAGTAGCTGCAGCATCCTCCCCAGCACCGTTGATCGAAAGAATGTAGCTCCCTGCGGGCAAGATAATGACATCTTGTCCGGGCAACGCGTTGGCTTCCATGATAGCCGCACGTAGCGAACATAAATTCGAGGCTGTTTTGCAGGAGCCATCTCCCGGTATCGTATCAACCTCATCACTGTTACTGTTAACCTGGAATATGGCCGCCGATGCGTTTCCGCGGAAATACATCAACAGTCCGATAAATAAAAGTAAAACCATGATTGAGTGCCATCCAATGCAAAGCTTTCTTCTTTTGTGTGCCGTTGATGTGTTCATTGGTTCTCCTTAAACAGCCAGGCGGGGCAATTTAATAACAGCATACTGAAATCGATGAACTCAATTTTCATGCCATTATGTCTTTCTATAATTTCAAATAATAACGAGTGAAAAACTACCCTGCTTCATACCGTGTGATTACCCCAACAATATTAAGCCCCAGAAGAAGCGAGGATGCATGTTACAAAGAAGAGGCTTAGAACAACAACTGTGCTGCCCCCACACAGTACAAGCCCATTTTTTCCTACACGAGGTGTAATGACCACTATAGCATAAAATGAAGTTCAAAATCCAGAAAAACAACGAGGAAGAGTTGCCTGGTATTCCATGACAGATCCAGAAGATAACGACGACACCATGTAAAGAAGTCGTCGTCAAACATCAATGATGTTGATCAATTATATTATTTTTACGATAATTCGATCGGAACAGGCAACATACCCTCTAGAATGCGTTCCAGTGCCATCGTATGACTGCAGACACCCCTGGTTATGAAGAAATTACAGTCACAGGACCAAACACCTTCTTCAAATGTTACAGTATGTGGATTGTTATCCCCCTCGAACGTTACGCGGAAATCTTTAATACAGATGCGATCACGTTCTTCCGCGTAGCGCTTTGCTTTTTCAATCTTGCCAATCATTCCATAGTCCATCACTCCTCCTTCACCTTTCCAGCGGTATCCAAATAAAAAGGCACGCGCATCTCAGCAGCGTACCCCATCGAGGCAAGTATTCACTTGTCGGCCCATTCTGCTCATGGCGAATGTTCCTCCTCTATACGTAGTATAGATAGTGTGAGCGATGAAGTCAATAAACGCTTTCCATACGCAGCCTCAACGATCAAGACCTGCCCTCGCTCGCATTCACAGATGTATTTGCCACGGATGATCGAGAACGAAGAACAACCTCGTGATTACAGGCGGCGTTTCCCCGATATGTTCCGAGATTTTACACACAACTTGCACAGACTTAATACCGGGATTACCTGTGGACCGGAGAATTCAGTTGATGGATGAAATGCTGAATCGCCTCAAGCGTACCGATCTGTTCATAGGCCTGGCTCTGGCAGTGATCGCCTTGCTCGCCTATCTCGCCACGTTGACCCCCAGCCTTTCCTATCAAAGTCCGGATGGAAATGAACTCGCCACCATTCCATACGTCCTCGGTCTGGCACACATGCCCGGCTATCCGCTCTACACGTGGCTGGGAAAGCTCTTCACCTTCCTGCCTTTCGGTGATATCGCCCACCGCGTGAATCTGATGAGCGCCGTATGCGCCGCATTCGGTGTGGCAGGGATATATCTGATCACGACCATGATCCTGCACCCTCGACTGGCTTCCCTCTCCGCTCGCCGTGCCGGCGCAGCCTTTGCTGCCCTGATATTCGCCTTTTCGCCAACCTTCTGGTCGCAAGCGCTGATTGCCGAAGTCTACACAGCAAACATCGCCATGATCGTGATGAGCTTACTTATGCTCCTTCGTTGGGAAATCACACGCCGCGATCGTGATTTCTTCCTTTTTGCATTGATCTATGGCCTCTCATTAGGAACGCACATCTCCAATCTGGGCTTTGCCCCTGCAATTGGGCTGTTCGTTTTGCTGACCGATCGCTCCGTGTTGAAACGACCTTCCTGGTGGATTGCTGCCGCAGCCGGATTTTCAATAGGGGCAGCCCAATACTTGTGGCTGCCTCTGCGGGCTAAGACACTCATTGACCAGAGATTGATAGGAAACGCACCCCTGACTCTCAAAGGCCTCTACAATTACACACTCGGCGCCTTCCCACAATTGAAGTTTGCCTTCGAAATGTCTGAACTGCCCGATCGTGTCGTCGTATACATCTACCTGCTGTGGGACCAGTTCAGTTTGATCGGCGTGCTGCTTGGGATCATCGGGTTGTTCTCGCTGCTCTACAGGCGCACCCGTCATTATTATTTATTAATGGGAATGTATCTGGTCCACACCTGGTTCTTCATCCAGTACCGTGCTTTCGATCTGGAAGTCTTCTTCATCCCGGCCCATTTCCTCTGGGCGATCTTCATCGCCTTTGGGATGGTTGAGTTGATGCGTGCGATCAAAACTTGGCTCCAGCAGCTAAACGCAGGACAAATTGCCACGGTCGCTAGATGGGCAGTAGTTGGTGTCGTCATTGCCATGGGCTTATACCCGCTGATGAAGAACGATGCTTCCAGCGATCGCTCGAATGACGTCAACACGAACGACTTCTATGCCAACGTATGGACGTATTTGCCGGAGAACAGTACGCTGCTTTCCCGGACAGGCGTCATGGGTTACGATGCTTTCTACTGGCAATTGGCATACGACACGCGCCCCGATGTTGTGCTGCCCTCACTCCCCACACACAACCCCTCATATTCCGATTTGCAGGGCAGAGAGCTTTTCAGCACCACCCCTTTGAACGGCGTCAATCAAAATCGAGGCCTGGGAGCGCTGACGAAGGACGTCATCCCGGCCGGCACCTGGCAAACACCGGTGCTTGTGGGCAGCCAGGGACTGATAGGTTCCCGCAACCGACTCGTCCTCTATCGACTCAGCCGACAGGCACCGGCTCTCGTAGTGGACGAAGCACAACCGGATTTGGAAATTCATGCCGATTTGGGCAACCTCACCCTTCTCGGCGTCGACATCTCCGACAAGGCAGTGGAAAGTGGTGGATGCCTGCATCTGATCCTCTACTGGGATCTACAGCGCCTCGAACCCATTACCCTGACCACGTTCATTGGTGAGCAAACCCTGGAGACACGCGAACTCGGTTTCGGCAACCTCAAACGCTACAATGCGGAAGTAGGGCGTGTCACAAACGGTGTGATAGTCGAAGATTATTGGCTGGTCATTCCATCGACCATCCAACCAGGTTCACATGGAATAAATATCCATATCCAGGGTGTCGGAGAAACTGTAGAAATCGGTGGTATCGAAGTGATCAACGAAGAGGAGACGATGGAAAGATGGTTGCGAATCGCAAACTAATAGCTGCGGGCGGTGTGATATTGTTTCTGGTCTTACTCATCGGCGCTTTTTCGCTGGGTGTGTACATCGGTCGGTACGGCATCAGTGCCGAGGGTTTGCACTACAAGGCCGCCGGCGGCGTACCCCAAATCGATCGAAGTCGTCTTACCCGTCCTGAGGGTATCCCGGCATGGGAACCGGACATCGTCGGCATGATCCGCGGGGGTTCTCGAGACGGAATTCAAATTGCCACTCAACAAGGACCCAAGTGGATCAAGGTCGATGGAAATACATCCATCATGGAGATCTCCGGAAGTAAACTCAGCCAGTCGGATTTACACCCAAGAGATCTCATCGCTGTTTATGGGGAATTTTCCATCGACGACGGCAGCAATTTGCTGGCAACACACATCGTACGTCTTCCACAACGCTAACCTACGAAACCCTCAGGGAGGAGGGTATAATTCACCAACTCACATTCCTGAGGGACACCTTGAGCGATCCAGAATCACAGAGACGATCGAGCGGTAAAGGTAACAATCTATTCGAAAACCTGTCGTTGCGAATCCGGCTAATTCTGCGCCTGATGCGCGATTCGCGCGTCAATCCGCTTCTCAAACTGCTCCCCATCGGCGCCTTGCTCTACCTCGTGATCCCGGAACCGATTATCGGGCCAATTGACGATGCCTTTTTGCTCTGGTTGGGAACAACCCTTTTTGTTGAGCTGTGCCCACAGCACATCGTCGATGAGCATTGGGCAGACCTCACTTCGGTCATCAACGCAGAATGGCGTGAAATTACGGACAATGAACGGGACAATACGGAGGCCAACGAGTAATCGATCTGCTTCGAAACCGGGATTTCGAACAGCGCTTCACGCAAATCAGTCGTTCTTTCGATGAGTCATCCATACGCAATTAATGCTAATGTAGGAAGTTATACAACCCCCAAATCTGCTACAAGGAGCCCCCCATGACAACAACTTTCATGACCTCCCCACAACATTTCATCACATCCGAATCCGTGACGGAGGGTCACCCGGATAAGATATGCGACCAAATCTCCGACGCAGTCCTTGATGCGATTATCGCCAACGACCCCGCTGCGAGAGTAGCCTGCGAATGTGCTGTAACGACAGGGCTCATCTTTGTCACCGGTGAGATCACGACGAACACGTATGTCGAAATCGGCGAGATCGCCCGGCAAACCGTTCTCGACATCGGATACGACCGTGCAAAGTACGGTTTCGATGGAGAGACTTGCGGAGTGATCGTTTCGATCAAGGAGCAAAGTCCGGATATCGCCCTGGGCGTCGATAAAGCACTCGAGTCGAAGAAGGGTGAAATGAAGGCCGTCGATGAACTCGAAACCCTTGGCGCTGGTGACCAGGGGATGATGATCGGCTTCGCTTGTACGGAAACGCCGGAATACATGCCTCTTCCGATATCACTGGCCCACAAGCTCTGCAAACGCCTGACCGCGGTTCGCAAGGAAGGTATCCTGCCCTACCTGAGACCGGATGGAAAAAGCCAGGTGACCGTTGAATATTCCAAAGGTGTTCCCGTGCGATTGGACACGGTGCTCATCTCTTCGCAGCATCATGCAGACGTGGCGATTGAAAAAATCCACGAAGATATCGTCGCCAACGTTATAAAACCCATCGTTCCGGCTGAATTGCTCGATGATAATACCCGGCTTCTCGTCAATCCCACCGGTCGGTTTGTGACCGGTGGACCGAAGGGAGACTCCGGTCTTACGGGACGGAAAATAATCGTCGACACATACGGTGGAATCGCTCGACACGGTGGCGGCGCCTTTTCTGGTAAAGATCCCACGAAAGTCGATCGCTCGGCAACCTACATGGTGCGCTACGTTGCCAAGAATTTAGTCGCCGCTGGTGTCGCCGATCGCATGGAAGTGCAGGTCAGCTACGCCATCGGTGTGGCGCAGCCTACCAGTATTGCCGTGGAAACGTTCGGCACCGGGAAAATCCCGGATGAGAAAACGATTGAGCTTATTCGCAACAACTTCGATATGCGACCGGGTGCGATCATCCGCCACCTGGATTTACGGCGTCCCATTTATCGTGCAACAGCCGCCTATGGTCATTTCGGCCGCGACGACATCGATGCGCCCTGGGAACGTCTGGACATGGTTGATAAGATCAAAGAACAAGCTGGCTTGAAATAACGGTTAAGCTCACCACAAACCAATTCATACGGTCGAGTGAACTCGATGTCACGAATTAGTCACGCGCTGCGTGCGAATTCGCGAACCATGTAACCACGCAGAATCCCATCCACAAGGAGAGGACTGAGAAACATGCAACCCGGCAAGATAACACCTCCAACCTTCGAACCTCGCTGTCTGGCGACAACGATTGGCAGCCTGCCGCACAAGGATGTCAAGCGAGGTACGGAGCTCATGTTCGCAAGCACGCCAAAAATACCCTCCTGGGTCCAATTCCCGCGACGAGTGTTCCACGAAAACATGACGGTCCAGTTCACGGAAGGCATACCCGCGCTGGTAGAAGATGGTGACCGGGTCTATTTCGATACCCAGGCTGCCGATTACACCGAACAGCTCACACAATTTTACGACCGTTATCTTCAGGTGATAGAAACCGACGATATCGACGCCCTGGCACATTTTCGCATCTCGACGAAGTATGCCGCCGGATTCGAAGCCTTCACAGCGCACCTTTCCGAATCCGTAGATTCCATCGTCATGCTCAAAGGACAAGTCACCGGACCATTCACGCAGGGGATCAACCTGATGGATCAAAATCGGCGCTGCGCCTACTACGATGAGACTCTGCGCGATGTGGTTACGAAATCCGTTGCCATGAAGGTAAAATGGCAAATCTCGCAGCTAAGCCGCTTCCATAAGCCACTCATCATCTTTCTCGACGAACCATCCCTGCTTAGTTTTGGTTCCCAAACTTTCATCACCGTGAGCGAGCAGGATATCATCGGCGACATCAACGAAGTGGTCTCCCTGATTCACGCCCATGGCGCTCTCGCCGGCGTGCACTGCGAAGAAGATACGGATTGGTCGCTGCTCATGTCCACGGACCTGGATATTCTAGATTTCGACGCCTACGATCATCTCCAGGCGATGACCTTGTATCCGGATGAATTACAAGATTTTTTCAAGCGAGGCGGCATTTTGGGATGGGGCATCGTTCCCACCCTGGATCGGGAAGCGGCGGCCACCGAAACCACAGAAACGCTTCTCGCCCGCATCGAGGCCGGTCTCCAGCGCTTCGAGGAGAAAGGTTTCGAACGCTCGATCCTTCTATCTCGAGCCTTGATCACACCCAGTTGCGGCGCCGGTGGCGTACTCACAGAACCGCTGGCCGAGCGGGTGTTAGAAATCCTGCCGCAAGTATCTCGGACATTGCGAGAACGTTACGGTTTAGATGAAGGATGAAAATGGATTAAATTCAACTGCGCAGTAACAATCGCAAACCAAGCCCCACAACAACCAGGTTGCCAGCCAGGCTCATCCCAAGACGAACGCGTGGGGAAATACCTTTTCGCAGTAACGCGCCGATGAATGCCAAGAGACTCTGCCATGAGAAGGATGCAAACCCGGCCCCAAGGATAAACAACAGGCGGTCCAGGTTTGTGCTGGAGCTCCCCAATGTCCCACCCAGGATCAAGGCGCTGAAATAAATCACAGTCAGGGGATTAATGGCCGTAAGAACAAAAAATTGGAAATAGAGTTTCCCGTAGCCGCTCTCGGTTTGCGATATCTCCTTTAGTGCAGCACGCTGCAAAGAACGCCGCAGTCCGTAGATTCCCAGGCCGACAAGCAGGATCGAACTGATAACACGGACAGAATACGCATAAGGCTCCAGACTGGCCGCCAGCACACTGCCGGCAACAGCGGCCAACGCGGCGTAGAGAAAGTCCACGGTCGCTGTACCACTTCCGGCCACGAAACCTGCGGTAAATCCCTTCCGCAGCGTTGTTTCCACAATCAAGACGGTCACTACCCCCACAGGTATAGCGATTCCGTACCCGGCTAACAAACCCTCTAGTAATGCTGGCATCTAACCACACAATCCATCAGGATTTTAAAACGTGTTGCGACCATAAATCCGATCCTGTCCATTGGCGATACTTAGTCTTCTGTGGAATCTACCGTTCCGATGAGATCATAGGGCATTGCGCTGTCAATTTTCACGGTCAACATTTCCCCCAGCGGATGTTCGCCATCAATAAGCACCAAGCCATCGATTTCCGGCGCATCCCGGTATGAACGCCCCAGAGTAATCCCGTCACCGACGCCTTCCGTGAGGACCAGAAGTCTGTCTCCGACGAACGATTGATTCCGTTCTAAGGAAATCTGCTGCTGCAAACGCATCAGACGATGACGACGCTCCTCTTTCACCTCCGCCGAGATCGGGTCTCCCAGCGACTCACTTTCCGTTCCGACTTCGGGTGAGAAAGTAAAAACACCCACCCGATCGAAGCATACATCCGAGACGAATTCCATCAACGTCTCGAAGGCCTGCTCCGTTTCATTGGGATATCCCACGATGAACGTCGAACGCAAGGCTACCTCTGGCATGGCGCGACGCATTTTCGCCAGTGTACGATGCACCCACTCGATATTGGCCGGACGCCGCATGCGGCGCAGCACATCGGGATGCGCATGCTGCAGCGGCATGTCGATATAGGGGACGACTTGGGGGGTATTCGCAATAACATCGATCAGACGATCCGTTACACAGCCAGGATAGGCGTAGAGAATGCGGAACCACTCCACCTGTGGTGCAGCCTCTACCAAGTCCTCAAGCAGTTGTGCCAATCCATCTTTGTTCCCCAAATCGTGTCCGTAAGCCGTGGTGTCCTGGGCGATCAAATTGACTTCCCGTACGCCCGAATCCTGTAAACGCCTCGCATCCGCAAGAATCCGTTCTGGCGGGCGGCTTACAGCAGGACCTTTGATCAGTGGAATGGCACAGAAAGCGCAAGGGCGACTGCAGCCATCGGCGATTTTCAAGTATGCGCTTGCGCCCTGGATCGCTGTGCGGGGCAGATCGATATCTTCATCCCCAATTTCATCTGCATCAGGAAGGTGATAGAGCGGTTGGGGCGTCTCTCGTGTCCGCAGCGATTCCACGACATGTACGATATCCATCCAACGCCGGGTTCCCAGCAGCCCATCAATACCCGGCACCTGTCGCGCGATTTCTTCGCCATAGCGCTGTGTAAGACAACCTGCAGCGATCAACATCTGTCCGGGACTCTTTTGTTCTACGAGACGTTGGAGTTCTGAAAACGACTCTTCCCGCGCCGGTTCGATGAAGCCGCACGTGTTCACGATGATGACGTCTGCTTCTTCCTCACTGGCAACAATGCGGCAGCCCTCACGCACAAGCATTGCGGCCATAGATTCTGAATCGACGGTATTTTTCGCACAACCAAGCGAGAGGAAATAAATTCGCAGATTCACAAATCAGCCTCAGGAGTTAACGGCGATGTCGCCGACATCGCTGGCGTCTCCGTGGCTGGAGGGGATGCGGTGGGTGTTTGGGTTTGTGTGGGTGTGGGCGTGAGAACACCGTCTAATGTCCACACACGGACTACAATCTGGCCTACGTCCCCCATGGTGCCCTGATCCTGGCCGTTGTAATACACACGTACACCAGCACCATTTCCTGTCGAGACTTCAACGGATTGCTGACCGGTGAACGTCTGCTCTTCCCCAGGGAGCATGCGCCCCATGAACATTTCTTCACCATCCACAAGTACACGAACCCAGGCCCGCTGCTTGGCTACAAGGCGTAGATTAACTTCGCTGTTAAGCCCCAAGACGATGGGTTGCGTGGGGATTTCTGTCTCTGATTCCATGGTTGCATCGGGTTGAACGGCCGGTATCGAAGTGGATTCAACCGCCGGGGCATTTGTCAGCGTGGGTGTTTCGCCGGGGATGAAAAACGCCATATCATCATCTGTCGCCTGTGCCCCTTGTCGGATCGACTGCATCAGGCGGCTGCTGCCCCAGAGCAGGACGGCGATCACTGCCAGGATGATCGCTGCCGTGATAGCCAGGTCGAAGGAAAGCCAGCGCGGTCGCCGAGAATGGATTTGCACTGATGGTCCACTTCTCGATTCCTTTTGGGCTGCTGGAGTCCTCGTTTTCGGGCGGCGAGATTGCAATTTCTCCGCGTATTCGAGCAGTATCTCGTTTGACTCCAACCCGAGATAATCGGCGTAATTTCCGATGAATCCGCGCACCTGTACAGGCGAAGGCAGCGACTCGATATCCCCCCGTTCGAGAGCTGCTAAATGATATGTGCGGATGCGAGTCGCGTTTTCGACTTCCTCTAACGTAATCCCAAGTCGCTCACGAGTATCTCGCAGCTTCTGACCAAGTTCTTTCATAACCGCCTGGAGAAAACAATCCCACCAACAAAAGGATAGGAAAACATCCTCGTTGGTGGGATTCGGACTAGTCGATTAGGAATTTTCGTCGCTGTCTGAATCGGCAGTCTCGCTTTGCGCGGTCAGATCTTCCTGGGCTTGATCGGCAGCGAGTTCTTCTTCAGCCTGCATCGCTTGTTCTTCTTCGACCTCGAGTTCGGCTTTCAATTCCGCAAAAGCTTCCGCCGGTGCTTCTACAATCTCTTCTTCACTCAATTCGTAAGCCGATTCGGGCGGCTCATCTTCACGATGCACAACGACCTTGATCTGCGGAACCAGATCCACCGTGAGGCGAACGTCCACTTCGTGCACACCGAGGGTCTTGATCGGTTGACAATCGATTTGCTGCCGATCGACCGCCAGTTCAGACTTTTCCTGGATGGCATCCGCAATCATGGAGGTGGTTACCGAACCGTAAAGCCGTCCCATTTCTCCAGCTTTGACGGGGAAGACCAACTCCAGACCTTCCAGCACTTCAGCAACTGAGCTAAGTTCCTGGTTAAGCCGCGCTCGTTCCTCGGTGGCTTTCTCACGAATTCGATCGGCCTGTTTCAACATCCCCGGTGTGGCTAACGCAGCCAACCCCTGCGGGAGCAAATAATTCCGTCCGTAGCCATCGGCTACTTTCTTGATATCACCAGCCCGACCTAGTTTATAGACGTCTTTCAGGAGTAATACTTTCATGACTATCCAAGCCCTTTCTAGAAAAGTAGAGCGCCTCATCGGGCGCTCGAGGGCGAAGGGTACAACGCCCTGGCGAATGAATTCTACCAGAGCCTCTTGCTCCGGTCAAAGAGGAAAGTGGGCACCGCTGACACTGCTTCGAATTCGTTGCCTTAGGAGTTTTCCAACGTACCGATGGTCTTTTCCATTACGATACCATTCTCACCATCCGCATAATATCGCGACCAGACATCAACTTCGACGTAGCCACAGTTCTGATACAGGCTTTTTGCGATCCGGTTGGAATCACGCAGCGTTAAACGTAAACGTGGCATGGCGAGTTGCTGCTCGCAAGCCAATAACAACCGACGACCGATACCCTGGCGTTGAAAGTTCGGGTGGACCCCAATCGAGGCGATCCAACCCAGACCTTCTCGACGCCGCCGGTCACCAATCACGATACCAATAAGACGATCTTCGAAAACCGCCTTGAGACGAACGATCTCCGGAAAGGTTAGCGCCGCCAGACAATCGATCCAGGGCCATGCATCGCGCGTAAAACAGACTTTATCTAATGAAATCAACGCAGAGAGATCACGCCAATTTGCTCGCTCGATGATCACCCCGGATCGAATTGTCGAAACTTCAGCTTGTGTGATTTATTTCTCCTTGCTCAGACGGAAATTCTCCAGCATGCTGGTAAATTCCATCGGGAAGATGAACTTGGTCGATGGGCTGGTGCCCAAGTCCTTCAAGGTTTCGAAGTACTGCAATGTCATCGTCTTCTGATCGATGGTGTTGGCAATGCTGTAAATCTTATCCAATGCCGCCGCGAAACCTTCGGCACGCAGCAGTTGCGATTGCCGGTCGCCTTCGGCGCGCAGAATATTCGCCTGCTTATCGCCATCGGCCTCCAAAATCGCGGCCTGTTTTGCACCGTCCGCCACGTTTACCGCTGCCTCACGGTTACCATGCGATTCCGTGACCACCGCTCGACGCACACGTTCCGCCGTCATCTGGCGATTCATCGCATCCTGCACCTCACGCGGCGGGATGATCTCCCGGATTTCAACATTGGTGACCTTGACGCCCCAACGTTCCGTGACTTCATCCAGCTTCACACGCAAAGTCTGGTTGATGTGATCTCGCTGAGATAACACATCATCGAGTGGGATGGCACCGATCACAGAACGTAATGTAGTGGTAGCCATACCCTGCGCCGCAACCTCGAAATTGCCAATATTCAGCACGCTCATCTGGGCATCGACAACTTTGTAATACCAAAGGAAATCGATAGCGATCGGCGCGTTGTCCAGGGTGATCGAGGTCTGATGCGGAATCTCACGCACCTGCTCGCGCAAATCCACCTTGATACCCTTGTCGATGAATGGAATCAACAACACTATACCAGGTCCGCGCTCACCGACGCAGCGGCCCAAGCGAAAGACGACCAGGCGCTCATACTCCTGAACGATACGAATGGCACTCGTGAGCACAGACAAGCCAAACAAAACGACAACACCTATTCCACAGGTAATTACCCATGAATCAACCATGCTTTCCTCCTTTTTCGAATGAGAAATCTAATCGGATTATTCAGCGGATTCCACGATCAGAATGAGCCCTTCCCGATCACGGACCCGCACTTTCGTTCCCACATCCAGCGGCGACTCAGCACGCGCCGTCCACAACTCACCGGAAACATAAACCGAACCGGTTGGATCGAGCAGTGTGCGCACTTCTCCGATCGCGCCTTGAAGCTTCGACAGATCCATCACAGGACTCGATTTATAGGCAATGATGGAATTTCGGAGCGCAATCCAAAAGTAGCCCATGGTCACGGCTGATGCGGATATCGCCACAGCTGGATGGACCGCGAGGCCTCCCTCTTCCAGGCGAAAAAGAAACACCGAACCTACGCAGAACGCCGCTGCGGATAGCAGAAGCCACACTTCTTCATGCGGTAAACGCAGCGCCAAGAGCAGCAGCACGATGCCGATGATGAGCACAATGACTGCCCACCAGTTGATCGCAACTTGAGAAATCCCAAAACCGGCTGCAGCGAGTGTAGCAAAGGCGAGGATCTCCAAAGTGCCCGTGCCAGGGCTCACAATTGCCAGGGCGGTCAACCACAGGCCAGCAACCAACACAAGATACAACAAGTTCGGAAAGAAAGGAGAACCGAGAAAATCCATATTCAACCTCCTTCATGGAACAGTTTGTCTCAGCACCCTCAGCATACTGAGTGCGCTGAATCAGACATACCGATTAACCGACATTCAGCCGACATTTCACAATAACGGCGAACCGGTTTCAAGAAGGGAATTTCCTCCATTCCGCGCGGGCGAGAATCGCCTATCCGTCGCGATCCATTTGCCAGCAGCACACTCTGGGATGATTTACAATCGCTTCTCGTACATGCGATAGGTCTTATAGACTTTCCCACCAAGCATTTCAATTGAACGATTCATCATTTCGTTGTTCTCGAGAATCCAACTGCTTTCCGCCATTTCGTAGCCCTTCGCTTTCGCCCGTTTCGCAGTCTCGAGATACATCATCGCGTCCACACCCCGGGCGCGGTGCTCGGGCAGTACCCCCAGGGCGAAAACGCGAATCCATTTCATTTTACTGCGGATTTTCCAATGCCAGACGAGTTTGAGCATCGACCACAATTCCGGTACACCGGGGCGTGGATAAGCCAGACGCAGCGGCGCACACAAATCCGGCAAGGTCAACCCTACGCCGACAACCTCGCCTTCATGCTCCACCATTAGCGCCAGATCGGGATCCAGCATTTGCTTAAGCCCGGCGGCGATGTGTTCGATTTCAGCTTCATTTGGTGGCACGAAACCCCAATTCCGCTCCCAGGAGCTGTTGTAAACGCGTTTGAAACGCTCGACTTCCTTGTCGAATTCTTTCATGCGGAAGGATCGCACTGTCAATTTCTTGGTCTTCTTGACCTTTTCAACCACACGCCGCAACTTATCCGGCATGTTTTCAAGGAATTCATCGATGTTGTTGCGATAGGCATACAGATCCATGGCCTTCACGTAACCAGCGGTTTCCATGTAATCGACATAACGCGGAGGATTGTAGGTCATCAATACGCGCGGCGAATCGTCGAAACCATCCACCAGCAAACCCACTTCGTCATTGGTGGTGAACATCGCCGGTCCGATAATGGAAATATGGCCGGCATTCTGCGCCCAATCCGCTGCTGTACGCAGCAACAATGCGGCAGCTTCCGGATCGTCAAGGACTTCAAAGAAGCCATAAAATCCCACATTGGAATTATGGAACTTGTTGTAGGCATCGTTGGTAAAAGCCGCGATCGTGCCCACGACCTCTCCATTACGCCTAGCGAGAAAATACTCGACGCGTGCGTGATCGAAGAACGGGTTCTTCTCGGGATCATGAAATTCTATTCGTTCGGAGATGATCGGGGGCACCCAATACGGATTATCCTTGTACACCTTCCAGGGGAAGTGAATGAATTCCTTAAGTTCGGTTTTGTTCGTGGCCTTGGTGATCTTTAAATCAGACATAGCTCTCCTCCAATATAATGACGATTTGATTATACAACGCCATCAGTGATAACGGGTTGCGAAAATACACAGCGGAAAACGAATTATCCGCATAGAAATCTCCCCTCAGAAAAGCATCACGTTGCTCTGAGCAGCTGCGTCCGCCAGTGGTATCATTTTGAATCGTAAGGTGCAGTCATGTCAAACACATATCCTGCGATTTTCATCATTGGCACCCTGGCGAGCTTTCTTTGGCTTGGATTTTTCGACCCTGCGCCGAAATCCAATTCAAATGACAATCAGCGAACCCATTCCAGGACCGAATACATCGATGCTGCGCTTATCGCACTGTTCCTCGGTTTATGCGGTGCGCGTACGGGCTTCGTCTATCTTCACCGGGAATACTACGCAAGTCATGCCATCGAAATTTTCTGGCTCTGGCAAGGCGGCTTGACCTGGGTCGGTGCCGCTTTCGGCGCCATTCTGGGGGTTGGGTTCTATTCATTCCGCAGTGAGCATTCCTTTTGGTCTTTGATCGACTCATTAGCCATTCCCGCGGGAATTATCGCACTCTCCGCCTGGTCGGGATGTTATCTCGATGGCTGTGCCTATGGCACTCAAATGCCGGAAAGCCACTGGACGCCAGTGGTGGAAGATATGTTCGGTGGCTTCACCTCTCGTTGGCCGACGCAGATGGCGGGGATCATTTCCAGCTTGGTGATATTGCTCTCGCTGTATGTGCTTTCCAATCTGCAGCTCAAACGCGGCGTTTTGGGATGTCTCAGCCTTGCGACGATCGCCGCTGTGGCGCTTGCACTCAGTTTCACGCGGAGCGATCCTGCGCTGCTCGTGCATGAATTCCGCCTGGACACCGTTGGCTCAGCCGCCGTACTACTAACTGCGTTGTGTGGATTCGTTCTGGTATGGTTCAAGAAACCCGGTTCACAAGTAAGGCGGTAGAATAACAGCATTCTTTATCGTCGAGCATATATGGCAGATTTTAAAGGATATAACGATGGATTTTCAAAAAAAATTAAACCTTGATATTGGCAAAGTGCAGGACACACTTCAATCCTTCATTCGCACACAAATCACACAAGCCGGATTCCAACATGCCGTCGTCGGGGTTTCCGGCGGCGTCGACTCCGCACTCACGTGTTTTCTAACCGCCGCTGCTCTGGGTCCGGAAAATGTACTCGCACTGCGAATGCCTTATGAATCATCCTCACCACAATCGTTGGAACACGCCGACCTGGTCATCCAGGCCACAGGAGTCAACCAGAAGACCATTCCGATAACCGAAATGGTCGATGCATTCCTTGAACTCGTTTCGGATACAGATCCAATTCGTAAGGGAAACGTCATGGCCAGATCGCGCATGATCGTCCTTTACGATCAATCCGCCGCTTTCGATGGCCTGGTTGTGGGAACAGGAAACAAGACGGAAGTCCTCCTGGGCTATACAACCCTCTATGGTGATGCGGCCTGTGGGTTCAATCCGCTTGGCGACCTGTACAAAACACAGGTTCGACAGCTTGCAGGAGCCGTCGGGGTTCCCGAAGTGATCATCGCCAAACCACCTTCCGCCGATCTCTGGGTCGGGCAGACCGACGAAGAGGAGTTGGGCTTCACCTACGAAGAAGTCGATCAGCTTTTATATTTGTTAATTGAGGAACAATATTCACTCTCGTCCTGTGTGGAAGCCGGTTTCAAGCGTTCGATTGTTGAAGCGGTCGTAAAACAAATCCAACGGACACAATTCAAGCGCGTGATGCCGCCAATCGCAAAGATCAGCAAGCGAACGGTGGGCGTTGAATTCCTCGAACCACCGGATTGGAGTTTTTAGTCGAATGGATTTGGGGTAGGCAACAATGACGGATCGCACGCGATTTAACCAAAGTGTCTACCATATCGTAAAAAGTATCCCCTCCGGTCAGGTTATGACCTACGGCCGGATCGCAACCTTCATCCCACCACCGCCCGAAATGCCCTATGCGAGTTACTGCGCGGTACGTGCACGCTGGGTGGGATATGCCATGGCGAGCTGTCCGGAAGATGTGCCCTGGCATCGCGTCGTTAATGCACAGGGCCGTGTGAGTCAAAGACCGGGTTTCGGTCCTGACTTGCAGCGAAAATTGCTCGAAGACGAAGGGATATCCTTCGACGAAAATGGGCGCATCGATATCAAGCGCTTCCTCTGGCAGCCTGAAGAAGCTTGGTTGCGTTCCCGCGGGTTCCTTCCCCCTGCCAAAGATTAAAAAAAACACCCTTGGGTGTTCACACGCAGCGACGTTCTTCTCTTCCTTTGAATGTCTCAGTCCTCAATGAAATTTTTCGACGTGGGATCAATGTTGGGATGGGCAGCATCCCGCCACAAATTAGGTCTTCGATCACGGAAGCGCTGCATTAAGCATCGATAAGACTTGATACCAATCATAGCCCATGATGATCGCCAAATCGATCTCGGACCCTGAGTTATTCTGGTAGAGGATTTGACTCTGGGTCAAATCCACCAATTCCATCAAGTACTGCGTCGTGTAGGGATTCCCGGTGTAGTCGATCACGCGGGTCTGCGGGTAATCCATCCGATCTGCATTCGATACTTCCACGATATTGAAGCCGAATTTACGCAGCAAATCTGCGGCCTGGCCAGCCAGGCCCTCCTCGCCCGCGCCGTTCAAGACAGCGACGCGCGCACCTTCCTGCTGTGCCGCTTCACCGGCATTCTCATCATCAATGGAAGGGCCTATTGCCCCAGATGAGGTAAAGATTTCATCACGTAATAATCGGATTTGATCCGGCACGGGTTTGAGCACTTCGGCCTCCTCACCACCGTAGAGGACCGTCTCCAGGGTGACGTTTGTCGGCGGGGCGATCACGCCGCGATGAATATCTTCTTGATCCACTTTTAACGCCAGCAGGCCCAGGGAAATGATCTCATCCGCCGATAGATTCGTGCGGATGCCAGATTCCAATTCGTGGTAAAGTGCCGGCGCTTTGGCGATAAGCGAAGGTAGATTTCCAAGGTCGAGAAGTTTTTCCCGAATGGCAATGGCCACCTGTTGTTGGCGGCGAGCACGGTCGAAGTCCCCACCTTCCGATTTGCGTGAACGCGCATAGGCCAAGGCCGTTTCTCCATCGAAGGTATACGTTCCCGCCTCCAGGCGAATAGTGTTGTCCGGTCCGATGGGATCGACCTTAATGTATTCGGGAACCTCCACTTGGATCCCGCCTATTTCGTCGACCATTCTCTCGAAGGCACTGAAATCAATTTGCATGTAATACTGAATGGGAACGCCGATAAATTTTTCCACCGTCGCCACGGCAAGCGCCGGCCCGCCACCAGGAAGTCGATCTCGTTCCCCGATGAAGTACGCTGTGTTGATCCGACCATGTCCGTAATTGGGAATTTCGACCCACAAGTCGCGCGGGATCGAGAGCATCCCTGCGGTAAGGCTGACCGGATCCAGTGTCGCCAGCATCATGGAGTCGGTCCGTGGCGGTCCTTCTCCCGAGAGCCAGTCGCGGAAGTCAAGCCCCATTAACAGAATGGTTACTCGATCTGTCCCATTCCAGGGATCAGGCAACTTCTCATCCAACAACATTACCGTAGGCGTTGCAACCGGTGCCATCTCGTTGGTTTCATCAATACCACCTGTTGGTATCGGCTGGGTATCCCCTGGGCGAACGAAGTCCAGAACGAAACTGTAAATTAATACCAACGAGATTAATACGGCAATACCAAACGCCCAAGATAAAACTTTGATCAACCGATTGGCGGGAGGACGCCTCCGCTTCGCTTGTGGCTTTCGACTAGGTTTCATACTGCAGTATCCATACTCCCAAACTTTATACAATAATGATCAGAAAAAAACGACCGGATAGTGAATTTCGATACAGAAGTGTTTGGAACGATTGAAAACCACTCCTCAATCTGAAATTCTGTCGGATTATATCATGCATCGATTCTGTATTCTTCATACACCTGCTAAACACGCTAAGGTGGCTGTATGAATGCAATTTTGCACCGGTTTTCCGCTCGGACATCCGATCATTCTTTGGCCAATTTCTCCCAGCGTTGCAGGTAAGCATTCAACTGATCTTCAAGTTCGGCATAGGTCTGTCCCAATTGCTGCACCCGAAGATGATCTTCCTGAGAGTCCTGGATCTCGTTTGCGATTTGTGCCAGCGCGACCTCGATTTCATGAATCCGGTCTTCGAGATCTTCGATTCCGACCCGAGAAACGGACCTTCGTTTCTCAACCCGATTCGTATCGCGCAGTGGCTTTTCCTTTCGTTTCTCGACTCTCTGACGGCGGGTTTCTTGATAGACGGCATATCCACCCCGACATACTTCGAGTGTTTTCTCGAAAGGTTCCACAACCCATACCTGCGTAGCCAACATATCAATGAGGTATCGATCGTGAGAGACAAGCAGGATCGTTCCGGGAAAGTCGCCCAAAGCCCGTTCAAAAATCTCCTGCGAACGGATATCGAGGTGATTGGTCGGTTCGTCCAGCATGAGGAAGTTCGCCCCTTCGAGTGCCAAGAGGGCCAACGCCACACGCGCTCGTTCGCCACCGGAAAGGACCTCGATGGGCTTTTCAACGGTATCCCCCGTAAACAGGAATCGTGCAAGCAGCTTTCGCGCTTCAGAGATCTTCAGCTCTGGCGCCACATCGAGAATGGAGTCGAGGACACTTTTTTGGGGATCCAGACCTTCATGCGCTTGTGCAAAATAACCCAGATGAAGCCCTGCTCCTAAGCTAATATCACCTGCGAATGGTTCAACCTCTTCCAACAACGTTTTCAGGAAAGTCGTCTTGCCTGCCCCATTTGGACCGATAATGGCAACACATTCCCCTCGCCGGAGCACCAAATCCGGCACGAGAAACAACGGTGTGTCCGAATCGGAAAAGCCAATTTCCAAATCATGGGTTTCGAGGATGATGTCACCTGATCGCTTGACTTCTCCGAAATCAACGCGCACGCTGTGCGCTTCCTTCACGGGAGAGATGGCAGCTTCCTGCATCAGCCGTTCGAGGCGCTTGCGCCTACCCTGTGCCTGGCGCGTGTTCTGCCCGGCGATGTTACGGCGAATATACTCCTCTTCCTTTTTGATATGCTCTTGCTGTGCTCGATATTGCGCTTTTCGTCTTTGATGTCGTTCAAGACGTTGTTCGACATAATCGGTATAATTCCCCCGGTAAGTATCGATACCATCGGCGGACATTTCCAATATCCGATCCACAGTTCGATCTAGAAAATAACGATCGTGAGACACCATCAGGACTGCGCCCTTCCATTCCCGCAGCCAATTTTCCAACCATTCGACAGCTTCGAGATCCAGATGATTGGTCGGCTCGTCCATAATCAACAGATCTGGGTCCTCGAGCAGCAGTTTGGTCAGGAATGCGCGGGTGCGCTCCCCGCCTGAAAGCTGCTGGATGGGATGATCGTATTCGGGTTCACGGAAACCCAGGCCATTGAGGACACGGCGAATTTGAGCAGGATAGGTGTACCCGCCTGCTAATTCAAACGCTTCTTGCAGCGGACCATAGCGCTCAACGGCTTTTTCCGATTCAGCTGGATCGGCCATTTTCTTCTCCAGATTCGCCAGGATCTCCTCTTGGGCGCGCAATGCTGAAAAAGCCTGCAGCATAGATTCCCACAATGTTTCCGAAAGCACATCTTTTCGGCTTTTCGAGTAGCTGATTTCCTGCGGTAGATATCCAATTTGCAAAGCGCGTGCTCGCTGCACAACACCCTGGTCCGGTTTTTCAATCCCGATGAGAACTCGCAACAGCGTAGTTTTACCAATGCCATTGGTACCCACGAGTGCAACCCGAGCACGCTGTGGAATCGCCAAAGACACGCCCGAAAACACATCCTGGGCGCCATAGGATTTTGCAATACCGGAAGCAGATAGCAGTGACATCGGGAGGATTATACCCCAGGCGAATTTTGTCCCTGACCCAGCACACGTTTCCATGCTGCAGGGCAGTGCGCTATAATCTTGACGAACGAAGAGAGGCAATGTCTTCCGTGGACAATCCATCCTCATCCAACTATCGCAGCTTGATGATCGCTGCGCTAATCCTTGCCGCAATCGGCTGGTTGGGATTGCTTTTGTTGATGAATGTCACGCTTCCCACCGTTGGACCGCGCTGGTTTTTCTTCTTCCTCTGGGTGCTGGCTGTAACAGGGACGGCTCTTCCCTTCATCTGGCTTCTTCATCGTCGCTTCCTGGCTAAACGTCCGGCGGCGCCGAGTACGCTCCTTCGTCAAGGAATGTGGGTAGGTTTGTACGCCGCCTTATGCGTCTGGCTGCAGATCAACCGCAGCCTCTCGCTTCCATTGGCGATCATTCTGGCGGCCGGTGTGGGACTGCTGGAATGGTTGCTGCGCCTCCTGGAACGAAGCAGCTGGAGACCGAGACGATGAGCCTGCGCGATCTCCCCTCGGTAGAGCGTTTGCTGCAAAGCGAAATCGGGCAAGAGACCGTTGCGGAATTCGGCCGCTCCCTCACACTGCAAGCTTTACAAGAGCAGCTTCAACTCGCCCGGGCATCCGTTCGGGCCGGAAATACAACACCATCAGCCGACGATATCTTCACAGCTGCAAGAGCTGCGCTGCACAAATGGATATCGATCCCCCTGGTGCCCGTCATCAACGCTACCGGCGTGATCCTGCATACCAATCTTGGGCGTGCGCCGCTGTGTAGCAAGGCCCAGATCGCAATGCGCGATGTCGCCAAAAGCTACAGCACGCTGGAATACGACCTGGTACGCGGGAAACGCGGCAAACGCGAAGTTCACGCCGAAAGTTTGCTGCAGAAACTCACCGGCGCTGAAGCTGCATTGGTCGTCAACAACAACGCCGCGGCGGTGCTCCTCGCGCTGACTGCATTGGCACGTCGCAAGGAAGTCCTCGTTTCACGTTCGCAATTGATCGAAATTGGGGGCGGATTTCGCATCCCAGACGTAATGCGGCAGTCAGGCGCCAAGCTGATCGAAGTGGGCACGACCAACCGCACGCATCTAAATGACTTTGAAGCCGCCATCAACGAACGCACGGCACTGATCCTGCGCGCCCACCATTCGAATTTCAAGATCATCGGTTTCACCACGGAACCTTCTTTGAAAGAACTGGTGCGATTCGGGCAGGAACATGGTGTCCCTGTATTCGACGATCTCGGTTCTGGCGCGCTCCTCGATACAGCTCAATTTGGACTCGGACATGAACCGACGGTACAAGAATCCCTCCAGGATGGCGCTCCCCTCGTGGCTTTCTCGGGGGATAAGCTGCTTGGAGGGCCACAGGCGGGTATCATTGTTGGTGAGGAGACGCTGGTGAAACGCCTGCGCAAACACCCCCTCGCCCGAGCCATCCGGCCGGACAAACTATGTTTGGCAGCACTCTGTGCGACCCTGCAGCATTATCTGCGCGGAGAAGCAGTCAGTAAGATCCCGGTCTGGCAGATGATCGCCGCAGAAGATCAAACCCTGCAAAACCGCGCCAAACGATGGGTAAAGCAAATCGGTCAGGGGGAAGTCGTTGCCAGTCGTTCGACGGTTGGCGGTGGTAGTTTGCCCGAGGAGACTTTACCGACCTGGGTTCTTTCGATCGAAGTGCGCCATCCAAATGCATTATCCAAACAATTGCGCAGCGCCCAACCAGCTGTTATTGCGCGCATCGAAAAGGATCGGGTAGTATTGGATCCACGCACAATCCTCGAGGAGCAAGAAGAAGAGCTCATTCGAGTCCTGAAGCAGACACTGCAGTAGAAAACCGAAAAAAGGGTCCTATCCAACATTTGTATGCTTCTATCCGTAGAGTGAAGGATCATCTTGCATGAAGAATGAAATCGATGACCTTATGGCTGCAGCCGAACTCGACGCCCTACTCATCGCCGGATCGACTGCGAACAATCCCGCCATGGTCTACTTTACGGGAATCAAGCCGATCAGCAACACCTTCCTGATTAAGAAACGCGGTCATGATCCGGTTCTGTTCCACCACCCCATGGAACGTGACGAAGCTGCCGGCACTGGATTGCAGACCAAGAACATATTCGACTACGAGATTTACCAGTTGCTGGAAGAAACTGGCGGGGATCGTGTGCGCACATTGGCAATGCAGCTGCAGCGTATGCTGAAGGATTTCGGCGTCTCTGGTCGCGTGGCGCTGTATGGAGAAGTCGAAATCGGTCACTTGTTCGCTTCACTCAAATTGCTGGAAGAAATGCAACCCGATCTCGAGATTGTTGGCGAAGATTTTTCCAAATCCGTGCTTACCCGCGCGCGTACGACGAAGGACGATGATGAAATTTTCCGCATTCGCAAGATGGGACAGCTTACGACCAGCGTCGTTTCCGACGTCGCCGGATTTCTGACTTCCCACAGCGTAAAAGATGATCTGCTCGTTGATCGAGAGGGGAATGTACTCACCATCGGCACAGTGAAAAAACGCATCAACACCTGGCTCTCGATGCGCGGAGCTGACAATCCCCATGGCTGCATTTTCGCCATCGGACAAGACGCCGGCGTTCCACACAGCAGCGGTAATGATGACGACCCGGTTGCCATTGGAAAATCGATCATATTCGACATCTATCCAACGGAGGCCGGAGGCGGGTATTATTTTGATTTCACACGCACATGGTGTTTGGGTTACGCGCCGGATGATGTCCAGGCCGCTTACCAGGATGTCCACGACGTCTATACGGCAGTGCTGGAAAAGATGAGGGCGGACACGCCATTTCGCGAGTATCAGATCATGGCCTGCGAGATGTTCGCCGAACAGGGACATGTGACGATCATGTCTGACAGCAAAATCGAGGAAGGCTACGTCCACTCCCTGGGTCATGGCCTGGGGTTAGACGTACATGAAGCGCCATATTCCATCCATCTGGAGAGCAATCAAGATCGACTGCGCCCCGGCGCTGTGGTGACCATCGAACCAGGTTTGTACTACCCCAAACGAGGCTATGGTGTGCGCATTGAGGATACAATATGGGTACGCCCGGACAGGAAGATGGAAATCCTGGCCGACTATCCCAAGGACCTTGTACTGAAAATACCGGGCGTCTAGGCTGATTCTGCAGGGTTTTCTCACCCCAGCCGGAGAGAAATACGAGGCGATTGTGGAACAAGAGACACGCATTCTTGGCATCGAGACTTCTTGCGACGAGACTGCTGCTGCGGTGGTTGAAAATGGAAGCAGGATTATTTCCAATGTGGTGGCCTCTCAAACGGAGATACATGCCGAGTACGGCGGCATTTTTCCCGAATTGGCTTCACGCGCCCATGTTGAAGTCATTTATCAGGTTGTTTCCAGCGCACTTACCCAAGCACATATTGCCGCGGAGGCCGTCGACGCCATTGCTGTTACGCGAGGACCGGGATTGGCCGGGTCACTCGTCGTGGGGATGAACATGGCCAAAGGGCTGGCATTCGGCTCAAAGGTTCCATTACTGGGGATCAACCACCTGGAAGCCCATCTCTATTCCACCTGGTTGGTGGCGGATGAACCCGAACCGGAGTTCCCATTGTTGGGATTGATTGTGTCCGGCGGGCACACGGAACTCGTCTTGATGAGCGACCATCTGTCCTATCAACGTTTGGGCGGCACACTCGACGATGCCGCCGGAGAGGCGTTCGATAAAGTCGCCCGCTTGCTCGGCCTTGCCTATCCCGGAGGCCCGGCGATACAACAAGCCGCCGAAAACGGTGATCCACAAGCGCTGAAATTCCCGCGCGCCTGGCTGGAAGGAACATGGAACTTTTCCTTCAGCGGTTTGAAGACTGCCGTTCTGCGTGAGGTGCGCCAGCGACAACCGGAAATCGAGGCTGGTGTCGAGGCGCCGCGCCCCGGGCTGCCCATCGCCGACCTTGCCGCATCCTTTCAGGCTGCAGTTGTCGATGTGCTCGTTGGAAAGACTCTTGCAGCTGCAGAGGAACACAATGCACGTGAGATTCTCGTTGCCGGCGGCGTCTCAGCCAATCGAGCGCTGCGCCAGGCGTTTCAATTGAGTTCGAAACTCCCGGTACGCGTGCCCCCACTGTATTTATGTACAGATAACGCCGCCATGATCGCCGCAGTTGGCCACCGGCGTTTCCTTACTGGCCAACGCGATGCTCTCGACATGGATGTGCTCCCGAATTGGTCCTTATAGAAATGGAAAATTCTCAATCTCCGTCCTTCATCTCGCCCAGAAAGAACTTTCTTGAAGTACGCTACGCACGTATATCTGACGGCAGGATATACATAGATCGTTCCCACGCCAAATTCGTATCTGCAGATATAATTCTTTCCAGTATGTATCCGGCTCATGATAAAACAGACAGGGTATGATTATGAAATTTCAAATATATTCTTTGATCCTCGTTTGCGCGCTGATCTCATCTTGCGCCAGCGCGACGACAGCGGCACCGATTATCGACGCCGAGACTCCTGAGGCTGAAACCGAGGTGCCCGAGATCGAAACGGAACCGACGCCCACTGAAACGAAGCCACCAACAGTTCAAACCGATATTCCTGCGTTGAAGGATGTTTTTAAGGACAAATTCCTCATCGGCACGGCCATTGAACCCATTCAATTGGATAGTCCATTGCACGTGCAGTTGCTCAAGTACCACTTCAACAGCATTACGGCCGAGAACGACATGAAACCGGAAGAGATCCATCCCACAGAAGATTTTTACACTTTCGAGGACGCGGATCGAATCGTTGAATTTGCCCAAGAAAATAATATTGCATTACGCGGGCATACACTGATCTGGCACAATCAATGTCCAAAGTGGTTTTTCCTTGAAGATGGCGAACCTGTCTCTGCCGAGACTTTAAAGGCCCGCATGGAAGCCCACATCACGAAGATTATGGAACACTATCAGGGGCAGATCTATGCCTGGGATGTTGTCAATGAGCCCGTCGATCACAACCAGCTCGATGGTTTCTATCGAAATGAATGGTATGAAGCGCTCGGACCGGAATACATTGAACTGGCATTTCGCTATGCACGTAACGCCGACCCTGATGCCAAGTTATTCTTGAACGAGGTCAGCACCACCGACCCATCCAAACGAGATCAAATCGTAGCGCTGGTTCAAGATCTGCAGGCAAAAGGGGTGCCCATCGATGGAATTGGTATGCAGATGCATATATCGCTCACCAATCCTTCGCTGCGTGATTTCGAGGCCGCACTTGAGGCCTACTCCCAACTGGGGATCGAAATTCACATCACCGAATTGGACATCACCATTTACGACAACCGCCAGCAATCCTTCGACGAAGCCAGCGCAGAAGTGCTTAACGAACAAGGCCACCGGGTCAGAGAACTTTTCGAGATCATGGATAAATACAGCGACAGCATAACCAGTGTCACAATTTGGGGGATGACGGACGATCAATCCTGGCTGAATTACTTCTTCGTTGAACGCAGCGATTGGCCGATGCCTTTTGATGCCAATCTACAGGCAAAACCGTTTTATTGGGGCATGGTGGATCCGGAAAAATTGTCCCCGAGGATCAATTACGCCAACGCATCGGAAGGAACAATTATCGTTGACGGAGCAAGTGATGAACGCTGGCAATTTACGGATGCCACCACGATTGAGGACGAGGCCAGCGATTTGTCGGCGAAAGTGAAAGCGCTCTGGGATGCGGATTATCTCTATCTCATGCTGGAAGTAACCGACTCGACCCCGCTGCAGGACGATCGAGTCACGCTGCTGCTCGATGAAGGCAATGATAAGGTAGAAGCGGTGGATGAAAACGATAGCGTCTATCGTTTCGATCTCAATGATGAATGGGAAAATTCTAATAACTCTGCCATCATCGAGACCGACGATGGCTACTGGTTTGAAGCGCGCTTGCCGCTTGAATACGTCATCGGTGAGGTCGATACCTTGATGGGATTCGATCTCATCATCCAGGATGGTGACGCCTCCTTCATCCGTTGGAATGACCTGGGCGAACTCGAGAGAATGACGCCGGCATACTGGGGTACGCTGACCTTCGCCAAATCGCCCAAGGGTAGAGTCGTCCATCGTGGGTCGGCCACGCTGGATGGCGTCAAGGATGAAGCTTACGATGTCAGCGATCCCTTGATCGTGGATTTGTTCATCCAGGGCATTGAAGATGAGGAAAACGTTTTCAAAGGCGCCACAGCGAACGTGTGGTTGCTGTGGGATGAAAACGCGCTCTACGTGTACGCCGAAGTAGCCGATCCCGTTCTAAGCGCAGCCAGCAACACTGTTTACATGCAGGACAGCATCGAGATTTTCCTCGATGAGAACAATCGCAAAACCGGTTTCTACGAACCGGACGACGGTCAATACCGCGTCAGTTTTGAGAACACCACCTCTTTTGGCTCAACTGGTGATGTCGATGGGTTTGAAAGTGTGGCGGTTGTGATCGATGGCGGTTATGCCGTTGAAGTTATCCTGCCATACCGAACCATCGTCGCCATTGAGGGCGCCGTGATCGGGTTTGACTTCCAGGTGAACGACGATCAGGGCAGCGGTGTGAGAGATAGCATCTCCAAGTGGAACGACCCAACGAACGAATCCTGGCAATCCACTTCTAGATACGGCATACTCATCCTGCAGGAGTAAATCTCGATCTTCATCTCGCAAGACAACAATCAAAAACGCGCAGGTCGCATCCCATGGATGAAGCCTGCGCGCTTTACCAATTGATCATCCTCACGACTTGTGATGATTACTCCTTGTCGTTGGATTTTTCGTAGGCGTGAATAAGCGTATCGATTTCGCCGCGCGTGCGTTGGAGATCGGCGATAAAGTAGGCCAACTACTCTTCGCCGAGATCCGTCAACTTGTATGATCGGCGCCTTGGGCCCTGACTCTCTTCCTCCCAATTGGATTGCAGCCAGCCGTCCGCTTCCATATTACGCAACGCACGATAGACCAAACTCGGGTCCAGCGTTCCTTCCGCAAATCCGAATTCTGTTATTTCGGAAAGTAATCCATATCCATGTCGCTCTTCATGTCGCAGCAGAACCAAGAGGCAGGTCCAAAGGAAACGCTGAACGCGTCTTCGCCTGTCTCTTTTCCCCCTTTGATACTCTCGATGTTCTCGATGGCCTCGATTCTCTCGTCTGTGTAAATATGATCTGTTCATGCGTGAATTTATATATAACTAATGACTTTTTGTCAGTAGAGTTATTGTCGATAGATTGATAATCCGCTGCTCGCGCAAGCACCTTTTCCTGGCAGTTAAAGTTATTTCCACCGATCACCGTTATACTGTTTACAATATATAAAACCTCCAAACGCAGGGATACTCCGGGATTTAAGCCTTGCTGGAGGTGAACATCTTGATCTCCAGGAGACAACAGGCGTAATCATGCCGAAGAGACCCACCCTACAAACCGATCGTCTGCTGCTGCGCCCTTTCACTGTAGAGGACGCGGCACGCGTGCAGGAACTTGTTGGCGAAAGTGAAATCGCTTCAACCACGTTGAACATCCCACATCCCTATGAAGATGGCATGGCCGAAGCATGGATCGAGACTCATGCCGAAGCCTTCGAACAAGGAAAATCCGCCCATTTCGCCATCGTTCTTAAGCAGGAGAAGATCATCATCGGCGCAATCGAACTCGGGATCAACGCCACGCACGACCGTGCGGAACTCGGATATTGGATCGGGAAACCTTATTGGAACAACGGCTACATGACCGAAGCGGCACGCGCGGTTCTCCATTATGGATTTATAGAGCGCAACCTGAACCGAATCTGCGCTTCCCATTTTTCGCGCAATCCCGCTTCCGGTAAAGTGATGCAAAAGCTAAACATGACTCATGAAGCCTCGTTTCGTCAGCACTTCAAGAAATGGGGTGAGTACGAAGATCTGGAAATGTATGGAATCCTCAGGAATGAATTTAAGTAATCAGCCGGGCAATGGAGAATCATTGCCTTTCACAGCCATCAAAACACTTCAGTAGCCCATCCAAACCTCTTGGAACCCATATGAACTGGTCGGCTACGCAGCGTTGCATCGAGCGCATGGGAAACGATTTCTTTGATTCTGCTAAGGCGGCATTGTGTTTGGATTGGGGATCACCCGAATCGGTGAAGAATATCTGAACGCCGCCGGGTTTCATCACAGGCAGATTCGATAAATAGAGGGAAAGTATCACGAAAGTCGATATAATGTTCACGAGAACAGCACACACCGACGCATTCCACATTTTATCTAAAAGTTTTGGTAAAAACCTATGAGAAAATTTACAATAAGGAATAGCAAAACCTGAAAGAGGTGATTTTATGGACATTATCACATTGGCGCGCTGGCAATTTGCGATCACCACCGTATATCACTTCTTCTTCGTACCCATTACCCTTGGCTTGTCCGTATTGATAGCGATCATGGAGACATTCTATGTTCGTACCGGCGACGAACGTTACAAACGCATGACCAAGTTCTGGGGCAAACTCTTTCTAATCAATTTCGCCATGGGCGTCGTCACCGGCATCGTGATGGAATTCCAATTCGGCATGAATTGGTCGGAGTATTCCCGCTTCGTTGGTGATGTATTCGGCGCACCACTGGCGATCGAGGCACTTTCAGCCTTTTTCCTCGAGTCGACCTTCCTGGGAATCTGGATCTTCGGCTGGGAGAGACTATCCAAACGCACGCACGCCGCCACGGCCTGGTTGGTCGCCATCGGGGCGAATATATCCGCCCTTTGGATCCTCATCGCCAACTCCTTCATGCAGGAACCCGTTGGATACGTTCTACGCAACGGGCGAGCGGAGATGATCGATTTCGGTGCCCTCGTAACCAACCCGCATGTCTGGCTGCAGTTCCCCCACGTTTTCGCCTCCGGTCTGACAACGGCATCGTTCTTCGTTCTTGGCATCAGTGCCTACCACCTGCTTCGCAAAAACCAGGAGATCGATCTATTCAAGACATCTTTCAAATGGGCGGCCATCACCGGCCTTGTCGCCGCCACAGCAGTCGCCGGGATCGGTCACGTGCAGGGACAGCACATGATCAAAACACAGCCCATGAAAATGGCCGCCGCCGAGGCGCTGTGGGAAAGCGAAGACCCCGCTTCCTTTTCGATATTCTCGATCATCGATGAAGGGAATCGGGAAGATGTTTATTCTTTCCGCATTCCCAATGTGTTAAGTTTCATGGCCTACAACCGCATGGAAGGCGAAGTCAAAGGCATCAACGACTTGCAGAAAGCCTATGAACAGACCTATGGTCCGGGGGAGTACATTCCACCGGTTACGATCAGCTATTGGACTTTCCGCATCATGGTCGGCGCCGGATTCCTGATGATCTTTCTTGCGGCACTCGGATTATGGCAGGTTTGGCGTGGCCATCACCTGACTCCCAATCGCTTCTTAAAAATCCTACCCTGGGCCATTGTGGTACCGTTCATCGCCAATACGACAGGCTGGATTTTCACCGAAGTAGCCCGTCAACCCTGGATCGTCTTCGGTTTGCAAAGAACGGAAGACGCTGTTTCCCCCAATGTATCCGCCGGCACACTGGTATTCTCGCTCCTCAGCTTTGGCTTGATCTACGCCATCTTGATCGGAGTGGATATCTACCTGCTGCGTAAATACGCAGTCCAGCCGCAACTGGAGTTGGTTTCATCAGCGGAGAGTTAACGCAAAATCCCCAGGAGGTCGATCATGGACTTAAACACCATCTGGTTTATTCTCATCGGCGTTCTTTTTACCGGTTTCTTCTTCTTGGAGGGATTCGACTACGGCGTTGGCATCCTGGTTCCATTTCTAAGCAGGGACGACCGCGAACGTCGCCTGATGATCAACTCGATTGGTCCCCACTGGGACGCCAACGAAGTGTGGCTGATCACGGCTGGCGGCGCGATGTTCGCTGCATTCCCCCACTGGTACGCCACATTGTTCAGCGGTTTTTACCTGGCCCTGGTTATCATGCTGCTGGCTTTAATTGTGCGTGGAGTGGCATTCGAGTTCCGCAGCAAAGATGAGAATCCCAAATGGCGCAGTACGTGGGACTGGATGATCTTTATCGGCAGTGCAATTCCCGCGTTGCTCTGGGGCGTCGCCATGGCCAATATCGTGCGTGGGGTTCCAATCGATGCAAACATGCAATACGTAGGCACATTCGGCGATTTACTCAATCCGTTCGCGCTGATCGCCGGCCTGACCTCGCTGCTGCTGTTCACGCTGCACGGCGCCAACTTCCTGATGATCAAGATCGAAGGTCCGATCACAGAACGAATAAAAACACTGACTTTAAAACTTTGGCCACTGGTCATCATCCTCAGTTTAATCGTTTCAGTTATGGGCTATTACGATACTGACATAGCAACGCGACACGCTGTCACGGCTTTAATCCTGTCTCTCGGCACGATCGCCGCGATCAGCAGCGTGGGGTGGCTGATCCGCAAAAAACGAAACGGCTGGGCTTTCGCCATGACCGGCGCCTGCATCGTTTTATTCTCGTTGACCATCTTCGCCGGTCTCTATCCACGCCTGATGACTTCCAGCCTGGCGCCCGATGCCTGGAGCCTGACAATCGACAACGCATCTTCCAGTCCATACACTTTACAAGTGATGAGCATTATTACACTCATCTTCTTGCCCATCGTGCTGCTCTATCAAGGCTGGTCCTATCGTGTCTTTCGCCGCAGGCTGACTAGCACATCATCTCTGGAATACTGATCCGTACCAGCGCACATGCTGCGACCATGTGGGCAGCGCAGTCGACATTTCCTGCCATGCACCACGCGCCAGGCATCCGACAGTTCCTGCTCCATGCGTGATCCTGTGCGCTTCAATCTGGACGAGTCACTCCGCTAATGTTGAAAGTCGACCCTCGCCTGTTACACGAAGCCCGCTCGGTTTCGCACCGGTTAATTGCATCGGTCATCCTGGGCATCCTCGCCAGTATTCCCCTCGTCCTATCTGCATACATCCTGAGTCAAATCGTTAGCGATGTCTTTCTGTCCGGCAGGAGTCTGGATGAAGTTCATCTCCGGATTCTCTCGATCCTCGCCCTCCAACTTCTGCGCGCCGCTTTGAACTGGGGAAGTGAAACGATGGCCGCACATGCTGCCGGTCGGATCAAACTTTCCCTGCGTCAACGCGCAGCCACGCACGTGCTAGCTCTCGGCCCGGCATACACAAGCCGGGAGCGCGCCGGCGAGTTGAGCCATACGATCATGGACGGCATCGAAACACTGGACAGCTACATCCGGCAGTACCTGCCGCAGATCGCCAAGAGCAGCTTTATTCCGATCGTTATCCTTTTTTTCGTCTTCCCCCTCGATGCCCTTTCGGGTTTGGTATTGCTGTTCACGGCACCGTTGATTCCGATCTTCATGATACTTATCGGCGACACTGCGGAGCGGCTCACGCGTCGCCAGTGGGGCAAGCTGAGCCGCATGAGTGCACAGTTTCTGGATTTGCTCCAATGCCTGACGACATTGAAAGCGCTCGGACGCAGCAGCGAACAGGTCGAGTCGATCAACGAAGCCAGCGACCAGTTTCGACACCTGACCATGCGCGTTTTACGCGTAACCTTTCTCTCAGCTCTCGTTCTCGAATGGATTGCCACGCTCAGCACAGCTGTGGTGGCTGTGGAAACCGGGCTGCGCTTGCTGTATGGACAGATGGTCTTCAATGAAGCCTTTTTCATCCTGCTGCTTGCCCCCGAGTTTTACCAACCGCTGCGGAATCTGGCCATCCGCTTTCATGCCGGCATGTCGGGCGTCGCAGCCGCCGGGCGGATATTCGAAATTCTGGAGACACCAGTTCGCATCCACAAGCCATCGATCACACACTCCTTTCATATCCCCGGGCCCGGAGTCGACATCCACTTCGAAGACGTTCAGGCAGCATACCAAACGGGCACCCGCCAGGCGTTACGCGGTGTCAGTTTTCAGATCAATGCCGGGGATTGTGTTGCCCTCATTGGTCCCAGTGGTTCGGGAAAAACCACCATCGCCAGTCTCCTGCTGCGCTTCATTCCACCCGATCGTGGTCGCATCCTTGTGGGTGAAACCACGCTGGAGGCAATCGATCCACATCACTGGCGTACGCACATCGCCTGGGTTCCGCAAGATCCATATCTTTTCAACACTTCAATCGCGGAAAACATCCGCATCGCAAAACCAGGTGCGGAACATTACCAGATCGTGGACGCTGCCAAACAATCCTTCATCCACGATTTTATCCAGAGCTTGCCGGATGGCTACGACACGCTGATCGGGGAACGCGGCGCCCGGCTAAGCGCAGGCCAGGCACAGATGGTCGCCCTTGCACGTGCCTTTCTCAAGGACGCGCCGATCCTGATCTTCGACGAAGCCACATCCAACCTGGATGTGGACAACGAGGCGCAGATTCAAGCGGCGGTGAAGTATCTGCTTCAAGGCCGTACGGGTTTGTTGATCGCCCATCGCTTGTCGACGATTCAGGATGCCGACAACATCGTCGTACTTTCACACGGACTCATCCTGGAACAGGGATCGCACGCAGCCCTCGTCCGGCAAGAGGGAACGTATCACCGTATGCTGCGCGCCTATCAGGGAACCGTGTGAGAGAAAACATCTTTACTCGCCTCTTGAAGCTGGCAATCCCTTACTGGAAGCAGATGGGATTGGCGATTCTCGCCGGATTTGCGACCATCGCCAGCAGCATCGGTCTCCTGGCAACTTCTGCATACATTATTTCCTTTGCCGCTCTCCAGCCCTCGATCGCCGAGTTACAGGTTGCCATCGTTTCCGTGCGTTTTTTCGGTCTCGCCCGCGGTGCACTACGTTACGTGGAGCGCCTGCTGTCACACAATGTCGCCTTCCGCTTGATCGCATGCCTGCGGGTCTGGTTCTTCCGCAAGCTGGAGCCACTTGCACCGGCACGTTTGATGCATTATCGAAGCGGTGACCTGCTGCACCGCATCGTGGGCGATGTCGATACATTAGAACTCTTTTTCATCCGCGTTATCGCGCCGCCTTTCGTTGCGCTCGCCGTCAGCGGTCTGACGTTTGCACTCCTGGGCAGCTTCGATCTCGTCCTGGCGTTAAGCGTGGCGGCAATCCATTTTCTAACCGGCGTCATTTTTCCCATGACCATGCTGCGCTGGAGCCGAGATTCAGGACGCCGTCTGGTGGATGTGCGCGCGAGCATGAAAGCCGCACTTGTAGATACCGTCCAGGGATCAGCCGACATCCTGGCTTACGGTCAGGAACAAACACACCTAGACTGTTTGTACGGCTTGAGCCAAAGGCTCACGCATATGCAACTCCGGTTTGCCAGGCGAGACTCCTTCGCAGCGGTGCTCAACGATTTCTCGGTGAGTCTGGCAGCGCTCGTCATTCTTGTTCTCAGCATACCTCTGATCCGCCAAGGACAAATCGAGGGAATGTATCTGGCCGTCATCCTGCTGGCAACGATGGCAAGTTTCGAAGCGATCGCACCGCTTGCCACTACTTTCCAGCAACTCGAAGAGCAGGTCTCCGCTGCGGATCGGCTTTTCGAGATCATCGACGCTGTGCCAGGCGAAAAAGAAACTACAGAACCCAAGCTGGAGGTAACCGATCACTCGATTCAATTCGCTGGCGTGTGTTTCCGATATGCGTCCGAACTACCGCCGGCGCTGGAGGGAATCGATTTCGAACTACCGGTGGGTGGAAAACTGGCCATCGTCGGCGCCAACGGATCGG
>Ga0307430_1000424_pt1 | contig 37124 bp, 36 predicted proteins | sample SalMarWE160130MG_FD_202159 | JGI IMG/M metagenome (GOLD analysis project Ga0307430, IMG submission 202159) | Salt marsh sediment microbial communities from the Plum Island Ecosystem LTER, Massachusetts, United States - WE1603-130 | ecosystem: Environmental > Aquatic > Marine > Intertidal zone >...
TGGACGACATCTCGATTCTGGTTTGTGCAAGCAAGCTGGATGAGGTCCGCGTCCGAGAGATCGCGTCCTTCGCACGTGAACGGGGACAATCCGTCATCGAGCTGCTGGTGGACCGTGAGGGCGTCGACGAGGCGAGCCTGATCGCCGGTGTGGCGAAGCTGCTCGCCTTGCCGTCGCTCCTGGAGCCACCCGAGAAGATAGACGAGGAGGCATTGACGAAGGTCCCGCCTTCCCTTGCCATCCGCCATCACGTGATGCCGCTGGGCTTCGAGGACGGGCGGTTGCAGCTTGCATGCTGGGATCCCTTCGACTGGCAGGGCTGGGACGACCTTCGCCACCTGCTGGGTTGCCCGACGGACAGGGTGCTCTCGCCACGGACGGTGATCGACCGACTGCTCAAGGCCCACTACGGCATCGGCGCCGACACCGTTCAGCGTCTCCTGGCCGGGCGCTCGGAGTCATCGCCGACGGCCGTCATTCGAACCGGGTCAATCAACCTCTCTGAGGAAGAGGCCGCCAACGAACCCACCGTTGTTAACCTAGTCAACCAGATACTCACCGAGGCGATCAAGGCCAACGCCACCGACATCCACTTCGAGCCCCACGAGACCAAGTATCGCGTCCGCTACCGCATCGATGGCATGCTGGACGACGTCTCGATCCCCGCCAGCGTCAAGATGCTGCGTCTGGCGCTGGTCTCGCGCATCAAGATCATGTCCAACCTGGACATCACGGAGAAGCGCCTCCCGCAGGACGGCCGTTGCCAGGTCTCATTGTGTGGGCAGGACTACGACCTTCGCATCTCCATCCTGCCGGGCGTTCACGGGGAGGCGGTGATGATCCGTCTCCAGAGCCGCCAGATGGCCAAGCTGGACCTGGAGACTCTCGGATTCGCGGCCGCCGAGAAGGCCAGGATTGCCCAGCTCGCCAGCCGCCCGCACGGCCTGATGCTGGTGACCGGCCCGACCGGCAGCGGCAAGACGACGACGCTGTACTCCTGCCTGAACAAGATATGCACCAGCGACACCAAGATCATCACCATCGAAGACCCTGTCGAGTATCGCATGGACAACATCCTCCAGATGCAGGTCCATGACGAGATCGGCTTCGATTTCGCCCGGGCCCTGCGCAGCATGCTTCGCCACGACCCGGACATCATGCTCGTCGGCGAAATCCGCGACCGCGAAACCGCCGATATTGCCATACGCTCGGCGCTCACCGGCCACCTGGTTTTCGCCACGCTGCATACCAACGACGCCGCCGGGGCCGTCAGCCGCCTGATCGACATCGGAATCGAGCCGTTTTTGGTGGCAAGCTCCGTCCATGGGATCCTGGCCCAGCGTCTAGTGCGCAAGGTCTGTGGTCGGTGCAGGAAACAGATCGATCCAGGCACGCTGGGCGAGTTTGAGACCGCGATGCTCAAGGACGCCGGCCTTTGGGGAAAGCCCCTCTGGCAGGGCGCCGGCTGCGAAGAGTGCCGCTTCACAGGCTATCGTGGCCGGACCGCCATCGGCGAGGTGATGATGGTAAGCCACGCCATCCGCCAACTTATCCAGAAAGCCGAGATGTCCGACTCGATCAAGGCCGCCGCGTGCAAAGAGGGCATGCGGACGCTACGCGAGACGGCGATGCTGGCCCTGGCGGCGGGGACGACGACGATTTCCGAAGTCCTCCGCGTCGCAGGGGAGGATTCTTTCAGGTAGTGCAGGTATTCGCATACAGAGCCGTCACCGACACCGGTAGCCGCACCAGCGGCACGCTCCGCAGCCAGGACCGCCGCGAGGCCCTCGCCCAGATTGTCAGTCGGGGCATGCACCCGCTGCTGGTGGAGGCCGTTGCGGACGACGGCCTCGCCAAACGCTCGTGGCGGTCGCCGTTTCGGCGGGTCAAGACGCAGGAATTGGCCGTCTTCGCCCGCCAGCTGGCGGCGCTGCTCAAGGCGGGCCTGCCAGTCGTCCAGGCATTGTCCACCTTGCGAGAGCAATCCCAGAGCAAGGTGCTTAAGGCGGTGCTCGAGGACATCGAGGACACGCTGCACCAGGAAGGCGGGACGCTGGCCGACGTGATGGGCAAGCACCCCAAGGTCTTCAGTGCGGTCTTCCAGGGCCTTATCCGCGCCGGCGAAGAAGGCGGCAATCTTGTTGAGGTGCTGTCCAACTTGGCCAAATACCTGGGCAACTCGGCCAAGCTGCGGCGACAGGTGGTGGCGGCGTTCGTCTATCCTGTTTTCATCATGCTCATGGGGATTACGGCGGTCTTTTTCCTGATGACCTTCGTCATCCCGCGATTCCAGGAGCTCTTTCTATCCTTCGGCCAGGAGTTGCCCTGGCCGACGCGGATGCTGCTGGCTGTCAGTGGTTTCTTGGGACGATGGTGGTACCTCGTGCTGGCGGGGTTTGGCGCGGCGGTGCTGTTGCTGGTCGGGATGTTTCGAAGGCCGGCCGTGCGCTTGCGGACGGACCGCGCGGTGCTGCGCCTGCCGGTGTTTGGGCAGTTGCTGCTGAAGATGGAGATCGCCCGCATCTGCCGCACGCTGGGGACGCTCCTGGAAAGCGGCGTGGAGATCCTCGAGTCGATTCGCGTGACAGGACAGGCTGTGGCCAATCGATTTGTCGGGCAGACGTTTCCAGAGTTGCTCAAGGCCGTTGCGGGCGGTGAACCATTGGCGGCCGCTATCGAGAAACCCGGCATCTTCCCGCCGATGCTCGTCAACCTGGTTCGCACCGGTGAGGAGACGGGCGAACTTCCGGCGATGCTCTCGGAACTGGCGGACATCTACGAGGACGAGACCGAGCGGGCCGTCGGCGGCGCGGTCAAGCTGGTCGAGCCGCTCCTGATCGTCATCATCGGCGGCGCGGTAGCTGCCATCGTGGCCGCGATCATGCTGCCGGTCTTCGAGATTAACACGATGGTAGGCTAATAGGGGGCATGATCATGTACAAATCCGTGGCTAGGAATCGAAGTGGCTTTACGCTCGTCGAGATCCTCCTGGTGGTGGTGATAATCGGCATATTGGCTGGGCTGATCGCCACGCGGCTTTCGGGCAAGACCGAAGAGGCCCGCATCGCGCGGGCCAAGGCGGACATAGCCGGCTCGCTGTCGTTGGCTCTGGACCTGCTCGAGCAGGACGTCGGACGCTACCCCACCACGGAGGAGGGCCTGGAGGCTCTGGTCACCAACCCCGGCATCCCCGGCTGGAAACGATCCTATCTCAAGGGCGAGCTCAAGAATGATCCGTGGGACACCCCCTACGTCTACTCGTATGCGGACGATGGCGGACCAGATGGCCAGGGAGCGTACGAGCTCTTCAGTTGCGGCCCCGACCGCCAGCCCAATACAGAGGACGACATCTACCCGTAAGGGACCTTGCGTCATGCAGCGTTCGCCGCGACGCCAAGGGGAAGCTGGATCGGCCACCGGCTTCAGCCTGATCGAGCTTCTTGTGGTGATCACCTTGATCGCGATCCTGGCTGCATCCGTCACCGTCAGCGTACGCGGCGTACAGGACGACCGCGCTCTCCAGATAGCGGCGGACGACCTGGCGAGCGCGATCCGTTTCGGGTTCGAGGAGTACCACCTCAAAGGCGTCATCCATCGGCTGTCCTTCGTCGATGGCGGCGCACGCTATCGGCTGGAGGAGGCTACCGGCGATACGGGGCAGCCCTATTGGCCTGTCGGAGGCATGGCCGGCGTGTACAGGCGGTTTCCGGCGGGCGTCGAGATCGGCGCCGTCGAACCCTCCGGCGGACAGCGGATGGACGGCGCCTGCAGCGAACTGCTATGTACTCAGGACGGCGGCTTCGACGGGACGATCAAGCTCCGCAACCGCCGGGGCGAGACGATCACCCTGGAGGTTCTGGCCGGCACGGGGCAGGTTCATGTCGAGAAGTAAGCGACACGGAGGCACGTGCAGCGGCATGACGCTCGTGGAGGTGCTGGTCGCCTTGACCGTCTTCTCAGTCGGTATCCTGGGCGTCCTGGGCGCGGTATTGCTTAGCTCCAACGTCTCGTCCAGGAGCGAACGACTCAACGGCGCCGTCGCCCTGGCCAACACGAAGCTCGTGGAGGCCACCTGCGTCAGGGTTGACCAGATCGAGGCCCAGCAAGGCCAGGATGGCCGCTATAGCTACGTTTTGTCCTTCGAGAGCCGCCCAGGCGGCCTGCTGGCGGCCAGGATGACGGTCCAGTGGCTCGAAAGGGGAAGCGTCCATAAGTACACGATCTCAAAGGTCTTCCTGCCGGCCCAGGAGCGGCAAGGCGCGGATTAGTGAACGAGCAGTGTCCCATCATCGCGAGCTGGCCGTTTCGCACAAATGGACGCGTTACAGGCGGTTTTACGTTGGTGGAGTTCATGACGGCCTGCATGGTCGTCTCAATTGCACTATTGGGCGTGCACGCGATCTTCCGCGACGTGGTTCAGACCGAGCGGCGGCTGACGCTTGCCTGGCAGGACCGTCAAGCGGCCGAAGCGGTCGTCTTGCAGATATGCCAGGCAGTGGGATCAGCGGTCGAGATTTCCGGTGTGCCAGCGATGAAGACCGGCAAGGAGGACAACGGCCTGTCGTTCCTGGAGTGCATGACCTACGGCGGTCCTTGCCAACCCACGCTCCAGAGGCGCATGTATCGCTGGAACGGTGATAGTGGAGTGCTCGACCTGCGCACGATCCCCTACTGCGGCTCGCAGCCGGTCTCACTCCAGGTTCAGACCGAAGAAGACCCCTGGACGAACGTCGAGCCCGTGATCATCGGTCATGGCCTCAAGGGCCTTTCCATCCAGTTCAAGACGGCAACCTCGGACTGGACGGACCAGTATACCCGTTCGGATCTGCCCACCGTTGTCCGCGTGAAGGCCACAGTGGGCAAGACCAGCGTCGAGCGGATCGTCTCCTGCCCGGTGACGGCGGCCGTGCTGGAAGGATCGCAATGATCGTCTCGCATCGTCGCGGCTCCGTCCTGATCGTGGTGCTCTTTGTGTCGGTGGTGCTGGGTCTGATAGCCGTCAGCCTGGCGTATCGGTCTGCGCTGGTTCTGCGGGCCTCTCGGCAGCGGGCTATCATGACCAAGCTCCAGGCACAAGCCGACTCGGTGATGGCTATAGCCATAATGAGGCTATCCGAGAATGCCGCCAGCTTTGACCACCCGGCACAATCCTGGCATACGCACGAACCCTTGGCCGCCGAGGGCTGGATCGATGACTGGACCGCCGACGACGGCGATACTCCGCCGCAGTTTGTGGCCGACTATCGCGTCAGTGACGAGGAAGGCAAACTGCACGTTCTGATGGCATCCTCGAAGTCGCTTCAAAAACTCGGTATGTCCGAAGATCAGATAACCTGTCTCTTTGACTACATGGACGGCGACGACTACAGCCGGCCCGGCGGAGCCGAGAGCGGGTACTATGAGGCTCTGGCCTCGCCGCGACGATGCAAGAACACCCCGCTGGAGACACTGGACGAACTGCTGGCGATCAAAGGGTTTGGTCCTGCTGATTACTGGGGCCTGCGAGACGACGAGGCAGGCACGACCTTGGGTTGGTCCGATCTGCTAACCACGTGCGGTCAGGGAAAGGTCAACATCAACACGGCCCCCCGGGCCGTTCTGAGTACGCTTGGCATCTCCGAGGCAGCCGTCGAGCAGATCGACGCCTTCCGGACCTTCGATGCGTTCAGCAGCGGCAAGCTTGAGGATCATGCCTTTGTCAGTTCCGAAGACATTGAGCGTCTCCAGGGGCTCAGCGACGCCGACCGCCAGATGCTTTCCGGGCGGACCGTCTTTAAGTCTGAGCACTTTCGCATCCTGATCACGGTGCGGCACGTGCCCACGGGCCTCAGGCATGTCGTGGACGTGCTTGTCCGCCGCTCGGGCGACAAGGTGGACATCCTCCAGCGGAGGCGGGCGTGGTGATGGAACTCCTCAAGTCGATTCTGGCCGCCACCGGGCGTGCCATGGCTTCCATCGCGCCGCGGCGGCACGTGGGCTTGACATCCGGGGCCAAGGGTATGACGCTCTGTTGCCAATGTGGTGACGGGATAAGTCTGGCGGATGTCTCCGGCGACGGAAAGACGCGACTGATCGACTGCTCTTCGCCTGACGCACGGCGGCTGCGGCGCCCCGTCGTTGCCATCCTGCCCCGCTCGCAGTATTTGATCAAGAGCATCCAGACACCGCAGGTGGCCGCGGAGGAGATTCGGGCAATGCTTCGCCTGGAGACCGAGGCGTCGTTGCCACCGGAATTCGGGCTGGCGGAGATATCATATCTCCAGGTGCCGCCCGAGGCGGCCGGCGGTCGGCTGAGGTTCGAGATCTATGTCGCCCGCGACGAATCCCTCAAGACGCTCGCCGATTCCCTGGACAAGGCGGGATTGCCCCTCGACGTGATTCTGCCAAGCGCCGTAGCATGGCGTGGTGTCCTGGCCTCCCGTGGCAACAGCGGCATGCTCGTGGTGGAACTGCCGGGCGGCGAGATGGAGACGGCCGTCAGCCAAGCCGGTGATGGTTGCCACGTGCGAACGATTGAGAGACACGGCGGCCAGGGGCACGCTCAGCTTCCCCGGGGTGTCGTGGAGAGCATCCGTTCCCTGCTGGCCCATGGCGGCAGCGACGATCGCCCCACAGTCATGTGGTGTGGCCCCGGCCGTCCGGATCGGGACTTAGCGGCGGTGCGCTTTGAAAGCGTCGATGACGGCTATTCGGGCGGTGCGGCGGCGCTGGCGTTGGCCTGGCGTGGAATCGGCAGGTTGTCCGCCACCGACTTGCGGGCCGCCAGCCTCTCCCCGCGCGGCCATGAAGAAGGCCGGCGCAAACGTGACGTAAGGAGGCGGCTGGTCACGGCCGCTACGGCATCAGTAGCGGGGATGTTGCTGATCCAGGCGTCGCTTTGGATATTGAACATGCGATGCAGGTGGGCCGTGGACGATCTGGACAGGCGGATCGAGGCGATCCGCCGTCAGGGTGAAACCACCGAAAGCCGCCTCAAACAGGTCAGCGCCGTGGCCGCCGCATCGAACAGACAGGACGAGTTTCAGCAGTTGCTGGCCGCGCTATACCAGTTCACGCCGCCGGGTGTCAGCTATAGCGAGATCGCGATGGACGAAGACGGCACCGTCAAACTCCGCGGCCAGGCCCTCTCGATGGGCCAGCCCTTCATGCTGCCAAGCGCTCTAGAGGGCAAGGGGCCGCTTTCGCACGTGGTGGTCAAGTCGGCAGGCCTCTCCAAGACAGGCGGCGGCACGATTGCCGAGTTCAAGGCGGAGCTAATGCTCAGACGGGAGCCACAGCGGCCGTGAAGAAACGCCTTTTCAGCTTCACGCTGGCCCCCCGACACAGGGCCATGTTCGCCTTGACAGCGATCGTCGCGCTGCTTGCGTTTGTGCTGGAGCGGTGGACATTCCCGGCCTTTGACCGATGGAGGCAGCAGGTGTCAACGGTCCGCGCTCGCAGCGCTGCCCACGAGCGGCTGTCCAAGAACCTCCTGATCAAGGATCGCGTTGAGCAGCAGTTCGCTCGCCTCCCGGCTGAGACGTTCCGGTCTGGCTCGGATGAGATCATGTTCTGCGATCTTCTCAAGCGCATTGAGACCGCCGCGGGGCCTCTGTTGGTGAAGGTTGAGCCGTCGCCCGTCAAGGACGAGGGCGCTTATGCGACGTACCGTGTCCGCCTGCTGCTATCCGGAAAGCTCCAGGAGATCGTCCGTTTCGCCGACGACCTGACGCAAGGCGCCGACGCCATTGGCGTCGAGAGCTTTGCGCTGCGGGCGATTCCAGGCCGCAACATGTGCGATTGCACCTTTGTCATGTGGACGGTCAGGCTTTCGCCGCAGCAGGAGTCGCACAGTCGCCGCATTGTTGCATCCACCACGGTCCCGGCGTCCAGGGAGGCGCGATGACCGAAGACCGCCTGGCCAAGGTCAGCCGCCGCGCTATGACAGGGGGACTGGTTTTCGCCGCCTTGTCGCTCGCGGTGGTCGCGGCGGCGATACTAACGCCGCTGCCGAACCAGGAGACCGGCGCCAGTGGCCAGGCGCCCCAGCGCGTGCCTGCGATTCAGCCCTCCCGCAGATCATGGGGGGATCTTCAGGCCAGGATCGCCCGACAGGTCCAGGAGATGATCCGACCGCTTCAGGGAATCGCGGCGGTCAAGGACGACGGCGCGGCGGCCAAAATGGCCTCACGCCTGCAGCTTCAAGGAATCGTCAACATGGGCGGACAATTCATCGCCTACGTCAGTGTGGACAAGGGACCGGTCGTGGCGATTAAGACAGGCGGAACGATCCTGGAGTTTTCCGTCCTTCGCGTCGGAGAGAGAACGGTCACTTTGTGCCGGGAAGGAGTCCAAGTTGTCCTGCCATAATCACCCTAGTAAACATCACGGCGTCGTCAAGATGTCATGCTGCTTCGCATGCGCCGTCATCCTCAGTTCAGTGTGCCAAACGGCGTCGGCGCAGGCTGACGATCCTTTCAACCCCGACACGAAGGCCGGGGGCGAGGCCGCTCCTGGCGTGATCGCCAACGCCGAGTTCGTGGACGCACCCATAACGACCGTCTTTCGGATGGTCTCGGACATGACCGGATGGACCATCGTCATGAGCCCGGAGGTCTCCAGGCAACCGCCCAAGATCAACATTTGGATCAAGAACCTCTCCCCGAAGGAGATCCTGGAGCAGGTGACGGTGATGGGCGGCCTGGCGATGAAGCGCGATGGCGCGACGGTCCGCGTCATGACCTTCGACGAGTACGCCCGCACGTATGGAGTTCAGCAGCGGCGGATTCAGGTCAAGCACGCCAGCGCCAGCAATATCGCCAATGCACTTAGGCCCTTCGCGGCCAAGAACGACCAGGCTCGGATACTGGCCGACGAGCAGAGCAACTCCGTCATTCTTCTGGTGCCCAAGCCCCTGATAGACAATCTGGCCAAGCTGGCCGAGGAACTGGACGTCCCCTACGAACGCGGCAAGATCGAGCTGGTGAGGCTCAAGCACCTCCAGGCGTCGGCAATTGTCCCGGAACTGGAGAAGTTCCTCACCGGCTCGCAGACATCTCTATCCCGATACGGCGCCGCCCAGCAATCTGCGTCTACGGCGGCGACCGGTCCGGTCGAGGCGGCGGCGGGCACCGGTTACGTTTTGAAATTCATGATCGAGCCAAAGCTTAACATCATCGTGTTGCGGGGTTCGGCCAGCGACGTGGCCCGGGCCGTCGACCTGGTGTCCAAGCTCGACGTTCCCTGCGATCTGACCGTTGCCACGTACGAATTCCGCTACGTCAACGCCAAGGACGTCTTCAAGACCGTTCAGGACATCATGCAGGAAGGAAGCTCTGGTACGGTTTCCACCAGTGTTTCGAGGCTTAAACTCTCCCTGGCCGAACAGACCAACCGCATCGTCGCCGAGGGGTCGCCAGCCGACCACGCCAAGCTGGACACGTTGGTGGCCGCCATAGACGTGCCCCTGCCGCCCGGCAGCAGTGCCACCCGGGTCTATCGCCTGACCAACGCCACGGCGGAGGAGGTGGCCAAGGTTATCGCCGACCTGATCGAGGATGTCGACAAGGACAGGGCCGCCCGCGTCGCGGCAGACGAGACCGGCAAAGGCCCGGCGGAGGTCGAGGGCCATCTGCCCTCTGTAAAGGAGCTTCCGGGAGACTCCTTGCGCGGCCCGGCCGAAGCGCCGGGGATGGCGGTCCCGGCCCGTGTGACGGCCGTGCCGGAGATCAACGCCGTTGTCATTCGGACTTCGGCTGCCGAGCACGAGGAGTTCGCCCGCGTGATCGAGGAGATGGACAAACCCCGCGATCAGGTGATCCTGGAGGTGACGGTGGTTACGGTGCGTGCGGACACCAGCTTCCAGTTAGGCGTGGAACTGGGCGGGACCAGGCTGAACGACTCGGGACCGCGGATAGGTTTCAGCGCCTTCGGTGTCGGCACGCCCGATCCGACGACCGGGGTAACACAGATATCCGACCCGCCGCCATTGGGGCTGAATCTCGCCATCTTCAACGCCGACGATTTCTCATTGGTGCTCAGAGCCCTCAAGACGGTCGGCGACGTCCGGGTGACTTCGGCGCCGAAGATACTGGTCCAGGACAACGCCACGGCCATGATCAGCCAGCTCAACCAGGAGCCTTACGAATCCACCAGCCAGGGCACAACCAGCACCATCTCCAGCTTTGGCGGGTTTGTGGACGCCGGGACGCAGCTGACCGTAACTCCGCATATCTCCCAAGAGAACTGGGTTTGGATAAACTACGAGGTCCTCATGAGCACCTTCGGACAACGGACGGCCGAGCAACTGGCCTCCAACCTTCCCCCGCCCAAGAGGGAGACAAAGGCCGTGGGGACCGCCCGCGTGCCGGCAGAGCACGTCGTCGTGCTGGGCGGCCTAGTGGGCGATCGCCAGGACAAATCGGTTGACTCGATACCCCTCCTGGGGGACATCCCGCTCGTGGGCGAGCTGTTCAAGAGACGATCCTCCAGCTCGATAAAGGAAACGATGTACATCTTCATCCGTCCGGTGATCCTTCGCGACCCGAGTTTTCAAGACCTTATCTATCTCAGCAATGACGATATTCGCGGGGCTCGCCTCAGGCAGGATGAGTACCCGACCAACCCTCTCAAGACCTTCGCCCCAAAGGACAACAATGAGCAAGACGCGATACCGGGCGAGTAGCTATCTGACAATCCTAGCGTTGGCGGCCTGCGCCTGCCTTCTGCCGGGATGCCATCGGCACAGCCGCATTGACGCGGGGCAAGCACTGAACGCGGAGTTGGCTGCCCGCCAGAGCCGCCAGATTGAGTCGCTCTCGTGTTACCGCGCGGGGGTCAATGCCTATGACACGGGCGATTTGAAGGCGGCGCGAAGGCACATCTGCGACGCCATTGCCGCCTACGACCGGAACGCCGAGGCCTGGATGCTGCTGGGGTTGATCGAGCACCGGGAAGACAGGGTCTTCGAGGCCGCCAGCAGTTTCCACAGGGCATCGATACTGGCACCGTATCGCTACGAGCCCCTCTACAACATCGGCATTCTGCTGGAGTCCTTTGGCCGCTACAAGCGGGCCATCGAGACCTACCAGGCCGCCCTGAAGCTCAGCCCGGGACAACTGGAAGTCATGGAGAACCTGGCTCGCTGCTATGTGCGCACAAACAGCAATCTTGATGAGGCCAAGGATCTGGTAGACCGTTCACTTCTGACCGAACAGCGGCCCGAGTGGCGGCAATGGCTCAGCGCGCAGTCCCGCCGGCTTGCGAGGCGAAAGGGGTCAAACCGATGACAATGAGAATCCCCGGATGGCTGTTCGCAGGAATAGCTCTGTTTGGCCTGTGCGCGGCGATGTCGCTAGGTCAGGAAGCGACGATCAGGTCTAGCCCGCCGGAGTTGGAGTCATTCCTGGCCATGCCCCTGGACGACTTCGACGCCAAGCTCTCGTCTTCGGGCTGGAAGACGTATTACAGCGCGTACGTAGACCTCGAGACGGTCAAGGCCGGGTGCGAGGAGTTGAGGCCTGGCCAGAAGGTCCATGTCCACGAATGCGTCGAAACGGCCAAGGCGCAGCAGCAGACTGCCAGGGACTTCGCCCCGTACGCTGATGTCTACAGTTACTTCGCCTTTGTACGTACCAGTGCCGACAAACCGCCCGAAGGCGAGCTGCTCTGGGGCGGATTCGACAATCCCTTCATCAACCACCTGCGCCAGATGCGGAAGCTGGTCGGAACAACTCCAATCGTAGCCATCTTGGTCTCCAACATCGGCATCTCCCTACTCGGCGACGGATCAGGCAGGCCAGCCATGTTCGAGGAGATACAGTGGCAGTTCATCGCCGCCGCCGGTTGTGGCTATCGCGGCGTCCTGTGGCCGGTGTCCTACGACAATGCAGCCATGGGCGACGATCTCAAGCGGATCGAGGAGCGAATCAAGCAGTACGGCCGCTTCGTGGCGCTGGCGCAGCCGGTGAATTGGGCCAAGGCCGCCGAGAATCAACCCATATCGTCTTTAGCCTGCGATGACTGCCTCTTTGTATTCCTTCTCAACCCTGCTTACATGGAGTTTGACGTCGACCGCAAGACCGTGTCTGTCCCGTTGGAGAAGCCGCTGTGCGAAGGGGCGGTGACGTTGGCGTTGCCTGAGGGGCTCAAGGTTCGCCGCTGCCAGACGTTGCTGGGCAGGAACACGCTACGATTGGCATCAGAAGACGGCAAGACGACCGTCCAGTTCAGTTTCAAGACCGGCGGCGAGATAATGATTCTTGCGTTGAGCGGCAAGGCCGGGCTCGCCGCCGCGGCTCAGCCCACGACAAAGCCAGCCGCCGCGCAGCCGGCCAATGCGGAGGACAAGCAATGACTGTAGCGAAGACTTGCCCTCACGCGATGGGCATCCTTACGAGCCTGTCCATAATGGCGACGGTCGGCCTCCTTGCGGCCCTGGCGGATGAGCCGCCGGAGAAAGACTTCCCAGCGTTCCGCAGAAAGGAGATGACCGAGATCGAGACCAAGCTAGGGGCCATTCCCGCCGGGGCCGCCAATGACCAGTATGTTTCAGCGGCCAGGTCCGTAGCCAAGGACACGGAAGCCCTCGTCGACGAGGTCATCGAGTGCTTCGGCCGCGTCCGCTCGGATGCCGTTGGGAGCATGGTCAGCGAGACCATCGGCGCTTCGTCCCCAAGGCCCTCAAGGGCAGTAGCCATCAGCCATGCCGACCAAGTGCGAGATGTCTACATCAAGTACCACGAACGTCTGGCAAGAGATGTCGCGGCGGTATCCGCCGATGCGCCTGAGGCCAAGCTCGCGAGCCAGCACATTGATGCGACGTTGGCGGCAGCCGAGAGATTCATCCTCATCCAAGCCGCTGAGATTGAGGCCCTCGGCGAGGGTGCCGTAGCGGCCGAGTGGGCGATCCTTGTGCCTTTGCTTCGGCATGGGGATGCCACGTGGAACAAGGAGATGCCGGCAAGCCTGCCCGAATGGATGAGGAAGATGCAGTCGTTGCAGGCGGCCGAGTACGTCTGCCTGGCCGTTGCCAGGCCAAAGGCCGCCTATCATCTCTGGGCCTACCAGGTCTCGGGCGACCAAGAGGAGATGCCGGGGCTGGGCATCTACGTGGCCAATCTCCACAGGCGCGCCAACGCGTGCTTCGGCTCCAAGGACTTCCTCAAGGGCCTCGCCATCCTCAAGGCCACCATCATCCTGGCGGATGCCGAGGGCATGACTGACGAGGCCATCAAGTCGCGTTTTCGCCTGGCGGAGGTTTACACCATGTACGGACACAGCCAGCTTGCCGCTGAAGAGATGAAGCTGGCGGCGACGGCCTACCCCAACCACAAGGAGCACGGAAGAGCCGTTCTGATGAGGCTGAAATACCTCTACGATGTAGGTGACTATGACGAGATCGTTCAGGAGATCCCAGCTCTCCTGGAAGACAAGGCTGCGGCGGATCTCAGGCCGCAGATCATCTACATTGCATGGGTTGCCAACCTTCGCCTCAAGGAGCCGGAGGCAGCCGACGAACTCCAGCGGTTGCTGCTGCGTGATTACCCTGACAGCCCACTCTGTGCGGACATGTACTTCTCGTCGGCGATGGAGCTGTTGGCGGCCAACAATTACTCCGCCGCCACACGCATGCTGGAGATGATCGCCGATCGTTACGCGAAAACGCCCATCGCGGCCAAGAGCCGCGAGATTCTGGAACGGCTCAAAGCCGTCCAGTAGCCGAACACCACAACTGCGCCCAGCGGTGACTGATTCCCGACGAGTTCGGATTCGACATCACTCGAACGATGCGCACTATATATGTCAGTGCCGAGGGCCGCATGGCCGGCGCCGAGCACAGCCTGCTGCTTCTGCTGCGGCACCTGCGCGGCCGCATCGAACCAGTTGTTGCCTGCCCGGCCGGAAGCGACCTGCTGACGCAGTGCCGTGATGAAGGCATAGCGTGCGAGGAACTTCCCGCCCTTGGCCGCGGCAATGCCTTGTCCAAGAGGCGATGCCTTCAGGCCGCTCTGTGTCTGAGACGCATCGCGAGGCGGATCAGGCCCGACGTCATCCACGCGAACAACTTCCACGCAATGGCCATCTCCGGCCTGTCTCGCGGGATCGGAGGGGCGAAGCTCATCTGGCATGCGAGGGATCTACCCAAAGCTGGCCTTCTGACGAGATGGTGCATTGCCAGGGCTCAGGGAATAGTCGCCGTCAGCAAGGGTATTAAGCAGCGTCTGAAGGAACTGGGTGCCGGGGACGAGAAGATCGAGGTCGTCTACAACGGTATCGATCCTGTCGATGACGACACGCTCCCCGCACAAACTGAGGATTCCGGCTTCACATTCGCCTGCATCGGCCAGATCGTTCGGTGGAAAAATCAGGGGGATTTTCTGGAGGCGGCCCGGATCGTCCACCGCCAGCTCCCGCATGCGAGGTTCCTCCTGGTGGGATCGGACGTGTTTGACCGTCGCGGTTCTTATGAAGCCCAGATCAAGGCCAGAATCGAGTCCACGAGAATGTCCTATGTCGAGTGCGTTGGTTGGCAGAAGGACATGGAACCGGTCTGGCGCGGGACCGATTGCCTTGTCCATTCCGCCCGGATGGAGCCCTTCGGACGAGTCCTAATCGAAGCGATGGCGCACGGTCGCCCGGTCGTCGCCTTTGCTTCAGGCGGGCCAGCCGAGATCGTCGCCAATGGCCGGACGGGGTTGCTTGTTCCCTTTGGCCACGTCCAAGCCTTGTCGAAGGCGATGCTGCGGATTGCGAGAGAGCCTCATCTTGCGGCGGCGATGGGGCGAGCCGCAAGGCAGCGAGTGCTCGAGCAGTTCCGTGCCGACAAGACGGCCGAGGGCGTGATGGCCGTCTACCAGAAGGCTCTGGGGCAGAACGGCAGCTGAACGATGGGTGTTGACTTGTTGGCAATGGACGCCCAATACGCCGCCACGATGGACACCCAGCCAGCCCAATCTCTGGATTGCAGGCCCACCCGCGGCATGGCGATCTCACCGTATCTCGACAGCCGCACGAAGAGGGTGATCGAGTCGATCCTGACACTGGTACTTCTCGCTGCCGCAGTGCCTCTGTGTCTGCTGGTCGGGATGGCGATCCTGGCCACCGATGGTCGGCCCATCCTGTTCGCGCAACGCCGGGCGGGGCGCAATGGAAAGCCCTTTACGCTCTGGAAGTTCCGCACCCTCCATCTCGCGGCAGAGGCGGACGAGTATGCTGCCGAGTCCGAGCTGCTGCCGCGCTATACGCGGATCGGCGGCTTCCTGCGGCGAAGAAGGCTAGACGAACTGCCGCAGCTTCTGGCCGTCCTGACGGGCGTCATGAGCCTCGTGGGCCCGAGGCCGGAGCGTGTCACAATCGCCCGTTGTTACGGCCCCAGGGAAGGCCGCCGCCTTATGTGCAAACCGGGCGTCACGGGCCTCTGGCAAGTGGCGGCTGACAGGACTCAGCCCATTCACCACCAGATGGAATATGACCTGTGCTATCTCAGGCGGGCGAGCCTTCTGTTGGACCTGCGCATCCTGGCGATGACCGCAGTGGTGATGCTTTCCCCAAGCCGGCTAGATGGAAAGCAGCCGTGAGGATCGCTTACATCTTTGAGCAGTTCCCTTGCCAGAGCGAGACGTTCGCGCTCCGTGAGATCGAATGTCTTCTACGGCACGGCCTCCAGGTGACTGTGCTGTGCGCCAGGCGCGGCAGTGGTGGCATGAACGGGCGAGTGCATGTCATCGCGTCCCCTAGGCCTTTCAGCATACGATGGTTTGGCGGCCTGATGCATTTGCTTGCCTCGCGCCTGAAGCAACTGCCGAGTCTCGCCGCCCTGTGGTGGCGCATCGCGATCCGCTCTCCGCGTCAGGCGATGGGGCTCCTGTTCAACCTGCCCCTGCTTGGAGAGTTCTCACGGGCGATTGAAGCTCATGGTGTTCGCCATGTGCATGGCTACTGGCTGGGTTGGCCCGCCCGCATCGCCGCCGCGATGAGCGTCTTGACCGGAGCGTCGATGAGTCTTTCTGGCCATGCCGGGGACATCTTCACAGAGACGGTTACGCTGGACGTCTTGGCCCGCAGATCGGAGTTCATTGCCGTCTGCACCGGACAAGGTCTGCGACATCTTCAGTCGGTCCTGGGGCAGAGTCATCCGGCCAAGGTGCAACTGATCCGCCACGGGCTTCTGCCAGAAGAAATGGATAGGCCCAAGTCGCGCCGCAACGGCGACTCCGCAGCACTGCATGTCGTGGCCTGCGGCAGGCTTGTCGCCAAGAAGGGCTTTGACGTGCTCATTCACGCATTCGAGCAAGTGAACGCTCGGCGCAACGATATCCATCTGACAATCATTGGCGGAGGGCCACAAGAAGAATCGTTGAAGTCGCTGACCCGACAACTGGGTTTGGATGACTGCATCAGTTTTGCAGGTTGGCTACCCCATGAAGAAGCGATGGAGAGCGTCGGCCAGACGGCCATGCTCGTCGTGCCCTCCGTGATTGCCGCCGATGGCGACAGGGACGGCACCCCGAACGTGATCCTGGAGGCGTTTGCCCGTGGCACACCGGTGGTCGCCAGTCGTCTGCCGGGGATCGCGGAAGCCGTCGAGCATGAGATAAGCGGCCTTCTAGCCGATCCGGGTGATCCAACGAGCCTAGCGGAAGCCATCTGCCGGCTGGCCGGGGATCGTCGAGTTGCTGAGAGCCTTATGCTTGGCGGGAGGCGAGTCTTGGAGACGCATTTCGACGCGATGGCCAACAGCGAGCGTCTTGCCACGCTCTTCAAGGAGACAATTGGTCGTTCATGCTGAATGGGCGGATGTCCATCGCACATGTGACCGAGGCCTTTGCCGGTGGCGTGACCAGGTACATGACGCTTGTCCTGCCTGCCCTGGTGGCAAGGGGCCACGCAGTGGCGCTCTACTGCTGCGACGGCCGAGATGAACCCACCTTCGCCGACGCCATCGAAACCATGAGTAAGGCCGGAGTCAGAATCAACCTGCTGCCGATGCACAGGGCGCTTCACCCTTGGTCGGACATCCGCGCCTTGATCCGCCTGCGACGAGAGTTCAAGTCGGGCCGTTACGACATGGTGCATACGCACGGGACCAAGGCGGGCTTGCTGGGACGTCTGGCAGCAAGGCGGGCGGGTATCCCCGCCGTCCATACGCCGCACTGCTATGCTTTCCTGCGGGCAGGCACGCCATTGCAGCGTCTTCTGACCCGTATGGCTGAACGCGCCTTGGCGGGCAGTACTTCCGGCCTGATTGCCGTCTGCGAATCGGAGCAGCAAGCGGCCCTTAGGCATGGTCTGGTTGATCCGTCTCGATGCGCCGTGATCTCGAACGGACTGCCAATGGTCAACGGCGGTCCGCCGGATCGTGTACGGCTGAGGCAGGAGCTTGGACTTGCCAAGTCGTCGTTTGCGATCACGATGGCCGCCCGGCTCGTGGAGTACAAGGGAATCGCGCTCTTCCTGGATGTGGCTGATCTCTGTCGCGACATGGACGCTGTGTTCATCCTCGCTGGCCACGGCGAACTGGAGCATTGGGCGCGAGAGCAAGTCACCCGACGGGGGATGGCGGGTTATGTGCGCGTGGCTGGGCACGTAAAGGACGTTCCGGCGCTGTATGCAGCCGCTGATTTATGCATTTTATGCTCCAAGGCCGAGGGTCAACCCTACGCCCTTCTGGAGGCGATGCACAGCGGCTGCCCGATCTTGGCTGCCGCTGTGCCTGGAATCCAGGACATGCTGGAGCATGGCAAGACGGCAATCCTCGCCCCTCGTGATGCCGCCAAGCTCGCCAGTGCAATCCATGAACTTGCCGTCAATGAAACCCTGCGAAGCAGTTTGGCGGCGCAGGCGAAGGAGCGGCTTGCGGCGTCGCACCTGCTTGACACGCAGGTGAACGCGTTAGTTAAGGCCTATGAGTGTCTTCGAAGTGCTCCGGAAGCGGTGCTTGCTTCCGCTACGGGAGACGCAAAGTGAAAGCTATCGCCCTGGCGCCGGCGGTCATGTCTGGTGGTCGCTGTTCGTGACGGTCCATGGCGGGACCTGTCACATGTGAGATCGGGCAGGACTGTGGGAGCACTGCCGCATATCAAAGGGCCATTGAGCGCGAGTACGCTCGTGTCAGAAAGCGCTGAAGTTGATGCTGCAACGGTAGCCGCTTCCCGGGATCACTTCCACGTGGGAACGACGGCCATTGCACTGGCATCGGTAGCCGTCCTTGCAAAGGCGATGGGTTTTGGCGAGAAGGTCGTCATCGCCCACTACTTCGGAACTACGGCCACCGCCGACACCTACTTCGCCGCCACCGGCATCCTGTTCTCGGCCGTGTTCCTGGCCAGGGAGCTGATCTACCCGACGCTCTTGCCGACGCTGAGTAAGGCGATGACGCTCTCCCCGGGCGTCTTCAATGACCTCTTCGCCAGGATGTTCCGCTGGACCATCCTGCTGGTGGTATTGGCCGCTGCAGCCTGGGCAATACTCATGCCCCAGATAGCGAGCCTGCTGGCGCCCGGGTTCCCCGATCACCAGCGGGCCGAATTGGCGCGACTGCTGCGATGGCTGCTTCCGGCGGGGACGCTCATGGCTCTGATCGCCGTCACCTACACGACGCTCAACGCCAAGGGCCGTCTGGTCGTGGCGTCGCTGGCCGAGGCCGCATCCAAGGCAGCATTGCTTGTGAGTGCTGCCTTGCTGATTCCTCTCAGCGGGTTGGGTGCTATCCCAATAGCAGTACTGATTGGGGCAGTGGCATGTTTAGGAATCCACCTGGCAGTCCTGCGGCCATCAGGTATTGTCAGACTTAGACTCTCGCCGGCCAGTGGCAAGCTTCTGGGGCGAACGGCGGCGCTGATGGCGCCGATTGTCATCGGCGTTGTCTTCTCGCACATAAGCGACGTGGTGGACAACCTGCTGGCCTCGTGCCTGCCCGCCGGGCGGCTTTCGTGCCTCAACTACGCCAAGAAGATCACCGACGCTATCCTGCTCGCCGGCCCGACGGCACTGGCGGTTGTCCTGTACGCCCGCGCGTCGCGTCTGGCATCGCTGTCGCGGCACGGCGAGCTGACCGAGCTTGTAGGCAAGGGCCTTCGGCTACTGCTGTTTTTGGGAGTGCCCATCGCCTGCCTGATGATCGAGCTTCGAGCGACGATCGTGCGGACTCTCTTCGAGCATGGCAGCTTCGACCCGGTCTCGACAGCGGGTGTGGCCGGGGCGCTGCTCGTTTATGGCCTTGGCCTGCCGGCCTTGTCCATAGAGGGATTGTGCACCTACGCTTTCTACTCCATGTCAGATACCCGCACACCGGTGACGGCTGGCGTGCTATGCGTCCTGCTGGATATTGCCCTAGCGGTGCTGCTGGCTCGATCGATGGGCTACCTCGGCATCATCACGGCACTCGTGATTGCCAAAACCGTCAAGGTGGTGGCGCTGTTGGTGCTGCTCCATCGCAAACTCAACCGCCGGCTTGTCAGCCGGCAGTGGGTCGTCTTTGTGATCAAGCTTGCCCTTGCGTCCGCTGTGATGTGGCTGGTTGTGCGGTTCGTTGGCAGGCAGGTACTTGCGGCAGGAATAAGCACGATTATTCCGCTGATCGGTTCATGCATCGTCGCGGCGATTGTCTATGTCGGCACCAGCTACCTGCTTGGAATGAAGGAACCTCGTCTGATGATCGACAGCGTGCCGTGGAGACGCCTGCTGAACCGTCGCGGAGGATCTGAGCGATGAACCACGCTCAGTGCCAACATCGCCCACTGGCGATGGCCACCCGGCGCGCCATCTCCCTGGCCATCGTCTGCCTGATCGTGGCTGGATCGATAGCGCTTGGGCGCAATGCGAGAGACGCCTTCGCGGCCCCGTCATATTGGCTTCTGGCCATCCTCTCATGCTCGCTTGTGATTCCACTCAAGGTCAACGCGATCACATACCTTCAGAGGGCCCTGGCGGCATATCTCGTGGCGCTGAGCGTGGGCCATTTGTCGGGCGTCTATTGGCCGCTAGCCGGGAATCTCCAGATCGCGGCTGGCCTGCCAATCGCGGCGGCGACAGTAGCGGCCGCCTGGGTTGTCCCGGGCCGAAAGGGCGGCGGCGCTGGATCGGGAGAACTGACAATAGCGACGTGCCTCGCTGTCGGCATCATTGCAGTGACCTTGCTGGCTACAGGGCTTCTTGTCCATGGCTGGTATGGCTTCGGCGCCGAGCGGAGCTGTGGCGTCGGCGGCCAGCTTGCCATGTCACTTCTAACGGGGATCGCCGCCTGGTGGCTTGCCGGTGATGCGGCCGTCCGCATCGTCATCGGAGCCGCAGGGATTGTCGTTTATGCCTGGATGGCCGTCTCGTGACGAGGCCTTTGTTCAACAACGCCGGACCACCATCTGAGGTGAAAGCGAGAACCTCCTTTCATGCGGCCTCCTGCCTGGCAGCTGCTTGGAGCGTTCTGACAATCGCCCTTCATCTTTGGCCCGTTGAGGGCAGGCATACGCTGGAGACGCTCGCGCCGGCCAACCTGGGGATCGTCCTGTGGGTTCTGATCGCCGGGGCGGTGGCACTGTTCTCAAACCGGACGCGGCGGTTGATCGCAGACAATCTGCCCGACGTGAGCGTTTGGTGTTTGCTGGCGATAGCGGCGGCGTCTGTGGCTTTCTCGCCACACGTCTGGCAGTCGGCTACATCGTTGGCCAAGCTCGCCCTGATGTACGTCGGGGCGATGACGCTCTTCGGCGTGGCGTGCGGCCGTGATGGCTGGGCCAATCGGCTCTACACAATGGCCTTGGCTGCCGCATGCATTGCCATGATCGCCTCCGTCGCATCGAGATTGTTGGGACGCGAGGGGTGGGGTTTCTTCGATAATCCATACAAGTACGGGACGGTCACGACGATCCTGTTCATCTTGGGAATCGTTCACCTGGCTTCTAAGCAGAGTCACTGGGCGTGGCTCGTCGCTCCCATGACGGCGCTGGCCGGCATCCTCACGATAACACTTGGTGGGCTGTGTGGGATTGTCGCTGGTTTGCTGGCCGGCATATTGGCGCTCACGCATCGTCCAGCGCGGCTGCGATTAGCGATCTGTCTGCTGACGCTGGCTGTGATTCTCGCAGTCTTTTGGCAGACACCGTTTCTTTCGCATCTGCGCGACGACGCGCGGATCGGCGATTCAAATGGCCGTGACCTCCGGCAGCGGTATATCGAGTGGCAGGCCCAGCTCAACCTGCTAGAGCAGCGTCCCGTTGCCGGCACGGGCCTTGGCTGCATCAACGAGTATCGGAGCATGTTCTACGGCCGCCTACCCAAGCTCAATACGCTCCAGCCTTTCGATCGCAATGGTTGGCTGCTGATTGCGGCCGAGACCGGGAGCTTTGGGCTCGTGGCGTTTGTGTGGGTGCTTGTCAGTGCCGGCCGCAAGGCCTGGCGAACGGCGCGAAGTGCCGGCCGACAGGCGCACTTGGCCGCGGCAGCCTTCGCAGCGCTCGCGGCAGGCTGCGCGGCCAACACCTTCTCGTCCGTTAACTACAATGGTGTCATCAACTCCTTCGTCCTTGTCCTGGCACTGGCGCACCACGCGGGACGGGCAAAGCCGGATACTGAAGCGGTCGCGTCGTTGCGCACAGCATCACTTGCCGGAAGTCGAGGGTGGAATGAATAGGAGCGCGAAACGCCTTTGGCTTGCTTCCGGGTGTGCGGTTCTCATCGCGGTTGGGACTGCTCTCTGTGTCTGGTGGTTGGCATCATCGCGACATGAGGATGCACCTGTTGCGGCCGTCGAGCAGGAGCGCCAGATATGGATTGAGGCATGTAGGCCCCTCTCGATCCGCCAGCCCCTTGAAGTGGCCGATATCGGCGAGAATGGCGAGAAGGGGCTGTGCTGCGCCCTTGGCGGCGCCGTCACCATGGAGGACGACGGCGGCGACGCCGTCTATCGCTTCCATGTGCCGGCAGCCGGACGATACCGCCTCTGGGGCTACTGCCGCTGGCTTGAGGCCGAAGGCGACGGCTTTGTCGCCGATATCGGCGGGATTCGGTCAGTCATTCACAGGACGGCCTTGACAAGGCAGTGGCAGTGGCTGCCGTTGGCCGAAGCGCAGCTTTTCGCCGGGGTTGCCAAGATGACACTGACGGCCGAGGGCGGCGGCTTTGCCATTCGCAGGATGTTCTTGTGCAACAACCTCGACCGGAACCCGATGGAGTCCTCGATCGAGCCCATCGACATCTTTTTTGACGATTTCGATGGTTGCCGGGAGGGCGAGTTCAGCTCCTGGAGCAGGGTTTCAGGCCAGTGGAGCGTCCATCGCCGCCAGGACGACAAAAGGCCGGCCAGCAAGATGCTCGTCGGTAAGTCCTCTTCCGAGGCCATTATCAGCGTCGGCTCCCCCGACTGGCGGGACTACTCGCTCATGCTCAATTGCCGAGCGCTACGTGCGTCTCGCCGGGCCAGCACCGCCGTCCGGTTCTATTGCGATCAGGAGGGCAATGGCCTTGTGCTGCGATGGACGCCAAAGGGTGCGGATGGGCAAGTCCGGATGGAACTGCTCCGCGAGGAGCCCACTGGTGTCAGAACGATTGATTGCTTTGCCGCAGCCTGGGACACGTCGAGATGGAGCGAGCTCTCGATCGAGGCAAGCGAAGGGACCTTGCGTATTGGTATCGACTCAAGACCTGTCCGCACGATCAAGACAGGAGACCTTGGCAGCGGCGGCATTGGCCTGTGGCTCTCTGGCGACGTCGAGGTGATGTTCGACAACGTCCAGATCACCGGCTGGCGCCCCCGGGAATCTGCCCACCCCTTGATAAGGATCCCCATCCAACAACCGGTGCGGCCAACAGGACAAGGAGGTCAGCACACACGATGACAAGGACATCCAATAAGCTCTCCAGCATAGCCGCAATAGCCGTTCTGGCGGCGGTGAGCCTCCTTGTAGGCCTGCGCCCCTCACCGCGCGAGAAATGCTCGATATGGATCGACGCGGTAAGGCCGATCTCCATCGAGCCTCCGATGGAGATCGTCGAGGTCGGCGAAAGCGGCGAACTGGGCCTGCATCTGCCCAGCGAGGCTCCAACAGGCTGGAAGGGTGAAGGGGGTGGTGAGGCGACGTACCAGTTCTACGCCCCGCAGGACGGCTCTTACACTATCTGGGCCTGGTGCCTCTGGCATGACGAATGTACCAACGCTGTCTATGCCCAGATCGATGAGTTGCCCAAGGCGATCCTTGGCAACGACCCCGTCTACAGCAGGTGGCACTGGGTCAAGGGTTTTGATGTGCCGTTGAAGAAAGGCTTCCACCGCTTGAAGCTTTTCAACCACAGCGCCAACATCGCTATCCAGAAGGTGTTCTTGACCAACGATGCTCTCCGGGTTCCTCCCGATACCGATGCCTGGCTAGCCAGCGTACTGTTTTCCGACGACTTCGACGGCTGCGACAGGGGCAACTTCCCGATGTGGCGCAGGGTCTCGGGCGAATGGCACGTCCGCCACCCGGCCGACCGCAAGAGCGCGGCCGACAACGTCCTGATTGGCACGTCGGACGGAGAGGCCCTGATCGTGTTCGATAGCGACAGCTGGCGGGGGATTCGCCTGACGGTCTCTGTCTTCTGCGACTCGCCGGCCGACGGCGACACATCCATCGGCCTGCGCTTTGCCGTTGCCGACGAGAGCCACTACCAGGAGATCAGGCTCTCGCCTCTGCCTGATAGTCAAATGGCGGTTGCAGAGCACATCCGCTGCAAGGCTGGCGGGGCCCAAATGCTCGCCTGGGGCCGCATCCCGTGGCGGCAGGCATCCTGGCATGAACTCCGCCTGGATCTCAGTGGGCCGGGTCCATCGCTTCTTCTGGACGGAGGAGCGAGCTTCACTGGCGGTGATGGCGGAGCGATTGGCGGCGGGATCGGCTTTAGCCTACACGGTTGTCTGACGGCATCGTTCGATAACGTGCTTGTCGAATCCGGCGGCGGCGAATGAGACCCCAGCCAGAGACCATCCTGCCCCAGACGGAAACCGATCCCGGCTCGGCGACGAGTAAGGCTGCAGAGCAGGCCACAACAGCCGCTATCGTGGCTGAAGGCGTCACCATGCGCTACCGCGTTCCGAAGCGATACCGCGAGTACCTGCTCTCGCCCTTTTCGTCGCGCAGCTACACGGCCCTATCGGACTTAGCGCTGGAGCTGCCTGAAAGGGGATCGCTGGCCGTCCTTGGCCCCAACGGCTCAGGAAAGACGACGCTGCTTCGGCTGATCGGTGGTCTGCTGTATCCGACGGCCGGGACAATACGTGTCAGGGGCCATTCGTCAGTCGGCGGTGGTAGGAGGCCGTTTTGCTTGGGGATCGTCCTTAACGAGGAGCGGAGTTTCTACTGGCGGCTGACAGGCCGGCAGAACCTGGAGTTCTTCGGGTGCCTGGACAACCTGTTTGGCAAGGAGGTCCGGACGCGGTGCGGCCGCGTGCTCGAACTTGTGGGCCTGGCCCGCGCCGCCGACGAGCGTGTGTCGGACTACTCCAGTGGGATGCGACAGAGACTGGCCATTGCGAGGGGTCTATTGGCCGACCCTGAAGTCTTGATTCTGGATGAACCCACCAAGTCCATCGATCCCGTCGGCGCAGTCGAGCTTCGTCGCGTTATCCGCGACTGGCTCGCCGCCAGAGGCGCGACGCTGGCCCTGGCCACACACAACATGGCCGAGGCGCAGGAACTAGCCACCCACGTCTGCGTCCTGGGCAAGGGAAGGCTGCTGGCCTACAAGCCAACGGCGCATGTGCTGGAAGAACATGGCGACGTGGCCAGTTTTTACGCCGATGTTTCGCAGAACGGGGAAGACCGCGATGTTTGCGCTTAAAGCCTGGGAGTTCTTCAAGCGCGACCTTCGCATCGAGTCCAGTTACAAGGCGGCGTTCCTGTTTGAGTACGCCACCTCACTCCTGCCGCTACTGACCTTCTACTTCGTGGCCAAACTTCTGCGCGGGAACTCGGCCTCTAGCCTCACGCCATATGGCGGCAAGTACTTCCCGTTTGTGGTGGTGGGCGTTGCCTTCATGCAGTACTTCACCATCGCGCTAACGAACTTCGCCGCAACGATCCGCCGAAGCCAGATGGCCGGCTGCCTGGAAGCCATGCTCGCCGCCCAGACTTCACCAGGCATGGTGATCATCCTGTCGTCGGCCTACAGCTTCCTGGTGAAGCTCTTCCACCTGGTGTTCGTACTGACCGCAAGCGCCCTGCTTCTGGGCGTGAACTTCGGCCCCTGCAACTTCCTGAGCATGGCGGTGATCCTGGTGCTGACGATCGCCAGCCTCAGCGGTCTTGGCATTCTCTCGGCCGCCTTCATCGTGGTGATGAAAAAGGGTGACCCCATCGAGTGGTTCATAGGTTCCGTCAGTTCGATGCTGGGAGGGGCGCTATTCCCCGTGAGCCTGATGCCCGAGTGGCTGCGGATGATTGCGGCGCTGCTGCCCACCACCTACGCCCTGGAGGCCTTGCGGCAGGCCATGCTCAATGGGGCATCGATCCCAATGCTGTGGCGCGATGTATTGATCCTCGGCGCCTTCGCCGTGGTGCTGCTGCCTGTCGGCGTGTGGGCGTTCGCAAAGGCGGTGGACAAGGGGAGGCGGGATGGGACTTTGATGCACTACTGAGGCCAGGCGAGGATGAGCGAGAATCTTTCAGGGCATGGCAGGATAGAGCGGCTCTTTGACGAGCAAGCGTCCGTGTGCGGCGATCAGCCCGTTGTCTCCACGGCCGATTCGTCCTGCAGTTATAGTCAACTGCGGCAGCGTTCGATCCGGGTTGCCGAACTCATCAGCGCATCAGCGCCCACCGGCGGCAGGCCCATCGGTGTGCTTCTGCCAAATTCGCCAGCCTTGCCGGAGGCGGCCCTGGGCGTATGGCGGTCCCGCAATGTGGTTGTCCCCATCAACACGAGCTACTCCAGGGACAGCATCGCACGGATCATCTTGGCCCTTAGAATCGGCACCATCGTGACGAGTCAAGCTGACCGGGAGCGACTCCACGGCCTGGCCGGCACGATGGTTCTGCTCGACGGCAAGAACTGGTCGTCCTCTGGTGATGGATTCGACGCGGACCGAGCGCCGATTGGGCTGACTGCCGACCACGCTGCCGTGTTCCTCACCTCAGGAACCACGGGCAACCCTAAGATCGTCGCACTGACGCATCGCAATATCCTGTTCAACCTCGCCAGTCTCAAGAATGCCATACGGCTGGATGAAGGCGACAAGAGCTTCGTCTGCGTGCCGCTGTGTCATTCTTACGGTTTTACGCTCCAAATGCTCGGCGCTCTTTGCGCTGGCGGGCATCTCTACATCGGTTCCGGTCACGTGATCAGCTCCGACTTCGCCAGGGAATTGCACACTTCGCGCTGCACGTCATTCTTCGGCGTGCCGGCGACCTATCGGATGTTCCTCGACGGCATTGGTAGGTGCAGTTTCGGCGATGAGCTACGCCATCTCCGCGCGCTGGTCAATGGGGCATCGTCCATGACGCCGGAGATTCTCGCTGGCCTGCGGAAGGCCCTGCCTTGGGCGGACATCCACCTCACCTACGGCCTGTCGGAGGCATCGCCGCTGGTTACAGCCCTCCCGCTTCAGTGGGCGGACGAGAAATCCTGTTCCATCGGTAGGGCTGTCGAGGGCGTGAAGCTTGCACTTCGGCGCGACGACGGCCGGCTCACCATAGAACCCGGCAGCGTCGGGGAAATTCTCATCAAGGGGCCAAGCGTGATCGAAGGCTATCTGGGCAATGCGGCAGCCAATGCCGCGTCGTTCGAGGGTGGCTACCTGCGGACGGGCGATGTGGCGATGATCGATGCCGATAGGTGCCTGTTCTTTAAGGGCCGAAGCAAAGACCTGATCAGTAGGGGCGGGGAGAAGGTATATCCCGAGGACGTGGAGGCCGTCCTCCAGTCGCACCAGTCCGTAATGCAGTCAGCCGTTGTTCCCTGCCCGCACGAGAGTCTTGAGGAGGTCCCATTCGCCTTCGTGGTGCTAAAGGACGGCACGCACTGCGAGCCGACGGAGCTTCGCCAGTGGTGCGCCAAGTGCCTCTCACCCCAGCAGGTTCCCGTCGGCATCGAGATTGTAGGCAGTCTGCCACGCACGACGACGGGCAAGGTTCGGAAGAATGAGCTTGCGCTGAGCCTCGCCAGGAGACAGGCGCGGCTTTGCCAGTCACATCCACAAGCGGGATGAAACGTGATCATCAAAGCAGCAATTGAAAAGAAAGCCGACGAGTTTCTTGCTGGCGCGACCGACATGCATGTCCACAGCGGCCATGACCATGTGGAAAGGCTCATGACGGATGAAGAGGCGATTAGGCAGGCTCTGCGTAGCGGCATGAAGAGTCTTGTGCTCAAGAGCCATACCCGCTGCACGTTGGAGGGATGCAACCAAGCCCAGCGGAAGCTCGGCGTCCAGGGCGCCGCATTCGCTTCGATGGTGCTCAATTCCTGGCGGGACATGGAAGACATCGCGGCAATAGAGAAGGCCATTGCCGGCGGACTGAAGCTGATCTACATGCCCACGGTCATGTCTGCCAATCCGCTCAACCCTATTCGTCCTGATGGGAAGCGGATGAGCCTTTTGGAGGACGGCCGTCTCAAGCCCGCCGTCGTCAGGGTGATCGAGACGGCTGTCAAGGGCGGTTGCACAATCGCTACAGGCCACGCCAGCGGCGCCGAGGTCCTGTCGATCTTGGACCGCTGTCATGCTTTGGGAGCTCCGACGGTGCTGGTTACGCACCCGGACTATTGGGTAACGGACATGCCTGACTGCGAGCAGGATCGCGTCGCCAGGAAGTTTCCGAATGTCGTTTTTGAGCGGACGCTCTATTCCATCCTCAACGAGGACGAGGCCCGTCGAAGACCCGGCACGCTGGCCATTGTTGCTGAAAAGCTCGGCCGCGTTGTGGAGAACATCCGCCGCATCGGGGCCCGCAGGACAATCCTCAGTTCCGACCTGGGCCAGACATGGAACCCGCCGCCCGCCGAGGGATTCGGGCTTTTCCTGCAGATGATCGCCTCGGCCGGCATCGCCGCGGAGGATATTCGGCGGATGACCCTGGCCAATCCCTGCCGTGCGCTTGGCCTTTACAACGAGATGATCCAGTCTGAGGTGGAGCTGGCCCTAGCCGAAGCCAAGGGAAGTTTCACGACGGCCTTTGACGGGACACTGGTGGGATTCGCCGATGCCGGCGACGCCGCATTTGGGGTGCTCAATCGTGCCGTTGGGCCGCAGCACTTCCTGCCCACGGACGTGCTGGCCGGCGCAAGGAGCGTTGTGTCGGTGTTCCTGGCCTTTGGCCGCCAGGTCGTCGAGGGTAACTCCGGCGGCTTATCGCCCACGCCGGCGTGGTGCCGGGCCTACACCGAGGGCAACCAGTGCCTGGACGTGCTCATCACGGCGGCCGCCGAGGCGATCCGGCGCTGCGGCTTTAGGGCCGAGGTTCGTCGGGCTTCACACCACCTGACCAACCTGCATGAGCCCAATGTTGGCCCGGCGCTGCTGACCAGTTGCTGGTCTCAGCGCCACGTGGCCCATGTCTGCGGCCTGGGGACGTTCGGGGTTAATAACCTGTTGATCACGGCCAAGGGCTGTGCCGGTCGCTTCGCCAGCCTGGTCACAGACATGCCGCTTCGGCCACTTGCAATGCAGACGGAGGAGCGCTGCCTTGGCAAGCAGAGCGGCGGAACGCAATGCATGGAGTGTGTCAAACGCTGCCCGGTCGGCGCGCTGTCGTCGGAGGGCTTTGACAGGATGGCCTGCTGGAATTACCTCGTCGCCAATAACCACATTTCGAGAGACGCAGAAACTCCTATCGTTAACGTCTGCGGCAAGTGCTCGTGCGGGGTGCCCTGCTCGCTGCTCGGCCGCGACAGCAAGAAGGCGGACGAGCATGACCGAACGCAAGCTTGTGGAGTTGATCGAGGGCCGCATGCCCTTTCCGGCAGCGGTGGGGCTGGACAGCAATCTGTTTGACGAGCTGGGCTTCGACTCGATTCTGCTGCTGGATTTGATTGTCTCCATCGAGCAGGAGTGCGCTTTCCAGTTCAGCGATGAGGACTTGAGCATGGACTCCCTATCCACGCCCCGCAAACTGCTTGAACTGATCGCCCGCCGAAGCGGTGCGAAGGGAGATGCATGAGCGCTGGCGTGCCAAACCAAAACGGCACGATTACCCCGGTGATGTTTCCCAGCGGGTACTGGCGGCTGATGGGCGTCCACTACGCGCCGTCCCTGCAGACGAGACGCGGCGTCGGTGCGCTGATGTGCAACCAAGTCGGGCCCGACTACGCGGAATACTACAAGACAGTCAGGATGCTTGTGGGGATGCTGGTTGCCAAGGGATTCGATTGCCTGCGGTTCGACTACACGGGCTGGGGAGATTCGCAGGGAGGCTGTGAGGAAGGCTCCGTGCGGCAGTGGCTCGCAGACATCGCCTCCGCCGAGGCGCTGCTCAAGGAACGCAGCGGCTGCTCGAAGATGTGTCTGTGCGGTTTTGGCTTCGGCGGTCTCCTCGCCGCCGCACATGCCGCCAGGTGCGAGGCGGAAGCTCTCCTGCTTTGGGAATCGGTTGTAGACGGCCGGTCTTACTGCCGCACGCTGCGAAAGAACCACTCAGCATGGCTTCGCGGGTCGTTCGTCAAGGCGACAGAGCTGGACAAGAAGTTCCAGGCGATGGGATTCGTCGGCGCGGCCGACCTGGAGCGGCAGATGCGCCAATGGAGACTCACCGATCTTCCACTTTGCCGGGCCCACAGGGTCTTTGCCGTCGTCCAGGACGGCTCGTCCGATCAAGCCGTGATCGCTGAGCACCTGAGCCGCGGTGGGATCAGCGTCAAGACATGTGCCCCAGGCGATGCGCTGCCCCTGCGGCCTATGCGGGCGGCCATCGCGTGGCTGGAAGGGATGGCCGGAGATGGATGAGTCGGCCGTCGTTTTTGGGAGCCAGTCGCTTGTCGGCATCCTCTGTGAACCGGCGCAGGCCAAGGAGATGGCCGTCATCTTCGTCAACGCTGGCAGCACGCACCGGTGCGGGCCGAACCGGCTCTACACAATCTTGGCCCGCCGCTTGGCGGCAAAGGGCTATGCGAGCCTTCGATTCGACATTTCTGGCATAGGTGACAGCCCGCCGGCCACCGACCTTGGGAAGTTCCGCGACTACGCCGCCAGGCAGGTCCAGGAGGCGATGGACTATCTCGCCCAAGCCAAGGGCTACCCGCAGCTGGTGATGCTTGGCCTTTGCGGCGGGGCTGACATAGCATTCGACGGCGGGACAGCCAACGAGCGCGCGGCGGGATTGATTCTTGTCAACGGGGCGTTCGTGGACGGCGACGCCTTCGCCGACCTTTACCACAAGGCAAGCCGCAAGACGGCCAACCGCTTCTATGCCGCCGGGCTGTTCTCGCCCCGCCGATGGTGGCGGCTTGTTACCTTTCAGAGTCAGTTCTGGAAGCGCCTGGCTCGTCGCAAGGAAGCAGCGCCGCCAGCACACACTGCTTGTGACCGATCCACTGCGGAGATGGCATCGGTGGATTCGAGGCTCAAGTGGGAGACGCTTGCCCGGCGCAAAGCCAACGTGCTGCTGATCTATTCCGAGGGAAGCGTCTTTTGGGACATCTACAAGGCAGCCAACAAGAATTATCTCAAGTCGTGCTACCCTGCAGATCGGCTGGCTGTGGCGTTCCACAGAAATGCCGATCACACATTTACGCTCCTGTCCGCACAGGAGCGCCTGGCAAACCAAATCGAGCAGTGGCTGGACACGCTTCCGCCCAGCCACAAGATCGCAGAGCGTATAGCCATATGAACCGAGCGAGTACCCGCACGTTGTCCGGCGGCGTGAAGCTGCTCATCGCGACGGCTATGCTGATGGCGGTTGCCGGCCCGCTATCGGCCCAGGAGTCTTCCGGCCAGTTGTGGCAGAGGGGACAACAACTCCGCATCAACGATCGGGCTGCGGGAACAGCGGGATGCTTCCTAGTGTACGTCCCGGCCGACTACGACTCGAGCGAGGAGTGGCCGGTAGTCTTCTACTACCATGGCTGTGGCGGAAGGCCCGACACTTCAACGATCCGCTGGGCCGCTAACAACAAGTACTGCATCGTCGTTGGCATGAGCTACTACGCCCCTGGTATGGAGGGCTACCGCTTCCTGGGAACCGAAGACGTCCGCATCCTTTACCACGTCCTGTCGACGATCAAACAGCATCTTAACGTCAACGAGAAAAAGCTCTATGTGGCGGGCTTCAGCAAGGGCGGTTTCTACGCCTGCGAGATGCTGCGGCTACTCCCGCGGGAACTGGCCGGGGCCATCATCTTGGGGGCGGGCAGCAAGAGCCTCGATGCAACATGGCCTGATCTGGCCGCTAAGGAAGTGTTCATCGGCTGCGGCCGGGAGGACGGCTTCATCGGCTCAGCCATGGCGACGCAGGAGTGTTTAGCCGACCGCGGCGCGACGGTGACGTTCGAGCAGTGGCCGGATGTCGGTCATTCCGTCGGCGACATCGCAGGCCTTCGGAAGTGGCTCTTTGAGCAGACCGTGGATCGCCCGTATGTGGAAGGCGCACCAATCCACATCGCCGATCCGCCCAGGCCCGGCCCAGGCACACTGCCGGTGGCAGCTAAGGGTGATTTCGATGATTCAGGGACGCGATGGCTTGCGTGGGCTGCGATCCTGGTGGGGCTTGGCATGGCCTGTATCGCGCTTGTGATGTGGCCCAGTGGCAGATCGCAGGATGCAACATCACATTCCCGTGGGGGGAGATAGAGATATGGCAGCGCAGGGGGCGTTCTTCGCATTCGTCGCAAGCCCGTTCCCCAGTCACCTTGGCCAGATGTCATTGGCCGTCGCGGAGCTACTGCGCCGAGGCCACAGGGTGGAGATATGGGCCGATGAATCGTTGCGCCAGACGTCCGAGAAGTTGGGCGCGGGTTTTCGACTTGTGCCGCTGGAGAAAGGGTTGGCCGATAGGACTACGAGCTACAGCGAGCGCCCGCTGGACTATTACGCGCGTTTTGCCTTCCCGCTTGTTGTCAAGCAGCTTCCGCGAATCCTTGAGCTCTGTGAAGAGCTTGCGCCCAACGTGATTCATTCCAATTCGCGCATCTACACGGCCGCCGTTGCTTCACGGCTTACAGGTATCCCGTGTTCCAATCACTGCGGCAGTGGCCTGTCATTTGGCCTCATTCCCGAGGACTTGTTTGGCTTCCACCTGAGTGGCGAGACGCCGCCTCGCAAGCGCCAGATCATGATCGCGATGAACAGGGCCTTTCATAAGGAAGTCGACTTGCTCTTTGAGCGGATCGTCGCCGGGCCGCTGGCTATTGCGCCGGTGGACAATGTCCTTGGCCTTGTCTCGGATCGCTGCGTACTGGCACTGAGCTGCAGGGAGCTTTCCAACCCGCGGCTGGCGGCTTTGCCCCAGACGGTGTTGACGGGGCCGCTGATTGCCGACGGCAAGCTGCCGGCGGCGGGCACTGAAGGCGAATACTGCTACGTCTCGCTGGGAACCTGGCCGCTTCAGCCGCGGGTGACGATCGACCTGTATCGGACGATCATCTCCGGCATCGTCCGCAAGCATCGCGTCGTTGTCGGTCTTGGCGGGCGATTCGAGCCTACAGATTTGGGAATGGAAGATGAGCGGGTCTTGGTCCTGAAGTACGCGCCGCAGGAGTCGATGATTCGCAATGCCGACGCGGTCATCTGTCACGGCGGCTGCCAGACGGTTCACGAGGCCCTCTACTTCGGCAAACCGCTTGTGATCCTGCCGCCGAGTCTTGCCGAGCCGCTGGAACTGTCACACAAGGTGGCCCGGGCCGGGGCCGGCGTCGTCCTTGACTACCTCAGCGCCGCACAGAGCGACGTTCTGCGGGCTGTGGAGACAGTGCTTGGAGAGGAGTCCTTCCGGCGATCGGCCGAGAGTCTGGGCCAGTCACTCCGAGGGGAAGGCGGCCTGGATCGGGCCGTGGAGGCATTGGAGCGTTTGGCCGCCCAGCCAGCCTCGCAAGTGCCGGAAGGCGACATTGGGCAACCATCGCATTCCGCTCGGGAGACAAGATGAGAACTTGTCCCCTATCAAGACAGTCGTTAGCTACAGCCTGCCTGTTGTTGGTCATGGCGTTATTGGCTCTTGCCGGCAAACCGGCCTCGGCGCCCGCCACGGCCGCCAGCCAGCCAGCCGAAGATGGGAACTTCGTCGTCGAGGCCGAGATGCCGTATCGTGCCAACCTGCGGGCCACGGGTATCTTCATCAACGCCTTCCATCTGACAAAGCCAATCAAGGAAGCGGTCGACTCCATCAAGGCGCAGCCCAAGCGTTTCAACGTGACCGTCATCATCTGTCGCGGCCCACAGGAGCAGGCGATCAAGGACTTCTGGGACGTAAGCGATCAGTACATCTTCGAGGCCCTGTTCCTGCAGCCTGAATGGAGCCTGCCTCCAAAGGACACGCTCATTTGGCCGAGCTTTGACCATCCGATGATCAACTACGTCCGCAAGATCAGGATGGCTACCTCGGGCAAGACCGCCCTCGTCTCGGTGCCGATGACATGCCGCGAGGTTTGGGGCGTGCCGCGCGAGCGGCCGGAGCTCTTCGACGAACTCAAGTGGATGACGATGGCCGTGATCGGCGCCAACTACCAGGGCGTTCTGTGGGGCCATGTCCGCCGGGAAGAGCAGTGGAGCCAAATGGTCCAGGAGTTGACGAACCAGCTCAAGACCCATGCCGCCGACCTGGGCGCGGCTACTCCCGTCGACTGGGTGAAGGCTCCGGAAGGCCAGCCCGTCTCGGCTCTGGCCTCTGATCGCAAGCTCTTCATCGCCCTTCTGAACACGGACTACATGAAGGTCAGCGCTGACAAGAAACGAATCTCCGGCGCGCTCAACCCCGGCCGCCGCCAAGGAGAACTGAAGCTGAGTCTGCCTGCCGGCGTGACCGCTGAGGGCGCGGCTAGGCTTGACGGTCTGCCCGTTGAGATCACGCAAGACGTGGATGGCCTGACGTGCGCATACGACTTCACCGCCGGGGGCGAGATGATCATCGTTACGATCAAGCGATCAGACTCGGGCGAGCGGTCAGCCAAGGCATCATCGCATCCCGCCGATGGAGAGTCGTTGCCGCAGCCGGCCGAGAGTCAATGAGCCACCCAGAACAAGACGGCAACCCCGAGGTCCTCGCACCGCACATCGCCGCCCACGTGCCGGCAGCGCTGGAGGCCATGTCTCATGTGGCCTACGAGGCGATCAACGTCCCCCAGAATCGTTCGCCGCGATACCTGGCACTTGAGCGCACACGCTGACTAATCGGGATTCATCCCACGCTGGAGCATGGATAGGCCGGCTGATTCATCGGAAGATCGCTGCACGCAACTGCTGCTGCGGGCGCAAGAGGGCGACTCGAGGGCTTTCGCGCAGTTTTGTGCCGAGACGTATCCGGCTGTCAGAGGTTTTATTGCTTCCCTGAGTGGGCAGCTCTTCCCCGATGAGTGTGAAGACCTCGCCCAGGAGACGTTCCTGGCCGTTTGCCGGAAACCGAACGCATACCGCCAAGAGTCATCCGCGAAGACGTACGCGCTGGCCATCGCCAAGCACCTGACGCTGAAGTACCTGTCCAGACAAAAGAAGACGATCGTCTTCACGGGAGACTTGGGAAGCGTTGTGGGCAAGCGGCAGTGGCACGAGCAGCGTGATTCCATCGAGTTCTCCGAAACCCTGGGGATGATCCAGACCGCGATGGACCAGCTTGATGACGTCCAGCGTCGGACGATAGAGCTTCATCTGTCCAGCGACTCCCGCGCAGCCGCGGCACAAGAAGCCGGTTGTTCGCCCCGCCAGTTTGCCGACCGACTCTACTACGCCCGGAGGCTTCTCCGGCAGCTCCTCGACGGCCAGCTTTGACCGGCGCCGGCCCTTGATCGCCGTGCTTCCCATCCTGCCCCCAGAAAGTGTGTTCCGTAACATGCTACAAAACAGTGACATACAGCAACTCGCCGGAATTCTCGATTTTTCTTTCCGATGAAACGGCCATCTGGGGCACCAAATATACAAAGGTTGGGAACACTGCCTCGTCTGCGATGAGGGTGGTTGCTCGGCCCACCCGGCGCAGGCTGTGCATGTGGGGCAACAGGGCGGCAATGTGGGCTAGTGGCACTGGTGGCGGCAACATGCTGCGCAAGCGGCTGGCGCTTGCGAACTTCGGCATGGCGGGGTTGTTCGTGGGATTGGGCGTACTGGTGGTCGCAACGCTGTGACTGAGGTGTACTCCGCTCCATTGCGGAAGTCAGGCGCAGGTGCCTGCGGATTGGAGCACACTCAAACACTACCCTGAGGTCCTTTTACAGGGAACGAGTGCCAAAACAATGAAACGCCAACCGCAGAACTACAACCGGGTTCGGAAACAGGATGTCATCAGAAAAAAGGAGCAAGACAATGTCTAAACATTTGACAATCCTAGTCGTCTGCTGTTATTTGGTACCGTGCTTTGCCATGACGCCAGCAGCTTTCGAAGATCTGTCCTCGGCCAAAGGAATGTGCGGCCAATGTTGTGATGTAGGCGCGGGGGATGGATGCGCGATTCCGACAGGGACTTTCCCCGTGACTGGCGTGACTGTGTGCCCTGTGAAGGATAACGTTTGTGACTTCGCGGTAGTCCAATTCTGTTATGAATATGACGTAACATATCAGGGCGATAAATGTATCTCCGAGGGGGCAGGTCCAGAGGACAACTGCGCAACATCGCAGGAAACGCCTTGCATGACCTATTCCAATGGCTTTTGCTGGCAATCGTACGACGAGAATCAAGAGGAGAACGGATGTCTCTGTGGAAACTGGTACGAGGGACCAAAGGAGGGCGGAGTCGCCAAGACATGCAGCCGGGATGGTGCTTCTTGGGATATATGCGACTAGTCGCTTACTCATAACATGATGGCCCGGCCGCCGAACCCGGCTGGGCTCTGTTGCACAGCATTCTTGATGAGCGCCCGGACGGCGTCTCACGGGTGGAGGTTTTTCTGCGCCCGTGGGGCGCCGTTGACGGCGGCTTCGTCGAAACAGGTCGAGGAAGAAGCGCGTTTCGCCCAATTGCCTGTGACAATCAGCCGTGTTTGCGTCTCGTGATTGCGTCTCGTAGTAATGAGAGCGCGTCAACGGATATAAACGAAAAGCGATAGGGTACCCCTCTAAACCTCAACACGAAGGGCGAGACATGAATACGTGCGCACGGTGTATTGTTGCGCTTGCTGCGACCATGATGGGCACAGCTATCTCAACGGCGCAGGATCACAGCGTTGACTTGGACGCACTGATAGACGCAATCCAACACAGCGAAGAGCAGCTCATCAATCTCTGCGTGTCTGGCAAGAGCGTCACCGAGAGATACGATAGCAGTAGCAGAGAGTGGGTCTATGACGGCGAATCTGAGTTCACGGCATGGTATACGGGCATGCCTGGCAGCAAGGCCAAGGTCGAATACCATAAGCGAGTGCTCCCATGGACGGGAGGGTCGAAGCCATTCAGTGAAAAGTCAGAAATCTATGCGTATACAGGCAAGGTCGGGCAGACGCTCATATTAAGTGCGAATGGCCAGTCATTCCTTCGAGGAATAATACGGCCGGATCGACCCAAAACACTCTCTTTCGACGCTGCCGCGACCGGATGGAATACTTCCCTCTATGGAGCAATAGACAGTGAAAAACGGTCCTTGTCGGCTCTGCTGAGGCAATGGCAAAAGACGGGTGTGTCGGCTGAATACGCCACGATTGATCAGACACAGTGCATACGCGTCTCTTTAACACAGGGTAAGCTTACGCGTTCATGGTATCTTGATCCATCACGAGAATATGCTCTGCGGCGCGTTGAGGTGTCACTCTATGACGTCCTGTATCGGAGAGTCTCTGTGCAGCAAATCACGGCAGTGGCCGCACGTGTATTCTATCCTTCGCGTGTCTTGATTGAACGTTTTGATCTGGGCGCAGGCCGCGATGATGCAGGCGATCCAACTCCAACCGGCAGAACCCGCTGGGAGCTTACGGATGCGACTGCAAATGCGGACAATTGGTCCGATGATGTGTTCCAGATCGAATGGCCTGCTGGATGTGTGATAAATGACCGGATTAGCGGCACGGTCATCCACGTGAGCGCTCCGCCTCGAGACCTAGACAGGTTG
>Ga0307430_1000427_pt1 | contig 37056 bp, 35 predicted proteins | sample SalMarWE160130MG_FD_202159 | JGI IMG/M metagenome (GOLD analysis project Ga0307430, IMG submission 202159) | Salt marsh sediment microbial communities from the Plum Island Ecosystem LTER, Massachusetts, United States - WE1603-130 | ecosystem: Environmental > Aquatic > Marine > Intertidal zone >...
CAACATCATAATGCTCACAACAAAACATTTTCCCAGTTCTTCCAAATCCTGTAACAACTTCATCTAAAATAAGCAACACATTATGGCGACTACAAACCTTCCTCAATCCAGACAAATAATCATCGGGAAAAACTATTACACCTCCTCCAGCAGGAATTGGCTCAAGTATTACAGCAGCTATATGACCCTCTCGAGTAATTGTTTTCTCCAATACATCAAGACAGGCTAAACCACAATCGGGATATTTCAAACCAAAATCACAGCGATAACAATAGGGAGGGGATACATGGACAAAACCCGGCAATAGGGGTTCAAAATCAAACCTTGAATCTGAAAGGCCATGAGCACTTAAAGCGCCAAATGTACCTTCTCCACTGTAGCCTTCCCACAATGACATAATCTTGTATTTCTTTGTGTATTTACGAGCAAATTTTAAAGCTGCCTCTACTGAGTCTGACCCTGTACATTCAAAATGAGATTTTCCAAGATTCCCAGGAGCAATCTTAGCTAAAAGCTCTGCCAGTTGTATTCGGGGAGTATGGATGAACATAGCCGAAGCAGAGGTAAATTTTAACTGCTTCTCTATCGCCTCTATCATCTCTTTATTCTGAAAACCAATATTGCAGGACCCATACTGAGCTGAAAAGTCAAGATAGCTTTTACCACTTCTATCCCATAGGAACACTTCCTCCGCTTTTTCAATAATTACTGGATTCTTTGATCTGGAAGCATCATGGCTTTGAACAGTGTATTTTTTCTCTAAATTGAGTATCTCCTCTTCACTATAGGTTTCTCCCCACATTCTATGTCTCCTTCTCTACTTCAGAAACTGCTTTTTCAAATAAATCCAGAATCTTTATTGCTATGTCTTCTGTTATATTTAAAGGTGGCTTTATCTTTATTACATTGCCAACACTAACTGAGCTGGATATCCCGAAAAGAACACCTTTTTCCTCGGATTTTTTTAGCACCTTAGCAGCCTCATCAACTGCCTTTTCTTTTGTCTTTTTATCCTTCACTAGCTCTACTCCAATAAATAATCCCCTCCCTCTTACATCACCTATTAGAGGATGCTTTTCCTGCATTGATTTTAAACGCTCCATCATAAAATCTCCCATTTCGGTAGCTCTCTCAGGCAATTTTTCCTCTATTACCACATCAATAGCAGCAGAGGCTGCGGCACAAACAATAGGGGCTCCACTAAAGGTAAAAGTATGCCATGCCCTTTTCCCAAAATCAGAAGGTAATATGTCTTCTCTAAATACAGTGGCACTTATAGGAAGACCTCCTCCCATAGCTTTGCCAACGACCATTATATCGGGTTGAAAATCATAATGCTCACAGGCCCACATCTTTCCTGTTCTTCCAAAACCTGTTTGTATCTCATCGGTAATTAACAAAACATTGTATTTATCACAAATCTCTCTTACGATTTTAAAATACTCTTTATCCGGAGGTATTATATGACCTCCATTGCCTAGCATTGGCTCGAGGACGAAAGCTGCCACATCATTGTAAGTTCCGTATCTTATTATATCCTCTAAAGCTCTTGCACATTCAAAATTACAGTTAGGATATTCTTTGCCATAGGAACAACGATAGCAATAAGGAGAAGGAATCTGTCTAAAACCAGGTATGGTGGGAAAGCCTTCTCTGTGGCAGGGCTGGCCAAGACTAAGAGTAGCAAGTGTTCCTCCGTGGTAGGCATTGTATAAGCTTATTACTTCATTTTTTCCTGTAATTTTCATCGCTCCTTCAAGTGCTGTCTCAACTGCCTCACTTCCACCACAAGCAAAGAAGAATTTGTTAAGCTTTGGAGGTGTAATCCCTGCAAGCTTTTCTGAAAGCTTTACTCTTGGGATATTGATACTTCCAGAGAAAGTAAGGGAAATTTTTTCAACTTGCTTTTTAACTGCTTCAACAACTTTTGGATGTGAATTTCCTATAGAAGTTGGTCCGGCCATCATAGATATGGCATCGATATATTCCCTTCCATTGATATCCTTAACAATGGCTCCCTTTCCCTCAACTAGAACAATGGGACTGTAACCCCATCCATGGATAACATACCTTTCGTCCTTTTCTATAAGCTCCTTTTCAGAATACCCGGTCTCCATTATAACTTCTCCTTTCTCTTAGTCTTTTAATCTTCATACAACAATACTTCTTCCTCACCTTCTCCGCTAACTAAAGCAGTTAATTGGTTTATTTAACCATTTTTGCACAAGAGCGTCTAACTACCAACTTAGCTTCACAAATACTTCTTTTTTCCTTTCCTTTTTCTGTCCAATTTTTTATCATATCAATAGCTATTTCAGTTAACTTGCGAAATGGGACATCAACAGTAGTTAAAGATGGATTGTTAATTGCTGAAAAGTATATGTCATCAAAGCCAATTACTGAGTAATCAGTGGGAACATTTTTTCCTCTCTCTTGTATGCATCTTATTGCACCAAAGGCCATAAGGTCAGACGAACAGAAAATAGCCGTGAAATCGTCTGGTGATTCCTTCAAAAATGTCTCCGTTGCTTCATAACCACTTTTATAGGTGAAATCCCCAGCTTTTATTAATCTATCTTCAACATCTAAGCTGTTTCTTTGCAGTGCCTCAATGTATCCTCTGAATCTCTCCTGAGAAGATAAAGTAGTATGTCTTCCTTTTATAAAAGCTATCCTTTTGTGCCCGAGATCTATCAAATACTGTGTTGCTTGCAGAGCACCTTCATAGTAATCAGTAAGTACTATTGGAGCCTCTGCACCAGGTATGTCTTCATCTACCAAAACTATAGGAATCCCTTTATTGATTAAATCGTTGACTGCCTGAGCTTTTAATCGTTCGCTTATTATGATTATACCGTCTACTCTCTGACTTTCTAGGACTCTTACATAGGCTAATTCTCTCTTTGCATTATTTTCAGAGCTACAAATTAACGTCCCATACCCCCTCTCATAACATACGTTTACAATTGTACCAATAAATTCTTGGTAGGCACAACTTAAGGCCTCAGGAACTATGACCCCTATTAAGTGAGTTTTAAGTCCTCTAAGAGCTTTAGCTCTGGCATCAGGGACATAACCAAATTCTTTAATAATTCTTAATACTTTTTGCTCAGTCTCCTTTTTCATATATCCTTTATTTTTTTTGTTTATTACTCTGGAAACAGTAGCAGGAGAAACCCCAGCTATCTTGGCAATATCTTTTATAGTTAGTTTCATTATCAATTTACGAAATCCTTTTTATAAAATTTCTATTTTTCTCTTTATAAAAGACTCTCCAAATATAAAATCGATTTATAATAACCTATTTTTATTATAACTATTTCTCATTTTTTGTCAAGATATCGCATTAAGATTCTTCTTCTCTAAAAAATTGAAAGTAAACTTAGGCTTTAAGGGGCTTTCAGGAGAAATAAAAGAGATAATGGCTATTCTACTATGAATGCACTCCTAAAAATTCGTAATTATTTTACACTATGATGAGTTTGATTTGGTTTGAAAAGTCCTTGGGGGGTAAATCCTATAACACGGTGGGCATTAAAAAAGAATCACTTTTCTCGTTTTCTCTGGTGGATAAACAGAGCTTCTGCAATAAGGACAGATGAACTGCTGAACTGTTATCTCTATTTCTTTGTCTTTTAGCTGCTCAAAGAATCTTTCCGGCTTTATCTTATAGGTACCATTTTTGTAAATCTTCTCAAACCCACAATGGGGACACTGTGAAGGGCGAAGAAGGCTATTTTTCTGAAGAGCTATTTTATTTCCCAAATTTTTAATCTGTTTCTCTTTCTCGCTGATGATATCGTTTAACTCCTCTATCTTCATCTTTTGTTCTTCAATGAGCTTATCTTTTGCATCGACTTTGGCTTTTTTGAATTTAGGTCCCCGTTTCTCAGGTTTTAGTGTCTTCTCCAGGGTATCTAAAGCTTTCTGGGTCCAGGCATAAATAGAAGGCCTACTTACCTTGTGCTTTCTGGCTATGGTCTGAATCTTTTCCCCGGCTATTACCTGGCAGACTATGAGAATCTTTCGCTTGATAGATATAGACCTAGAATCTCTCATTCTTTTCTATTCGATATACCATAATAATCTACAAAAGGGAGTTTGTCAAGGAAGAAGTGTAAAGTAATTATAAAATCTGACCACAAACCGTGCATAAGGTTTTTTGATATTATCTTACCTCAACCCATCTTTCCTCTTTGACTGACTTTTCCACCGCCTCCAGAACTCTCTGACATTCAACTCCATCGGCGAAATTGGGTGTGGGCATCCTATCTTCATCCAGGGCTTTCATAAAATCATAGACCACGTGAACAAAGGTATGTTCATACCCGATGATGTGTCCCGGTGGCCACCAGGCTTCTATATAAGGATGAGTAGCTTCGCTAACCAAAATTTTCCTAAACCCCTGCATCCCATCCGGGTCCTCACAGGAATAGAACCAGAGCTCATTCATATTCTCAAGCTCAAATAATAGGCTCCCCTTACTCCCATTTATCTCAAATCTCAAGCCATTCCGTCGGCCATTGGCAAATCTGGTTACTTCAAAACAACCCAAAGCTCCGCTTTTAAATCTGGCCAAAAAAAGAGTAGCATCGTCAACCGTAACTTCTCCCAGTTTCCCTCTTCTTGATTCTGCAGTAAGGCCGGTGGTAAGCTCCTCGCTCACTTCAAGCTCTGGCCTCTTCTTAATAAATGTTTCCTGCATCCCGACGACTTTAGCAAAATCTCCCACCAGATACCGGGCTAAATCTATTATATGGGAATTTAAATCACCATGAGCCCCTGCTCCTGCTTCTTCTTTTTTAAATCGCCAGACCAGAGGAAACTCCGGATCAGTGACCCAATCCTGCAGGTACTGGGCCCTGAAATGATAGATTTTCCCTACCCGTCCTTCTTCAATCAGTTTTTTAGCCAGACCGACAGCGGGAACTTTTCTATAATTAAAGCAAACCATATGTTTTACCCCGGCTTCCTTCGCTGCCTCCAGCATCTCCTCAGCCTCAGCCAAACTTACTGCTAGCGGCTTCTCGCAGAGGATATGCTTTCCGGCTTTAGCCGCAGCTACGGCAATTTCCCTATGAGTTGAATTGGGAGTATTGATATCAACCAGACCAATATCTTGGCGCTGGACAAGTTTTTCCCAGGATGTTTCGTAAGTTTCCCAACCAAACCTTCGTGCAGCTTCAGAAACAGCAGTCTCTGTTCGGCCACAGATCACCTTCGTTACCGGCACTGTCTCGGTTTCAAAGAACATAGCCACATCTCGGTAAGCATGTGAATGAGCCTTGCCCATAAACTTATAACCCACCATCCCCACGTTGATCTCTTTTGCCATAAAACTCCTCCTTTTTATCCAACTGCATGCCTTTCACAAAATTCTAGAGGGAGCATAAAATCGAGACAGAGACCTTTGTCCCATTTTTTTGCTCTCGCTCACTTTACCATAGTGCTTTTCCTGCTTTCTCATTTCTCCTGACACCAAACCTCAAAGATAGAACATCAAATGAACATGATCCATCAACCAATTTAGCCATTTAACGAAGTGTACTTAGGGTTATCTTTCAAAATCGCTCTACCATCCTCCTCCACCATCATCTTGGCAAATCCACACTTTTCTATAATTTCATAGTTATGTCCGGCATCTCCCGGAAACAGAGTGAGAAAAACAAACTCCTTATTTCCGGTATTTATGGTTCTATGACCCCAGTAAGGGGGTATGTATCCCAGTACACCCGGTTTCATATGGATAGCAGAGACTCTTCCTTGTCTGGTTTGCATTAGAAGATAACCCTCCCCCTCAAGACAAAAGTAAATCTCTGCAGTACCCTCCTTAGCGTGGAAATGCCCCTTGGTCATAAAATACTCATCCCCCACTTTTCCAGGATAGATTACGGTGGTGCTATAGATTATGTGTCCTGTCTCCTCAGGGATGTTTACCTCCCGTATCTGGTAGATGAAGGGGTTACCTTGAGATAAGAGTTTTTTAAGGGCAAGCTCATCTGCGTACATCCCCTGCATGTCACTTGTCTTTCTCTCGATTACCCGATCCGGATTTACTACGCCTCTTTTAAAATCCACCAGAGTCCTTATGGGCTTCATCAGTTCTTTCATTTTTTTGTTCCTCCTTACCACCAGCGATCTTGAGCAAATATGCCCGAGCGACCAACAGAACCCCACCGCAACTGGAGCCCTCAGAGCATTAGCTACCTGAGCTCCCTTTCTATCCAACTGCTTGTCAACCGTAGCTCATCTTAGTTATTGTAGCAAATGGAATCTTAGTGTAAAGTGAAATTAGATGAGGACTTTAACAGGCTCTTTTACCCTGGCAGGCTTTTTTCCTCAAAATCTCTTATAATCTCCCTGAGTCTTTCGCGTACCTTTTCGGTGAGATTTTTTGGCTGGTGATGCCCAAGTATTCTTTCTGAGAGCTCGCGAGCTTTCTCGACTACACCTTTCCCGCCCTCCTCCATCCATTTCTCATAGACAGAACGATTGGATAGCTTCGGCTGCCAATGTTCGCTGCTTCTTAGATATTCCAAGGTATGTGGCTCCTCTAAAAAATTCCCCTTGGGTCCTACTCTCTTGATCACCTCAAGGGCAATCGTCTTCGGTGAGACCTTAATGCCTTCGACAAAGCGATAAACTATTCCTGCCATCTCATTGTCGAGGGCCAGTTGTTCAAAACTTACTGTTAGACCAGTAGCGAACATCCCCGCATTTACCACTAAATTGACTCCTGAAGTAAAAGCACTGTGGAGGGTAAGGAATTTCTCCCAGGCATTTTGCTCATCCAGGCAATGTGAATCAGAATCGAGACCAATGGTATGAGAGGGGATATGATAGAATCTTGCTAGCTGCGCCCCGGCTATGCGCATGAGAGCTGTCTCAGGACCTCCGATGACCACATTTGCCTGCCTCATATCAAAAGTGGTCCAGGCGCTTCCGTAGACAACAGGGGTTCCTTTTCTCACTAACTGGCTGATTACAATGCCGGAAAGCAGCTCCGCATTATGCACTGTCAATACCCCGGCTAAGGTTATGGGTGCCGTAACCCCAGCATAGGGCTGAGGAAGGAAAACAAGGGGAACTCCGGCTCTCGCTGCTTCAACCACGGCATCAGCAGCACCCCCTTCCCAGCTTAGAGGACTGGTAGAAGAAAGCTGGCAGGTCAAGATAGGAGTTTCCGAGAGAGTTCCATCTCCCACAACTGCTCGGGCCATCCTGATTATAGCCCGGGTAACCTCAGAACTCTCAGGAGAGAAATAGAGATGTTTTTCAGTGTTGTTAAAGACTGCCTCAACTGCATGAAGTAAAGATGCTTTTGGCACAACATCCTGTGGCATAGCCTGAGCACTCACCACATGAATATTCTCAAGAGCATCGGCAAGTCTGGCAAAACGGGCTACATCTTTTTTAGTGGCGGCTCGACGGGTGAGCGTGTTTGAATCAAGTACATATATGGCATTATGACCACTGGCCAAGTGGCTTTCATTATCTCCCAGAGTCAAAGCCGGATTTTTATTCCTGTCATAGAGGACAATTTCCGAAGGAAGATGATTGAGAGTAATTTCAATCAAATCTTTAGGGATTCTCACCCATTTTCTCTCCCCATCAACTTTGGCCCCAGCCTCTTTTAATAACTCAACAACTTTCTTGCTATGGATCACCATTCCCGTCTCTGAAAGAAGCTTTAAAGAAGCCTGGTGAATTCTTGACAAATCATCTTCAGAAAGAATCTTATACCTATTGAGTCTCGTTCTTGGTTCCATTGTCTCACCTTAGCCAATTTAAGAACTAATTTTGCTTATTATGAGCGAGTTTTCAACTCACATAAAATTCATTTCAACTCCTAAATTTGTAGGTTCATTAAGCCCATATTTAGCTTGTTTTTTTCCTATGTGCGTATAAAAATAAAATGCTCCCCAAAAACCTATAAAGGAGGTCAAAATAACACCATAGGAGAAGAAAATGCACATTTCCAGAAGACCTGCCGATTTTTCCATAAGAGAGATCTTCCGGAAAATGCAGAAGATCAATCTTCAGATTAATTTAAGTCTCCAAAGATTATCCCTAAACCTAAAGAAAAACTTTTGTCCTTCTATGAGTACAAAGAAGCAAGGATAGGGGTAAGAAGGGACAAGCGCGATCCCAATCGAGAGGAAAAGATCTTTGGCTACGATGCTATTTTTGGAACAAGTATTGACCCTGATCCACATCTTGAGATCCCTATCTCTTGCCTCACCTCATCAGGGAATGCTGATGAGGACTCTTACCTTTCACTTATTATGGAACAGATCAAAGAACGTCATCCAAAGGCTCATCCCAAAACTGCTCCTCCGATGCTAAACACGATATACTGGAAAACTACAGCTACCTGAGAGAAAATGATCAGATTCCTATCATTGCCTACAATCCAAGAAATGAGGATCTATCCCCTGCCGCCTTAAGAAAAAGAGGCTATGATCAAAATGGATGGCCCTTTGCTCCTTGTGGAATTTTATGTAGACCCAACGGTCACGACAAGATAAGATAAGAAATAGCGTATGTTTTACCTGTTTTAAGCAGTGTGAGAATATACTATCCTTTGAGGAAAGATCATCCTATCCCTACTGGAGAAAGAACAAATTTGGTTTTACTCAGCAACAGAAATCCGAGGATCATCCACGTCTCATCCTAGAGATACCCAAGGGAACCGAAAGATACGAGAAGTTATTTGATCTTCGTCCTACCTTTAGATGAGGGTGAACTCATTCTGTAAAGACAAGGACAATGGGGGTTCTGTCACATGCCAAGGTCGGGGGGGAAGATAAGGGCATCCATCCTCTCCCAGATTGCAACAATAGCCTGTCTTTTAAAAAGAGCATTTGGATTCATCCTCAATGCGAGTCTGAGAATAAGGAAGTTATTCGCCTCTAACGATAAGAAGCTCTATAGAGAACTTTTCCTTCCCTCACCTATTCCTTTTAAGAAATTCTTAAAATTTTCCTCTCTTTTTTTAACCTTTCTTGTGAAAAATCTTGACTTAAGTCATCATAAGTCTGCACCTTATATGTCAAGGGATTATAAATCTTACCTACATTATATTAATATTTACCATATTTCTCTATTAAATCTGGGATTACTTTTATATTTTCAATCTTTGCATCACCAGGAACAGAATCACCACTACTTAAAATAAAATTACCCCTTTCTTTATTTTCAATTATTAATCTTTTTGCATATTCTCTAAATTGCTCTAATTCAAGCAAAAAAGCATTAGCGGAAATTCCACCCATTATACAAAAATTGGGCAGAGCTTTTCTAAACTCTTGAATAGTGATATTTCCTGTTGGAGGGGGGGAAACAGATTCTATACAATCTGCACCAGTTTCACGTAAAGATTTTATTAGACCTTTCAAATGACCACAGGCGTGAATTACAGCTACTTTCCCTGACTCTTTGATTATTCTACAATATTCTTTTAAGACAGGCTTTAGATACCTATCAAAAAAGTCTGGGGAATAAATTGTTGTGCTTGCATCTTCGGGAACCAGTATCACTGGCACAGTAGTTTTTGAATATAACTTGTAACATTCACAAAATTTATTAAACATGGTATCCATCAACCTAAGCGTTTCTTTCTTATAATCATAAAAAAAATAATGAAATCTCTCCAAACCCATAAAACATTGTATTAATTCATACGCAGGAGTGGAGTGAAGAAATGCCACCGTTACACCCTCTTCACCTATTTCATTCTCTTTTTCTTGAAAAGACTTTCCTAAATCTTGGTATTCTAGGCTTTCAATCATATAAGCAAAAATTTTATAATCTTGTAAACTTTTAATAGGAAAATCAGAAATGAATACAGTGTGTGACGTAGGTGTATAAGTAAATTCTGCTGTTAACTCTCCTAAGGGTGTTAAAAACTTTCTCTCAACAATTCGACCTCTGGGGTTCCTATAATAATCTATATCAACAAGGTAATCATAAAATTCTGTTAGCCAATTACCGCTATCATCTGTTTTATAATGTTCACCATCTATATATGTTTTAACCACGACATTTTTACTTTTACCTTCAAGTCCAACCCAATTAAATAGATCAGCCCCCATTTCTTTTAGAAAATTTACTGAGTTCATTTTACTATATTTATTTCCTAGAGCCTCAAGAAAGTAATTATTAACTAAAGCTGACCATGGTACTCTATCAGGAACTCTATGTTTTAGTGTTGTTAATAACCTTTCTCTTGATGTCATAGTGAATCCTCATCTCGAAGAATTCTCGTTTATACGCCATAAAAAATCCTAATTTTTTTTCAAATTCCAATAACAGATATTAACAAAAAAAATTGAGAGCTTACTTTTCGAAGTAGGCTCTTTCTCGACCATATCTATATCTTCCTTTGTGCTATTAATATTTATTATTTGAGATATAGAACCAGTAATCAACCCAACAATTTCACCTGGGTTTGTTTCTTGTTTATCCTTAATTCCAACAACTTTTCCATACCTAAGATCCAGTTTTTGTCTTAAGAAATTTTTGAATTTTTTTTCTTTAATTTTCCTTTCCAAAAATCCTTGTTTTCCTTGGAAATTCTGGTTCATTTCCACCGTATCAGCCTGGTTCTTAAATCACCTTTCACCTCATAGGTTAATAATAGCCGAATACCTGTTTTTTTCAGGAAAACTTACCTCTCACTCTATACTTTCACTTAGTCAGTATGTTTGAGTCTTTAACCTTCCTTCATATCCCAAATATGCTACTATTATGGCCAATCATAAAAGCAATACTTCTCCCACGCTAAACATATTGCCTCAATGTTTTCAAGAGGAACATCTTGACTTGGTATAGCAAAGATCATTAATCCACCTTTGGGAAATCCAAGTTTTTCTACCACCTTGCTTATTTGAGTTCTTATATCTTCTGATTTACAAAAAGGTAACATTTGCTCATCTATATCAACCAGAGCACATAATCTACCTTTATAAGCTTTGGTAATACCTTCGATTGTGTTTGCTCTCACTTGAGGATCGTGTATAGAAACTCCACATTCAATGAGATCATCAATAATTTCTAGTAGATTCCCATCTGAGGAATACCATACATGCGTTCCTGCTTTCCTGCAAGTTTGAAACATTTTTTTATATGCAGGCTTCAGGTATCTACGGAATACTTTTGGACTAAACATCAGCCCATTCTGTGCTCCTATATCACCATGAAGCCACATTACATCCACACCAATTTCAAGCCATTTTCTGATATACTTCATATTATAATCAAGAAGGATTTCGATTAATGTATCAAGCTGAGGTGGTTCAGTTATAAAATCAACCAGCAAATTTTCGAGACCTCTTAGAAACTGCAAACGGTCGAAAAAACCACCATGAGCAAACGATTCAGGTTCACCTATTGCCGGCAGACCCATTCTTTTATCTGCTTCGACTTTTTTCTTCAGCTTTCCCCAATCTGCTTGCTTAAGAGGGTCCGGTATTTTTAATGTATTAAGAGCTTCCCAGTCAGCTAGTGGATGTTCTATAACTTGTCCCAGATTACCATCCTGTACATTATACCATCCGCATCCCCAATCATCTATATAATAGGTATTTTCTTTAAAAAGAGGATCATTTTCATCAAAGAAGGTCCGCTGCCCTTTTGCATAATCACTAAAAATAAGAGGATGACGCAGAATTACCTCTTCCAATTTCTTTCCGTACTTCTTCCAAACTGCAGGAGAAAACTCAAACCTAATTGGTATCCATTGAGGATTCCGGAACTCTATTGCTCTTAAATAATTCTCTCTCTCACTTATGTTTTTCATCTTCATGGATAAAATCCTCAATTATATTAGTCGAAGTCCTTCATACCAAGTGAATTATGTCTTCGAGTGCCTGTACTTGGCCTTCTGCCATCAGCTCGCCGCTTAGTAAGAATTCAGGCAGTGGTGCTCGTCTTAGTTCTGCCGCCACAAACCACCCATAGAAGGCGAGGGAGACCCTATCCACTGGTTCACAACGTATCGCTGCATACACTCTTTTTTCTTTGAGTGATCGATATTGCCTCCAAAACACATAATTTCAGAGGTTCGGAAGATTGGATTTTAGCCTCTGAAACCCGCATAAGTTGGGTTGATAATTTATTGTGATTAATTTTTTCTCTCGCCTCAAGCAGAATTTTCTGATATAATCGGGAGAATACGCTTAGGAGGCGAGAAAAATGTCTTATTTGTTTAAGAATCATAAGGATCGGATTATCTCTGTAAATGCTAATGTAAAAATTATCAATCGAAAGGGACAAATAACCGTTCTTTGTCATAAACTTCCCTTCATGCAGTATCATGAGGGAGATTTAGCTACCCAGAAAGTAGCTATAATTCAACTTTACCGCACCGGTTTTGCTGAACAAAAACAGATTGCTCGAGCCTTCGGGATACATCCTAATACTGTGAATAACCTCATTCGTTCTTATAACAAGGTAAAGGATCTATCTTTTCTTCAAAATAGACGAGGTCCTAAAAATGATTATCCTCTTACTCCTCGACTCAAGCGAGTTATCTACGAAGAGGTATTCTTATCCCAAGGTAAATCCTCAGAGAATGAATTAGCTCGGTTGGTCAGTCAACGAATTGGTGAGGATATCAGTCGGGCAAGTATAAGTAAAGCTTTAAGAGAAGGAGGATTCAAAGATTCATCAAATGATCCTTCTCCTCCTCAACTTGAGTTAACCTTTAAAGAAGAGACCGACCCTAACCAGCTTAAATTCAATTTCACCTGGAATACCGACAACTGTTCTCTTAAGGGAAAAACCAAGCCCAATCTTGCACGAAGAAGCAATGATCCAGATCAGAAATCTCTAATTCTCACAAGAGTTGACCAGTTTTATCTAAAAAGACTCTCGAAAGGCTGTATCTGTCAGTATGGGGGAATCTTGATCTACAACCATCTCATAGAAAAACTAAAGTTCTGTCCCATTATGAAAAGCTACCTATCTTCCTTAAATACCCGTAAAATTAACTCTAAGGAGATCTGCTATTCTCTACTTTACGGAGCTCTTCTAGGAGTAAGATCAATAGAAGCTTTTGATAGGCTTTACAAGAAAGACTTTGGAATCCTCCTGGGAAGAACTACTTCTTTTTCTGCCAAAACCTACAGAAACTTCTTTGATGAGCTGTCTTCTCTAAATAAGACTGAGGAGATTATGCTTAGTTTTGCTCAGAGGTTCTTGGAATGTAGAAATTGTTCAGATAGGCATCTTTTACTTTGATGGTCACTTTATTCCCTATCATGGGTTAGAGAATCTAACTAAAGGTTTCTATACCACCATACGATTAGCCATGAAGGGTAACCTGCACTACTTTGTGAACGATAAAAATAGCAGTCCCCTCTTCTTCATGCTCAAGGAAGCCCAAGTGGACTTAATCAGGATTATCCCAGAGCTGATAGCTAAAAGGGAGGCAAATCATTAAAGAATATACCTCTAAGGTAGAACCTCTTAAGATCTGCTTTGACCGGGGAGGATGGAGTGCTCCCTTTTTCAAAGAGCTGGGTACAAAGTATCGGGTGCTTTTCTACACCTGGCGAAAGGATGTCCCTGCCCAGATAAGTGAAATACCCGAAGAGGAATTCAAAGTCTGTTTAGTTAAATTAAAATATGAAAAAATGATAGTCAAATATCTGGATGAGACTATTTTTCTGGAAAATTACGGAAAAATCCGCTCTCTCACTGTTATTCACCCTGAGAGCAAGAAAAGATCAGAGATTCTCACCAACGACTGGAACTCACAGGCTAAGGAGGCAGTTCAGATTATGTTCAGCCGTTGGGGTCAGGAGAACTTTTTCAAGATCATGAAAGAAAGATATCATCTTAATTATTTCCCTGGCTATGATATTGAGGAGATAGAAAATCAGCCTCTGGTAAAGAACCCTAAACTCCTTGGAGCCAAGAGAGCTAAAAAGAAGCTCAAAGTTGAACTTGCCAGGATCAGAAAGACGCTTGTCACTAGATTCACTGCTAAAAAGAAAAATGTCATCTCCCTTGCCCAATATAAACAAAGACAGGCATCACTTATTAATGAGATGGAAATCTTAAAAGAGAGAATAGTTCAAATAAATCGAGAGATGAAGAAATTGCCTCCTCGCATCTCCGCTCTGGAGGTATATAGCAAGAGAAGGTTTTCTATTTGTGACTTTGAGAAAAAGCGCTTTTTTGATCTCATCAAGATAGTTGCTCACAACATAGAGCAAGAGATGAGCAAAGCCTTCTCTTCTTATTATACCAGAAAAGACTGCTATCAAGTTATGAGAATGGTCCTCGAGCGAACTACAAAGGTTAAGCTGGTAAATAATGATACCCTTTTAGTTAAGATAAAAGATCTGGGAACTGATCGGATGAATCAGCTTGCCCGAAGATTTCTAACTGAGATTAACAACCTTGGAAGCAGAACTCTCGACAAATTTCAGCTGAAACTCTTATTTGACGTGGAATTCGAGGAATAATCACAAAATATTATCATCATCACTTTCTTAAAATGTCAAATTTTCCGAACCTCTGAACGTCTCATTTGGAAAAACCCGGAAGAAGTTCGTCAAAAGATAAACTGCAAAAACAAGGATCAACCCGGTATAAATTAAAACCAGCCCGCTGCAAGCATTGACCAAATGGAACTTTCAGTTTCTCCAGCTTGCTGAGCGATAATAACTCTTTGTATTCATCTTTTGGGGAATTTCCTAAGATTATCTTTTGACATAAAAAAGACCATGCTTCACCTCTCCCCTTTTCGGAATATAGAATTCCTCCATTATCTCACCGCATCCTAAACCTATCAAATGCAGTCTTAACTTGCATCTCGATATTATCTATCTTTCCTTTAGGGAACCTTTTGTAAAAGGGAAAAGCCTTTTTGAATTCTTCTCGATAAAGTCCAGCATAGGTCACGCCAAAGCCATTTGTACTTACAAGTCTGTTATTTTACCTTCATCCAATGTCCCTCCTGAGTAGATTTCTCCACTGCCTCCATCACTCTCTGACACTCAACTCCATCCACGAAACTGGGAGAAGGATCTTTTCCCCCATCTATGGCCTTCATAAAATCATAAATAATGTGAATACTGGTATGCTCATATCCAATTATGTGTCCCGAGGGCCACCAGGCATGCATATAAGGGTAAGTTGGCTCGCTTGCCTGGATTCTCCTGAACCCCTGAGTACCCTCTGGATCATCACAAAAGTAAAACCAGAGCTTATTCATATCCTCAAGTTCAAATAAAAGGCTTCCCTTGCTTCCATTGATCTCGATGCGCTGGTAATTCCTGCATGCTTGGGCAAGTCTGGTAGCTTCAAAAGAACCAATAACTCCATTTTAAATCTGGCTAAAAATAAGGTGGTATCATCTACCGTTACTTGCCCATAAACTTATATCCTATAAGCCCCACCTTCACCTCTTTAGCCATTGCATCCTCCTACTTTATCTCGGCTGTTCCCTCAATGGATTCTCGAGGTTCCCGAGAGGCTGCTCTTTCCACCACCTCTTCAATGTTTTCAAAAACATTGCGAAAAACCTCTACGTGTTATTTCATAAGCTCTAAGGGCTGGGCGTAGATGAGATGAGGTTCTGAACATATCACAAGCTGTAGTATCGCATCCATATCACAGGAAAACCCATGGATATGAGCAGGGACAAGAGCTTTGGTTCTGCGGGTGATCTTCTCCTCTATTTTTTGACATCAATATTGTAGGTTTTAGACTCTATATCCACAAAAACAGGAACGGTGTTATGGTGCAGAACTGCCACTGCCGAGGCTAAAAAAGAGAAAGCAAAGGTGATAGCCTCATCTGGATTTCTCACATCCAGCTCCTCAGAGATACCTCTGCAGAGTGACATAGGATCATAGCAATTATTTTTCCAAAAGATCGTCAAAGAGCTAATAAAACTGTACTCTTTTAACTTATCCTTCCTCTCCTACCATTAATTTTGTAATTTCATCCATGGTTGTTTCTTTTATTCTTTTATCTCCTATTTTTTGACCGCGTCTTAAAACTACAATTCGGTCTGCAACGGAAAAAACATGATATAAATTATGAGCTATGAAGATAATCGAAAGACCTTCTTTTTTTAATCTCCTTGCAAGAGCAAGTACTTTGTTTGTTTCACTTGCTCCAAGGGCAGCAACAGGTTCATCCATAATAATAATCTTTGCACGGAAATAGAAAGCTCTCCCAACTGCTATTGACTGCCTTTGACCCCCAGAAAGATTCTTGACCTTTTCTTTTGTGGAACTAATATCTATCTTTATATTCCTTAGAACTTCCCAAGAACTTTTCGCCATTTTTTCCTCGTCAAGAAGTCTTATTAAACCTCCCAAAACAGGCTTAGTGGGTTCTCTTCCCATGAAGATATTCCTCTCAACATTAAGATCATCGGCTAGTCCTAGGTTTTGATGAATAACTTCGATCCCTAAATTTCTGGAATCTATTGGAGAATTAAAATTCACCTTTTTCCCTTCGAAGAGAATTTTTCCTCTATCCGGAGGAAATACTCCAGCTAAAATTTTTACCAAAGTTGTCTTGCCTGCCCCATTATCTCCAACAAGGCCTACAATTTCATTATGGTTAAGCTTGCAATCTACATTTTCCACTGCTCTAACTGCGCCAAAGCTTTTGTATATTCCCTCCATTCTTACTATCGGTTCCTTTTCCATAGTTTTATGCCCCTCTAAAAATTTCCTTAAGCCTATGGGCCACTTTTACTCATAAAAATATGCTCCATTCATGGATATTTTCCTGTTAGTAACCCAAGGTTTTAAGAAAAATAGGATCATCTTCCCCTTTCAATCAAAATATTAATTATTACAGATATAATTATCACTAAACCGAGGGATGCATTCTGCCAATAAGCGGTAAGCCCTAATAATACGAGCCCATTTCTTATACTTCCCATAATAATTGCTCCCAAAAGTGTACCTATGACAGTTCCAGAACCGCCAAAAAGAGCGGTTCCTCCAATAACTGTTGCAGCTATAGCCTCAAGCTCCAACATCGCCCCTTGGGTAGGAGTAACAGACCCTAGAAAAGAAAATTGAAGAAGCGCAGCAAAGGAAGTAAAAACTCCTACAAGAACAAAGTTTATGATTTTCACTTTATCTGTGTCTATGCCGGAGAGCCCTGCCGCTTCTTTATTGCTACCGGTGGCAAACACCCGATTTCCATAACGTGTATGGTCTAGTAATATCCAAAAACCTATGCAGAGTACGGTCATCCAGATAGCTGGAAAAGGAATAACCCCAAAGATTTTTCCCCCTAATATAAAATAAAAAATCGAAGGAGGCACGCCTGCTATAGGCCATCCATGGCATAAAATAAGAGTTACTCCTCTATATAACATCATCGTACCCAGGGTTGTTATGAAAGAAGGAACCCTCAGCTTTGTTGTTATTATCCCATTTATCAAACCGAGGAAGGCACCGACTCCTAAGCCCATTGGTGCTGCTATCCAGATATTAAACCCTCCATTCTTAACAAGGAGAGCTACAACTACTGCAGAGAGTGCGAAAGTGGACCCTACCGAGAGATCAAATTCTTGGGAGATCATTAGGATAGTCACGGCCACGGCTACAACACCTAGCTGGGAGATTTGTCTCATTATGTTAAGCAAATTGCTGACAGCCAAGAAACGAGGATTGGCAAAGGAGAAGAAAGAAATAATCACAACCACTGCTAGCACTACACCGGCCTCTCTAATTCTTAGCAAGCGGTTAAGAGATAAGATTCTTGCTGTCTTTACTGCAACTCGGACAACTCCCACTTCATTGTTAGATCGATTTTTAGATTGATCTTCGGTCATACCACCTTTCCTCAAATAGTTGGTATAAGTTAGTTTTACCAGAGGATAGTGGAATTTAAGCCACTATCCCCTGGCCACTTTCTACTACCTCCATCCTTTCTCACTTAACTCTATAGACTGATCTACATTGCTGGCATCTATAATTCCTGCTCCAGTATCGATATTAGACGGATACATACCATACTCTTTGTAGAGGTAGAGTGCCATGATACTGTAAAAACCCTGGAGATACGGGTATTGATCAATGGTAAATGCTAAATAACCTTCCTTGATACATCGAAGAGTCTCTGGTACCAAATCAAATCCTGCTGCCACCACTTTCCCTTTTAGATCCGATTTCTCTACGGCTCTTCCGGCAGCCTCGGTAGTCACTGCGTCAACACTAAGGAAGGCATCCGTGTCAGGATGACCTAAATAGTAACTCTCAATGATCCCCATGGCTTTCAGCACATCACCAGTTCCATCAATTACTTCATACTTGACATTATGTTCATCCAGGATTTCCTTAGCACCTTTCAGTCGCATTTCCAAATCGGTCTCACCTGGTGCACAGGTAAGAAGGACTGCTTTAGCCCCCTCGCCTATAAGCTCTACCGCCTCACTTGCCAATATCCTTCCCGACTTGACCAGATCCTGACCTATATAACTCATTGGTGCATAACCAGGTGGCGCATCATCAACATTAAAGGCTATTACAGGAATTCCTAGATCTAAAGCCTTTTGAGTTAGTTTGTCAAACATCAGCGGATCGCAATAGGCAATCGCTAAGCCGTCATAACCTGCTTCAATTAGATTCTCTGTTATATCCCTTTGCTTAGCAACTTCACCTGATATGGGACCCATGAAAACAGCTTCAACATCTAATAGCTTTGCAGCATCTTCCATCCCTTTCCTCACAGGTACCCAAAACGATATACTAACCATGACAGTTGATAATGCAAACTTGTATTTTTTCTCGGCAGCATAAACTTTCCCTGTTATCCCCCCCATTGTAATCAACAGCGACAATAAGAGGACACTACTTATAATTTTCTTTATTTTCATTTTCCTCTCCTTTTCTTTTTTGTAAATTTGGGTTAAACTAAAAAGTCTATGTAAAGCCTGCTCTCGGAAAGAAGCTATTTGCCTGACTCATCCCTCCTTTCTTTGCCAGAGTTTTCTTTCGAGATTCAGACATTACTTTAGCATTTGGATTTAACGCTAATCTCTAAAAACGCGCATCTCCTTTCTTCTTTATGAAAAGCCTATTTGATCTAACCTATTTCTGCCGTACCAGTTAGAGGCTTTTTCTCGATAGATGTCGTCTTAACTGTAACAACCTCATCGATATTGTCAAAGACCCTGTGAAATGCTTCTATATAGTATTTCATAAGCTCCAGGGGCTGAGGATAAATGGGGTAAGGTTCAGAGCAAATCACCAGAGAGTCAGCTAACAGCTTCAAGGTTTCTGGATAATCGTTTGGATCATAGCTTATTTCTTCTGCATACTGGCAGCTCCAGGGACAGCCCTTGCCATAGCCCTCCTTAAGCTGAAAGAGGGTCTGACCAAGAATAGGGACAGTTTGCCAGAGAACAGCATCTACCCCCTCTGCTTGAAGAGCCTTCATCACCAGATCTCTGAACTTATCCGGCTCCATATCTAAATCCAACTCATCTAGATTTAGCCTAATTCTGTATTTATGATAGATATGGGTCCTATCGGGAGGGACAAAGGGAGGAGTGACTCCCTTAATCTCTGCTAGATGCCCGGATAAATACTCAGCGTTTCTCTTCCCATTGGCATTGTATTCATCTAACCTTTTAAGTTGACTTCTAGCAAAAGCAGCCGGCATCTCCTGAGTCCTATAATTCCATCCCATGGTGTAAGCATTGTATTTTCTTCCTTCCTCGGGCTTAAGGAACTCTCCAAACATCCTCACCATGTTGGCTTTACCCCTGTATTCTTCATTATTAGTAACAAAAAGGCCACCTTCTCCTCCCGGCATATTCTTGGTAGAGTTTAAGCTAAAGGCCGCCATATCACTGAAATTGCCAGTCTTTTTACCATGATACAGTGCTCCATGAGACTGAGCAGCATCCTCTATCACAACGAGATGATGCTTTTTGACAATCTCATTTATCTTGTCCATATCTGCCGGTAGGCCATGGATATGAACTGGCATAATAGCCTTGGTCCTGGAGCTAATCTTTTCTTCTATCTTTTTTGGATCGATATTGAAGGTCTTAGGATTGATATCTACAAAGACCGGTATGGCATTATGATGCAGGACCGCCACCGCTGAAGCTAGAAATGAAAAGGCTGAGGTAATAACCTCATCTCCAGGCCCAATGCCTGCTGCGGCCACCGCCATATGCAGGGCTGCTGTACCACTATTTACAGCTATGCAGTATTTTGTCCCAACATATCTGGCAAAGTCTTCCTGAAGGCCCACCACCTCCGGAGCATAGGGACCCCAGAGGATACCCCTATTCAAAACTCCCATCACGGCCTTCTTATCCTCCTGAGTAATTACTGGCCACCCTACCTTCAATCCCTCAGGCACTGTCCTTTTCCCTCCAGCAATAGCTAAATCTTCCTTCATCACCAATACCTCCTCTCTATTTCAGAATAGGTATACTCTTTCTAGCTACACAACTTACCCTACGGGCAAAGATATTTTTGAGAACAAGAATTGCTGCTCCCAGAGCTCCAGCATCCTCACCCAAAGTAGAAATTTTTACATCTACCTTCTCAGAGGCCATCTGCAAAGCTCGTGCTTTCACGACCCGTTTTACTGGGCCAACCAAGAGCCTCCCTGCTTTCGATACTCCGGCCCCGATAATAACTAAGTCGGGATTAAAAAGATTGATAGCATTCATACTCTTTTCGCCCATTCGAAAGTTCTAATGAAGATTTTCGGATGACCTTTGCTTTCGTCTTCACAATACGCTTTACTCGTCCTTTCAAATATCAAAGCCAGAAATCTTTTTTATTTCTTGGCGACAGAAACATATAACTCAATATAAGACGCAATCTCACTTCTATTTAAATTCATATCCCTTCGATCTGAGATGTTGTTCAAAAAAATCTATTTCTCCGCGTGAAAGAAATTGCCTTAAAGCTGCCTTGCCCTGCTGCAAAATTTCTTCCTTGGATGAAAAGTTATCTAGTAATTTATGAATAACTAAACTAGCTTTCAGCCAATCTGACTTTTCCATCTCTAGTCCATGAAGAAATTCTCCTAATTCAACTCGAAGGTCTTTTTTCATAATCTGTAAATCTTTGTTAACCGAATGCTGGGCATTTTTAGGTTGAAAAATTTCATAAGACGGAATCTCCTTAAAAACTACTTTTAATCTCTTTGGATAATAACTAAGATATCTAGCTAATTCACTTGCTTCTCTAAGATTTCTAAAGGATATCCATGTACTTCGTGAAAAATGATTGTGAACCAGTCGTTCGCGCCAACGATGAGGAGTATATATCCATTCACCTTTATCGTCCAAAGGTATGCTAGTCTCCGAGTGTTTTTTATCATTTTGGGTATATTCTATGAATAATCTAGCCTCAAAATAATGAATAGCAGAATAAAAACAGGCAGTGATAGCCCAATCATAGTATGGCTTATCCAAAAGATATTCAGCCAGAGATTCATTGTGTCTTGCTTGGGAAAGGTGAACAAAAAATTCTGCCATTTTATCTTTCGAAAATTAACAAGGCATTTGGATGTAGTATATCTCGTTTATCAATATATACCCTAGGTATATAGGAGAAAGCTAAAAGAGGATCTCGATTTTCCTTCTGTAAATCGTATTCAATATTCAAAAGCTTATACATTAAGTCATCGTCATATCTCTCAATACTTAGCAAAACTATAACTTGCAACTCTTGACGATATCTCTGGGTATAAATAGCTGTAACTTCATCGATGTCCTTAAAAGCGTTAGCTATTATTAGCTCTGTCTCTGATATCTTTGGTTCCTTCCAAACTTGAAACAAATCGTATATTATGGTAAAAACCCTTCCAGCGGTTATAGCTTCTACAACAATCATTTCGGGATGTTCTGTTAACACAGTTGAATAAATACTCCATGCTGAATACAAACTAGGTTCTCTTGTGAGTAATAATAATTCTCTTAAAACCTGTAAAGATAAAGAAAAAGGTCGCTCTTTAGGACAGCCAATATTTTCTAAATAATTCAACGTAGCTTTCTCGAAAGGAACAGCTCTTAAAGTACGATCTTGTAGTGAATAAGCTGTAAGAGCAGTAGCCGTTGATTCTTCTACCATTTTTATAGCTCCCCATAATGCTGTTTTATCAAATTCTTCATATGATCCACAGCAGCATTAAAAGTTAATTGAATCAATTCTCTATCAAAATCATATGGAACTTCAGGAACTGAGTTTATATCTATTGAAATAGATAGATATTTGTCGTTACTAGGGTCTTCAGCGCTCCTTGAAGTAATAATCCTTAGCCGTCTATTAACTTTTATCTTGTTTGAGAGAGTTATTTTATTCAAAGCATGAATTTGCGCCTCATGGGTCTCAGAAATAAGACTGCTCTCCTTTATATATTTTCGGAGAACATATGTATTGGAACTTTCGCTTAACTCCAACAATAAATTAGCTACAATACCAATTCGAGGAATAGCAATTTTAAAATTTTCCTTCAATAAACTCGTTAGATTCAAAAGGAGCTTGAGATATTCACCGCTAACAACATCAAGAGATTGCTCATCTCTCCCCTTAGGTTTGAAAAATAGGTCGATTCTATTTAAACTTACATTGCAAGTATATCTTTCGTCTTTGCTTTTAGTAATTATGCGAGGGATTTCTGGGGGGGCATCAGGAGGAATAGGCAAAATTGTAGGATCCCCTTCAAGGATATTTTTGCTTGCAGAAATTATGTCAGAAGCAAGCTTTAGTTTATTCTCTAAATTAAGCACAGCTACGAAAAGAGCACTTTGGAAAGAACGTAATTTAACCATGTTATTACCTCTATTTATTCAGTGTTTATATTTTTATTAGAAACTTCATTTATCCAATCATCTCTTCAACTTTTTGCTTTGCCTCCTCTAAAAGTGCTTTTGCTTTTTTGCGAACCTCGTAAGATTCAATTACAAACTTAGCAATTTTAGCCTGAAATTCGACTGAAGGTAAATAGACCCAAAAATTAGTAATAGCCTCTGGATAGATTTCTCGTTGCCCAGAGCCGGTTGCCCATCTTTCTGCCTGCCGAAGTCCTGAAAATGCATTTAAGTATACGGCCAAATAAATGGGATTACATTCCTTTTTAGGACGGATAATCGTTACATGGTTACTCGCTATACCTTTTTGCTCTTCAAACCATGAATTAGTTCTGCCCACGTATGCCCCTGTAGAGTAAAGCAAAACATCTTTCTTTTGAAGACGAGCTCGCTTATTGTCTTGCCAAAAGGTGTAGTCAGTCCGTTCTGTAGCTTCTATATTGAGCAAATAGCGACCTAAATGCTGACTATTGACAACAATGATTTCTCCATTTTCTGCATAAACTGGCTGAAGTCCTCGTTTAATATAGTGAGTGATTTCTCCAAGTAATCTTGTTTCCCCTGTCTTTTTCAGATGCTGAATAAGTTTATCATACTTCGGTTGAAAGTGCTCAGCATCTACACGACTGACTTTTTGAGCATTCTTTAAAGAGGTAGTGTAATAGTTTGGCTGAGAAAAATCAAGGTAATCCAAGTCCAAGTCATCTAGAAGTATTCGCTCGGCTTGAAGATAGAGTAATTGAGACTTAACGATATCTTCGTGAGCTCTTTTGACTTTTCCTTCAACTATTTCTTGTTGATATTGGGGAATATCCGTAACAATCTTGAGAAGTTTTAAATTAGGAATATTGATATTAGGCTGGGCAAGACCCGTGCGAAATCTGAGAGTCTGGAATCTACCAAAGCAGGTCTTAAAGAAAATATAGGCCAAATACGGATTAATTTTCTTATTAAATCTTAACCTGATTGTATATGATCCGAAGGTAGCTCCTATAAAAGGTGTTTGAATAATTCCTACATTACCCACGTTGGCGCCGCTTCGAACTATCAAAACATCGCCTTCTCTTAACCTGTATTTATCACTTGCAATTGCCTCAGGTCTAATTTTTAGTACCTCTCTCTCAATAGAATATTCCTGGAGGTTTAAGGCTCTTATGAAATCAATTCCCTCTTTCATATAAATGGGCTCTGTATAAATTCCGTATCGGATGTCATTTAGTAGTTGGCCGAGGCGCACAGCTCCCCTCTTATCCAAAAGTTTTTCTGTCTCTATATACTCCGGTCGATAGTATTCAGCATCGGTCCTTAAAGCTCCTTCTAGCTCCGATTTCTTTATGATTGACCAAACTGCCACTTTTATCTCCTCCAGAAATCAAAATTTTGCTCTTTAGCAAATTTTATGAAACCTTCGGCAATTTCATCCAGATCATGTTCAATAATGGGTTTTCCATGTTCGTCTTTGAGTGGTTTGCCATCGGGACCTTTTACAAAAATATAGTTCCCGCTATTATCTTTGAGAGATTTTTCATTCACTCCCATAAAGATTGGATAATCGTCCAACTTTTCACTCTTGGAACGCCATTTTTGAAGGAAGAGAACGCTGGTCTTTGTGCCGGTAAAGGCCTTAAAAGTATTAACATGCATTCCCACGACTGCAAGTATCCGGGTTTTATTCATAACAAATCTGCGAATATACTCGGCATTGGTATTATTGAGATTCCCTTGGGGAAGAATGATTGCTATTCGGCCACCGGGTTTCAGAAAACGAAGGCACCTTTCAATGAAGAGCACATCCCGGGTAAGTTTGTTCATACGTTTATACTCGGTAGGATCACCCTTATAGGCCAAATCAAAGGTGCCAAGGATCTCTGGCTGAGTGATGCTACCCGCAAAGGGTGGATTAGTCATTAGAACATCAAATTTCCCATCCCTAATTGCATTCAGTAACCCATCTGTGCGATTTCTCCATTCTCTTGGATCGAGTGAATTTACTCTATATACATTGGTACGTCCATCTCCAGCGATGAGCATCATCGCCTTAGCGACTTTTACCAAACGAGGGTCAAAATCGATGGCGAAAAGATTTGAACGAGCATATTCTGTTCGGTGAGTCCTCCATTCAACACCATGTTTTGGCCTAATATATTTATCAACTACCCAATGAAGTGTATGTATCATGAAGCCGCAAGGACCACAAGCTGGATCGATAGCCAACTCATGAGGTTTTGGATTCAACATCTTAACGGCCATTTTGACTATCGGGCGCGGTGTGAAGAACTGACCTTTGTCCGTTTTCTGCTCTGGGTTGATCATATACTCAAAGGCAGCATCGATGATATCAAGGTCCGCATGAGAAAAACGATAACCCCAGAGAGCAGACGCAACCGTTAGTAGTGCTTCCGGCGATAAATCCGGCCAATCATTTTCAAAAAGTACATCTTCCCATCTTCTTATGGCATTTAAGAAAATACCTTTAAATCGTCTAGCTTGCTCTGATGGAGAGGCAGTAGTTGTTCGAAATTCCATAGTCTCATTTGGACCCTTATCAAATTCATCCCATAACTTCGCAAAAATAAGAGGGAAAATGCCATCGAAGGCACTTATACCGGCATTAGCAAGGACAGTATTTTCAACATCTTGAACCATTTCCTTAAGGTTTTCTATTGGGCGTAAATCGTTTTTTGTAATGGGCTTTTTCACATCATCTATATCCTCATTTGTAGCAGGAAGTCTGGGGAGATATTCGAAAATATTAGGTTCCTTTCGAAATATAATAACCTCCTCAATTCCATTCGTCCAGACCCCGTAGGGAACACCTGTAGCATTCATATAAGACTTTAGTTGCTCCACACCATCTTTGCGCGTAGGCTTCTTAGATTCAAAGATGATATACGGAATTTGCTTTGTTTTATCAGTAAAAACAACTACATCTGCTTTCTTACTAGCATAGGTGGAGCCCATCTTAATTGGGACTTCCTCTCGAATCCTTTCTAAGGGATAACCTAAGTCTTTGGTAACAGAGGCTACTAGTGACTGTCTTATTTTCTCTTCTTGAGAAGCCTTAACCCATTTTCCTCGCATTACATCATATATTTTTCCGTCTTTTTCTTGAAGCTCATCGGTCCTTTGATATTTCACTGGAGACATTATCTTACTCCCTTTTATACTCCTCAGCCCCTTTCATATTTAAGATTTCTCAATTAATCCTTCATCAGCAAAACTATAATATTTGTTATCACCAATAATTACATGATCTAATACTCTAATCTGCATAGCCTTTCCAGCAATTACAAGTTCCTTAGTAAAACGTGTATCTTCTTGACTTGGGTCTGGATTACCTGAAGGGTGATTATGAATGCAGACGATAGCAGCTGCAAAATTCTGCAAAGCCTTAGACATTATTTCACGAATGTTAGGACTCGCTTGAGTTACTGTACCTTCGTCTATTTCTATACCCTTAATATCCATAATATTGTTCTGACCGTCTAAAAGTAAGGTCTTAAATACTTCTTTCCTTAAATCTCTCATTCTGGGCATAAATAAATCTGCCACTTCCTTAGAAGATCCAACTCTGCCTTCAGTTTTCCTCTCCTCAGTCATAAATCGCCGACCGATCTCTATAGCAGCTTTTATCTGGGCTATTTTTGCATCACCTAATCCTTTGAGCTCTTTCCATTTAGATATATCAGTATGACCCATCTGCCTCAACGTCTTAAACTTCTTCATAATTTTTCTTCCTAAATCTACAGCACTCTCTCCTTTAACACCACTTCTAAGAAGAACACCCAAAAGCTCCGAGGTAGTCAGTGTATGCTCGCCAAATTTTAATAGCTTTTCCCGTGGACGATCTTCCTCTGGCCAAGTAGCTATACCTGCTTTATATTTTTTCTTCCCTTTCACTTTTCTTCATGTCCTTATCTATTAGCCCTCTAATGATCGATGATATAGAGACCTTAGGATTTTTTTCTTGAAGTTTAAATGCCTTTTTCCTTAGATAATCATGTTGATCTTTCCTAAGTTGGATGGGAATTCTTTTCCAAGACATTTTTACTCCTCATTTGGTGGTATCATGGTATCATGATATTAAAAACTCACATAGTTGTCAATAAAATCTTTTTGCTACCGAAAAATAAAAAAGATTTCTGGCTTTCATATTTAAAAGAACGAATAAAGTGTATTGTAAAGACAAAAGCAAAGGTCATTCAATAGCTCGAACTTTATTCTAAATACTGAAAAAGTCAGCTCTTTCCTCCTAATACCATAAGAAATTCCTTTAATCAGTCAAGTTTTTCTTCATGATTTTAAGAAAATTGTATTTATTATGGCTAAAATTTAGGAAAGTGCCGGAAGAGATCTATTAAAAGAAAAATCAAGTTTTTGTTCTATAAAACCTGGAAAATGAAGCCACTCATACCATCTCACTTCATAGTTCTGCTTGACATTCCGTTCTCTAAACCTATAATTAGACTAGGATTTTCAAAAAGTCCGAAAATAAAATGTTCCAAAGTCAGCCGCCCAAAATGGAAACAATAAAATGAAAACTGCAGCCAGAGAAAAAATACTCCAGGAAGAACTGGAAAGAATAGTAAAGATATTAACACAAAAATACCGTGCTCAGAAAATAATCCTTTTTGGTTCCTTAGCTGAAGGACAGCCAGGAAACTGGAGCGACTTAGACATTTTAGTAATCAAAAAAACTCACCGCAGGCTAATTGACCGCATAGGAGAAGTTATCAGCCTTTGTAAACCAAAAATAGCTACTGATTTTATTGTCTATAACCCTGAGGAATTTAGAGAACTTTGCCAAACCGAACCCTTTGTGCAAAAAGAGATCGTTGAGAAAGGAAAAACCTTGTATGAAAGGGAATAAACCCGGAAGGTCTACCCAATAGGGAGGATGCTACGAGAGCAGTGAACAAAGCGAACCCGTGCTTGAATTTGTAAAAATATTATTGACTTAGATACTCCTTTATTTGCCGTAATGACTTTTCTGAGTCGATTTCAGGAAAATACTCTAGGCCAAAGTATCACCTGTATCCTAACTCATCGATTTTCTTAATAATATTTTTGTAATTCAATTCTCCCATCCAGAGCTCATGTCGCCCGGGAACACCGGCAGCATGAAAATGACTGATGAAATCAATATTTTCGTTATTCATGAATATCTCCTCGTCTTATTCTATAACCAAAGGCAGAAATCATCCATTAAAGATTCATCGGGTACCTACCATATTTCTTAATTGTATTGTAAAATGCAAACAAGTTTTCTTCAGGGACATCTAATTGAATATTATGAGTTGGTGCAATAAGAAATCCACCACCTCGCGCACAGTTTCTGATTCGATCTATAACTTCATTTTCCACATCCTTTGGTTTGCCGTAAGGAAGTGTATGTTGAGTACTAACTGTCCCCCACAAACACAAATTATTACCATAACGTTTTTTTATATACGTTGGATTCATTGACTCTGGCTGAATTGGATTTAAAACATCTAATCCTATCTCAACAAGATCATCCAATATAGGCAGTATGCACCCATCACTATGCCAGGCAGCTTTTATATTCTTATTCTTTTTCTTGAACTCACCGATCATATGGCTCAATCTTGGTTTCATAAACTCCCTAAATACTTCTGGAGATATTAGCATGGAATGTTCGCTACCAACGTCATCGGCTAACCATATCATATCAACACCTTTTTCTATTAGCTTATAACCAAGTTTTAAATGGTAATCTACCGTCATATCCATTATTTTATGTGCAATTTCTTTATTTACTAATAAATCTTCAAAAGCTTTTGGGCCCCTTAGGTATCTAAAAGCCTCAAGTACACTACAAGACAAATCACCACAGATATAATAATCTTTCCCATATACCTTCACAACATCATCTACAAAACTTATATCTTCATCCTCTGGATTTGGTGGAATATAGCTGTCTATAGCATCATCCTCAGCAAGTGGGAAACCAACCATTTCCGTATAATAACCATCACCAAATTTTGTTTGATAGGGCATTTTTTTCCACGTAATTCCCCATTCTGTAGTATATGTATCTTTCCCAGGCTCAAATTCCCTATAATACCCAGACCCCATTCCGACATTTAAAATCAACATGTCATGTCCAAGATATATATCAATGTCGTAGTCTATATTTGAAACTACGCCAGCACTTAGATTGCTTGACTCTTTTTTCACCTTATATTTTGACTTTAACTTTTGCAGTACTTCTGGCACAAAACTCACCTGCATAGGCACTCTATCTGGTTCTTCATAGTCAAAAGCTAGCTGCAATCTTTCCTTCGAGGTCATTACTAAACACCTCTAATGTCTCATTTTTAGTCAATTTAAGAACCAACCTTGTTTACTTTTATGTCATTCCCATACTCCAGATCCTCCAAAATACCAGTTTTTCTATTTTGAGCAGTTCTGCCAATATTTTTAGTTTCCTTCACACATCTCCGTGAACCATAGCCCAGTAATGAGTAGCCCCCCTTTAACTACATCTTTTCCCTCATTTAATTTCTCCCTATGATGTTTAATACAATTTTCTCTTAACCAAACTTTCGCACACCGTAGAAGAAAACTTATCTAACTCCTCCTTTCTCTAATAGCTCTTTTATACTTTGTAGTGATTCTTCAGAGTCCATGCTAGGAAAATATTCCAGTCCAAAATATCCCTCATATCCTAACTCTCTAATACGCTTGATAATATTGGGATAGTTTAGCTCACCAAAGTAAAGCTCATGTCTTCCTGGAACGCCGGCAGCATGAAAATGACCGATAATGTCAATATTTTGCTCAATAGTGGATATAACATTTCCTTCCATTATCTGCATATGGTAAATATCGTAAAGCAAACAAATATTGGGATGATTGATTTCCCTTATTATCTTAGCTCCCTCCTTAGTAGAATCAAGAAAATATCCCGGGTGGTCTACATAAGTGTTAAGTAGCTCAAGCAACAGAGTAAAATCCTCTTTTCTCACAATTTTAGCAGCCTCACTTAAGGTAGATATGATGCTATCCCTCTGTTTTTTATAGCTTTTCCCCGGTATCTTTTTTCCGGTGCAAGTTATTAGTTTGTTACATCCAATACTTCGAGCGAACTTAATAACCTCCTCCAGATTCTTAAGATACAACTTCTGGTCTTCTGGGTTTACTAAAGATCCGCCCAGAGTAGCATCCCAGGCGTTCAGCACCATGTTGTTCACTATCAGTCCATATTTGTCCAGAATAGCTTTCAACTTCTTAGCATCCTTAGCTGGTCCTGTGAGGTCACGCCCGTTCCAGGTGCATTCTTTGTGCCAGAGTTCTACTGCAGTATAACCAGCCTGGGCAATCCTTTCAAGCCTTACCTCTATAGGTAAAGAGGTAAATACCGTCTCTAAACATACATCTATTTTGGTCATTTTTCCCCCTCTTTTATTATTGGCTTGATTATAAATATGCCCCCGCTACTTTATGAACACCCTCAGCAATCATATTGCAATCTTCCTCTGTTAATTGAGGAGGGATATCAATTTGAATGGATTTACTTAATAAGTCTGAGGTATTAGGTAACATATCAGCCGAATACTTAATCTCTGGACCTTTATAGTAAGGACAAGCATAAGGACAACCCTCAGGAGTAGCTGTCCATTTGTTAATAATCATTTCCCAATAGGAATAGATATGCCAATCAGGTATTCCTTTATCATATACAGAATCTGCTGAAATTCCCTCGGCTTTTAAGGCTTTGGCAAATTTTTTCGTAAGCTCAGCTGTTGAAAGAAAGAAAATCAAGCAAATGCCAGTATCTCCGTCTGGATCATTTAATCTCCGGAACTTTATCTCTTTGATATCAGAAATAGCATCTTTTATCCGTTCCTTATTTTTTCTCATTCTCTCAATAAGTCCATCAAGACGTCTTAATTGGACTCTGGCTACTGCCCCTATTAACTCTGCCATACGAAAATTAACCCCTGGGAAAAGCTCTCCCCTATAGTGGGCTGAGGCAAAGCGCTTCGCCTCCCCTCCTGGACGCCAGCAGGCTGCGGTATCATGATACATTTGAGCTCTATCGTAAAGTAGGTCATCGTCTGTTGCCACCATGCCACCCTCACCGGCGGTGATTATTTTGTGATACTGAAGACTAAAGGCATTACAGTCTCCAAAGGTTCCTAAATACTTTCCCTTAAAGTTACCTCCACAAGCTTGGGCAGTATCTTCCACCACTTTTAAATTGTGTTTTTTGGCTATTTTCATAATTCTATCCATTTGACAGGGGACTCCTCGCATATGAACTGGTATGACTGCCTTGGTGCGGGAAGTTATCTTTCGTTCTAGATCATCTGGATCTAAGGTAAAAGACTCATCAATCTCTGCTATTACAGGAATAGCCTTAGTAGCAACAATAGCTGCACAGGAGGCAAAAAAGGTATAACCTGGCACGATAACTTCATCTCCTGGTCCTACTCCTACAGCTACAAGAGAGCTAATAAGAGCCGATGTGCAGGAATTCACTGCTAGTACATGTTTTACTCCCATCTTCTTAGCAAATTCTTCCTCAAATAGCTTTACTCTTGAGGGAAATTCCCCGGGCCCATAATATCTAAAGAGATACTTATGCTCTATAACTTCATCAACAGCTTTTTTCTCTTCCTCGCCTATCTCTATCCCACCAGGAAACATAGGAAGATTAGACGTCGTTTTTGCCGGTTTACCTCCATTAATAGCTAGCTTTTTTCCTTTCACTTCTTTGCTCATAAATTAATCTCCTTTCAACTCCCATTTTTCCTACCCTTTTACTGCCCCTGCTGTTAATCCCCTTACCAGATGCTTGTGTAGAAATGCGAAGGCGAGCATAACCGGAATGGTGATGATCATCGAAGCAGCCATCATATCACCCCATCTAATTTCAAACTCTCCTACAAAGGACATGATGATACCTGGAGGAAGTGTTCTCATGTTATCACTGACAAGCAAGGTCAAGGCAATTATGAACTCATCCCAGGCCATGATAAAGGCGACTATACTGGTGGCGATGAGTCCGGGTGTAATATTAGGAAGTAACACCCTTCTCATTGCTTCCACTCTACCGCACCCGTCAATCATGGCTGCTTCCTCTAGAGCTCTGGGAATAGTATCGAAATAGCCTTTTAACATCCACATAGAAAAGGGCAAAGTAAAGACAAGATAAGGAAATACCACGCTGGCATAGGTATTCAACAAACCCAGTTTTCTAAAAGCTATGTAAAACGGTATAAGCAACATCACAATGGGAAGCATCTGGGAGACCAAAACCAGGTTCAAGAGTGTCCTTCGGCCACCAAATCTAAACCTGGAGAAAGCATAGCCGGCAGGAATTGCTAAGATTAAGGTGAGTATGACTACTATGCCGCACACGATCACGCTATTCTTAAAATAGTTTAGAAAATTCAACTGACCTCCCATTCCACTGGCTAACACCGCATGGTAGTGATCAGAGGTAAGGGTTTTAGGTATCCAGTCCGGTGGTAGCTTAAAGAAATCAACCCTGGGCTTGACAGAAGTTATCACCATCCAATAAATAGGAAATAAAGTTATGGCTAAGATAATCCCTATGAGCACCCTTCTTAGGATCCTTGATAAGAGTCCCATATTCATTCCTTCTCGCCCACCACTCTCACGTAAAAAACACAAAAAAGCAGTAAAAATCCCAGCCAAAATACACCCATGGAGGCTGCGTATCCAAGATTATAATCCTTGAAGGCAGCCCGGTAAATCAACACGGGAAATGTTGTGGTAGCATAGATAGGGCCCCCTTTGGTTGTAGCCCAGATAACAGTAATATATTGAAACATCCATATAAACTCTAAAAGAGTTACGATCATAATTATTTCCCTCATATTTGGCAGAGTGATATGGAGAAATCGCTGTACAGCATTGGCACCATCCACCCTTGCCGCCTCCATCTGTTCCTCGGGGATTGTCTGGAGTCCAGCTAACAAAACGACCAGCATAAAAGGGAACATTTTCCAAACCGTGGCCATTAACATGGTGGGCATAGCTAATAAAGGTTCTATTATCCATCCCTTAAAGCTATCAATAAGACCTAATCCTTTGAGAGTCGCATTCACCGCTCCGAAGTGGCTGTTAAACAGCCACCTAGTTAAAAGAGCAACTACCACTGAGGGGGTTATCCAGGGCAGCATAAAAAGACCCCTTAAGGTCCCCCGGTATTTTATTTCCTGATTTAAAAGTAAGGCTAGGCTAAATCCCAACAAAAACTCAATGAATACGGTGCCGCCAACGTAGACGAGGGTATTTTTGAAACCAATCCAGAATATTCCACTCTTTGCCAGATGTATATAGTTCTTGAGCCCGATAAAGGTTTTTCCTCCGGTAGGATCAATAAGAAAAAATCGAGTGAAGCTGGTGTAAATTGTATCAATCAAAGGATAGATCATCATTAATGTTATGATCGCCAGGGAAGGAGTAATCAGAAGAATGGCAAAGGTCCTGGATTTCAGTCGTTCACCCATTTTATCAACCTAGTCGAGGATAAAGTCTTTTGAGGAACATATCCCCATTTCTTTTCCTAGCCAGAGCTAATTTTTAAGAAAAGCCTTTCCGGGTCGAACCCTTCTTTTGGGCTTTTTAGCCGCCATCTTTAGCATATAGCACCTGGCACTGGAGGAGATTCCCTCCAGTGCCAGGACAAACTTCGCCTTTTCCGTTTGATACCAGATTAGACATTCCTTGAAGATCTCATCCGCCTAATAATATCTTCAGGCTCTCGGCTACCTCATCTAACGCTTTCTGAGGATCTACGCCTTTCATAGTTGCTTTCTGAACGGCTACCATAAAGAACCTTTCAGCTTCTGCGTAGCGAGGAGAATTCCAGATGCTTGGCTTCTTCATTGCTTTCATCTGCTCAAAGAAGGTCCGCACGAACTTGGTGGCATAAACCTCATCTACATAGGCAGATCCTAAAACCGGCATCAATCCTGTATTCTGGAAGTAAACTTTGGTAACTTGTGGGTCTGAAACCATAAACTCCATGTATTTCCAGGCCCATTCCTTGTTCTTACACTGTTTGGACATGGCCAGCATATGATGAGCCGGTTGGGTGTATCCCAATGGCCCAGCTGCAGGTGAGCCAGGTATGGTGCTCAGATCCCACTCCTCATCTTTCATCCCCTCTCCTCTCAGGATTCCAGCGATCCACGGACCCTCTATAATGAAGCCTGCCCTTCTCTGGGAAAACAATACCCTTATATCTCTGATGTATTGACCTTTGGGACTGTATTTCTTATCCGTAACCCCTTTAAACCAGGTCAGTGCATCGACCGCTCCCTTTTTATTGACCACTACTTTGCCTTCCTCGTCCACTAGCTCACCTCCAAAATTCCAGAGCCAGGTATGGAAGTAGTCCGCAGCAAGGGTAGACAGATCAGATTGAATAGCTATTCCATAAACATCCGGTCCTAGCGTGCTAACGGCCGCAATCTGTTCATCGAGCTCTTTCATATTGGCAGGGGGGCTGGTGAAGCCGGCTCTTTTCAGCAAATCCCTGTTATAGAATAAGGCATTGGGATTGGGATTCCAGCACAAAGCATAAAGTTTACTCTTTAACAACCCATCCTTATAGGCTGCTTCAATCATATCGCTCTTGAAGGCGGGGGTTATAAACTCGTCTAGAGGCTGCAGTCCTCCCATATAGACCAGGGGTGCCAACCAGACCACATCTATGGTAGTGATATCAGGAGGATTTCCCGCTGCCGTCATAAGGGTGAGCTGGTCTGCTGTCTCCTCATAGGGAAGAGGTACAGTCTTGATATCTACCCCCGGGTTTAGCTTTTCAAATCTCTTTTCCGCATCTTCTAAAACAGAAATCCCCCCGGCCACAACTTCCGCTGCCATCCAGCTATAGAAGCTAACGGTTACCTTCTGGGCAGCCACGTGAGTACCGGTCACCAGACCCATCATCAGCAAAATTGTGGCTGTCCCTATCACTCCCTTACCAAACTTACCTTTAATTTTCCTCATCGGTCAAGCTCCTTTTCCTAATGTGTTAGGCAGCTCTCTCAAGTAAAGCTGTCTATTTTATCTATGTTAACAGTTACTCCTTATCCATCTTTTTCTCATTCCCACCCCCTTCCGTATCATTTTTGGATAAGGAAGTAGCTGGATGCTTTCATCATATTGTTTATTCGGCCTCTCTTTTGTTTTTGACAAACATGGGGGTAACTAAGGGAAAAAACCGTTAATCTATATATGGCGGGATAGCGCCCTTCTCCATAGCTTCTCTAATTCATCTAGGCCGATATCTATGATTTTTTTTTCATTTCTGCAAATGATGAGTTTATCTCCCTCTACTTTTCCTAACTTAACAAGGGGAGCCTTATTTTTGTGAGCTAGATCCCGTATCTGGTTAAAATCTTCAGGACGGCAGGAGACCACAATGCGGGATTGAGTTTCGCCAAAAAGTAAACCATCGGTTCCGAGAGAGAATGGGAAATGAGAAGGCAAAAGATCAATAGCTGCTCCAATTTTCTGACCAGAGTTCAAGATGCAACACTCAGCTAGAGCTACTGCTAAACCACCTTCAGAGCAATCATGAGCGGAGTTTATTAAACCCGCTTTGATCGCCTCAAGGCAAGTTCTTTGAACTACTTTTTCTCTCTCCAGATCGATTCGGGGTGAATCCCCCATCTTTAAGCCAAAAATTAGCTTAAGATATTCACTTCCCCCCAGATCATCCTTACATTCTCCCAAAAGGATAACTAAATCTCCTTCTCTTTTGAAATCCGGGCTGCAGTAGCGGTCCGCATCCTCAAGCAAACCCAGCATACCTACTACGGGAGTTGGATCAATAGCTCCTTTGGGATTCTCATTGTAGAAACTAACATTACCCCCCGTCACCGGGGTGCCAAGCCTGCAGCAAGACTCAGCCATTCCTTCCACGCATCTTTTAAACTGCCAAAAAATCTCTGGCTTAGTAGGACTACCAAAATTAAGGCAATTGGTTATAGCCAGGGGCTCAGCCCCAGAGCAGACCACATTTCTGGCTGCTTCTGCTACAGCAATCTTTCCCCCCTCATAGGGATTAAGATAACAGTAAGTGCCGTTGCCATCAAAGGTTAAAGCGATGGCCTTTTTCGTTCCTTTGATTCTTATAAGGACACAATCGCTACCGGGAAGAAGGACGGTGTCAGTTCTCACCATATGGTCGTACTGTTGATAAACCCATTCTTTGGAGGAGATGGTCGGCGATCCGAGGAGTTTTTTCAAAACCTCATTACAGTCCGGGGGTTGGGGAAGCTCCGAAATTTTAAAACTCCTGGTCCGGGATAAATACTCTGGTTTTTTCTCTTTTCTGGTATAGACCGGTGCCTCTTTAACCAAAGCCCTGGCGGGAATCTGAGCTACTATTTTATCCTTATTGAGCACCCGGAAAAGACCATCAGCAGTTACCTTACCGATATTCACCGCATGAAGATCCCACTTTCCAAAAATCTTCTTGGCCAGCTCCTCCTTTTCGCGTCTAACAATGAGAACCATCCGCTCCTGTGATTCAGACAACATTACCTCATAAGGTATCATCCCCGCCTCCCTTTTGGGGACCAGAGAAATATCTATCTCAATGCCAGAACCTCCTCTGGAGGCCATTTCGGTGGTCGAGGAGGTGAGCCCAGCTGCTCCCATATCCTGCATAGCCACCACTGCCCCGGTGTTCAAAAGCTCCAGGCAAGCTTCAACGAGTAACTTTTCCCGGAAGGGATCCCCTATCTGAACCGCAGGTCTATCTCTATCTGATTCCTCAGTCAGCTCTCGGGAGGCAAAGCTGGCTCCCCCTAGTCCATCCCGACCGGTATCTGCGCCTACGTAAAGAACAGGATTTCCCACCCCGGTTGCCCTGGCCTTAACGAGGTCATCTTTTCTGGCTACCCCCACACACATCACATTCACCACGGGATTACCCTCATAAGTCTCATCAAAATAGACCTCCCCTCCCGCTGTAGGAATGCCAATGCAATTGCCGTAAGCAGCAATTCCACCTACTACACCACTAAATAAATAACGGTTGCGGCCATTCCCTAAATGACCGAAACGGAGGGAATCAAGAAGAGCAACGGGGCGGGCACCCATGGTAAAAATATCTCTGATGATGCCTCCCACACCGGTAGCTGCACCTTGAAAGGGCTCTACTGCCGAGGGATGATTGTGGGATTCTGCCTTCATTACCACGGCTAGTCCATCAC
>Ga0307430_1000428_pt1 | contig 37038 bp, 26 predicted proteins | sample SalMarWE160130MG_FD_202159 | JGI IMG/M metagenome (GOLD analysis project Ga0307430, IMG submission 202159) | Salt marsh sediment microbial communities from the Plum Island Ecosystem LTER, Massachusetts, United States - WE1603-130 | ecosystem: Environmental > Aquatic > Marine > Intertidal zone >...
AGATTCGTACGCCTCTTAATGCCATAATAGGAATGTGTGAAATTTTAGAAGAAACAATTCTTTCTAAAGAACAGCATGATTATCTTAAGGTATTAAGAGAAGCCGGAGAGACTCTTCTTGCGGTAATTAACGATGTTCTTGACATTTCCAAGATTGAATGCGGAGATGTGGAAATTGAGAAGAGCGAGTTTGAATTAGATAAGCTCATTGAGAAAGTTTGCGATATTCTGGCTATTAGAGCGCATAAGAAGGGTGTCGAACTTGTCGATCATGTTTCTCCGAACGTTCCCATAAGTTTGATAGGGGATTCTTACCGTTTACGCCAGATATTGGTAAATCTGCTTGGAAATTCGATTAAGTTTACTGACGAGGGAGAAGTTGTGTTAAGTGTTAAACTTGAAAAAGAAGAAGGGCTTCGACGTAAAACTAAAAGAGAAAACGGAGTTTGTTTGTTGTTTTCTGTAAAAGATACAGGTGTTGGAATAGCTAAGGATAAGCGGGATGCCATATTCGACAGTTTTAAGCAGGCTGATTCTTCAACTACCCGTAAATTTGGCGGTACAGGTTTAGGCTTAAGTATCTCAAAGCGGCTTGTCGAATTGATGGGAGGCAAAATGTGGGTTGAAAGCGAAGAGGGAAAAGGAAGCGAATTTTCCTTTACCGTGGAGTTTGGCATACAAAAGGAGAAGAAAACTCGTACTTTTATTGAACCGGAGGAGGTCGATGTAAGGGGTATTTCGACTCTTATCGTGGATGATAATGCCACGAACAGATTGATTTTAAAGGAGATTCTTACGGCGTGGGATGCGGATGTGGTGGAAGCTTCGGGTGGAGAGGAGGCAATTTCCATATATGAAGCTGCGAGAAAAAAAGGTAAATATTTTCAACTCGTTTTGCTGGATCGGCGAATGCCTTCGGTAGACGGTTTTGAAGTAGCTGAGATTATAAGGGAAGATAAAAAAAGCGAAGAGACGACTACTGTAATGATGCTCACTTCAGATTACCGGATTTCAGATTTGACCCGGATTGATAAGTTAGGTATAAGTTGTTATCTTGTCAAGCCGATTAAAAGGGATGAATTAAAAAACGCGATTCTGACCACTCTTGGTTTATGGAAGGCTAAAAAAAAGAAGGAAAAAGTCGATAAAGTCAAAGTAACTGATCTTCCTGCTATGAAAATTTTGCTTGTGGAGGATACGAAAGATAATTGTTTGTTAATAAAGGCTTTTCTGAGGAAATCTTCTGTTGAAATAGATGTGGCTGAGAACGGTAAGATTGCCTTTGAAAAATTTAAGAAAAATGTCTATGATTTAGTTTTAATGGATATGCAGATGCCGGTTATGGATGGTTATACAGCTACCAGAAAAATAAGAACCTGGGAAAAGAGGGTTGGCGCTACCGGAACTCCGGTAATCGCGCTTACCGCGTTTGCATTAAAAGGTGATGCCGAGAAATGTCTGGATGCCGGATGTAATACTCATGTTCCGAAACCTGTAAAAATGGATACGTTGGTTAAAGTTCTAATGGAATTTGCTGATAAGTTGAGTTTATAATTTGGGAGGAATTATGAATAATGAGGAAAAAATTATCGTGAAAGTAGATCCGGAAATAGCTGACCTTATTCCCGGGTTTTTAAACAATAGAGAGAAAGACATAGAGGATATGGAATCATGCCTCAAGGCAGAGAATTTTGAACAGATAGAAAGATTAGGGCACAGTATGAAAGGTTCAGGCGCGGGCTATGGGTTTGACGGTATTACAGAGATAGGAAAGCTTATAGAGATAGCAGGAAAGGAAAAAGATGTTGAAGGGATTAAAAAGGGAATAGAAGATTTAAAGGATTATCTGAGTAGAGTTGAAGTTTCAAATGAGTAAAATTTTTATATAGTATATCTATCTATATGGGTAAAAAGTATGAACTGATCCTTTTTGATTTGGATGGCACATTGTTTGATTATAACAAAGCGGAAGAGTATGCTTTAACAAAGAGCATGAATTATTTTAATATTGACTATACCCCGAATTTGTATGTAGAAAACTACAGAAAAATAAATAAAGAAGTGTGGGGAGAGTTTGAAAGAGGTGAGACAAACCTGGATGAATTGAGGTTGAAAAGGTTCAGGATTTTATTTGATATTTTTGATATAAAACAAGATACTGAAGCATTCAGTAAAAGTTATCTGGATTTTATTGCCGAGGCTTCCTTTATGATAGAAGGTGCGGAAGATGTTATTTCTGCTTTATATCGAGAATATAAGATTGCGTTAGTTACAAACGGGATTTACTCCACACAGTATGAGAGATTGAAGGGTTCCCCTTTAAAAGATTATTTTGATATTTTTATAGCTTCGGAGAAAATTGGAGTTGCCAAGCCCGATCCTGATTTTTTTAATTATGTTTTCAATACAAGCGAGCACAATGATAAAAAAACTGCTATGATTATTGGTGATTCCCTTTCGGCTGATATTAAGGGAGGATTTGATTTTGGAATTGATACGTGCTGGTTTAATCCCAAGAAAATTAAAAACGAAGGAGAGATATCGCCAACATACGAAATTAAAAAGCTTCTTCAGATTAAAAATATTCTAAAGGTTACTCCAAATTAACCACGAGATTAAAACAAGTTTTTTTTGTTGTTCAAAGCCCAAGACACACTAATTTTATTTTGTCATAATCGCCGGTAGAATATATCTATCTATTATTTCATTCACAGGACCATCCGAAGGCCAGAAACCACCGGTCATAACAAAAACTACATTGTATTTTGGGAAAACTGCCACACACTGGGCTCCCAAGCCCGGGCGAAAGAAATAATCAACGGATTTATTATTTACTTTCGTATTTCTTTGAAACCATTGATAACCGTAACTCATTTTCCCCCAATCTTCAATAACGAATGGAATATCAATGTATTTCTTCGAGCTTTTTTTAAGCCAATTTTCGGCGACAATCTTTTTGTTTTTCCATTGTCCATTGTTTAAAAATAAATAACCTAATTTAGCAAGATCTCTGGGACGTATTTTAAGCATTCCCCACGCGTTTACAACATTTGTATCAATCAATTCCCATTTGTATTTATCTATATTTAATTTTTCGAATAAATACTTTGCAGCAAATTCATCCATTCTCAATCCAGTAGCTTTCTTAATTATTTCACCAAGCAGAACTAAATCTCCTGAACTATAATACCATTTTGTCCCGGGTTCAGCGATGCAAGGTTTTGAAAGAATAAATTCTAATAAATCATCGGTGGGTAGTATAATTTTGTACTCTTCGTCTGAAATTTCAGGATTTAAAACTTTTGTCAGTAATTTTACTAAATCATTCGAAGGCCCTTTGGGCGTATCCAATTCATTCCATTCCAAACCCGATGTACAGGTAAGCAGATGCTCTATTGTAATTTTCTCCTTCAGACTATCTCTTAAATCGATGTATTTAGGAAAAAATTTGAATATTGGTTCATCAATTGACTTGATAAATCCTTTATCTATCGCTATCCCTATTAGAATAGATGTAAATGCTTTTGTGGCGGAATGAATATTATGAACGGAGTCAATTCCGTAATCAACGATTTCAGCATCAAAAGTCGGTGACGATGGCAACCAATATTTGTAATCGTTGCCGCTATAATGTTTTTCGAAAATAAGATGTCCATCTTTAACGATTAAAATACTGTGTATTTTATCATATTTTTTGTTCTCAATTTTTTTAATCAATGAAAAAAGTGAATCAATTTCAACATCGCTTTCGTAAATACTGGCAACTTCCCAGTCGTTTTCTATTTTTACAGGGATTTTATAATTAAGTTCTTTAGCATTTATAACTTGAAGCGCCCCAAACATTGCTAAGATTAGCAATAATTTTCTTAATATCCTCATATTTTCCCTCCTGACAATATGTAAAACAATATATTCTCTATTACCATTTTTTCTCATAAAAAATTCAATTTAAAAGTTTGCATTATATAAAATATTATATTTAAATTAGTCCAAAATTCAATGATTAGAGTCATTCAATTGTAGTCAAATAGCTTTTTAGGATTTTGGATTGGGGAGTTGTAATTTAGTTAAAACAATAAAATATATTTTTTCTTTGTGCTTCTGTATCTTTGTATGAATTATGAGTTTCGAGTTAAAAAAATAAATGAAAAAATCCGTGTGTATCCGTGTCTATCAGTGGCTAATTCTTTGGTGGGGTGGAGGTGGGAAAAACAACATAATTTTTCTTTTTTCTCTGTGTTCTCCGTGTCTCTGTGTGAGATTATATTTTTTCTATGTGTGTTTTTTTTCTCTGCGTACTCTGTGCCTCTGCGGTAAATTTATAATTCCACAATTTCGCATTCAAGTTTTTCGAGATCAATGATCGCGAAAGTTGCTTTTCCCGACAGATAACCACAGAGTTCTCCCGGATTTACGGTAAGCGGGTCCTTTCTGATATATGATTCATGAGTGTGTCCATGTAGAACGCTGTCATAAATACCGCTTTTTCTGAATGCTTCTAATTGATAAGGTTCATGCATGATTGCTATTTTTCTTCCTTCGATTGTTATAGCCCTGGGAGCCGCTTCAATGACAAAACCGCGCTCATTTGCTTTTTTCTGCAGAAATAGTTTATCTCCATCATTATTACCAAAGATTGCGTAGACTTTTTCCATTTCAAGAAGTGGTATCGAGAAAGGAGAACAGTAATCCCCGAGGTGTATAAGGGTTGCTATTTCTATTTTTTTTAAGATACTTATAGCTTTCTTTATATGATCAAGGTGATCGTGTGTGTCCGACATTACTCCTATTTTCATAGTTCCCTCCTTTGAAATTAAAGATAATTGAATTGAGTGAAAATTCAAGCATTTTTTTTTAGACATCCCCCCAGAATTTTTACGCCAACACGTCTAAAGTCAGTTATTGCAATACTTACAAGAAATTCTATGCAATATAAGCTATTTCCGAATATTTGTGAAATCAGAGGGATTGCAGTCAGAGAAAGGTGTGGTTAATTTACCCAGCTTTAGGCGTTCGGGATACCACTTCGAAAAACCGCAGTCAGTCTCGCCTGCGGTTTATTTCGCAAGGAGTGCTGTCCGAGAAAGACGTGGTCAATTTCCCCGACGGTTTGATTCGTAAGAAGTACTATTCGAGAAAACCAGAGTCAATTCTCTCAGCGGGGGTCGTTCAGGTATACCTTTCTAAAAAACCGCAGTCAGTTTCCCCTGCGAGGAAACTGCTGCTTGTTCTCGACCTCGCTCCTTTTGACTTCGTCAAAAGTCCATGCCCGCTCGGTCTGCGAGACATTTTTTATGAAAGGCATACCTGAACTTTTAAGATTTAAAGAAGATAGAAGAGATACTGTGGCCGCTCAGTCTCCGAGACGTTTTTCTTGAGTAGCGCCCTTTCACTTCTTGGTACGTTTCTTAAAAAATAGAATTAAATGGGGGTGTTGTGGGCTTTGTGTTCTCTGTGTCTTTGTGTGAGAAATAATTTGGGGTGGGGAGGGGGTTTTAGCTTGACAAATGCGATAGTTTTTATAGAATTAAAGTTATGGAACAATTACTGGTAGTCCATGGAGGTGTTGGCAGTCATATTAGAGATTCAAAGCTTAGAGAGAAGGTTTTGGGAGAAGCTCTTGAAGCCGGTTTTGTGGTTTTGAAGGAGGGTGGGGATGCCGCTCTGGCGGTGGTTAAAGCTGTTATGGTTATGGAAGATTCTTCTATTTTTAATGCGGGTACGGGTTCTGTTCCTAATCTTTCCGGTGAAGTTGAAATGGATGCTTCAGTTGCGACTTCTGAGGGAAACTTTGGTGCGGTGGCTTCAATAAGAAATGTAAAAAATCCAGTTCGAGTAGCTTATGAAGTATCAAATAAGACTAAGCATTTAATACTCGCAGGTGAAGGTGCGACTCATTTTGCAAGAAACATAGGATTTAAAAATTACAATCCTATCTCTGAAGAAATGCAGGCTCTATTTAATGAAAAGAAAAATTCTAATTCTGAAGAGATAGAAGAGTTACAACGTCGCTACTCAAACGAAACGGTTGGGGCTATTGCTATTGACGGTTTTAGCAGTATAGCTGCCGCACTTTCGACGGGAGGTATTATTTTTCATCTTCCCGGTAGAGTTAGTGATGTTCCGATACTTGGCGGAGGAATTTATGCTTCTATTAGAGGTGCGACTACAATTACAGGTCGAGGTGAAGTTATTGTGAAAGAAATGCTCGCAAGAAAAGTGGATGATTATTTGTGTGAACATAGTGCTGAAGAGGCTGCAGGAGATATTATTCAGGAGTTCGAGATAGATTTTGGAATGATAGTGGTAGATCAAGATTGTAAGGTCGGAATAGCTTATAATACCGAGTGTATGAGCTGGGGTATTAAAACTCAGGATTATAAAGAAGTACAGCCGGAATGATTTTTTTCTTCTTTTCTATGTTTATATATAATGTCGAAATTGAAGCCTTTAAACGTAGTTCCGTATATGCAAACGATCTCTCTGTATCAGTGGGGAATAGGGGCAAATGGTTGTTTTCTGAGATTGAAGGAGGAATTGTTTTTGATTATACTTCGCAAGGGGGTGATTTCGGTTTTTCGAATGTATTTATTAGAGGGGGGGCGAATAGATTTGTTGGAATGTTTGATGTGAGTCTTTTTGGAATCTATCATAGACCCGGTAGAGTAAGAGAGGGAGTGGTGAGAAATTTTTCGATCAGGTACCCGGGATTTGGATTTGGGATGGGATTAGGTGCAAAGATTTTTTGGTTTTCAGTTGATACGGATTTTGGGTTCATATCACATTCCTCCAATCCTGTTACTAAACATTTTTTGTTTGACTCGGAGGTTAGATTCAATCCTGATACCGTGACCTTCGGTATTGATTGTATAGTGGACAGATTTACGATGGTTGGTCAAGATCCGATTACTTCGGTTTATTTGAAACCGAAAGTAAATTTTTCCGGATGGAAAAATTTTGCTTTAAATTTTGGTGTGGCTTTTCTTGTTTCGGGTAAAACGGACATAACGCCTACTAATTTAAGGTTGGAGGAAGCCGGAGTAAATTTGGGAGACTATGGAATTCCAAGTTGGAAAATATGTTGCGGAATAACTTCTACTGATTTTCGTAGAAAAAGCAGGATTCTTTTTCCCCTTAGAATTTTTCTGGTTGATGAGGAAGGTAATCCCGCATCGGGGCTTTTGTCTCTTGCTGATTCAGGTAGTTTTCAGATAACTGACGGGGAAATTAAATTTGATTTATCTGAAGGTATATATCCTTTATCTGTTTACGCGGAGAATTCTCTTCCTTCTGATACGGTTATTGTACTTAAGGAAGGGACAGATATACTGTTAGAGCTGCGCGAAAAAAAAGAATTCTACATTATTGAAGGTGTAATTAATGATGCTAAAACAAATAAACCTCTTGATGCTGAGATTTTAATTGAGAATTCGAGTCGCACAGTAGTGCAAAGTGATCCGGAAACTGGATATTACAGAATATATCTAATCCCGGGAGATTATATAATAAGAGTTACTTCCAAAGATTATTATCCCTATACTTCTCTACTTGAAGTTAAAACTGAAAAGCTAACAGAGCTTGATTTTAAACTATTGCCAATTAGAGGTAAACCAAGATGAAATTTAGAAGACGTTTTCAGAAAATAGAATATAAGCCGAGATCCCCCATTTATTTAATAATATTATTTGTATTAATAGTAGCACTTATGATATTTATAAGAGTTTTTAAAGGAGGTTAAATGCAAAGGATTCTCAGCGGAATCAGACCTACAGGTAAAATTCACATTGGTAATTACTTTGGAGCTTTGAAAAATTGGGTGGAACTTCAGAATAAGTACGAAACTTTCTATATGGTTGCGGATTGGCATATCCTTACCACGAAACATGATAGGACAGAGGGTTTGAGAGAGCGAATTATAGATTATATTATTGATTGGATATCGGTGGGAATTGATCCGAAAAAGTCGGTTTTATTTGTTCAATCCCAGGTAAAAGAGCATGCCGAGTTATATCTTCTTTTCTCTATGCTTATAACTGTACCCAGACTTGAAAGAAATCCCACGCTAAAAGAGGTAGTAAAAGATAGCGGTCTTAAAGGTCAGGTTAGTTATGGTTTACTTGGATATCCTGTCCTTCAGGCTTCTGATATATTGATCTATCGAGCAAATAAAGTTCCGATCGGTGAAGACCAGCTTCCTCATCTCGAGATAACACGTGAGTTCGCAAGGAAATTTAATAGTCTTTACGGAAAGGTTTTCAATGAAGTTGAACCGATACTTACCGAGACTCCCCGAATTCCGGGTTTGGATGGAAGAAAGATGTCTAAATCTTTGAATAATGCTATATATATTGCGGATGATCCTAAGGATGTCGAAAAAAAAATGATGGCAGCTTTCACCGATCCTAAAAAAATCAGAAAAAGCGATCCTGGGCACCCGAAAGGTTGTGTTGTTTTTGCGTACCTTTCCGCGATTGGAATTCCAGATATTAAAGATATTAAAAATGAGTGTAAAAAGGGAGAAAGGGGTTGTGTGGATTGTAAGAAGGCCGCTGCTTCTTTGCTTAATGAATTTCTTGATCCTATACGGGAAAAAAGGAAAAAAGTAAAAAAAGAGCTTGATGTAGTTGAAATTTTGAGTAAAGGGGCGAAAAAGGCATCAAAAGAAGCCAAAAAGACAATGAAGATGGTGCGAAAAGCGATGGGAATGTGGGGATAGGAAAAGAATTTAGAAGCCAGGAGTCAGAATTCAGAATCTCTATACAAAAAAAGCAATCTCATACAAAAACACTAAGGCACAAAGAAAAACAAAAAACTTAAATTTTAACCACTAAATACACTAAAAATACTAAACCACACCACACCCCAATTTTAATTTTGTTTTCACTAAATCCCAAACTCTAAATCCCAAATCCTGACTTTACTAATTAACCAATCAACTAATCAACCAATTAACTGATTCGAAGAATCTGGGCTTCTTGACATAATTAACAAAAATCTCTATACTATAAGAGAGAATAGGAGAAATTTAATCTTTTATGGAACGAAAATAGGTAAGTTCAGTCTAATATTTTAAAAATAGTAAAAAGGAGGAGTACATGGTAAAATTCAGGTTATTAGTTAGAGTTGTTTTCGTTTTTTTGGCTTTTTTCTCTCTTTTATCGGTGTTAACTCTTTACGCTGAAGAAACTTCAACCGATAAGGAATCAAGCGAAGTAAAGATAAGCTGGGAAGAATTCAAGAAGCTTTTAAAGATGGATGCGGATGAAATTAAACTTTCCTGGGATGAATTTAAAAAACTTTTAGCACAGACAGGTCAGGATGTAAAAATCGAATATAATATTCAGAACGGTATGGTTGTGCTTAGCAGGGAGCAGTTTAAAGAGTTACTTGAAAAGATGAAAAAACCGGATGTTTCTCCGATTATTCCTCCCGGAGATTATCTGATAACTAAAGCAGAATATAGTGGTGTTATGAACCAAAATAGTACAACATTTAACGTTACATTTGATCTTGAAATATTTGAAAAAGTTAGAAAAGATTATCCTAAGATTCCGCTAATGCCCCAGGGAGTTGCACTAAGGGATATCAAATTAGATGGCAGATCTGCTCTGGTGATGGTCGAGAACGGCTGGTATGTGCTGGCGACCGAGAAATTAGGTCAACATAAGGTCACTCTTTCTTTTTCTGTTAAAACCGAACTTGATAAAGGTCCTGATGTTTTAAGTCTTACTGTTCCGAGAACCGCAATTACTTTATTCAATATCGATATTCCGCTAATAGACGCCAGGGTGGAAATACCTCAAGCTAAATATATGACTGTTTCTAGGAGAGGTAGATATTTAAGTGTTCGGGCTGTTCTTTCTACAACCTCCAGCGTTGCCCTAAAGCTTCACAGAACCGTTGTAAAAGAGAAGAAGAGGGTTCCTGCTAAGATCTATGCGGAAGTTATGAATTTGCTTTCTGTTGAGGATAATGCCCTGCGAGTTACAACGAAGTTCAAACTTAATGTCCTTCAAAATTCAATTTCCAGTGTAAGAGTATATGTGCCTGAAGGCTATAGTGTCTTATACGTTAGAGGGGAGAATTATCAGGAAATAAGGGACTGGAGTACGGAAGAAGTCGAAAGCAGAAAAGTTCTGAGTGTTCCTTTTGGAGGGGAGAAAGAAGGTACGGTCATATTTACAGTGGTGGCAGAAAAGATTTTAACGGAAGAGGGTAACGAGATTGATTTCAATGGTTTTCAAGTGGTAAAATCCGTTAGAGAAACCGGTTTTCTTGGGATTGAGAAGAAAAGCGCGGCTGAGGCTGAGATTATAGGGAATGAAGATATTGACATTGTGGATATACAGGAATTGCCTTTTGAGCTGGTAAATATGTCCACAAGACCTTTAATTTTGGGTCTGCGATATTTAAGGCATCCATTTTCGCTGACTCTTAAAGTTACAAAACATGAAGAACTTCCAATGGTTAATACGGTTATTGATAATGCCAGTGTTATGTCGGTTTTACTTACGGAAGGTAAAGTTATAAGCCGGGTTATCTATACTATGCGGAATACTGGCAAGCAGTTTTTAGAGTTAAGCTTACCTGAAAAGGCTGAAATCTGGAGCCTTTATGTTGATGGTAAGAGAGAAATCCCTTCTAAAAATAAAGAGGGTAAGTTTATGATACCTCTTGTTCGTTCAAAAATGGCGGGTGAGAATATAGCATCATTTGATGTGGAAATTCTCTATTATTATAAAAACAATTCGTTACCCCTTGTTGGTTCAAAAAAGCTGCTATTTCCCAAAGCTGACGTTGTAATAAGTAAAATGTTATGGTCCTGTTATCTGCCCTTAGAATATCGTTACGTCCATTTCGGCGGAAATGTTGAGAAAGAAGACATAGCTACAGGAATTCGTCCTTTATTGGTAGGTGGTAGGGTTTTTACTTACGCAAAGGTTCGTGGGTACGAGGAGGCTCTTGAAAGCTGGGACAAACCGAAACAGATTGAAGATGAGAAAGTGCAAAAGACACAGAGGATGTTACAAAGCAATTTCAGATTGAGTGGGGCGGCTAATGCGCAAGAAGATTTAATGAATCAGGTCAGGCAGGAAATTGGCTTTGCGGAAAATATAAAAAAGGAGAGAGATAGAGGAGTAACCGATGTAGCCCTCTTCAAGATAGAAGTGCCTACTTCCGGACAGTTGTATCGTTTTGCAAAAACGGTAGTGGAAGATGAACAGCTATTTTTGAGCTTTCAGTATACGGGAGGATGGATTTATTCTTTAATTAAGACTTTTTTCCTTCTGATAATTCTCTGTTTTATTTATCGTCTTAGATTTAAAATCAAAGTTCTCTTTCTTAAATTGAAAGATTGGGTTTATTCCAGGAAAGACTTCTGGATGAAATCAAAGACTCCTGATGGTATAAAGGTTCTTCTGATTTTGGGAGCTTTTATTTTCTTCTTTATTTCGAAATTTCTTTTTGTTGTTTTTGTTCTGATTTTTCTGCTTGCCTGGCTTAAGCCCGAATTGATATTCAGAAAAGAAACAAAATCTACCACTAAGAAAAAGAAAAGAACAAAAACAAATAAAAAAGACGAAGCTAAATAGGGGTTTAATGATGAGAAAAAAAAGGACCATAAATTATATTTTTTTGATTGGTTTTTATCTTTTTTTGTTGTCTTCGTTCTTTAGTTTTACGCTTGAAGCTGATAATTCTGCTGATTCAAAGATAACCATTGATTGGGAAGAATTTCGTTCTCTTTTAAAACTTGATGTTGATGAAATAAGACTTTCCTGGGAGGAGTTTGCCAAATTGATGGAGCAGACCGGAGCTACTTACAAGCCCGAATACAAGGTTGAGAGTGGGGAGGTGGTACTCACAAGGGAGGAGTTTAAAAAACTTATAGACCGGATGAAGCCTCCTGTGGGAGGAGAACTCAAGCCCCCTATGGATTATATAATAACAAGAGCAGCATACAATGGTGTCATGGGAGGGGAGAGTACCACTTTTACCGTTCTCCTGAATCTGGAAATTTTTGATAAAGATAAAAAATCCTATCTGAAGATTCCTCTTTTTCAGGAGGGTTTAGCTATTTCTAAAGTTCAACTTGACGGAAGGCCTGCTTCCGTAATAACTGAGGGAGGTTGGCATTATCTGTCCACCAGTGTGATCGGGCGACATTCAGTTGGTGTGAAATTTTCTGTTAACTCATCACCGGATAAGGGAAGCCCGGGATTAAGTTTCAATATTCCACAAACACCCGTTACTTACTTAAGTCTTGATATCCCAAGAGCTAATCTAGAAGTTAATATTCAGAATGCTCAGGAAGTTAGAAAGACCCGGACAAAGAACCATACTATAGTTGGGGGTTACCTTTCTCCTACTTCTTATATGCATGTTTCCTGGAAGAGCGAAGATAAAAGAGTAGAGAGAGGGCCTGCAAAAATATACTCTGAAGTTTTTAATCTTCTTTCGATTGAAGCAGACGCGATTAGCGTAACCACAATGCTAGAATTGAACGTGGTACAGAATAAGATTAATCTCCTTACTCTTATTGTCCCGGAGAATTATCAAGTTATTGATGTTGGCGGGGAAGGAGTAGGAGACTGGAGTATTAGAGAGGAGAAAGGAAGGCAACTTCTTGATATATCTTTCGAGTATCCCTTTGAAGGAATAAAAGTTTTAACGTTAAAATCAGAGAAGTTATTGCCGGAGGAAACAATGGTGGCAAACTTCGAGGGGTTTGAAGTTTTGGGGGCTATGAGGGAATCGGGTTATGTGGCAGGAGAGGTGAAGAGTGATGCGGAAGCTGAAGTCCAGGAATTTAGCAACCTGGAGAGAATAGATTTCCAAAAAGTACCTCCCCAGCTTAGCAATCTTTCTGCGAGACCCATTCTTTTTGCTTTTAAATACTTAAGACATCCGTTCAATATGGTAGTTCGTATTACAAAGTATGAAAAAGAGGAGGCACTTACTTCTTTTATAGATTTAGCAAAAGGAATTACTCTCTTCATGGAAGACGGCAAAATGGTTCATCAAGTCACGTTTACAATGCAAAATCTTTGGGATCAATTCCTTAAGGTAAATTTACCGGAAGATGTGAGTATCTGGAGTGTTTATGTTAACGGTAAAAGGGAGAAGGCTTCAAAAGGTGATGATGGTAGAGTATTGATTCCTCTTGTGAGGTCGGAAAGGGGAACTGACGGCTCTCTTACGCCTTTTGATATCGAACTTATTTATACGGAAAAACTCGAGGTTTTTAATCTCTTGGGAAAAAAGAAGCATTACTTTCCGACTACGGATATTTTAATTAATAAAGTAGAATGGAGTCTTTATTTACCGGTTAATTATGATTATATAAAATTTGCAGGGAATCTCGAACCTAAGGTTCTTAAACCTAAGGTTGAAAAAGTCATTGAGGTAAGTAAGTCGGAAATGCAGATGATGGATGTGACGACGGAAGAAATCGAGGAAAAGAAAAAGGACTTTGAGGCACGAAATGCGGGGGTCCCAGCGCCTGCAATATCTAAGAAGCTTGATTATTCGGGGCTCGATAAAGCAGGCGTTCAACTTGCTACGGGCAAAGCAGGACTCCTTTCACTTAGAGTAAATGTTCCGGTTTCCGGTAATAAGTATTCTTTTGAGAAAAAGATTGTGGAAAGGGAAGAGGCTTTATTTTTAGGTTTTACTTATGTCAATGAGAAAATAATAAGATCGTTAGTTATACTTTTGATTCTGATTTTGCTTTTTGTTCTCTTCCGAGAAAGGAAGATATTTATCCCGCTGTTCAAAGCTTCAGGGAAGGGGCTTGTTAAATTACTGCGCTTGTTTAAACTTGCCTTAAGACCTAAGGAATTTCTTATAATTATTACTGTGGTTCTGTTTTTTTGGATGTTAGCTAGAGCTTATTGGTATTACCCGCTTCTTTCTTTTGTTTTGATACTATTTTTTGTGGTATCGATTTTAAGATATGTTAAAAGTAGGGAGCAGTGAGGATATAGGGTATAGGGAATAGTCTAATTGAAAATTGCAAATTGAAAATTAGAAATTGAAAATTGTCTACTAATCCGTGTTTATCTGTGTTAATCTGTGGCTAATTATTTGGTGTTTTGGGGAGTAATTTTCTCTCTTGCCATAATAATATTCATTATTATAATAAGACGGTAAAGTAGCCTATTGGATTATTTCTGATTACAATTATAGAAAAGAAAGAGGTTTTGAGAATATGAATTTTGATAGGAAAACAGTTATTTCTTTTGCGTCTGTTTTTAGTGTTTTATTAGGGGTCTATTTGTATACCATAGCTCCTACGGTTTCCCTGTGGGATTGTGGTGAATTTATAGCCTGTTCCCACATATTAGGAGTGCCTCATCCTCCGGGTACGCCTTTATATATATTGCTTGGTAGAATCTTTGATATTCTTTTTCCTTTCAAGGAAGTAGCAAAGAGAGTGAATTTTCTTTCTGCATTGTCTGGAGCTTTAGCGGGGGCTGTTCTATATCTAATAATTTTAAAAGTTTTAAGCAGGTTTAAAGACAATAGAGATAAAAAGCATTTATTAGGAACTCATCTTATAGCACTTTTTTCTTCTATTGGAGCCGGGCTTTGTTTTAGTGTGTGGGATTCTTCTGTAGAGGCAGAGGTGTATGCTTTGTCTACATTAATACTAATGGTAGGATTATGGTTGGTCTTACAATGGGATGAGCATAGACAGGAAAAAGGAGACAATAATTATTTGCTTTTATTGGCATATTTATTGTTTTTATCAATTGGTGTTCATTTAATACCTTTGTTAATTGTTCCCGGGATTTTAGTATTTTTGATTTTAATTGACTGGAAAGTTTTAAAGGACTCTAGATTTATAGCAATAGTATTAATTTTGGCGTTTATAGGAATTTCAACGTATTTCGTTCTGATGGTAAGAGCTCACGCAAATCCCTATATTAATGAAGCGGATCCGACTACATTTTCGAAATTGTGGGATGTGTTTTCTAGAAAACAGTATGGGGAAATGGATTTATTACCCAGGCATACTTCGTGGGAAACGGGTTATGGTCAGATCCGTGCTTTCATAGAACAACTTAAAATCTTCTTTAAATATTTTTCATGGCAGTTTTTCCCGTATCCCAGAACCGATACCGGTGCATTGCTTCGTTATGTGTCTTTGTTCGGAACCTATATTTACGTTTTGATAGGTGTTTGGGGTATGTGGGTACATTTTAAGCAAGATAGGAAATCTTTCTGGTTATTTTTCATCCTTTATATACTTTTGACTTTCGGTTTGGTTTTTTATCTTAATCATGAATTTTCTATTTCGGACCCCAATCCCGCTCACCAGCCGCGTGAACCGAGAGAAAGAGACTACTTCTGGGGTGCCGGTTTTTTCCTTTTTATGTTTTATGTGTCTATTGGATTGTACTGGGTATGGAATTACCTAAGGCTAAAGATGCCCCGTTATGCTTTAGGGGGTTTAGTACTTTCGGGTATTATGGGTTTTATTCCTTTATTTAGTAATATCAAATCTCACGCAAATAGGAGAGGTAACTGGATTGCCCATGATTACGCTCGTGCTTTGCTGGTTAGCCCTGACGAGAATTCGATTCTCTTTACGTATGGGGACAATGATACCTTTCCGGTTTGGTTTCTCCAGGGAGTGAAGGGTTTTAGAACGTTTGATGCTGCTAAAAAGAAAGGGGTTAGGTTGGCTAATTTTTCCCTTATGAATACAAATTGGTATGTTAAACAACTTATATGGTCCGATATACCTATAGATTTGGCTTCGCCTTTTAAGCGAACGATATTTGGTGCCGAGTATGTTCGCAGGAAGAGATCGGGAAGAATAAATGATAGTTTCGAAGAATGGATAGTGGATACTATACCTCCCGCTATGAAACTTTCTGATGGTAGAATACTCGAGTTGAAAGATATGGCTGTCAAGTCTATAATTTTGTCATCGCTTGGTAAAGAAACAACTTTTGATGATTTAACTATGAAATTGGATTTATTTGTTGAAAAGTATATAAACAATGAGGATTTCGATCCCTCGATCAATATTTATTTTTCTTTTCCCCTGCCCCGAGATTATCGTAATGTGTTTAGCGATCATTTGTTGAGGGAGGGATTGGCGTATAAACTTGTAAAAGATAAAGTTAATCTTAAGAGTAACAGAAAAAAAACGTGGGATTTATTTAGTAATCAATTCTCATATAGTTATTACGATAATTTCTGGATGTGTATAGGTAGCGAAGCTCAAGTTAGCTCTTTAGTAAATTTTGCCTTTTCGTTGTTTTCTTTTAATGACGAGGTTTTTCGTGATATTTATCCTTTTTTGGATCAGGGAACAATTTCAGAACCTCTGCGTGATACACTAGTGATGCTTGAATCGCTTCTTCGGAAAGTTATAATATACACTGAAGAGGAAAGAGTTTTTCTTGGCATAGCCCCTAATTTAATAGGAAATCAAAAGTTAATTTATCAGAAATTGAAGAATTATGACGAGGGCCTTCAATTCGTAAATACTTTTCTTAGGATAAAAGATGTTCCAAGGCTTCGTTTACTTAGGGGAGAATTGCTAACAATGAAGGCAAAAGATGCCGGGAATTCCGAAGAAGCAAAAAATATATTGTCTATGGCAGAGGAAGATTTCAACAAATTACCTTCCTCAAAAAAATGGAAACCATTTGCTTATAAAGGTCTTATAGAAGTATATGTCCTTTCCGGAGAAGAAGAGAAGTTTGAAAACATAATAGATGAGTTGGTGAAGGATGAAAGATTGTTTACCAGTATTTTCATTCTTTTAGAAAGAGAAGATGTAGAATGCGCGATCGAGCTGATAAAAAGGATAAAGAGAAGATTCCCCGCCGATAAACATCTCGATGAAGTCCTGGATAGTTTGGAAGTGAGAAGATAGGGAAAGAATTCAGAAGCCAGGAGCCAGAAGTCAGAATCCCATCCCACAACCAAAAAAATATTCTCACATAGAGACACGGAGAACACAGAGAAAAAAATATATTTGTGTTGTTTAACGCCCAACCCGCCCCCTGAATTAGCCACTGATTAACACGGATAAACACTGATTTACCCCACCACAGCCCAATTTTTGTTTGTTCTTTTAAGCCAACAGCTAAAGGCGAAGGGCCAAAACCTTAGTTTGACAACAAATTGCACGAATTACACGAATAGAGAAAAAGTTTATTTTGTTTTAAATAAAAACTAATATCTCACACAGAGACACTAAGACACAGAGATTTTATTTGTTGGTCTAGAGAAGTTCAAAAAACAAAACCAGGCCCCTTTATGCTCGTTTTTCAATTGTTGTGCTATTGATTCAAAAATCAAAGCCAACTCCTAGAATCTATTTGGTTATAAGATTTACTGGTATGCTTCCGAAATATTTTGGTGCTCTTTCCTTGAATAATTTTAATAGATCTGGGTTACTCTTTATTTCGTTTATAAAACCAAATACGCCTTCTTGAAAAGATTCGTATAAAACCTCAATAGATAAAACTACTATAGTGTTTGGGTGTTTAAGATCCATTATTTTTTGAAGTTTATCTGGGTTTGCATCCCCCCAAGTGTAAAAAATTTGTTTTGAGGTACCTTCCCGGGTTAACTTAGATTCATATGTAAAAGAATGAAGAATCGAACATCTTGCAGCATACAGATCAATTGCCTTGCAATTAAGGTTCTTTTCAGGATGTATGAATTTCTCAGTCCAGTCAATAAAATTCTTACGAGTTACCACATCGCTTTGTTCTGGACGATATAACCAAGCCATTGCATCAATGCCAGAGTAAATAAGTGTTAAACTAGGTATATAAAATTTCTTTTCTAAACAAAAACCAATAGTTACAAATAATTGCATCATTTGTTTGTCAAATAGATCTTCAAGTGATACAGTAATTTTTTTATTATTATTCATTTGTAGTTTTCAATATTTGAAAACCTTTATTCAGCTAACATTAATATATCACCCAAAAGTAAATAGGTATAAATAATATAACGCTCAGCTTCTTCTTTATCATTGATTTCGCTATGAGTACCTTTACAACTAGCTTCATTTATAGCATCTAATCTATCACCTAAGAATTTCAAATGAGAACCAACAATCTGACAATATTTTTTACTGGAAGCGTTTTCTTCTACATATAGAACAAGTCTATTTATATAGTTTTCAGGTCCAACTGAAATTTCTTTATCTCCTTTTACAATTTTTTCCTTCCCGTTTGGGTTGGGAGGATAAAGCCTATCTGCAACTATTTTTAAAATTCTTCTGCAGGTGTTTACAGCATTTGCCCAATGTTCTGGATTTTTGGAATTTAAATTTTCTTGTATTGCATCTAATTTAGGAGTTACAGTTGGCATTTTTCGAGCTATAAGAGAATCTGTTTTTTCTCTATATCGTTCAAATATTGTTTGGGCCCCTAATCCAAATTCCAATTGCATATAAATTTTATTAACTTCGTTATGAATGTAATTTTTAATGGCTCGTAGTTGTTTTTTGTTTCTTGTAATATTATTTGTTAGAGAAGTTCTTCGGAAACCCGAAAAATCTATTTCTTGACCACTAATGTTAACGGTATTTGGCATAGGATGATTTAATTCTTTTTCTGAAATATATATATGACTTTCTAATTCAGTTACGTTCGGACCTATTTTACTAAACTCAGTATCATTTATAGCTAGATTTAAAAGTTCTAAAAATCTTTTGTATTTAAGAAGTATCTGATTAACTCTCAATTCATCATTTTCAATGCCTTTGATAATTTCTTTTGCTAGTATTAAGGCTTCTTTAGTTTTACTTTTACTCATAATTCTAATATTCTTTTTGGAACAATAAAGTGGAAAGCGGTTAGATTTTGGGGTTTGGGTTTTTTACTTATATAGCATAATGTTTCCATAATTATAGTGTACTTTAAATTTAAGAAATCATTCTCATAAGTCAAGGGGCGCTGTTGGATGCTACGCATCAGTAAATTGGTTGATTGGGTAATTGGTTGATTTATAAACAAACAAAATAGATGGGTTGTGTGATGGGGCTTTGTGTCTCTGTGGCTTTGTGTGAGAATTTTTTTTGGTTGGGGGGTGGGATTCTGACTTCTAGTTCCTGGCTTCTTTCTTCCTTGCGGGTCATCTTTGGTGATATTCCTTATAATAATTCTCCCTCCAGTGGCTGACGAATGCTGCTGTGGGAACTTTGTTTTCTTCGATATAATTCTTTAGTGATTCCACGAACTTTTCCATCTTTTCTCTGTCCTTTAAATACTCGTAGCTCTCAGGAAATTTTTCTTTTAAAATTTCCCTAAAATTTTCTCCTCCAAGACGGGTATTCAGAACTTCAATTAGATAATAATTTACGATTCCTTTGGTTTTTCTTAAGACTTCTCTTACTTCTGTAAGCTTTGGAATGACGGGACTGATAAAACAGAAGGTGTTTATTCCTTCTCTATTTAATTTCTTAAGTGCTTTAATCCTTTTCTCGTTTGAAGATGCATGTGGTTCGAGAATCTTCCTCACCTTTTCCGAAAAACAGTTTACGGTCAACCCTACGCTTAGGTTTTTAAATTTTTTGAGGATATCGATATCTCTTAAAACCAAATCGGACTTGGTAAGAATTGAGAGTTTAGTGTTTTTGTCCATATTCTCAAGAACCTTTCTGGTGAGTTGAATCTCTTTTTCAAGGGGTTGATACGGGTCGGAAACCGAGCTCATTGATACCTCTCCATTCACCCTCTTTCTCGCGAGCTCCGGGGCGTTTGTCTTTACTTCAATCCATGTTCCCCATTTTCCGTACTCTTTCCATTTGCTCATATACCGGGCATAACAGTAAGCGCATCTATGTTCACACCCTACGTACTGGTTAATTGTATATTCTATGCCGGGAAGTTTTGTCCTTGTGTATATTGATTTTGCTTCTCTCTCGATAATTTTCATAGTTAAAATATAAAGTTTTTTTTCTTTTACTCAAGTGGCATATAGCACGGCAAAGCCGCTAAAATGTAAAAATGCATATCAAAATGGAAAATGATAAATCAAAGTTCAAAAAGTTATTTCACCGCAGAGGCACAGAGTACGCAGAGCCCCACACCATACACTATTTATTTTATTGTTTTTACAAAAATAAAATATAGATGGGGTTGGGAAAGACGTGGTTATCCGTGAAAATCAGTGGCTAATTAAAAAGTTATTTGTGAAATTTGTGCAATTTGTTGTTAAAAAATAGGCTGCGGGTTGGGGGAAAACACTAAACGTAAACGATATATTATAGTATTAGGTAGAGTAGTTGTTAGTAAGAGATTTAAAGTCTACAGTAAATATCCGGTCTGTTTTAATTTTCTTCTATCTTTTCCTGTTCGGCGGTCTTTCCTTTTCCTGCGTTCAGTGCCGTTATAGTTTGAATCGGAATTTTTTCTCCGGTTTTTTCCTGTTCTCCTTTCCTTACCGCTTCTTCGATCGGCTCCCGTAAATCCAGGAGCGAAGATCATCTTTTTGTTTTTCTGCAGTTCTTTTTCTTCCATGTTACCTCCAATTAAAATTATGCAGATTGAATTTTATTTATTACGGAATATTAACAAAAGATCTGGAAAGTCAACCCCCGAATAAATAGTGTAAAAATCAAATATTAAAATGGAAAGCTACAAATTAAAGTTCAAAAATAAAAACGAAAAAGAGAAACAACAAATCACACAAATAGCACGAATAAAAACAAAGAAATTCTGTTTTTTATAAAAAAATAACTATTATTAATTCATTTGTGAAATTTGTGCAATTTGTTGTTAAAGACGGAGGTGAAAGGTTTCGGATAACAGGTTGACAAACTTTGTCTTTTTTTATACTATTTAAGCTATGATGGAGCTTTTTAATGATTAAGAGCATACGTAATGCGGTTATATTTTTTCTCTTTACGCTTTTATGGATTCAAAGCTGTAAGAATGAAAGAATTGAAGGACCTGCTATACGGTTTGAAAGCGATACTTGTAACATTGGAGAAGTCGGGAGAGGAGAAATTGTATCACATATCTTGTTTTTTTTCTCCAATCCCGGTTCTGATACTTTGGTGCTTAAAAGTGTTCGTTCTTCCTGCTCATCGTGTACAATAATTGATGAATACGACGAAAGAGTCGCGCCCGGAGGAAGTGGCAAGATTAGTGCGACATATAAAGCAAAAGGTGGTCCACGACGTATAGGTGTTAAGGTCTTTGTTAGGACGAATATTTTTGATGACCATAAAGTTATTCTTACTGTAACGGGAAATAGAGTCGAGACCCCTGCCAAGGTGCAGGTGATTCCCCGGTCGCTAATGTTTGGAGAGATAGATAGGAGGGATCCTCTTCTTACCGGTAAGGTTAGATTACGAAGTTCTTTTGATAGACCGCTTTTTATTACCGATATAATTTCTCCGAATGAGAAGACGAAAATTAAGGTTGATACGGTAGAAGAGGGTAAGGATTACACAATTAATATTGTGATTCGTCCTCCTTTTAAACAAGGTGATCGTGGGGAAGGGGTGACTTTAAAAACTAATCTCAAGGAGAGACCAGAAATTATTGTTCCTTATGTTTATTCTTTCAATCCTCCGAGAGGATTTAAACAAATAATAAAAGATAAGTTTTCGAAAATTTTTTCAAAGAGTTCTTTCTTTGGCAGGAAAAGCGATGTAGAGAGGCTGCTCTACCAGCTTGAAAGATTGGAAGAAATAGCGACAGAAGTACAGGAATCTTTGCGTGGTAAAAAAGGAGCTGAGTATGTCGCGATGCGGGACGAATTTTATGGATTGATGCATAAGAGAGCAAACATGGCAATGAAGTTTTTAACAAAGTTTTCTCCTGCAGATTTAAATGAAGATGATTTAATAGGCTTTTTAGAAATCGCGAAAGTTGCGAAAGATGAACAGCAAGTCTTTAATATTTCTAAGATACTTTTTGGGAAATTTCCTGAATCCAGGAGTGATCTAAATTTGATGAAAAACTTTTTTATGAATTCATGTCTGTTTGAGCCCGGAGAGGTTGTTAAATATGTTAATATGGACATGTTTACAACTATGGACCAATTGTGGATGTATTATATGCTTGCTTTAGGTTTCTCCGAGTGGGGAAATACTGAAGAAGCGATGAATTATACGGAAAAGGCTGAAAATATTCTTCGTATGATTAGTTCAGATGAGGTAATAAAGGATTCGATTCCTGTACTGCGAATTGCTACCGTAAGAGCCCTTGTCCTAAAAAAAGTTGGAAATAACGAGGGAGCTTATAAAGTTGTTGAATATGCGAGAGAAAAACTCTCCTCCGACAGCGATGCGATACAAAACCTCGAATCTGTTAAAAGAAGATTAAATATTTTGGGTAAAGGAGCCCCACCTTTGGGGACTCAGAATTGGAGTGGTGTAGAAAAACCTCTTAAACTTGTAGATTTGAAAGGTAAAGTAGTTCTTATAGAATTTTCTGACTGGGATTGTGAAGAGTGCAATATCGGTTTACCGTTTTTATTCAGATTGCAGGAAGAGGTTAATAACGATACTTTTATTATTATCGGGGCATTTAAGTATATCAATAATAAATCTGAACTTGATGGTCTGGATGTTTCTACCTGGCAAGAATACGAACATATCATAGATGATTATCGTAAGGCAAGAAAAATCAATTGGCCGATAGGCGTAAGTAAAGTGAGTTTTTATGATTATGGAGTTTCCAATACGCCTGACTTTATATTAATTGATAAGAAAGGTATAGTCAGAGACGGGTATTTTATACGTAATTATTCTTATCTAAAGAAAAAGATAATCAAATTGTTAGAAGAATCTTGACCTCCCCATTTTTAAACACAGAGAACACAGAGAAAAAAAGCACACACAGAGAACACAAAGATTTTATTTTTGTTGTTTTACTAAATCCTAAATCCAAAATCCTAAATCCCAATTTGTCATTTTGCTTTTTAATTTTTAATATTTGATTTACTTATAACATATTTACCGGGTCTATTTCTAAAGATATTTTTACCCCAGGAGTCTTTTTAGTATAGAGTTTCATTAGTATGTCTTGGAGGGGAGAACCTGTTTTTGATTTCAACAGCATGTGGAATCGAAAATATTTTTCAATTTTTCCAATGGGGCAGACTACAGGTCCGAGAACTGTGATTCTTTTTGCTTCTGCCATACTTTCAATTGTTTTCTTTAATTTGACGGAAGCGTTTTCCGCTTTTTTCATTTCTTTGGATTTAATAATAATTCTTGCCAGCTTGGTAAAAGGGGGATAATTGGCGGATTCTCTGAATTTTATTTCTTCGGAGTAAAAATCCCTGTAGTTATGGGCTGAGGCGCTTTTTATCGCGTAGTGTTCCGGATTTGAGCTCTGTATTAAAACCTTACCCTTTTCGCCTCTGCCCGCTCTCCCTGCAACCTGTGAGAGAAGCTGAAAAGTCTTTTCCGTTGCTCTGAAATCCGGAAAGTCCAGAGCGGTATCCGCTGAAACAACGCCTACGAATCCTATATCCGGGAGATCGAGTCCTTTTGTTACCATTTGAGTTCCAAGAAGTATTTGAATCTCTCCTTTTTTTAATTTACTATATATTTCTTCATGAGTGTGTCTGCCGGTAGTACTGTCTGTATCCATCCTTTTGATACTGTATCCTGTGCATTTTTTTTCTATTTCTTCTTCGATTCTTTGTGTTCCCCATCCTAAATAGAATATTTCTTTGCCGCAACTAGGACAGTTTTCTATTCGGTCACTGCGGTATCCACAGTGATGACAGATTAAGGTGTTTGATTTTTTATGAAGAGTTAAAGAGATATCGCAGTCCCTGCAGCGGGCAACCCAACCGCAATTATAGCATTTACCGTAAGGAGCATACCCTCTTCTGTTGAGAAAAAGGATAACTCTTGATGGTTTTTCTCTATTTAAAGTATCTTTAATTTCTTTTTCCATAACTTCCGAGAAGAGTTCACCTTTGGGGTTGACAATTTTCACCTCCGGTAGATCCATACCTTTTACTCTTTTAGGGAGTTCGAGAAGTTTATACTTGCCGGTTTCTGAATTATAAAAAGACTCAATAGAAGGTGTTGCGCTGCCAAGTATAACCGGGAAATTCCCTATTTTTCCCCTCATAACTGCAACATCGCGTCCGGAAAATCTTGGTTTGAGGTCATCCTGACGATATGAATCGGAATGCTCCTCATCAACTATAATTAGACCGAGATTTCTAAACGGGCTGAAAACGCTCATTCTTGAGCCTACTCCGATTTTTAAATTACCGTTTAAAGCGTTTAACCAGTATGAATATCTCATACCTCTGGATGATTTGTAGTTATACGATTCGCCACTTCCGAATCTATCCCTTATCCGCTCGATGACCTGAGGTATCATTGAAATTTCCGGTGTTAAATAGAGCACACTTTTTCCTTTATCTATTATGTGTTCCATCAGATGCAAATAGATTTCGGTTTTTCCGCTTCCTGTGACCCCGAAAAGTAGAAATGTCTCGAACCGTTTCTCTTTAATTGCTTCCATTATTCGTCTATACGCTTTATTTTGAAATGAATTTAATTTAATTGTAGATTCCTTTTTGGGATATTCTTTAAATGTTTTGATTTTTTTCATTATTGGAGGAAGACAGAAAGAGAATACCAGACCTATTGGACAGACGTAGTACCGGGAAATCCATTGACATAGTTTAAATAAATCTTCGGGTAAATCCAGTATCTTTTCCTGGATTTCTTTTGCTCCTTTAAAATATTTTCCTTCTTCAATCACGACCCCTTCAAGTATCTTATTTCTGAAAGGGATTAGGACAACACTTCCTTTTTGTAATTTCAGATCTTCTTTTTTCCTGTAAGTGAAAAGGCAAGATTTATCGATGGGGACGGCTACGTTAAAGTATTTCATAGGCAGAGAGCTAAGCCTACTTCGTGAGAAATAGTCTCTTTGAAATCGATGCTCCACTTCAAATAGACCTGCGCAGGTAATATTTTTTCTCCCAGAATAATATAGAAGCGTCTGCCGGAACCGGAGAGTTGCTTTATTGTAAACTTACCCGGCAGATCGTTTTCATACGCATAAATTCTTGAATCCCAGTTATCTGTTTCATAAAGTACCAGGCGTCCTTCGAGAACGAGATCTTTAGAGTAACGCAGAGATGTATAAGTGAGGAAACCGGAACCTTCAGATCCATTTAGTACTTCAAAGCGGCTTCGAAAAGTTATATCTTTTACTTTGTGAATTACGTCGAATCTGCCGCTGTTTTTTCCTCTCTGGGTTTTTATTCTGTTTTGTATTTGGAGATTTTTAATGGGTTCCCAGCCCAAATGAAATTCCGCTATTCTGTCGAAAGATTCCATACTTGAAATGTTTCGGGAAAGTTCTGTAAAGACACCGGCGGATAGATCCGGTGAAATTTTCCTCGCGTAACTTAAATAAAAGGCTTCTTCGTCTTTATAAAAAGGAGAACTTCTCAAAGTGGGTAGGGAATCTTTTATGTTGACGTATATTGCTTTCAAACCCTTACCGTTGTCAATCCCCATTGAATAAGACAGGCTGTTTTTTGTTTCTTTAAAGGTATTCCCTCCGCTTGCGATTTCGAAACGAAAGAGATTCCCTGCGAGTTCTTTATCGGCATAAAAAGAACCCAGTCCGTATTTTCCTCTTTTTTCGGATTCGCTAAAGCTTCCCGTTAGTCTTATTGAAGAAAATTTGTAACTCGCTCCGAGAAATTTCTCTTTTCCCCAGGTAGTCTTTTCGATGTAGGAACCGAAAAACATAAATTCTTTCCACTTACCTGCGATACCCCTGAAAAAATTTTCTTCGTACGTTGAAAGATGAGGGCTGAAACCTTTTTCCCCGGGTATAATACCCGAACTACGGTAAAAAAAATCCGGTTTTCCCAACATAATTCCCATGCCTAAATCAAGGTCATAATCGCCGATAACGAGTTTTTCGGGAATATAAATTGAAGCGGTGTAATAATCGAAATAATCCTCTTCCGCATAGTCTTTTTCGAAAAGACCGTTCACAAATATACCTTTGTACGGAATGGTGATTCTGTTATATATTTTATTTTGAGATTCTTCTTCCTTACGTTCAAAGCGGGACAAGAAATCAAACCCTTTGGGTTTTCTTCTTCTTTTTGCATCTTTTACTGTTACAAACTTTTTTATTCTATCGAAAAGGTAAGGTGTTATTCCTTCAATCAATAGTAATTCTTCTGTTTTTGTAAAGAGACGTTCTTTTCTGTAATTTATTATCCGCTCGGCAAGATACTTATCAACGTATGGTATAAGTAATAGTTCGATCTTTCTTGCAGTATTTATATTTATCGGATTTTCTTTCAACCGTCTTATTGTTTCTAAGAGTTCAGGAGTTTGTGTCGTTTCCTGGTCTATTTCAAACGGTTCTATTGATATAAGACAAAATAGCAATAACAGTTTTTCCATCTTTTATCTCGCCTGAGTGGATTTTAGAAAGTGCATCTTCGACTTTCATTTTTACAACTTCGATGTTCTCATCTTCTTCGGTTTCTTTACAACATTTTTCCAGTTCTGTTGCATTGAACAGATGAATTTTCTCATTGCTGTAACCGGGTGTCAGATAAAACCAACCCAGATTTTCAAGCTTGCCTGGATTGTAGTTTATCTCTTCCTGAAGTTCTCTTTCAACAGTTTGTTCCGGGGTTTCACCCTTTTCTATCGTTCCGGCAGGTATTTCAAGAAGAAATTCACCTGTTGCGTAACGGTATTGTTTAACAAGAATAATATCGGAAGAGCTAAGAAAAGGAAGCGCAGCTACTGCTCCCGGATGAGAAACGTATTCTCTGAAAGTTTTGATCCCGTTTGCAAGGACAACTCTGTCTGCGTTGAAATTCAATAAATTACCGGTAAAGATTCTTTTTTCTTCAAATATTTTTTCTTTCATTTTATACCTCTTTTATTAGCCGCTGATTTTCGCGGATAACCAGGTCTTTCCCAACCCCATCCATATTTTATTTTTGTAAAAACAACAAAATAAATAGTGTATGGTGTGGGGCTCTGCGTACTCTGTGCCTCTGCGGTGAAATAACTTTTTGAACTTTGATTTATCATTTTCCATTTTGATATTTAATTTTTACATTTTAGCGGCCTTGCCGCGATAGGTGGTTTACGGTGAACGTTTCCGATAAGCCGAGGTCCGGATGATTCTGAATTCCTATTGCGAATTTTATATTTGAAATTTTAAAGGAGAAACCCGCAGTAGGAATTAAGGGATTTGTCAGCAAACCAAGCGAAGCGTCGAAGGTTGGAAATTTTATTTCATATCCAAATCCTAATCCGATGCCCCAGTTTTCCGTGAAGTTGATCTTTGCCCCAATTTCATTCCACTGGTCCGTGTAAATACCACATAGTTCTAATTCAGCCGGTATGGTACTATTCCTTATCCATGAAACAGGATGGAGAGCCTTAAAATAAATTCCGTGATTTACTAAAGAAATGCCGATGAGGAAGTCGGCGCTGAATCCAAAATTATCTTCATCTTCTTGAGATAAGTGTAAAAAAGAAGGTTCGATTATAAAAAAGGTTTTGTCTATTGTTGTCCGGAAAATGCCTCCCATTATTAGTTCTCTGTAGAAAGAAGTGCCAAAGTGGGAAATTCCCAATCCGTAAGAATCAGCTAACCAATTGATTCTGACGGTCTGAAGCTCCGAAATTGAGTATGAATTTTGGTAAGTGACGGAAAAAGATTTTTGAGGTAATTTGGGTATGTTTCCAAAGCCGGTTTCTTGTGCGGTTCTTAAAGGTGGAAAGAGCGAAAATATTATTAAGAACATAAACTTTTATTCTCTTTAGAACTTATATCATTGAATGTAGTTTTATAAAATCGCATGTGGTTTTAGTATAAAAAGAGATTCGATAAAGTCAAGCTTTCGCTTGTGGCAAAATAATGAGCGATGATGGAGGACGTCTGACGGACGATAGAGGTTAGTAGTTGGAGCTATCCAAGTTGTGTGTCATGTGCCGTGAGTCCTGAGTCAAAACGAAAAAATAAAACAACAGAAAAAATCCTGTAAATCTTAGTTAATCCTGTCTGATTCTTAAGTTCCTCGAATCTAAGTTGAACGGAACACTAAACTAATTGTATATCGTATAAATAAATATAGGTTCCGAGCTCTTTACATTATATTCGGGAGAGGCATAGATCTACAAGAAGTAAATTCGATTCAAGCCCCTTTGAGAGTTTTACTTGAAAAGTAAGTTGATCTGTCCTTAAAAAGCCTTTTACCGATTTTCGTTATATATTGCCTGGATCTCTTTTTTCGAGAGAGCCCGATTGTAAATTCGGAGATTGTCAATTACTCCTGCCAGAGACTGTTCCTTTTCAAGAAATCTGCTCCCAGATACTAAATCTTGTTCCTGTCCGATTATAACTCCTCCCTCTCCGATATTTAAGACTATATCGCCTACGTATGCATCCAGAGCTTTACCATTTATGTAGAGGGTCCCATTTCCATCGTTTCTTAAGAAAATTAAAGAGTGCCATTTCCTATCTAAGATCGTAGTGTCCATAGGGAGGGTTCTTCTGCTATCTTCAATACTAAATTCCCAAGCTTTCTTATTATAGTTATAGAATGTTAAGAAGGCATTATATTCGGTTCCTCTTGAACAGCTTATAAGAGCATGACCCGGTATGCGTCCTTTACTGTGAATCTTATCAAGTTTAACAAAAAGTGAGATAGTAAAGTTTTCAAGTCCGTCGAAAACACTATTCGGAAGGGTTATATAGTCTTCGATGTTGTCTCCGATTTTTAAAACGTTATCAACAGATGCGTTGCCGATAAGGGTACCATGATTTTCATTTCCACTGTTATCTTCCGCATTTCCATTAAAAAGATATTCTGCAACCAACCCATCAGATGGAATATTAACTCTAAAAAGTTTTTCTCTCTCTGTAATCCATTTTTCCCATTCTTTTTGGGAACGAAGGAAAGATAAGTCTTTGTCTATCTTTAGGTAATTGAAATTATTGTAGCCATTTATAATCGCATTATCCAGATTTTCTAAACTTCTTTCTTCATCTTTTAACCTACTGTACGCGCATGCAATGTTATAATATACTCTTCCCTTGTCTTTATTTCCTAAATACAAAGATATTTTGTAAGCTTTGATTGCGTCATTAAGTCTTTCGATGTTTGAGAGACTGTTACCATAGTGGTAATAAAGTCTGTCGGTAGCATAATGAGATAGGGCTTCTTCGTATTTTTCCACTGCTTTTTTATCTTCTTTGAGCTTGTAGAATTGATATCCGACATTTGTTAGGTCTTTTGCTATTGAAATATGAGCTTTTCTTTCTTTAGATGATGCTTTTTTATTTCCTCCGGGATTTTCGCGTATAAAATTAGCGTAAGATAGAGACATGTAACTCTTGTTTGAATTTGTTAATTCGGATTTGACGTAAATATCAGGTGCGCCTGCTAATAAAACGAAAGATAAGAAACTATAGTTAATTAAAAGTAGAAACATTTATAACCTCCATAGTTTAACGAACTTTTAGTCTAATAATATTTTTAAATATTATTAGACTAATTGACTTTTTTGTCAAGGTCCTATGATAAGAAGTTTCATGATTTTTACCGTGTAGTCAAAAAGAGCCGATAATTTAATTATTTCAATTTAAACTAAGCGATTTTTTCTTCTTAAAAATAAAACAGGAGTTTCACAAATAAAATAGAGTTTAATGACAGCAAAGGCCGTCATTTTTTATGTAAAGGTCCAGGTGAGGAGTTTGGTTGAATTTTATGCTCTTTATTGTTCGTCCCCATTATACTTATTTCAATAGAATTATATTTAAACTTTGTTCTTGTTGAAAACGAAATTTGCTATCATAGCGAAGAAAAATTCGAGATCAATAAAGAAACCGAAGAGCGTTTGAAAAATTCGGGATACTTGGATTGAGTTTATCAATTAACTCGAATTAAGTTTTTCTAGATAATAATAGTTCTTTTTTTCTCTATTTAAAGTAGCAGAAAGATTTTTAAGGAAATCTTCCGACTTAAGGGGTTTCTCAGAAAGAACGAAATTTAATTTTTTTATCAGTTCTTCACAGGAGAAACTTTCAGGGTCAACGAGGATTTTATCAAGGACATTTTTGTTTTTTAACAGCAGTTTCAGATAATTTTTTACTTTGGGGGCATAATCTATTGCGAGGAAATCTTTTTTATTTGCTGATGCGAAAATTAATGAATGTAACCTCATTCCTAATATAAAATCCGCGATACTTATTATCCCTTTAATTTCCAAAGGATTATAATATTTTTCCAAAATAAAAATATTATTCTTATTTTTAATTAGTTTACGGACTTCTCTATGGACTTTATTGTCTCTTTCTTTCCAGAAGGGTAAAAAAACAAGTTGGAATTCTAATTCGTTTTCACAATATTCTAAGAATTTTGATATTTCTCTAATAAAGTATTCGTATTTTAGTTTATCTTTTTTTGTCTGAATGTTAAATTTTTTAACGATTTTCACTGGTATTAGTCTGTAAATGGCGAACCATTGTCTTAAACATATAATCATTATTTTCTTATTAACATTTATACCCTGTTCGCGGAGCAAAATTTGAGCTTCTTTTTTTGAGATTTTTCCCAGTGAAACTGCCGGATCGGCGATAACTTTAATTAAATTTTCTTTTACTCCGCAATTAAGTAAAACTTTTTTTGATTCTTTATCTCTTACTGTTATTATGTTTGCCAGGTTAAGAATAGTTTTTATTAGAAATTTGCTAAATAGCGAGTAAATTGGTCCGGCTCCGACAGCGAAAAACATGATTTTTTTATTTAGTATCTTTGCGAATAAAGCTCTACTCAAGAAGGAGGGTAGATTATAGACGCTTGTTTGGTCTTGAATTATTCCGCCTCCACCACAAATGAATATATTGGAATTTATAAATTTTTTTAGCGATAAAAAGTGTTTTTTAATATTGATTATTTCAATGTTTTTTAAATTTAAATCATACAGAAGTTTTTTGGTTTTCTTAGGATTGAGAGAAAAGATTGTAATTTCATTTTTAGTTTTATTGATATTAGAAATAATAGAATATAATATTGCTTCATCTCCAATATTATTTGAACCGATAAATGCTAGTATACATATCCTGTTTTTCATTTCTGTTTCGTTCCCTTTTTTGATCTAAATATAGAAGATTATTTATATATCGTCAAGGGGGAAAGGGTATCTCTCATCCCTCAAAATCTTAAGAATAAAGGTGTATTTTAGGCTAGTTTTAGGTCTTGGTTAAACACAATAAAAAAAGAGGGTTGTGATTGTTGTTATAAAACATTGTATTAAATAAGATTTAGAACTTCAATCCTTAAAATTAAAAGGATACTTTTCTATTTCCGAAATAAAAGATATGAAATCTTCTGTATCCCTGGAATATTCCATTGTAAAATTGGTAAATAGATAGGAGGGTTATACCCAGGAGAAATTGAAGCAGCATAATGCTTTCCGAGTTCAAGAATTTATTAGTTACCCACTTTCTAAATAAAAGGGTTAATCCGATAAACAGTATTAGTGTGATAAAAGATATTACAAGGGAAGATTGTATCGTTTGTTCAATCCCCTTCTTATCTTTTTTTTCTTCGAAGTGAGCAATATTCCTTGATAAATTTCCCACTATACCTGCAATTACAACTGTGGTCGAAAAAAAACTAAATCATATAGAACTTTTAAGAAACCGTATTTTTCTACTCCAAGCCATTTCCCGGCAAAGACATCAAATAAAGCCAGGAAAACGCCGGCTGATCCCCTGTCCTATTAAAGCGTAGATTGAACATTTTCTGACTCCCTGATTCATTGTCTCTTTGAATAGAATATTTATTTTAAAAAAACAAGGTCATTTCTTTTTTTACAATTTTATTTTATGTGAATATACTTGACAAGATATCGGTTTTTGTTAAGTTTTGTTCGACTTATTGAAGATGAAAAGATTTTAAAGTTGAAAGAGCAAAGGAGGTGTAAAATGTCAAAAAGTTTCTTTTCGGATCGGAAGAAATTAAGTTTTATTTTTATCCTTGTTCTTTTTGCATTATCTTTAATATATTTTGCTCCGCTTTTAACACCTTCCAAAATGATGTATGGTTCGGATTGGCTTCTTTCGGGTTACACGTACCAATCTTCCTTGACAGAATATATGAAGTCGCATTGGCGTTTCCCTATGTGGGACAGTTATAATTTCAGCGGACATCCTACTGTAACTTCGGGAGGTGGTGGTGGGATGGTTTATCCTCCTCATATCCTATTTTTTGCTTTTCCAGTACATTACGCCTGGACTCTTTTATTCGTATTGCATGTATTCCTTGGAGGATTGGGTATATTTTTGCTGCTGAGAGAGTATAAACTATCAGACTTTGCTGCTTTGCTGGGAGCAGTTATATTTATGTTTTCAGGTCAGTTGATAACGACTACAAACGCGGGTCATCTTGGAAGGATGGTAGGGGCTGTTTTTTTACCTTATTCTTTTCTGTTTCTACACAAAACATTTGAGACTAAAAAAATTAAAGATTTTATAATTTTCGGAGGTTTAACGGGGTTGTTTCTACTTGGTGGACATCCTCAGATTTGTTATTGGGGTATGATAGGTGTACTATCTTATTTTATTGTTGAGTATTTTTATAGAAGGAGGGAACTTAATAAAAAAGATATTTTTAAGATAGGCGGTTTCTTTTCTGCTGGAATGATTGTTTTAGTTTTGATAATCATGATCAAGTTTTTACCGCCCGCTTTATCGTTAAGTTATGGTGCGAGAGGGGCCGCAAGAGGTTACAGTTATTCAACATCCTGGTCTCTCCCAACATCGGAACTTCTAAATCTTATAGCTCCGCATTTTTCAGGTATTCTTAAAGATTATTGGGGAGAAAATTTCTTTAAACTTGATTCTAGATATCTTGGCATATTACCTCTTATGCTCCTCGGATTCGCTTTTTTTTATAAGAAGAAAAAGCATTTAATTAAATATTTTGTTTGTTTCACAGTAATTAGTTTAATATTAGCGCTTGGTAAAAATACACCTTTATTCAAAATCTATTATTATCTTGCTCCCATGGCTAAGAAATTTAGAGCGCCTGCTATGTTTTTTTACCTTGTGACTTTTGGAATTTCCGTTTTGTCCGGTTTTGGAGCAGAGGCGATGTTGGAGATACGGAAGGATAAAAATGAGGAAAATAAAGGAAACGCGAATTTGTATTTGTATATACTTTTAGGATTGATTTTTCTTGGGGCTTTAATTGTGAATCTTGGTGAGGGGAGTATCTCGGGTTGGATGAAAAGTCATTTTGTTAATAGTTGGACTGGTGTATTGAGCCGGTATGATATCCAGCAAAAAATCTTTCTTATGAGTAAGAATTTTACAAATTTTAAAAAAAGTTTGTGGATATCTTTTTTTCTCTTTGTTTTTAACGGAGCTTTAATAAGTGCTTTTCTACGAAAAAAAATCAGTTCTCAAATTGTTTTTCCCGCACTGGCTCTTTTGTTATTAATTGACCTGTGGCCAATTAATAAGAAGTACCTTTCTGCGGTATCGAGACCTGAGAAATATTTTGCTGCTGATGAAGTCACAGAGTTTATTAAAGAGAGGAAAAATCTGTTTAGAGTATTTCCTTTTAACTATGAAGGTAGATCCCAGAACTCATATTTCCAATTTCATAGTATTGATAATGTTGGCGGATACGGTCCTAATCCTCCGGGAAGATATCAGGAGTTTATTGGAGCAGGTAGGAGTGTTATGTTTAATCCCGTAAATTTTATAGAATATCCGCATCTTTTATCTATGTTAAACGTTAAATATATAGTAGGTCCTCGCTTGCCGGAAGATTTATCCAAATATGACGAAAGGATAAGGCAACTGGTCGAAAAATATAAGAATTTTTATTCGAATTTTGAAGTTGCATTTGTCGGAAGAGAATATCAGGTTTTAGAAAATAAAGATTTCTTTCCCAGAGTTTCTTTGATATATAGTTATAGTGTGCTTGATAGTGCGGAGGAGGTATTGAATAAAATTTTATCTGCCGAATTTAAACCGGAAAACGTTACACTTTTAGAGGAAAAGCCGGAAATTCTTATCTCAAAAGGTAGTGGAGAAGTGAATATTGTTAAAAACGATGTCAATGAAAGGATCTTTGACGTAAAAACCGATAGTTCTACATTTCTTATTATTCGGGAAAATTATCATCCGTATTGGAAATGTTATATAGACAAGAAAGAAGAAAAGATATATAAAGCCGATTATATTTTCTACGGAGTTTTTGTGCCTGAAGGAGAGCATGAAGTTCGTTTTGTTTGTGAGTCCAAGGTATTTAATCTTGCTTCTTTCCTTAGCTTCATAGGGTTCATGATATTCTCGATTTCTTTAGTTTTCTGTGTTAAAATAAAAGGCAAAAAATAGGGGACAATTTGTGAAAAAAATAGGTTTGTTGATAGGTGCCGGACCAGATGCCATAAAATGGTCCCTGTAATGAATGTCTTATATATCACAACCGCTTTCCCTCGCCACTCTAATGATAGTATTACTCCATGGCTTGTTAAAACCATCCAGCTATTAAAAAAGAAAGGAATAAACATTGATGTTTTTACGTCTGCTTATAAGGGTCTTACCTATAATAAAATTAATAATATTGATGTTTTCCGTTTCAGATATTTCCTTTCTTCTTTTGAACGACTAACTCATGAGGAAATGACTCTTGAACGAATGAAAAAAGGATTATTTTATAAAATACTTCCTATCTTTTACATTATTTTTGGAGTAAAAGGTATACTCTTTCATTGTAGAAGAAGGAAATATGACATAATTCATGTCCACTGGCCATTCCCTCATTTCATATTTGGATATATTGCTTCCAGAATGACTGGTGCCCCAATAGTTAGTTCATTCCACGGAGTGGGATTACGCTTTGTTAAAAACTCGTCTTTAAACCTACGTCCTTTTCTTAAGTGGGTGGTTAAAAAGAGTGGCATTATAACTGTAAACTCTACCCATACAGCGATGGAGTTAAAAACCTATGACCCCAAGAATCTTAAAATTATACCTTTCGGAGCGGCAGTTGAACCAAAAGGAAAAGTAAAGTATAAAAACTCTCAAGGTGGATATCGTATACTCTTTGTGGGCCGCCTTGTAGAGAGAAAGGGTGTCGAATATCTCCTTGAAGCAATAAGTTTATTAAAGGAACGCAAGATTAATGAAATTCAACTCATGGTTGTAGGGGAAGGGAATAGAAAGAATTACCTAATTGAAAAGAAAAATAAACTTGAATTATCTGATAAAGATGTTATTTTCACAGGAAGTGTTTCGGAAGAAGAACTCATAAAACAATATCAGTTATGTGATATTTTTGTTCTTCCGGCTATTATTGACTCCACCGGTGATACAGAAGGTCTTGGCGTTGTTTTACTTGAAGCAATGAGTTTCAAGAAACCAATAATAGCTTCTCGAGTCGGTGGGATAGTGGATATTATAAAGGATAAAGAAACAGGACTTTTAGTAGAAGAGAAAATGCCCGAAGAATTGGCAACTGCTATTGAATTTTTGATTGATAACACGGAGAAGAGACAAATACTGGCTGAAAACGGATATAGATTCCAGAAAGAATATTTTAGCTGGGATAGAATAATCTCATTAATCCTCAGCAGTTATAAAGGAGTGATTCATGGTAAACGAGAAAAAAATTAAGGATTGGTATAATCAAAGACATTTTACCAAAGCAGAAGATGCATGGCGTCCTTATGAAGCATATCCTATCTTTTTAGATTATTTAGATGTAAAATCAGGAAGAAAATTATTAGATGTTGGTTGTGGGACAGGATACTTTCTTAAAGCAGCAGATCAAAAAGGATTGGAGACTTATGGAGTTGACATTTCCGATGAAGGAGTGAAAATCGCAAAAAAAGTTTCCCCAAATTCGAAAATTATCGTGGGAAAAGGTGAAGATCTAAATTTTCCTGATAAATTTTTTGACTATGTTACTTGTTTAGGCAGCCTAGAACATTTTCTTGATATTGAAAAAGGTATTAGAGAAGTAGTAAGAGTTTCTAAAAATGAAGCATTATTTTGTATAATGGTGCCAAATATTAATTTCTTATTTTGGAAAATTAGAAGGGCAAAAGGAACCGAACAGTACGATATTAATGAAAATCTATTGTCATTGAAGCAGTGGCAAAATTTATTTATCCAGGAGAGACTTGAAATATTGGAAATTTATCAGGATAGATGGTTTATGAAGAAAGCTAATATATTTCTCAAATTAGTATGGGGAGTTCTTCCTGTAAATTACACTTACCAATTTATTTTTATTTTGAGAAAAAAAAGAGTAGAATTGGGACGTAATGGTTTAGACGGTAAATATACTGGATAGGAGTTTATATATAGCAACTGCTTTCCCCCGCTGTCTCGGTAATTTGACTACTCCCTAGCTTGTTAAAAGTATCATGCTATTAGAGGTTTAATATACAATAGAATCAACGATATCGAGGATTTCCGTTTCAGATATTTTTTCCATCTCATAGAAGATTAAATTTATGGAGAAATGACCCTTGAGCGAATGAAACAGGGTATCTTATATAAAGATAAACATGGCTCTTAAAGAACATCGCAAAATTTTTAAAAGAATTATAAGAAATAAAGAGTGTTAAAGAGAACTTTGCTTGTTTTAAATATTGCGGTTTTTTTTGTGCTTTTTTATCTTAACAAATAGAAGAAACAGTCCCTGAATTGTGAAGTAGAGCAAATTGCATACCAGTAGACTTGTCCCGACCAGTCTCATAGGAGGAAGTTCAAACCACTTGAGTACGACAAACATTCCGGCAATACCTATAGCTAAAGAGAGAGATGAATACCCCGGGGTATTCCTTGCCATTAGTATTTTCGTCAAATGAAGGCCAAGAAAGTAAAAAGAATATGCAAAAGCTAACAAAGTAGTATCTGTTCTTGAAACCAAAAATTCTTCTTTTTTATATATAAGTAATATTATTCGGGGTCCAAATAAGTAATAAACAAGTAGTACAAGTGTTATAATTCCTATAATGATACCAAAACTTTTAAATATATAT
>Ga0307430_1000430_pt1 | contig 36803 bp, 33 predicted proteins | sample SalMarWE160130MG_FD_202159 | JGI IMG/M metagenome (GOLD analysis project Ga0307430, IMG submission 202159) | Salt marsh sediment microbial communities from the Plum Island Ecosystem LTER, Massachusetts, United States - WE1603-130 | ecosystem: Environmental > Aquatic > Marine > Intertidal zone >...
TAATAAGTACAAAATCCGCTTCCTGCCAGTTGCGTTTTTGCATATCTTTTTGTGTAATAGGAAGAAACTCTTGCATTTAAAATACTCTTCCCTGTAATATACTAAAAATAGACCGGACTAAAAACGGTGAAATACGAAAAAACATCATGGAAGCTATTGTTTCGGTAGTTATACCTACTTATAATCGACTTTCCCAGCTAAAGCATGCTGTCAACTCTGTCCGGGCTCAAGACTACACGACTTATGAAATAATTGTTGTAGACGACGGCTCTACGGATGGAACCGCGCAATGGCTGGATAAGCAGGATATACGTTTTCTCATCCTTACCCATACCGGTTTTCCGGGGTTGGCAAGGAACAGAGGAGCGGAAATAGCCCGCGGCAGATATCTTTGCTTTTTAGATTCGGATGATGTATGGAAGGAAGAGAAACTTAAAAAACAGATAGCTTTTTTTAGTAACAACCTCGAGGCCGCTGTCTGTCATACCAGAGAAATATGGCAGCGCAGCGGAAAAATTATTTCACAAAGTAATCAAAAGCATAAGCGTGAGGGGTACATATTCCCCGATGCCTTAAAAAAATGCATTATCGGTCCTTCAACCGTCATGATAGTGCGTTCGGTTTTTTTTGAAATCGGTGCCTTCCGTGAAAACATGGAGATAGCTGAAGATTATGAATTGTGGCTGCGTTTGACCGCACAATATGAGGTCGCCTATATTGATGAGCCGCTTGTGGAAAAAAAAGCCGGTCATGCTGAACAGCTCTCAGAAAAATACGGTCATATCGAATTGTTTCGCATTTGGGCACTGTTGTTGAACATAAGCCAAGGCAGCTTCACTTTCGATCAGCTTAAGCCGGCGTGTAAAGAGCTGGAACGTAAATGCAGGATCTATGCCTTTGGCTGCGAAAAAAGAGGCAAACATAATGAATCGTTTTTTTACCGGGAGCTGGCCGGGCAGGCGGAAGCATATCTTACCTAGAATAAAATTCTTGCTTTGAGTTCTTTTTTCACGCTATAATGTTTTTAAGAAATTCGCATAAGCAGATGAAAAAATTAGCAGTTCTTCTTCTATTATTTTTAATAATTCCCTTTGGTTATGCCCAGGACAATATAATCCATAATGGTGATTTTGAATTACTGGAAGAGGGCCTGCCGCAGGGCTGGGCCACCCACACCTATACAGACAATCCTGCAGGAGTTAAATTCAGTCTTGGACATGAAGACGTATATTCGGGACAAAATTATATTATTATTGAAAATATTCTAGAAGAAGATTCAAAATTATTACAATCAGTTGAAGTAGAGCCGCATGCAACATATAAGATATCCTGTGCGGTAAAAGCCTTTAATATGGGAGACGCCGCATTGGGAGCCAATCTCAGCCTGCTTGATATTCAGGGTACGTCCGCCGGTCTGAAAGATACTAAAGGGGATTGGGTACGGCTGGAGTTGTATGGAAGAACAGGTCGGGATCAGCGGACTTGTACCGTTACCCTGCGTGTGGGCGGCTATGGCTCGATGAATACCGGCAAGGCCTTTTTTGATGATGTAATAATGCAAAAGGTTGCGCATGTTCCTGAAGGTATAGCAGTTATCAATTTTTATGCGGAAGAAAAATCCTCAGAAACTCAAGACCAGGTAAAGAAGCAAAAAAGTTCTTACAGCATCCCGTTAACCGTGCTTATAGCCCTGTTGTTTCTCGCCGTAGTGTTTTATATCTATCAGAATGTGTTGAGACAAAAATATAAACCGCTGATGAGAAAGCGCGCTTTGAATGCGGAAATATTATTTTTATTCACTCTGCTGGCAGGTTTTGCCTTAAGGGTGCTGTTAGCGGTTACAATAGAAGGTTATCCCTCGGATATCTCCTGTTTTAAAACCTGGGCGGGGACGGCTTTTGCTCAAGGGCTGCCTGATTTTTATCTTCAGGATATGTTTGTGGATTATCCGCCGGGTTATATCTACATTCTCTATGGCATAGGTTTTATACAGAGACTTTTCGGCCTGGCTCATGACTCGGCACTGTTTTTACTCTTTATTAAATTGCCTTCGATTGTAACGGATCTCTTAATCACTTTACTGATTTATAAGTTAGCCAAAAAAAGGTTTGATATCCGTATTGCGTATGCCCTGGCTCTGCTGTTTCTGTTTAATCCGGCCGTTATTCATAACTCCTCTGTCTACGGTCAAATCGACTCTTTTTTTATATTTTTTATCATCCTCTGTCTTTATTTTGTATACCATAAAAAAATAGAGCTGGGAGCGGTGGCCTACATCGCGGCTGTGCTTATTAAACCCCAGGCTTTGATTCTTGCACCCATTGGCATATATGCATTGGTAAGGCAGTTAAAACAGCCGCGCGATCTTATCAGGATCGGAATTATTGTTTTATGCGCTTTAGGCACATTCCTCATTCTTGTTATCCCCTTTTACCTTAAGCAGTCGGATCTCTTCTGGATTTTTAAATTGTACGGCAGCACGCTCGGCTCTTATCCATACGTGACTGTGAATGCCTTTAATCTTTATACGCTTTTCGGTGCCAATTGGCTGAGCTTAGAAACCTCGTTTTTATTTCTGACCTACGGTGTGTGGGGGAATATTTTTATAATAGCGGTTATATGTTTTGCGGTGTTTTTATGTGCGTATGATTATATTAAACGCAAAAATCCCGCTTTCTTCTTTTATCTGGCTCTCTTTCTTGTTGCCGCTGTTTTTGTGCTTGGCACCAAGATGCATGAGCGCTATTTTTCCCCCACAGTGCCCCTGGCCTTATTCTGTTATATTGCCTTTAAAGATAAGAGATTTCTTTTCATATTCGCCGGTTTCAGTATAACACTGCTTTTGAATCAGGAGATGGTGCTCAACCTATTCCTCACTCAAAATAGCACGCTCATTCCCAAAGACAACCTGCTTGCGGGTGCGCTTTCCTTACTAAATATACTTCTGCTGGTGTATCTCATATGGGTTGGTATTGATCTTGTTGTAAGGAATAGGCTTTGTTATATCGGCTCCCCGCGGACAAGAGACAGGAGTTATCCTGCGCCGAGTATAGGTGCGGAATCCGTTCATGATTTGGGTAAAGCCAAAGGCTTATACACAAAAAAGGATTATATCCTGGTAGCCTGCTTGACTCTGGTTTATGCCTGTACGGCTTTTTTTAACCTTGGCTCATTCAAAGCACCGCAAAGTTACTGGAAGCCGGAAACTGTCGGAGAATACGTGCTCGCGGATTTGGGAGATCAAAAACAGATTTACAGGCTGTATTATTTCTTCGGTTTGGGGACCGGAAGTTATAAGCTTGAGTTCTCCCTCGATAAAACGCAATGGGAGCAGGCAAAGACAATAAGCCAGAACAACCCCTTTGGTTTTATGGAATGGAAATATCTGCCTGTTGATACCAAAGCAAGGTATCTTAAAATTACGGTGGAACAGACCGGAATAATGCTGAATGAATTGGGACTGTCTGAAAAAAACAGTACCAAACCGCTTCCCGTGCAAAAGATCATGCCGGCCGTTCCGAAGCAGGCAGCCGGCGGCGGACCCCTGCAGGGTAAAGCGCAGCACCTGTTTGACGAACAGGATACAATTGCTTATCTGCCCGGTTATTTTAGCGGTTTTTATTTTGATGAAGTATATTTTGCCAGGACCGCCTATGAACATCGGCTTGGGCTGCCGCCTTCTGAGACAACTCACCCGCCTTTGGGTAAAACAATTATCAGCCTCGGTATTTTACTGTTCGGCATGGTGCCCTTCGGCTGGAGGTTTATGGGGGTACTGCTCGGTGTAATCATGGTTCCCCTAATGTATGTATTAGGTAAAAGACTGTTTAAGAAAGCTGAGCTGGCTTTTGCCGCCGCCTTTCTCTTTGCCTTTGATTTCATGCATTTTGTACAGACAAGGATAGCGACCATAGATGTATTCGCCGTGTTCTTCGTGATATTGATGTATTATTTTATGTACAGGTATTATTGCCTAAGCTTTTTAAAGCACGATATTAAAAAAACCCTTAAGCCGCTGCTCTTTTGCGGAATCTGTTTTGGTCTGGGGGCGGCCTGTAAGTGGACAGCCCTTTACGGGGGGGCAGGTTTAGCCGTTATTTTCTTTATAACCCTGGGCAGGCGCATAAAAGAATACGCACACGCCAGACGGATTATAAAAAGGGGCAGGAGGAGGGCGGACTATTACCGTGGAGGCCGTGTGTTGATGTTTGGTAAAACGGCTGTGCCGGAGAATGAGAGGCTGGCATACCAAAAAATAATAAAGAGATTTTTGCCAAACCTTATTACAACCCTGCTCTGGTGCGCGGTGGTATTTATCGTTATTCCCGCGCTCATTTATTTTTTGGCCTATCTTCCTCTGCTGGCTGCGTCCGGAACAAACAGTCCGTTCTCATTTGTGATAAACGACCAGGCTCATATGTATAATTATCACAGCAGGCTTACGGCCGTTCATCCTTTTTCCTCCAGCTGGTGGCAGTGGCCGTTTATGATCAGGCCCATGTGGTATTACAGCGGCCATGACCAGCTGCCGGGCAACCTGGTCTCAAGCATTGTGGCCTTGGGCAACCCGGCTGTCTGGTGGGTGGGGAGTATCTGCCTGTTGGCGGCCGTATTTATCGCTCTCTACCAAAAAGACAAGAAAATGCTTTTTGTTTTCATCGCATTCCTGTCCCAATACCTGCCCTGGGTTATCATACCGAGAGATTTAACATTTATATATCATTTTTTTACAGCTACACCCTTTTTAGTGCTTTTTATTGTGTATGTCATTGATTTTCTTGTTAAAAAGTATCCCAAAGCCAAATATGCCGTATACGGATATCTTTTCACAGTGCTTTTACTCTTTGTGCTGTTTTATCCGGTTTTGAGCGGTATGACGGTAGCTAAATCCTATGTGGCAGCTGTTTTACGCTGGTTTGAATCATGGGTATTCTTTATTTAAGAAAAAGCCACCACCTGTGGTGTGCCTTTTTCTTCCACCCTGCACCCCTATGGGGTGCTCCACCACATACCGCCAGCTTTGCCGGTGGTATGTGGATTTAAAAGGAGCGGATGTATGAAAGGTAAGATTGTCTATTCTGTAATTGTCCCTGTTTACAATGAAGAGGAGGTCATCGCAGAATGTATAAAAAGACTGACTTCGGTAATGGATTCTACAAAAAAGAAATATGAGCTCATTTTTATAAATGACGGCAGCAGGGACAATACAAAGCTGCTATTAGAAAAAATGCGGCGCAAGAATAATAACCTAAAAATAATCGACTTTTCAAGAAACTTCGGCCACCAGATCGCCATAACCGCGGGCATGGACTATGCTGAAGGAGACGCGGTGCTGATTATCGACGCTGATTTGCAGGATCCACCTGAAGTTATGCTGGATATGATTGAAAAGTGGAAACAGGGTTATGATGTGGTATATGGCAAGAGGACAAAGCGAAAAGGTGAAACCATCTTTAAGTTAATGACCTCCAAAATATTCTATAGATTTCTTTCCGGTATGACCCAAATTAAAATTCCCAAAGATGTGGGCGATTTCCGCCTGCTGGACAGAAAAGTATGTGATGCCATGCGCCGGATCCACGAACGCAACAGGTTCGTGCGCGGGCTAATCAGCTGGGCCGGCTATAACCAATCGGAAGTTCCCTATGTCAGAGAAAAGCGCTACGCGGGAAAAACCAAGTATCCCTTTATTAAAATGATCCGCTTCGCGCTTAACGCGATTGTGTCTTTTTCTTACAAACCGCTGCGCCTGGCTGCAGTGTTGGGTGTACTGGTATCATTAGGCGGATTCGGTTATCTGGTTTACGTACTCTTTCAGTTCTTTGGCGGAGAGACCGTGCCCGGCTGGACCTCTCTTATTTCGTTGAGTTTAATTTTTAACGGGATCATTTTAATGATCCTCGGAATTATCGGGGAATATATCGGGCGTATCTATGACGAGTCCAAGGCGCGGCCCCTGTATTTGATAAACGAGTTGATCGGATTTAAAGAGCAGACACGGAGTAATAACAGGAAAAGCGTTTCTTAACCACTTGGGAAAAGCCGCCACAATGAGTAATTAAAGGATAGTGCCACGAAGCAAGCTTCGTGGCACTAAATAATTAAAACGGCAATTGATAATATTTGCAAAAGAACTTGACGCGGCGGAAAAAACTGAGTATACTAATTAAGTAATTGCTAAATAACTTAATATCATGATGAACGATTTTTTGTTACAGATGTCGGAAACTTTTAAAGCCCTTGGCGATCCTACCCGGTTAAAGATTTTAAGAATGGTGACCACAAAGGGAAAAAACTTCTATGTCGCCGAGATAGCTGAAAAGATCGGTATATCGACATCCGCCGTATCTCAGCATTTAAAGGTTTTAAAGAACGCGCGTATTGTCGAAGCGGTGCGAGACGGATTCCATACCTGCTATAAACTGCGGGAAGGCGCGATTAATTTGTTCAGAAAGGATATCGATAGATTAATTAGAATAGGATTTCTTGCCTGTGATTTTGATGGGCCATGCTCGGAATGCCCTCATGGAAAAAGCTGTGCGGAGTTAGAGGCCTGATATTTTTTTTATTATAATATTAAGTAATTAGTTAATAACTTAATTACAAGTTATACTATTTATAATTATGGAGGTGTATCATGACAAAATCAAAGAAAAGGTTATTTTGTCCTTATGCATTTTTAAAAAGGGTAATAAGGAAAATGAATTTCATTTTCACATTTGTTGATTACTATCATATCATTTTAATTACTGCTTTATCAGTGAGCATTGGGATTATTTTCATAGCTCTTGATATTCTTGAGTTTCCCTTTATTTCTTATGATTCATTTAGTTCGATTATTTGCCTTGGCGGTACAAGACACACTGTGGGTGTCTTGGCAGCGCTGTTTTTAATTCCACTGTGTGCTGCAAAACAGCGTTTTGGCTTTTTAGGAGCACTCTTATTGGGGATTTCTCTCTTTCTTCTCTGTGCAGTGCATATAGCGTATATGTTAATTATGAGAACTTACCGTTTTGAAGAACAAATACACGGCCCCATTATCTGGGCTTTGGTACAGCTGCCCGTAATTATTTACGGGTATAAATCTTTTATGGAGGTTAAAAAAAATGAATAAAGCAATGAATGCCTTTGAATTTAATATTATGTCGTTTGCGTTTTTTGTGCGCGATATTTTTGTACAGCCGGAAAAGGTTCTTGATGAAGTTGAAATCAATCAGGGAGACAACATTCTTGATTACGGATGCGGAACCGGCAGTTATTCTTTTACTGCGACTAAAAAGGTTGGTGACAGGGGAATGCTATATGCTTTGGATATACTTGCGCTGGCCGTTAAAAAGATTGATACGCTTATCCTTAAGAGAAAAATCTCAAATATAAAAACCATATGTTCCGGTTGTATTACCGGATTAAAGAAAAATCATATCAATGCGGTTCTTTTTTTTGATACGTTTCATATGTGTGATAATAAAGAATCAATTTTAAAGGAGTTTTATAGAGTGCTAAAAACAGACGGTGTCTTCTATTTCAGCGATCATCATATGAAAGAGGAAAAAATTATCTCTGAAATTACACAATCCGGATTATTTTCCTTATTAAGTAAAGGTCAAAAATTGTATGTTTTTAAAAGGAATAAGTAAAGGAGGATTTTTAATAAGTACTAAAAAGTACTTAAGCACGTTGACTTTTTTGCCCTAACATTTTATGTTTGCAGCTCTTATGCTGAATATGCGCAAGCAGGCCGGAATACGAATAATTCTTCTCTATTGGTTCAGTTTTATGGGTTTAAGCGCCATGAATCCCTTTTTCAGTCTTTACTTAAAAAAGGTGCTGATATTTACGGACGGACAGCCAGTTAATCTTTTAATCGGACTGCTTTTATTTTCAAAATCTTTCCTAAGTCTGTTTTCCAATCCGGTAGCCGGTTACGTAGCTGACAGATTTAAAATCGAAAACCGAGTACTCTTGTTCTGCGCTCTGTTTGTAATAGCAGGCGGTTTTTTTATTGGTATTCCCAGTTTTGGTCTTATCAAGGACATCGGCATACACAATAAAATACTCTTTATCGGAATCGGGATCCTGCTCACCGGATTATTCGCAAACCCCGTCTATCCGCTTATTAACACGGAGACACTGGAATACTTACACGCCCGCAGACGTCCCGCTTCCCTGTTCGGCCGCTACCGCATCAGCGGTACGCTTTCCTGGGTTGTAAACACAGCCCTTGTGGGTATGTTTCTCTGGTTGTTAAATGATATGGCGGCCATCATGATTTATTTTTGTATTGGATTTGTTTTTCTGGCAGTTGTCGCCTTCTCGGGAGTCAAGGCTAAAATATCAAAGGTTAAGATTCCTTGGGATCATCTTAAACGCAACAAACCGTTTAAGCGTCTTCTCATATTCTGTGCTTTGCACTCGTTCGGACATTTCGGCACCTTTAATTTTACTGCTTACTTTTTTGATGATCACCACTTAAGTTTTTTAATTATAGGGCTGGCCTTCGCGGTTTCCGCTATCCCTGAGCTGCCGGTTATGTTTTATTCCAAAGCCATTGCTAAAAAACTGGGAAGTTACCGTATGGTGATTATCGGCGCCGGTTTAATGATTATAAAAAATCTGCTGCTCGCTTTTATTACTCCGCTTGGTTTTGCCGGTCTGGTGCTGGCAGTAAATTTACTGCATGGCCTAGGCTTCGGGCTCTGGGTGCTCGGTGTTATTAACCTGATAGATGCCTGGTCGCATAAAAACATGCGCGCTATTTACATGAATCTGTTTAATGTAATCGGTATAAATATTCCTATTGCAGTGGGTGTCCTGGCAAGCGCTTTTGTTATTCACTTTTTTGACAGCACATGGATGATTCTTATTAATATGTGCGTTTCTGGATCCGCTATTTTATATTTTATACTGCGGTTAAAAGATGATGCAAAAAAGGTTTGAGCGGTTCTCACATTTCGATACTATATGTTTACTAATAATTACCCGTAATAGAAACATAACCGCTTGAAACATCTGTTTCCACATGTTTAGAACCTGTTGGGGTAATATCATAATAGATCCTGTTTGTGTTTCCCACAGCAATAAATTGGCCGTGGGAATAAATAATATCGTTCAATCTGTCTGAGCCTAAGAAGAAGCTTTGACCATTAATAAATCCAGTCAGATCACCATATCGGCAATAACCGTTTTCGCCAACCGCCATGAACATACCATTACCGTAGGCAACACCATGTAATACTTCTAAAGTAATATAAGCATTCCATGAGGTACCATTATCAGTTGAATAGGCAATAGTATTGTTGCCGACAGCCATAAATATACCATCAACATAGGTTGCAGCGTTATAATGTCGGTTATCTGCACCATTTATATCGATTATTATTCCCCAGTTTTGACCGTCTGTGGTTCTGCAACTCTTTCCGCTTGTCCCTACCGCTAAAAAGTATCCGTTGCCATAAGCTAATCCACTGTATGCTAGACCGTTTCCCTCATCAGATGAGGTCCAGTTAATGCCGTCTGCTGATACGGCACGATCGCCGCCTCCGCCCACAGTAACAAAAATTCCGTTTGCATAAACTATATCATACATGGGACTTCCCGGCGATCCTCCAGTATAATCAATTCTTCTGCCATTTAGGGAAACCGTCACTTGAACTCCGATAGCAACAAACCGTTCATTAGATCCTTCCTGGCTAAAGCAAACATGCTCATAAGCAGGATTGGGATGAGCTGTCATTGTACTCCAATCATCCAATTCAGCGGCGTAACTCCATTTTCCCATAAAGGAAACAGCAACGAATTTCACAGCTATATAATCTGCTAAAAAGTCGCTGCAGGAAATAATTAGTGGTATCCAGAGTAATACTATTGCTTTTTTCCAAATCACTTTTTACTCCTGAGCTGTTGAGAAATTTCGGCTATAATTTATTTTATTTTTGGTCCGCATATTAGATTATGGATCACTCTTTAATTAAAATGATTTCCACCCTTCTATTTTTCCACCTGTTCTGAAAATCGTTAAAGTGTACGATGGGTTCCGCAGTGCCGTGTCCCTCAGTGCTTATGCGGTTTTTATCAATACCCCTTTTTACAAGTTCAGACCTGATATAGTCCGCCCTTCGTTTGGAGAGCGGAATGTATTTTTCTCTATTAGCTTTTTCAGCTTTGACCGGATCATTCCAATAAGGATTTACCGCGTGTCCGATAATAATGATTTTATAATCTTTATATTTATTGCACATTTCCACCAGCTTAGTAAAAGCCTGTTCGTGCTGTTTCATTCTCTCTTCGCTGTCCGCAACAAGTATTTCTTTTTCTTCACTGAAAACGAAGCCCGCGTTCTTTATGTAGATGGTCTTGTGGGTTGGCGTATCTTTTATTTGTTCTACTTCAAAGTGGAAACGGTAACGCATGCCAATGTCTATAAAGCAGAAGTAACCCGTATTCTCTGCTTCAAAAAACACATTGCAGCCAGGCGAGAGCACAAAGTGGAAGTTATCATAGACTTTCATATCCAACTCTGTCTTGAATACAAATGACATATCAGAATAATAATACGTCTCATAGTTTGGAGTATCTATTCTGCTGTCTATTATATGAAGTAAATATCCTATACCCACGTACGGAGTTATATTGAATGTGCCGTCCCAAAAAGGGAAGGTGTATCCTATCAGTGCGGAAATAAAGAACTGATTGAACCAATTAATGTCGTCGTGATCCGGTGAAATGAAATTGTATCCGGTATGCAGAGCAAAGGCGCTGTTTTGGAACAGTACGTTCCTCACACTGGCGCATAACGCGACGCCGAAACTGAAATCGGTAACATTGTCGTAAATATCTAAAGGAAAAATGACACTGGTACCCAGATACGGATCGAATATAATATCATTTGTATTTTCGCAATATATGTTAAAAACCGTTATAAAGCATAATTTAATTGTTATTAATATTTTCATATCCACCCTGTTTTATCAATGTTTTTGTGTTTTAAAGAGAGCACAAAAAACTTGAACTGTTTTTATTTTGTGGTTAATCTACCGCACGCTGTTGACTGTTTCAATCATACTTTAGTATGATTGAAACAGTTTTGTTATAAAAAAGTACTTTTCAGTCAATCAATGAGGTATTAGAATGAGAAGAATCTTATTTTTAGTGCTTACGATTTATTTCTTTTTAACGCTCGCCTGCAAAACAACAGATGATAGTATATACTACCCGGCTTTAGACGGTCAGCTGGACCCCTTTCAACAGGTAAAGCTGTTAAGCAAAACCGTAAACATGGGTGATTTTCTGGAGTGCCCGCCGCCCGAGGGCTCCTGGCAGAACGGCAGAACAATTGAGGAATACTTTTTAGAGCTTATAAAAAAAGGCTTTACTGCCGTCCGCATACCGATCAGGTTTTCCGCATATGCCGCTAAAAGCCATTCGTATTCCATAAGTAAAGTATTCTTTGAACGGGTAGACTAGGTAATAGGCTGGGCTTTAAAGTATAATCTTGCCGTGATTATAGACCTGCACCATTATGAGGAGCTCAATCTCGACCCGCACAACCAAAAGTCGCGCTTTCTCTCCATCTGGCGCCAGATTACGGAAAGATATAAAGGCTATCCGGACACCGTATTTTTCGAAATCTTGAACGAGCCCGCACATAATCTTACACCGCCGCTGTGGAATGAGTTTTTGTACGATTGTCTGGTTGAATTACGACAGATCGATAATCATCATACGGTGGTTATCAGATGCGCGCAGTGGAGTGATGTGCAGGCGCTGGAAGAATTGGTTGTTCCGGAACAGGAGACCAATGCCATTGTTAGCTTTCATTATTATCATCCCTTTCTGTTTACCCATCAGGGAGCCTCATGGGGAGGTCCTGATGTGGCAACAACAGGCATTGTTTTTCCGGGTCCGTCTGCAGAACCTGTTGTTCCCGCAGAGGGTGTGTCACAGTGGGTAAGGGACTGGATTACCCGCTATAACCAGGTCGCTGACCCGGATCTTAATCCCTGCGGCTACAAGCTTATACGCAATGAAATTGATTATGCCGCTCAGTGGGGAATACTTCACAAACGGCCTCTGTTTATGGGGGAGTTCGGTGTTGTGGCCTCTGCCGATATGCGGTCAAGAGCAAACTGGACAAAGTATGTGCGTACACTGCTGGAAGCCAAAGGCATTCCCTGGGCCTATTGGGACTTCAGCGCAAACCTTAAAGTCTACGATGTGGAAAAGCGCGAATGGGTGAAAGAACTGGTTGAGGCATTGGGATTATAAAAATATCAGTAGGTAATCATTCCGAAAGTGGGCTTGAAGCCAAGAATATTAATAGAAGCGGATACTAAAATCTCATACTCATCGTTTTCATACGGGAATTCTTCAATACTATCGATTCCTATGATCACACCTGCTCCTGTACCCCTATGACATGTATAATTAAATCCAAGCTTAATCTCCAACTCCGGAAAGGGTGTGAATAATAATTCACCTCCGCATTGTACTTCCGTACTCGTATCCTCAATTGAGTATTCCAGTTTGGAGCCAATATTGGAAAAAAAGAATTCGCCCTCGGTTTGTTCGATAATACTGAGGGGAGACACTGTACCGTATCCCTGTATGATGACTGTATCAAAGGCGATTTCCAATTCCGCATGTGCCGTTGGTTTGATAGAAAAGACATCCTGATTTGAAAAATAGGCAAAAATGCCGGGCACCGGTAATATTTCACCATGCCCGTATTTTTTCTGGTTGAGCCATGATATTGCGGTTGAAATACCGGCATTAAAGCAGATATAAGAATTTTCCGCCCAGGAAAGTTTTAAAAGATCATCTCTGGTTTTTATCACTTTGATATTTAATACTTTATTGGAGTCGATTGTAGTAGTGCTGCCTCCGTACTCATCATACACGGAGGTAAAGTTTGTAGCCGTAAAACTCACACCGCTGGAAAGATAATCCCACCACAGAAAGTTCAGATCGGCGAAGCCTTCCAGTGCACCCTGGCTTGTAGGTGCCATCCTGAAGTCGAATTGGATAAACGGTTCATTATTTTGCTCTTCGGACCTGATATCCTGTGCGGAAAGAGTAAAGACAATACAATAGAGGAAAATTAAACAATATATAGTTTTCATATTATTGAGGAAATTGCAAAACTCAAAATATATTAAGTTAGTAAAATACTTATTCTTTATACCATAATAAGTTAGCAATTTCCATTTTAAGAGCTTCTTGCAAAAATATTATTTTTGCAAGAAGCTCTATTATTTATAATATAATCAGGCCAATATATCAAAACCTATAGTAATTACTTTTTTTGTGGTAAATTTGTTTCTTTCAGGTGCGTTGTGCTTTTCGCAAAGCTATAATATCGAAGGTATGTATGATGTGTACAGTACCAATCCCGGAGGAACGCTATATGCCGGTACCGTAAAAATTGTAAAATCGGGCAGCAGCTACAGCTTAAGCTGGAGTGTGGGTGAGAGCTACAGCGGAACAGGTACTTTGCAGGGGAATAAGCTTACCGTGGATTGGGGTGATGACTATCCGGTTATCTACATAGTAAAAGAGAACGGCAGAGTGCTCATCGGCACATGGGCAAACGGTACGGCCACGGAAACACTGTGCAGGCAGGGGTGTAAGCTCTGTTTGCTTACACCTCGCTAAACATATACTGATTTATCAAGTTTTCAATCAGCTCCTGCTTTCCGCTGACCGCAGGTATTTGTTTGAGTGCTGCGGCTTCATGGTACAGCTCTGCTAACGAAAGCTTGCCAGCTGTGAAAGCCGCTCCCTTACCCGTATCAAAGCTCGCATAGCGGTCTTGTTTCATTTTGTCAAGTTTACCGTCTGTTATAATTTTATGCGCCAGCTGAAGACCCAGGGCAAAAGCGTCCATGCCGCCGATATGAGCCAGAAACAGGTCGTCCAAATCCGTAGAGTTGCGCCGCACATGAGCATCAAAGTTCAAACCGCCGCTTGCCAATCCGCCGTTATGAAGCACTATCATCATGGCCTGGGTGGTTTCGTAGATGTTGGTGGGAAACTGATCCGTGTCCCAGCCGTTCATGAGGTCGCCCCTGTTGGCATCAATACTTCCCAACAGTCCCCGGTCAGCGGATACCTGCAGGTCATGACAGAAATCATGTCCGGCAAGGGTGGCGTGATTGGCCTCGATGTTCAGTTTAAAATCTTTTTCCAGTCCGTGTGCTTTGAGAAAACCGATAACGGTTGCCGCATCAAAATCATACTGGTGTTTTGAAGGCTCCATGGGCTTGGGCTCGATTAAAAAGGTGCCTGTAAAACCGATCTTTCTGCCGTAATCACGGGCTATAGTAAGAAAGCGGGCCAGGTGGTCAAGCTCTCGCTTCATATCAGTATTACAGAGCATGGTGTAGCCCTCTCTGCCGCCCCAGAACACATAGTTTTCGCCGCCCAACTCCACATTAACATCCAGACAGGCTTTTACCTGGGCTGCGGCACGGGCCAGCACGCGAAAATCGGGATTGGTTGCCGCGCCGTTTGCATAGCGGGGATGACTAAAAAGGTTGGCCGTGTTCCATAACAGCTTGATACCGGTGGCTTGCTGGTGCTCTTTCAGCCTTTCCGCTACTTTGTGCAGATTTTTTTCAGCAGGCAAAACCTCCTGTGCATCCGGTGCGGCATCCGTATCGTGAAAGCAGTAATAGGGTGCGCCAAGTTTACTTATAAATTCAAAGGCCGCGTCCGCTTTGTTGAAGGCTTTCTCCAGGTCATCTTTACCCTGATCCCAGGGGTGGGGCAGTGTGCCTGCGCCGAACTGGTCATTACCCGCTCCGCAGAAGGTATGCCAGTAAGCAACCGCAAAGCGCAGGTGCTCTTTCATACTCTTACCGGCTACGACTTTGTTTTGGTCGTAGAATTTGAATGCCAGGGGATTATCCGAGTTCATACCCTCATAGTTGATTTTTTTCACTGTTGGAAAATATTCTTTATTGCCGATAAAATAATCCATAATACGCTCCTTTTCATAAAATGCGCCTGCACACATTGTGCAGACAGTCATAAGATCTTAATTGAATATAAGAGGAAGTCCTCACAGCGGGAATGGACAAAATTGCGGATTTATATATATAATTGACCTTGTAGTGAAAATAAAAGATGTGGTTTTTGTCTATCAGATGCATGAAGAGAGGGATCTGCGCTGGCACGGCCGCTATCATAATCACGGCAGCAGAGAGTATGAGCTTCATTATTTTCTGGAGGGAGTCGGTGCCTTTTATACTCACAAACAGTCTTATGTCATAAAAGAGGGTTCATTATTCCTGAGCCGGCCTTTTGACAAGCATTCCATAAAGGCCACGGATCTGACACATATGATCACCTATTACGCGGTACTGGTAGAGCTGGAACAGGGCGAGCAGGAGCTGGAAGATTTGTTGGAGCGCGGTATTAAAAAAGATCATTTCTATAATATCGGTAGCAATTTCCGTTTCTTTTTTGAAGAGATAAAAGAAAAAAGCCTATCCGGTAACAGTAATTTAAGCTTATCCGCAGTACATCAGTTCATATCGTTCTTATATATACTGGCGGAGGATATGAAAAGCTTTGATCACGGCAGTGGAAGTAATGTGCATATTGAAAAGGCACTGCGTATAATGCAGCATAATGTGAGTGAGAATTTACAGCTATCGGATATTACACAAAAGTTAAATCTGGACATCTCGTATTTTATCCGCCTGTTTCGTAAAAAGATGAAGATCACACCCATGAAATACTTCGGCAGATTAAAGCTGGAGGCTGCTACCTCTCTGCTCATGTCAACGGATCTGCCTGTTTACCGGATAGCGGACAGGCTTAAGTTTTACAGCGAATTCCATTTCAGTAAGGTTTTTAAGCAGCACACCGGTCTTTCTCCCATGCATTACCGCACGCAGTACAGACAGTACCTGGGCAATGGGTTTGAAATCCAATAATGGAAAGTGCAGCATTATTTCTAAAAAAGCATTTATTTTTTCTGCATTTTTTGTTACATCTTATACATATTATAAATTGACGAGGATTGATGCGATGCTGCAGAGTAAACATTGTGATGTTAACGGTATTAAGCTCCATTATGTACAGGGACCACAAAACGGACCGCCTGTAGTGCTGTTGCACGGACTGACCGACTGCTGGCAGACATTTTTAACACTCGTGCCTTTTCTTTATCCGTATTATACACTATATGCTCCCGATTTACGCGGCCACGGCCGGTCAGCGCACTGTCAGGATTATAAGATCATCGATTACGCGGCTGATATCCAAGTATTTTTAACAAAGACATTTAAAGAACCCGTGTCCTTAATAGGACATTCGTTGGGAGCGGCTGTCTCGCTGTATCTTGCGGCTGCCAATCCGCGCATGTGCAGAAGCATTACTCTCATCGATCCCTTTGTTTTTAAAGACATTGTATATGACAAAGCTTTTTTAAGCTATTTTTCGGGCTGCCTGCAGGTTATAAGCCAACATAATAATCTGGAGAATATTTTCAAGGCTATTAAAGAAACAGGTGCTCTGGCCAAAAAAAGAGCACTTGACCTTTCACGGTTGGATAAAAAGACTATTACCTCGGTGTTAGATAAACACGTATTTACGGGATTTAAGCTGGATGAGCTGCTTGTAAAAGTACACTGTCCGGTTTTACTGCTGAGGGGAAATCCCGAACTGGAAGGGCATATCACCGAAGCTAAGGCGGATTACCTGCAAAAAGGATTGCGGGATTGTGCTGTGGAGTATTTGGAAACAGCAAGCCATGTGGTACATCTGGACCAGCCTATAAAGACGGCTCAATACATATTATACTTTTTGGCCGCGCTTTAATCTTTTGTTTGTGTAAATTATCTACCCGCGCAGTTTATTCTGTTATTTCGTGAAACATGCTCAGAGCATGCTCGATTATCCTGTTGCCCGCGTTGTGATCAAAACAGTCCTTATCATAGATACAGGTAAAGAACATCCTGCCCCGGAAAGTATTTATGCCGATAACCCTCTCACCCCTTATGGCGCTGAAAATAGGTCCGTACAGTTTTTCAATTTCATAGCTGCCGTAGTTTTTTTGTATTTGCACTCTCCCCAAATTGGAAAGAGACACATCATAATCCATAGGTGGGGTAGGTCTGTTGGCATAATACAATTCGGGATCCTTGATATCTTCGAGAAAATAGGTATTAAAAAAATAGTACCTGTCCAGCGGATTATAATCATTGATTTTCTCTGTTAATTCCGTATAGATTTGCTTGGCTATTGCAGTAAGAGGACGCTCAGGCGAGCAGTCTACATCTACGGTGAGTAATCCGTTAAACAGGCCGAAATAATCCTGTGCCTGATCTGTTAAAAAGGGTTTAAAGCTTAAGGGGCTCTGCAATTTTCGAACATAGCCTTCTTTTTCACCGAATTCCCGGGCAAAGGCCTTGAGGATTACGGCCCCCAACAGCGCATGAACGGAAATACCGTTTTGTTTGGCCTGCTTTATTATCTTTTCCGTTTCCTGTTCTGACAGGCTCCAGTTGTGAATGGCAAAGTGAGGCCGGGGAAACGGTTCGGTCTTGGCGGGTTTGAGTTCTATCTTGAGGTAATCCTTGTTTTTTAACCAGTCGGGCAGTTCGCGCCCCTTAATAATTTCGAGTATTTCTTTCTTTATCAATTTGGAAAACACTGGGGCTTCCGTATAGGGCTTCAAATCGGTATCCGGGTCGGCCATGAATATAAACATTTCATGTAAAAACTGTACTGCGGACAAACCGTCGCATAGGGCATGGTGAAATACGGCAATCACATCAGTTGTGTTTTGATTACGGATTAAAGAGATTCGGATCATGGGGCCTTTATATATATCAAAAGGTGTTTGTAATTCCTGCATAATAAGGGATTTCCAGTCGGTCTGCTGCCCTGTATATTCTGTTAACGGGATGGCCGGTACATTTTCATCAGTAATAAACTGTTTTTTATCTTGAGTCATTTCCACACGCACCCGGGCCAGCGGATGCCTCTGCTGAAGTTTGCAGAGGGCCTGCTCCAGGTCTTGTTTTTTTACACTCCCATTTACTTTTACCCTGAAAGCAAAGTACATGGGAGAGATATTCCCGATGAAATAGAGCACTCTTTCGTAGGATATGGTTTCTCTTTTCATAATCACACCTCCAAAATTATATTTTACGCGGGCTGCTTGGTCAAATTGTTGATCCATTTATTGGATACAAAGCGGATATAAGAAGCTGTCATTTTTACAAACTCCTCTGTGGCAGCCAGGGCCATTACATAGTATACGGGCAGCCCCAAGATAAATGCGGCAAAGGCCGCGATGGGCACACCGATCAACCAGATACCGCCCATATCGACTATCATACTGAAAAAGGTGTCGCCGCCTGCTTTTAAGATACCGCCGATAAAGGTAATATTCATTACCCTAGCCAGCATAATAAGGGCCATCACCAACAAGAGGTGGAAGAGATACTCACTACTTTTAGGAGAAAGGTTATAGATGCCTGCTATGCTCCCCCTAAAAATGATGAGTGCGGTGGCGATAACAAGCGAAATGGAAAACGCCAAAAATAAAAAGTTTTTAGAGTAATCTTTGGCCTTATGTTCCTCTCCCGCGCCGATCCGGTTGCCGACCATAATGGAGCAGGCGGTTCCCAATCCCAAAAATAAGGTAAGGCAGACACGCTCAATCGAGCAGGCGATGTTGTAGCCTGCCAAAGACTCTTTGCCCATGTTTCCGTAAATTATACTGTACATATTGTAGCCTAATCCCCAACCCATGGCCTGTCCCATAACCGGAAGCCATTTTTTGATGTACTCTTTCACTAACGCTTTCGGATAATTGAATAGATCTTTGAAGCCTGCGGCCGTAGGATGTTTGCGAATATACGAGAAAATTATTAAAATCAAGAAGGAAACCGCCTGGGCAATGAGTGTTGCGATTGCCGCACCTCTTACTCCAAGCTGAGGAAAGCCGAAATTTCCGAAAATAAGCAGATAGTTTAAAAACGTATTGAGCGACAGTCCTATTATACTCACGACCAGGGGAAAAATCACATGTTCCGTGCTTCTTAATATCATGGAGTAGACGATGGAAAGCGAAGTTAAAATAAAACTAAACACCACGATTTCAAGATATTGCACACCTAACCGGACAACAACGGGATCGCTGTTGTAGATCATGATTAAGGTACGGGGAAACAACATGATGATGAGTGTAAATATCACGGATGCTATTAAGGCAAAGGTATAACCTATTCCCAGTGTCGAGCGGATGTTCTTTATATCCTTTTTTCCCCAATATTGAGCGGTAAAGATCGAGGCCCCGCTGGCAATACTGAAAATGAACATGATGAATATAAAGTATATGTAATTGCCAATGCCCACGCCCCCCACCGCATCATCTCCCAGCTGGCCCACCATAAATACGTCCACAAAATTTAATGACGCCTGTAGAAAATTCTGCAAAATGATGGGAATAGCAATCGTCAAAAGTTTGGGTATAAACTCTTTATGTGTTGTGAACGATCTAAGCATGATTTTAAACTATAACACCTCTTTTATATGGATCCGTCATTTATTAGATATAAAACGACAAATTGCAGTAAGTTGTAATTGACAATGAGAAAAAAGTCAATAATATTTGGAAAAAATAAATAAAATTTAAAAAGTAGTTGAATATAGATAATTTCAAGACAAGATTCGAAGAAGAAGCTTAATCTTAAATTATATACTGCTGGCAGTTGTACAATTCATACTACTTCTTATGTTCAAGTTTGGCTATTACGGGAGCGTATTTTGCTCTTTTACTGCCGGCACTTACAGACATTGATATAGCCAAGGCCTCTGCGATTTCTTCATGTGTTGAGCCGGCTTCTACCGCTTTGTTATAATGCCAATCAATACATGGTACACAATCAGCCATTACTGAACATGATAAAGCAATCAATTCCTTTGTCTTTTTATCAAGGATATTTGCTTTATATACCTTTTCAGAAAAATTATCATAAAGTTCATTAATATTTTTTAAGACAAACATATTTTTCTCCTTTGATATAGGTTTCTAAAATATATATTCCTTTTCTTAATCATTCAATTATTTATTTAACAGTGTTTGAATTTCAGCAAGCTGCTCCTCTGTTAAGGGCCCGAATTCCATTGCCCCGGCGTTCTCCTCAACCTGCCTCACTGTTTTGAAGCCGGGGATGGGGATTGTCTTTTCACTTTTCGCCCAAATCCAGGCCAGGCTGCCCTGAGCCAGTGTGCGGCCATTGCTGGTGAGCACTTCTTTTACAGCATCAAGAGCATCGAGCCATTCCTTATTAGGATGGCCGTCTTTAAGACCACCGAACCACTGAGCATGTTTGCGAACATCATCGTCACTGAAGTTTGAGCTGGCAGTAAATTTTCCGGTCAGTATCCCCATACCCAGCGGGCCGCGGTTGATGCTGGCAAGATTGAGTTCTTGACAAAGGGCTAGCAACTCCAGGTTACCGTCAAATATGTTTAACTGCTGCTGCACAACACCGCAGTTAGGTGAGGTTGAAAAGGCCTTAACCGCATCGGTACGATCCGTACTCCAGCCATAAGTGCGGATCTTGCCTTCTTCTACCAAAACTTCCAGCACCTCTCGCACTTCCAAAGCGCGCTCAATCGTAAGACCCCATACATGCAGCTGGTAAACATCTATGTAATCGGTTTGCAGACGTTGGAGACTTTTTTCCAACTCTGCCCGTACATGACCGGCAACATCACTCTGCTCTTCAGTTTCTCCGTATGGGTAGACGTTCTTGGTAGCCTCATCCACAAGGTAACCGAATTTGGTGGCGATCACGACCTGCTGCCGTTTTCCTTTGATTGCTTGTCCCAGTATGCGTTCGCTATGCCCGCAGCCGTAGTTAGCGGCCGTATCAAAGAAGTTGACACCTAATTCCATGGCTTTATGAATCGCTTTTATTGATTCCGCGTCATCCACAGTGCTCCAGCCTGCCGGACTGCCCAGGAAATTCCACGGGCCTCCGATAGCCCAGCATCCCAGACCAAGGGCGCTTACCTGTATCCCTGATTTCCCCAATGTTCTTTTAAAACTGTTATTCATCTGTTTCCTCCTTTAATGTAACTTAATACTATTTCTCCATAATACATCATATGGAAATGATTATCGCTAAGATTTTCATGTGAATTATCTCCATTAATATTCTCAATTGGTAATTTTGCTATTACTTTACATTCTAAAAATAAATCGCAATTTGATATGATAGGAGAATCAATTAATTGTGAATTAGAGATAGTAAAACGGCATTTCTTAATTTTGTTAATATCTATTCCTGAATTTGTACCACAAAATAATATTTCTTCTTTCATTTTATCTTTTAAAGGGACATTAACAGAAAAATTTTTACTTTTTCCTATAAGATTAAAAGTAAACCGTGAGGTACGAATGATAGTTTGAAAGATTGGTCTGTTCCACATATAACCTAAGAGACACCATCCAATTGTCATTATATTAATGTTTTCTTTATATTTTGTTAGTAATAAAATACCTTTAGGAAAAGAATTAATTAATTCCTTTGCGTGATCAGAATAATGTATATTTTCGATTTTCATTGTCTGCTCCTAAATACACAAAGATTGTATTACGCATAACTTGATTTTTAATGTTATATATAGTAATAAAAAGAGGTATGGAAAAGAGCCACATTTCAACTTTTTTTATAGTACCACTTTTGAGGTGTCTTCAATGTTTTGGATTCATATAGACAGATCTAAAAAGACTACATTGACTGAGCAGATATTTACTCAAGTTAGGGATAAAATATTAAAGAATGAATTAAAAAGCGGAGAAAAACTGCCATCGACCAGAACTATGGCACTAGAATTAGAAGTATCCAGAAATATAATAATTGAAGTATTTGAACAGCTAACTGCTGAAGGTTATCTTTCAAGCAGCAGGGGATCGGGTACATATGTGGCGGATGACACTCATCTTGTTGATTATAAAACGGCCATAAAAAAGGCAAATACATACAGTATTGAGAGAAAAAGCCAGACCCATATCATAGATTTTAACAGCGGTCTTCCTGATTTCAAAAGAGTACCCAGGAAGCTATGGTCAAAATTCTTAAAGTACTCATTTCTTGATATGCCCGATCATCTATTGGATTACGGTAACGCACAGGGAGTTTTTGCCTTCAGGGCAACATTGGCGGATTTTCTGTTTAAAAAAAAAGGCATAAGTTGTCATCCCGATCAGATTATTGTCTTGTCCGGATCGCTGGAAGGATTCTTGATTATAGGCAGGCTGTTTAAAACGGATTTCAGCGGTGTAATAATCGAGGATCCCGTGTATGACGGAATCCAAAAAATATTTTCAAGTCTTGCCATTCAATACCATCCAATTCCCGTTGATGAAAAAGGTATGCGGGTAAAGCTTATTCCGGAAGCTGTCAAAGATCATTTTATTATGGTAACACCTTCGCATCAGTTTCCCACCGGAAGTGTGCTGTCCATTCAGCGTAGGGTAAGGCTTATAGAAATAGCACGGAAACTTAAAACCTTTATAGTAGAAAATGATTATGACAGCGAGTTCAGACATACCGGTTCTCCCATCAGCTCCCTGCATCTGCTTGATCCCGAAATAGTTATCCATATTGGGACCTTCAGTGAATCAATCTATCCTTCGCTTCGTCTTGGTTATATGGTTCTTCCGGAACAACTGGTAAAGCCGTGTGTGAGAGTAAAACAGGAATGTGGCCTTATTACATCTTCCCTGCCCCAGGTTGCCTTATCCGATTTTATATTACAGGGACATTTTGATCGACATGTCAACAAAATGAAAAGACTGTATAAAGAAAAAAGAAAATGGATAATCAATATATTGCATGAGGAGTTTAATGATAATGTAACTATAAGCGGTGATTCTACGGGTTTGTATATTGTTGCCGGGTTTAAAGATATTGTTTTTACGGACAAGCTTGTAAACACACTCCTTGACCAAGGTGTACGTGTTTATAGAGTAGAGGATCATGCAATCGTAAAGAACCGGAACAACAATAAACTTATTTTAGGTTATGGGAATCTTAGCCTTGAACAAATCCGAGAGGGAATAAAAAGGGTAAAAAAAGGATTAACAAGAGGTAAATATATAAAAGAACATATCAATAATTAAAGAAAAAGACCGGAATATTTTTATATTTGCGATAAAATGGATTGTGGCGGATTCGGCCAAATCATGAGCAGCCCGGGAGTAAATGGTAAATTCTTATTATTTGAGGAAATTGCAAAACTCAAAATATATTAAGTTAGTAAAATACTAATTCTTTATACCATAATAATTTAGCAATTTCCATTTTAGGAGTTTCTTGCAAAAATGTTATTTTTGCAAGAAACTCATTTAATATACCGGTTAAAAATCGTATGTATTAAAGTAAAACAAAGAGGGAGTCCGAAATGATTAAAAAAATTATTGCTGTGGTCATTTTTATTACATTAAGCACTTTACACGCCTTTAGCGGCGGGGCAGTCGCTTTTCAAGGAACAATTGTATTAACGGATAACGGTGAGAAAGGCATTTTAGGGAATGATCAAGGTATTATGCGTTTTGTGCCGGTTTATGGTAATTTTCGTGTGTTTTATGGAGAAATGCTTTCAACCTATGCTCTGCATATTTTTCCTGTAGGAATAAAAGTAGACTTTAAAGGAGGTATTACAGGCGGTGTAAAAACTGATGAAGGTTGGTACAGGTATGATTTAAGCGGTGAATGCACTGTTATTATTAAAACACAGGAATATACGGTGCCCCGGAATGCGACGGGAAAGAGTATCCCATCATTACACGAAATCGTACAGGAATTAATGTCCGCTTCCTTTTCGGATTTTGATCCTTATTTAATAGACGAGTATATTGATATTATCCAAAAACTTAATAACCATAATCCTGCTGTTCCTTTGAAGCCCGGTCAAACAATAGTATTACCTGTTATTGAGAAAGGATTTAAAATAGCAAAGTACAGGCTTGGCTCGGAAGTTGTCTTTCCTGAAATAAAAACTATCATTCGCATAGCAGCCGATTCTGCTGCCTATAATGAAAATAATCTACCTTGCTTAAGGCAGCTTGTCACAATAGAATATGGCAATGGTTTTTCTGTAATAAATAAAATACTCCTTCCCGTTAATGTTTCTTCCGATTTTCCATATGAGATTGTATTACACCATAATGAAAGAAATTTAAAATATGTTGTTATTAAAGGCTATTATCATTTTCATATATATAATGTCTCCAATAATAAGCTCTCTGAAAAGCTTATTCCAAAATTCGCATCAGCCGAACATGCAGATAGCCAATCGGGAAGTTTGAGCAAATTTAAGCTTACGGCTGATGGTAAAACACTGTCAGGCTATGCTCTTGATTTTGGTAATTTCGAGTATGACCTTTCCAATCCGGATTACCCGATACAAAAATGAAATATCTTGAGTTATTTACACTTTTACTTATATTAATAGCCATGGCCAATACCGTATCTGCCCAGGAATCGTATACATTCAAAGTAAGCACCGGCCAAAATATAGCATACGAAGTGCTTGTTTTTGAACATACCTCTGCGGGATTTGTGTTGAAAACGCCAATCAGCCTGAACAGTTATGACAGCAGCTCTAATCAGCTTGTGTGGGAAGTCACCCAGGCAGCGGAGGGCAACAGTTTTAAAGCGCAGCGCAACGGAAATACGATTAAGCTCCAAGGTACATTCAAGCGCCAGCCGGTGAGCAAAGAATATACTATAGACTCCCGACCCTGGTATCAGTACCCGGAGGTTACTTTACAGAAGTTTGCTCTTTCTATGAAACAGCGGGTGGAGTTTTGGATAATCTCTCCCAACGACCTGGCTCTGTTTGAGTTTGAAGCGCTTAAAATGAACATAGAAAAAGTAAAGATTTCAGGCCGTTCAATCAAGGCGGTACGAATAAGAATAAAGGCGTTGGGATTTGCCGGTAACTTCTGGCATGCGGATTACTGGTTTGCGCTGGCAGACGGCAGATATATTCGTTATCAAGCGGTCCACGGCGGTCCGGGGACGCCGCCCACGATTAAAGAGCTTATATCCCTGTGTACCGATTAAGTAGTACTACAATGCAATGATAGCTAAACTTATAATTTTATGTAAGGATTTTTACAAAGAAAAATAGAAATATACGGCAAAAATTCCAGAACGTCTATAAACGGTAGAAAAAATATAAGGAATCATCTCTCCTTAGAGTTAATTGCGCATAGTTCCCAAAGGTGAGTGCTCTAAAATCCTTTCCATGAAAGGGTTCATATCTAATCTTCTCCAGAGATATGGGACGCATTGCTATATATTGAGCTAAAGATTCTTACAGAGTTATCAATTGAAAATCCTGAATTCTTCCAGGATAGTAATTTATTAGCAAAATTCTCATTTATCAGTTCTTCAAAATTGCCTTCCGCATCAAAACTACCTTCTAGAAGAAGTCAATGATAATGTGGATTCCACCTGGCGAAATCTCCTGCTGTCTGATAGGAGAGTACAAGACCTGTAACTATTTTCATGCGAAAAACATCGTTAAAAATTCTATAAAAATATAAAGATGTTTATTTAATATTAGGAGGCTTTCATTTGTGCTGGATGAATATAGGTTAAATAATGGAAATTGTCAATGTATTAAAGGATTAGGGTGTTGAGAAAGTGTCTCCTTATCATTGTTCAGGTAATCTTGCTAGAAAAAAGTTTAAGGAAGTCTATGGAAAAGATTTTATTCTTTCAGGTGCAGAAAAAAGTGTGCATTTAACTTGACTAATATAGAAATTGCTATTAAATATAGGTAAGTCTATATTTTATAGGAGAGACTATATGTATGAATTATCACAAAGTATGGAAGATTATCTGGAAGCTATCTGGATAATTAGTTTAAAGAAAAAAATCGTTAGGGTAAAAGATTTAATGGAATTTTTTAACTATAAGGTGTCGTCAATAAACAATGCAATAAAAGTTTTATTAAAAAAGAACCTAATTGTACATGAAAAATTTGAACATATTGAATTAACCAAAACCGGTACAATCGTAGCAAGAAGAATATATGAAAAGCACCAAAATCTTGTTACTTTTTTTTCAAAAATATTACTAACGGATGAAGAAATATCTAAGAAAGACGCATGTAATATAGAACATTATATTCATGAAGAAACATATAATAATATTGTATGTTTTATGAAATATATTAAGCAGATAGATGCTGATAGTAAGTTTATAGATAATTTTTCAAAATATTTAAAAGAAAATATAGATAAGAAATTAGAAGTAACTAATATTAAAAAATTATCAAACTTAGAAAAAAACGAAAAAGGAATTATCAAAAGAATTGAAGGAGATAGAGAAATAAAGCGAAGGCTTTTAAGTATGGGGTTAATTCCTAATGAAGTTATTATGGTAGAAAAGGTAGCCCCTCTTGGAGATCCAATTGATATTTATATTAAAGGCTACCATCTTTCTTTAAGAAAAAAGGAAGCTGAATTAATAATTATTGAAGTTGTGAATTAGCTAAGAATTGCAAATAGTCATTAATAATACCGGAGGTAGATAATTATGATAGAAAAGAAATTAAGCCAGCTTAAGCCAGGTGAAAAAGGAAGGGTTAAAAGCATTATGGGAAAGCCAATTTTAAAGAGAAGAATTATGGATATGGGTGTAATTGCTGGTTCAGAGATTGAAGTTAAGAAGAAAGCACCATTAGGCGATCCGATTGATTTACTTATCCAGGACTATCATCTCTCATTAAGAAAAGAAGAAGCAATCAATATTATAGTGGAGGTTAAAGATTGACAGAAAAACACAGTGCCCCTCTATATATGATGCACCAAGGGCAAAATCTAACTATTGTTGAAATACATGGAGGGTATGGGTTTGTCAACAGGATGAAAGAGATGGGTTTTATTCCAGGAGAAAAAATTGAACTTATAAGTTCGGGCCATCCGGGACCAGTAATGATAAAAATAAAGGGTTCTAAAATTGCCATTGGTCATGGTATGGCTCACAAAATAATTGTTATTTAAAGGAGGACATTTTGGGTCAGAACAATAAAAACGAGATTACAATAGCGTTGGCTGGTAATCCCAATTCAGGGAAAACAACTATTTTTAATGCTCTTACCGGAGCGAGACAGCATGTAGGAAATTATCCAGGTGTAACTGTGGAGAAAAAAGAAGGAAAATGTAATTATAAGGATTACAAAATAAAGGTGGTAGATCTTCCGGGTACTTACAGCCTTACAGCATATTCTCTTGATGAAGTAGTAGCAAGAAAATTTCTCATAGAAGAAAGACCAGATGTTGTTGTTGATATAATTGATTCTTCAAATCTTCAAAGAAATTTATATTTGGCTACTCAATTGGCAGAATTGGGTATACCATTCATATTATGTCTTAATATGAGTGATATTGCCAAGAAAAAAGGTTTAAGATTGGATGAAAATCTGTTCTCTAGATTAATAGGCTGTGAAATAGTTTTTACGGTAGGCCATAAAAAAGAGGGAATTGAAGCTTTATTTGAGAAAATAATAACGGTTGCTACAGGGGAGTCAAAGATAAAGCCTGTGCAAGTAAATTTTGGAAAGGAAATAGAGAATGAATTAGAAAAATTGTTAGAAATAATTAAAAAAGATAAAAGTCTTACGCAAAAAGTATCTGCCAGATATATTAGCATAAAGCTATTAGAAAACGACAAAGAAGAATTAGAGCATATCAAAGGCTCTTCTATTGAACAAGAAGCAATATATCAAATCGAAGAAAGCACAAAACATTTGGAGATGATTTTTGGTGAGGATGTAGAAGGCCGTATTGTTGACATGAGATATGGATTTATTAAAGGAGTAGTAAAAGAATCTGCCAGGCAGCTTGAAAGACATAAATTAGATGTTTCAGATAAAATAGATAAGATATTAACCAATAGAATATTAGGACTACCCATCTTTGCTTTTTTCATGTGGCTTATATTTAAAATGACTTTTACTTTAGCAGAAAAACCGATGGAGTGGATAGAAAGCTTTTTTGGATGGTTTGGAGAACTTATAGGAAATGTAATACCTGAAGGCATAATCAATTCATTAATTGTTGATGGGATAATAGGAGGTGTTGGTGGTGTATTAGTATTTCTTCCCAATATACTAATTTTATTTATTGCAATTGCTATCTTAGAAGATTCAGGATATATGTCGAGAGCAGCGTTTATTATGGACAGGATCATGCATAAATTTGGACTGCATGGTAAATCATTTATTCCAATGCTTATAGGATTTGGTTGTACAATACCTGCATACATGGGATGCCGAATACTTGAAAGCAAAAGAGATCGTCTGGTTACAATGCATGTGAATACATTTATGAGCTGTGGAGCAAGATTGCCTGTATATGTACTTTTTGCCGGTGCTTTCTTTCCTAAAGAAGCTGCAGGGAATATTATATTTATAATATATATCTTAGGGATAGTTATTGCAGTTGCTATGGCAAAAATATTTTCAAAGGTTAGATTTCGTGGTGAGTCTGCTCCTTTTGTAATGGAACTACCGCCTTATCATCTTCCTACTATTAAAGGTATTCTAATTCATATGTGGGAAAAGGGAAAGTTATATTTAAAAAAGGCCGGTACAATAATACTTGCAGTTTCAATTATTATGTGGGTATTAATGAGTTTTCCAAAAGTTACTTCATATTCAAAAGATTATTATAAGCTTATAAATGGAATAGAGACAAGTAATCAAATAGAAGAAATTAAAGAAAATAAGATTGAAGATTTTGAAAATGAAAGGGCAACAGAAGATTTGTCATATAGTTTTGCAGGAAGGATTGGAAAAGCAATAGAGCCTGTAATTAAACCTCTTGGGTTTGACTGGAGATTAGGGATAGGCCTATTTGCCGGATTTGCAGCCAAAGAAGTAATAGTTTCAACACTTGGCACAGTTTATAGTGTAGGAGAAGCTGATGAAGAATCAGAAACATTAAGGGATAAATTACGAAATGATATAGCATATTCTCCTTTAATAGCATTTTCTTTAATGATTTTTGTTCTGCTTTACTTTCCCTGTATTGCAGCAATGGTAGTGTTTTATAAAGAGACAAAAAGTTTAAAAGAAGTTCTGTTCCAAATGATATATACAACTGCATTAGCATATATTATGGCTTTAATTGTTTATCAGGGAGGAAGCTTATTAGGTTTGGGGTAATAGTAAATCCATGATTTTTATTGAGTATTATTATATGAAGGAAAGATAACAACTTGCGGAGGAATTATTCTTCAATTCAGAGCCACAGCTTGGTCAAACCAAATGATCAGTGCCATAGACCTTCTTGATTAATCGAGCACAGGTTGCTTTTAGCTTATTTTCCCATCCGGAAGATGCTAACCTAACAGCATGTGGGGAGTGCTCCAAAATCCTTTCCATGAAAGGGTTCATATCCAATTTTCTCCTGAGATATGGGACACCTTGCTATATATTGAGCTAAAGATTTTTACGCTTTATAAATCTATTTTGAGATAAGTGTATATATTCGAAGAAAATATACAATACATAAAAACAAGCTTCGTAGCACTATTTAACGTTTTAATACAGCCGACATGAGCGCATGGGTATGCTGAGTCATTTCTTGAATAATCTCCGCTTTCTTTTTTTCCTTGTTTTTAAAGGAGTGAGGATAGATGGGTTTGCATATGGTGGCTTCCACCCGCATAAAAAATTTATTGATCGTTTTACCGAATATTTTTTTTCGTATGGGATTAATCACAATCGGGATAATGGGTTTATCAAGCAGATAAGCCAAATAAAAAACACCCTGTCTGAAGGGGGCCATAGTATGACTCATACGGATTAAATCTCCCTCGGGAAAAAAGTGGATAAATTTCTTTTCAGCGGTAATTTTTTTCACTACCCTGACAAGACTGGCAAAGGGCAGTTTTTCGGAGACGGGAAAAGCACCCAGCAGTCTGATATAATATCCCACGAAGGGCATATCGAAGGTCTGTTCCATGGCGGTAAAGTAGGTACAGTGCGGTGCGATTGTATTGGCAATAATCCCCGGGTCCAGATAGAGAGTGTGGTTTGAGATATAGAACCCGCCTTGATCCATACCCCTCAAGTGCTTACGCCCCTTTATACGCAGCCGGAAGATGAGAATGTTAAAGAGAATTACCGGTAAGAAGGTGAGCCAGTAAATAAATTTGGCATACCCACTGCAAAGCGGGTAGAGGTATCTGCCGTTGATTCGAGTGATCTTGGGCTTAAACTGAGTGGACCGGTTAATATTCCTAAAATTACAACGAACCAGACGCCCTTTCCACTCCACTCCCCCCAGGAATCCGGTTTTTATGGTGGAGGTAACGGCTATGACCATTACCATAAAAAAGAGTATGGGATACGACAGGGTTATGGAAAGTGATACCTTTCTGTCGCGCAATACGATAAACCAGATACCGCTGAACATACTAACGGGTATTATGGACAAAACAAGGTTTTCGCCCCCCGAATAACACTGCTGGATAAGGTTGAGCACGGGAATTTCGATCACCGCGGCAACCACCAGGAAGAGCACTGCCAGAAACAGAATGCTCTGATGCAGGGCTCCGAACATGTTTTTGACAAGTCCTTTAAAGGCACTTTTAAAAGAATGATACATTCTGCAGTGAATGTAATTTTTACCGTCAATAAAGATTGTTTTGTAACCGTGTTCTTTCATGGCCCTGGCCAGAGACATATCTTCTACCAGAGAGTCTTTGAATGAATTATAACCACCGATGGCCAGGAGAGGTTCTTTACGGCAGATCATAAACTGACCGATGGCAAAGGAAAAAAAGGGATTTCCTTGCTGCGGAATTTTCCATAGCGGCATAAGGATGGTGGTCATAATATATATCGCCGGAACGATAAGCGCTTCACCCAGTGAAACGATAAGGTGGTGCAAAAAGGCCGACATAAAGTCCGCTTTATGCTGTAATATATTGGTTATGGCCCAGGATATGCTTTTTGAAGTATGAATGGTATCCGCATCGGTAAACATCAGATATTCGCCGTCTGCCGATTCTATTAACTGCTGGCAGGCGTATTGTTTTCCCACCCAGCCCTCCGGCAGCGGTTTGCCCTTATATACTTTAATCTTCTTATTTTTCTTTGCATACTGTTTGAGTATCTCCCAGGTGCGGTCGCCGGAATTATCATCGATTACAAGAATTTCATAATTGGGGTAGTCCTGATCAAGCAGAGAATCAAGGCATTCGTTAATATTTATCTCTTCATCACGCGCCGGGATAAGTACGGAGACTTTAGGTGTCGCTTTTATATCCGGTAAATAGGTAAGAGTCTTCAGGGTTTCTTTGTTTTTTAGAGAAAGCAGTAAAAAGTATATGCAGATTATAGTAGCTATGGTAAGATATGTGCCCATCATGTTCTGCCTGCCTTACCTCCTCCCGCTAACGGCAGGAAAACTAGTTATTACCCGCAATCTGTTATCATAAAAACAAAAACTTGGATTTGTCAATATTGTGAGAGATAAATCCTCCTGCAGCATAGGCTCTGAAAGCCGGCATGCTGTAGATGAGAAGGAGCCTGGATCTTGACGCGGCTGCTGTTTATCCACTATGCTTTTTTTAGTTGGAATTATTGTTAAAATATAGGTTTTTATGCGAATTCTTGTGGTTGAAGATGATAAAAAGATCGCCTCTTTTATTATAAAGGGTCTAAAGCAGGCCGGTTATGCAGCGGATCATATGAGCGACGGTCAAAGCGGCCTTATTCAGGCTCAAAGCGTTGATTACGATGCTCTGATTATTGATATTATGCTTCCGCAGCTTGACGGGTTTACGCTTATTGAGCGACTGAGAGCTAAAAAGAAATTTACCCCGTGCTTAATTCTAAGTGCCAAAAGCGGTCTTGACGATAAACTGAAAGGATTTCGGGCGGGTACGGATGATTATCTTACCAAACCGTTCTCTTTTTCCGAACTCTTGGCACGGCTGCAGGCGCTTTTGCGAAGATCATCCCGGCAGCAGCAGACTACAACACTCACTGTTGGTGATTTGTGCATGGATCTTTTTACGCGCCGTGTTGAAAGAGGTTCTAAAGTAATTGAGCTTCAACCAAGGGAATATTCACTGTTAGAATATCTGATGCGCAACAGCGGCAACGTGGTGTCCAAAACCATGATTATGGAGCATGTATGGGATTATCATTTCGATCCCGAAACTAATGTTGTGGATGTGCTTGTTCACAGGCTGCGTAATAAAATAGATAAAGGATTTGAGAAAAAGCTGCTGCACACGGTAAGGGGCGTGGGGTATGTACTTAAGGTCGTTTAGATTTCGCATTACCCTGCTCTTCACGATTATATTTTTATTGTGCTCGTTAATACTCTATGTTGCTTCTTATTTTATCATTTCTTCATCGATAATAAGCGAAGAATATGCTTTTCTGGAATCAAAGCTGCTTGAATACTGGGCCATTTATCAAACAGGCAGCCTGGATCTGCTTATAAAAGAAATATCTCTACAGCGCTTTTTAAAAGAGGAGAAATTATACATGGTCCGGATTGCGGGAAGATACAATAACACGCTCTACCTCTTTGTTCCGGATCATTGGCGTGGATTCCATTTTTATGAGCTGGAAAAATTCCGCTTTATTAAAGAAGGAGAAATAATAAAACTGGCTTCGCATGAAACTTCGCAAGAATTGGATATATCTTCAGTCTACCTGCCGGATCAGAATATCCTGCAGATAGGCATATCAAACACGCAGCGGGAAAAAACATTAGCTCAGTTTCGTCAGGCCTTTTTTCTGGTCATTATTCCTTTGATTGTATTAAGTTTCTTGGGGGGCCTCTTCTTTTCATCCCGCTTCCTGTCACCTGTAAAGAGCCTTGTAAACGTAACTAAAGAGATTATTAAAACAGGCCAAATGAACATGCGAATTCCTTTGCCAAAGAACAAAGATGAGCTGGATGAGGTGATTGTACTTTTTAACCAAATGCTCGAAAAAATCGATAACCTTATGAGAAACCTGCACCATACTTTGGATAATGTCGCACATGAAATACGCACTCCTCTGACCCGTCTGCGCGGCATAGCGGATATGGCTTTAAACTCGCCCCGTGATAAAAAAACCATGGGAAAAGCACTCAGCGAAGGTATTAGTGAATCCGAGCATATATTACATCTTCTGAACACATTGCTTGATATTTCGGAAGCTGAATCTGGTGTTATTAATCTTAATAAAAAAAAGATTGATCTTTCTGAACTCATTCTGGATCTGAGCGATTTTTATCATTATCTTGCTGAAGAAAAAAAAATTACCTTAAATAACCAGTTTGTACACGGTCTTTTCGTCTTTGCCGATATCAACCGTATTCGTCAAATATTATCCAATTTATTGGAAAACGCCTTTAAATACACACCTCCGGAGGGGAAAATAGAAGTCACTACCTGGTCTGAGAATGAACAAGTTGTTATTCAGGTAAAGAATACCGGTTCGGGCATTGCGGATGATGACATCAAGCAGATTTGGAACCGCTTTTACCGCAGTAAAGAAGCCAAGCAGCAGAAGGGCGCAGGATTGGGTTTAAGCCTGGCCAAAGCAGTCGTTGAAGCCCACGGAGGACAGATCAGCGCACAAAGCGTAGTCGGGGAATACACCGCCTTTCAAGTAAGACTTCCTTCGGTGTAATAAAGAAAGCTTTCAAAACTGTAATGTTGCGGTCATATTACCGTAAGCTTGCTCCGTTATGTTTAAAGCGTAACATTATAAACGAGGAGGTTGTTATGACCATAAAGCAAATAATTAAACATAGATTTGTTCAGCTGCCCGTTGCAGCGCTCATCTTCTTTATCTCAGGGATGTTAGTGTCCCCTTATATTATTTCGACACATCCGGACGGATTTATAACAGGGAGCTCCTTTAATCTGGAGCTTCCGCATAATGCTAACGAGGGATTTGCTTCAATGTCGAACATTCAAACGGCCCTGCAGGATATTTCAGGCAAGGTTCTTCCCGCTGTTGTGGAGATTGCGGTTGTCGATGTAGTAAAACAGGATGCGCCGTCTGATTTTTCACCTTTTGAATTCTTTTTTGGTCCCGATGAAAATAACTCCGCGCCCCAGCAAAGAGAATTTCGGCGCCAGGGATTAGGTTCCGGTATTGTTGTGCGTCAGGTGGACGGAAATGTATATGTACTCACCAACAATCATGTGGTGCGTGATGCTGATGAGATAACCGTTAAATTCGCAGATAATAAAGAGTACAAAGCCGCGCTGGTGGGCAAAGATGATAAAAAAGACCTGGCTTTGGTGATGTTTGAAGCTAAAGCACACATTCCCGTAGCCGTACTCGGAGACTCAAGTTCTGTTCAGGTCGGTGACTGGGTGCTTGCAGTGGGGAATCCGCTGGGATTTGATTCCACAGTAACACAGGGCATTATTAGCGCCATAGGAAGGAGGTCGTTACCTCATTCCGAGATTGCGGTATATACCGATTATTTTCAGACAGACGCTGCTATCAATCAGGGAAACTCCGGCGGTGCACTGGTAAACATTCGTGGTGAGGTTATAGGCATAAACACCTGGATCGCATCACCCTCCGGCGGAAATGTGGGTATAGGATTTGCCATTCCCACAAATAACGCGAAAACCGCGATTGAGGAGTTTATTACCAAAGGTAAAGTGTCCTACGGCTGGATAGGGGTAGAGAGCGGCGATCTTCCGGCTGCATTGCAGAAAGATCTCAATCTGGCTGATACAAAGGGTTCATTTGTGTACGGTGTGTATAAGAATTCACCCGCTTATAAAGCGGGGATACTTCCCGGCGATTATATAACCCGTGTTAATGGAGAAGAGATAAGCGATATGATGCAGCTGCTGCTTACTGCAGGCAGTCTAAAGCCTGGCGAGCAGGCAGTGGTGGAGTTAATCCGTTATGCGAAAAAGATGAATCTTACATTGCACGTAAAGGAAAGACCTGCCTCAGAGCAGGAAGCAGACCAGGCCGCCCTGCTCTGGCCGGGATTGGTTGCCATAAGTATCACGGATGATATTCGTACTCGTCTTAATCTGGCAAACACCATCGGTAATGTGATTATCAGTAGAGTTGAGCAGCACAGCGCTGCAGGAGTAGCCGGTTTTCAGTCAGGCGATATCATACGCTCAATAAACAATAGACCAATTTATAACGTGACGGATTTCTATAAAGCAATAAATGAATCCGGGCAGTCTGAAATAATATTTAAACTCAGCCGCGACAACAAAGAGTTGTTGCTGGGACTGGTTAACTAGTTATAAGGAGAAAAATTATGAAAAATAAAATAAGATTTATAAAAAAACCGCTCGGCACGGTAATAGTTTTTGCAATACTTTTATTATTTTCCACTCTTTTTATAGGAGCTGATAGTGACGATAAAGCGGAGCAGATTAATCAGGGTATTGCCACATTAGAGAATATTCAGAATGCCTTTCATCTTGTGGCCGGGAAGGTGATACCTGTGGTAGTGGAAGTGAAAATAGCAGATGTGGTGAAAGCTCCTGCTTTTACATCACCATTTGATTTCTTTTTTGATAATCCGGATAACAACAGTAAACCTGAGCAGAGGGAGTACAGGCAGTATGGTTTGGGCTCCGGTATTATAGTGAAGAGAATCGGTAATAAGGTGTATGTACTTACCAATTACCATGTGGCCGGAGAAGCCGAAGAAATAAATATTACCCTCTCCGACAAGCGTGAGTTTAATGCTTCATTGGTTGGCGTGGACGATAAAAAGGACCTGGCTTTCCTGGTTTTCGAAACCCAGGAACAGACACCCATTGCAGAACTGGGTGATTCGGATGATATTCAGGTGGGCGACTGGGTATTGGCTGTCGGCAATCCATTCGGTTTTTCTTCGAGCATTACCTCAGGCATTATTAGCGCCGTCGGCCGTGAAAGTGCTCTTGAAGCAGGAAGAGGTAATTTTACCGAATACATACAGACTGATGCGGCCATCAACCAGGGTAATTCGGGTGGCGCACTAGTAAATATAGAAGGGAAAGTGATAGGAATTAATACCTGGATCGCATCACCTACCGGCGGCAGTGTCGGTTTGGGCTTTGCCATTCCCATTAATAATGCAAAAAAAGACATCGAAGATTTTCTTACCAAAGGAAAAGTGGAATACGGCTGGCTGGGTATTACCATGGGAGGGATTCCTCCGGAGCTAGCCGTGGATTTGAAAATAGAGGGTAAAAGTGGCGCTCTTGTATATGGTTTGTTTAAAAATTCACCGGCTTTTAAGGCAGGAGTTCTCCCAGGCGATTTTATAACGGCGGTGAACGGTAAAGAGCTGAGAGATTCATCTCATCTTTTACACATAATAGGCAACCTGTCACCGGGCGCCGCCACCCTTTTAAACCTCATTCGTGACGGTAAAGAAATGGACATAAATGTGAAACTCGGGTCGCGAGGTGATGAAAAAACAATAGCAAATCAGGCTGATAAAATCTGGCCGGGATTTTCTGTACTTCCTATTACCCCGGAGACCAGCAGTGAGTTGAAGCTAAAAACGGAAACCAGCGGTGTGGTTATCTTACATGTAGCTAACGGAAGCGCCGCTTTTACTGTGGGTCTTAAGCAGGGTGATGTGATAACCAGAATAAATGAGAAGAAAATCGAGAATACGCGTGATTTTTATCGCTATTTAAGTCAGGAAAAAAATCAGGATATTCGTTTTAGGATTCTCAGAGAAAAAACGGAACTGATTATCGGTTTAGTCCGGTAATACTCGTATACACTCCTCCTATTCTACTGGC
>Ga0307430_1000431_pt1 | contig 36780 bp, 38 predicted proteins | sample SalMarWE160130MG_FD_202159 | JGI IMG/M metagenome (GOLD analysis project Ga0307430, IMG submission 202159) | Salt marsh sediment microbial communities from the Plum Island Ecosystem LTER, Massachusetts, United States - WE1603-130 | ecosystem: Environmental > Aquatic > Marine > Intertidal zone >...
AGCGACATCCTTGGTTTGGTAAAGCGTTGCTTCTGCCTTAACGATGCCGAGGCGAAGTGTTCCCGTGTCAACCGTGCCTTCGATGACTACTTCATCGGACCACATCGCGTAGCCGACTCCGAGAGTGCCCAGTGCCAGGACCAGGGCTAAACAAATTAAACCAATCTTTTTCATCTTATTTCCCCCTTATAGTCTCCTTTCTTCGAAGTTTGGGGGACGGGCGGGGGCATTCAGCCCCCGCACCAGTCCTGACTTTATGGCTCTGGCGGATAGGCTTCGTTCCACTGGTGGACAACGATGGTCTTGGTGAATGTGAGGTCTTTCAGACCCTGGGCATCCCTACCGTCCTCCTGCAGAGCGGTTCCGTTAAGAGATACAATAAGCCAAATCGAGTTGCATTGGTGGAGCTGGATCCCATCAATGGGCCGCTCTACCCACTCTTCTCCATCCTTCACAAGCCACGTCTGGATCAGATAGCGCTCGAGTACCGGGTCCATCTCATCTATAGTAAGCGCAACATGAGCCGGAACGGTGCCGTTATAGTGGAGCATAACATCGGCCGATATCGGCTGGCATGTCGGGAAGATGTTCGTGAAGGTCATCTCTACCTTCTTCTCATCCTCGGTGCTCACATCCGCGGAGGTCGCGCTGGCGATGAGTTCGAGGCCAGCGCCGACTATCGGCACAGGCGACATTATCATTTCTCTGCTGGTCACGTTTTTGTAAACATATGTCTCGGATAATTCGACAATGTCTATCACGACAGTACCGGTATTGACCGTGCCCTCAATGGTTACTTCATCTTTCCACATTGCATAGCCCACGCCCAGCACACCCAGTGCCAGGACCAGTGCTAGAGATAAAAGTCCTATTTTTTTCATTTTTTACATTCCTCCTTTTCTGGAGTTTCTCATTAATTATTCCACCTCATCTTTAATTTAAGGCGTGCCTTATTGTGTCCATCCTCACCTTCATCCAATCCCCTCGAGGGAGAGGAGAACTGATGAGGTAGCCCAATCGCCCTGATCGACCCTCCCTCGGAACAGGTCCAGGGCATCGGCAATCGTTATTATCCAGAAGTTTTTCACATACAGACTATTTAGCATTTTCAAACTCAACTATTCTCTTTCATATCTCTTGAGAAGCCCGGGTGCGGCGCAACAAGGAGCGAACCCTGGCCAGCAATTCCCGCAAGCTTAAAGGAGAGGTCAGGTAGGCATCAGCGCCCATTTCCAGAAACTCGACTCCCGCCGCTTCTTCATGCTCCTGCCCGAGAACAATGATGGGAACATCAGATAGCTCCCGAATTCGGATACAAAGCTCATCTCCATTCAGTCTGCGGCTGTTCTCGCGCATCACTACAAGGTCAGGAGCACTTCCATCTATCTCGGACAAAGCTTGCTTACTCCCGGCAGCGTTAATAATTCGAAAACCGGAATGCTGTAACATAAAAGCTAAATTATCGGTCATCGCTAAGTCGGGACAAACGAGCAAAATCTTCTCCATGTTTAAACCAAACTTAAGTACCAGTACTTAAGTACTATAGTTAAGTCTAGTTTAAGGGGAAATGTAAGAGAAGTCAGTAGCTACTAGGTTACCAGGGGTTTCTTTTTGGTTACAAAAGGTTTCTTTTTGGTTACAAGAATTTCGGAGAGGTCTCTACCAACTCGACCCGGAGGCTCTAATAACGTAGCCTATACCTCTTTCATTGAAGATGATTTCCGGATTCGAGGGGTCTTCCTCAATTTTAGACCTCAAGCGGTAAACACTCAGCTTGAGGAGTTCTGTTGCATCACCGTAGTTTGGACCCCAGACATTCTGTAGTAGCTCAACGCTGCTGCATACCCTTCCCTGGTTCTCGACTAAATGACAAAGGAGTTTATATTGAATGGGGGTTAGCTTCACTGTCTTTCCCGATATGCGTACCTGACGGGTGGCGTAATTTATAGACAGCTTGTCATTAAGGAAAAAAGAAACATTACGCTTATCAGGGTAGCAGCGGCGGAGAATAGCATTGACCTTAGCAATAAATTCCATAGGAATAAAAGATGGAGACACCCAATCATCAGCACCCATCTCCAGAGCTTTTACCTTGTCCATAACATCATCGATCTGGCTAATAACAATGAGGGGCACACCGGAGAAGCTGTGAATCTGGTTGATGAGGTCAAAGCAGTTCATGGCTGGTGCTCCTTCTCGTAGCTCAGGAAGATGACACATAACGATATCTGGTTGTTCTCTATGTATAAGCTCCAGGCTTTCCCTGGCTTCATTGGCTTGGACTAAACGTAATTCCGGCCACCTTACTTTCAGGATAGAGGAAATAGCCTCTGATAAGTCTTGAGAGTGGCTAACAACCAGAACTTTCATCTACTTCACCAAATAAAAAGCGAAACTAATCTTCGAGGTGGGTTTTGCTATTGACTCTGCTGAAATCAGGCGACCACTTACAGGTTCAACTTACCAGCTTCATCAAAAACAAAATATCAACGAAATTTCGACCTATCCTCCCTTACATATTTCTCTCCGGCCACCCAACTCGCACTCCCGGGAACTCTTCGCCTTCTTAGTAATCCTCTGCACAGATTTTTCATAATAAAACATGCTAGATTGATTCATATAAGAAAACACTACTTCAGTATAAGACTAACATCTATTCGAGAGGAAGTCAATATACCTAAATTGAACTTTCTTACCAACCGAAAACTTTTTTCCTATTACCATTTTCCAATCAAATTGATACTTTTGGGTGATTGTGCAGTTAGCTGAAGTGAGTTACCCTTAGGATATGTTAATTAAAGAGGAGATGGGAAAAGATATGACAAATGATGACCACATAGACGACATGCTGACGGTGAGGGAAGTAGCCCAGCTCCTCCATGTCCATCCTAACACCCTGAGGCGGTGGTGTAACAGCGGAAGAATAAAGGCATACCGCATTACCCCCCGGGGTGACCGTAGATTTAAGCGCGAGGAAATTGCTCGCTTCCTTGCTCAGTTTAACTCGGACAGGGACAGCGTCCGCATGGTTCGCTGAATTGGGGAAAAACGAAGGTCGATCGTTACCCTCTCCGTTTGAAAAAAGCTTGGGAAGGGACAAGCTCTTCCCTACAAAAGCTTACTACACCTATTTAAGAAGGGAAGTTAGGGCTCCAGGCAAATGGAGGGCCCCCTCAATTGTAGCTGGGTGCGCCGCTTTCAATTTCCAGATTACCTCATCCGATAGCTCGTATCTGGATTAGGTTTTAGGCGATTTAAATCAAGAGCTTGCCAATGTGTGTTGGTGGGTATAAAATCAGTCAATTATGTGCTGTAAGATGGGGTTCTGGTTTGGTGTAACTTGTGAAGCGAGGATTTTAAATGGCGAAAGCAGGTAACTCTTCTGTCCTGGCAGACGGGACCGTCTACAGTAAGAGAAAGAACTTTGCCCCTCTCTCTACCCCTCCCCTAGAGGCCTATGTCCCTATCGTGGGGGAAGCGAGAATTGAGAGGCTGCAGAAGATAGCTCAGCGACTGAAAGGCTTAAAAATGTTAACCCTGAATGCTACCGCCCAGGGTGGTGGTGTAGCTGAAATGCTTTACAGCGCTGTCCCGTTCCTCAATATGCTGGGTGTAGAGACTGAGTGGAAGGTTATTTCTGGTCCCAGGGAGTATTTCGAGTCCACAAAGGAACTACACAACTTACTACAGGGCAAGACAGGCTCCTTTAGTCCGGAGCTTCAACAGGCTTACACTCGTACCATCGAGGAGTGTGCCAGGCAAAATTTTATTGACTACGAACCTGACGTGATAGATGTACATGACCCCCAGCCACTGGGTTTGAATAGCTATCTCAGTAGACCGGGGGAAACCTGGCTGTGGAGATGCCACATAGATATTGATGAAGAGACTATAGAGGCCAACCCTGGCTTGTGGGATTTCCTAACTGATTGGGCGGAACACTATGATGCCGCTATATTTTCGGCTGCTCACTATATTCTCTCACGGTGGCCACTGCCCAAGTTCATAATTCCTCCCTTCATTGACCCTCTTTCTGAAAAGAATAGGGAATTGAGCCAAAGAGAGATAGACAAGGTTCTCGCTAAATACCACATAGACCCGAAGGTCCCAATCATTGCTCAAATTGGGAGATTTGACCCCTGGAAGGGAATAGACAGAACTATTGCCACCTACCGCCGGGTGAGGAAGGAAATAAAATGCCAGCTTATATTGGCAGGTGGATTGGTAGGCGATGACCCGGAGGGAGAGAGAATTCTGTCCCGAGTTTATGAAGACATAAAGAACGATGAGGACGTACACGTGCTAAATCTGTCGCTGGATGACCGTCTGGAGAATCATAGAGAAGTAAATGCGCTCCAGCGGGCTGCCAGGGTGGTAATGCAGCCATCTACTAAAGAAGGCTTCGGATTGGTGATCACTGAGGCATTGTGGAAGGGGAAACCGGTGATAGCCGCTGATGCGGGGGCCATACCCCTGCAAATTCGGGATGGCGATACTGGATACTTTTACCAGACATCACGCAAGGCTGCAAAAAAGGTAATCTATTTGCTGAAGAAACCCAAGGCTGCTGAGGCAATGGGCAAAAGGGGCCGAGAGTATGTAGAGCAGCGCTTCCTCCTTCCTGACCGGATTGCCGATTATCTCATGGCCATAAACATGGTTATAAACGGAGCTGTAAGTAGGGAAGTCTGTACTGAATGTATAATCAGCTTTCGTCCCTGGTTTAAGTTGAGCAAGCGGAGGAAAGCCCAATTTTTATAGATGCTTGATTCATCAAGCACAATCCTACATTTCCTACATTTCTGTTCCGGCGTTCACCGCCTTTGTGCTATTTTTCTTAACAGAGAAATCGCTTTGCTCGGGGAACTAAGGCTGAATCTAGCTGCCGAAGCACCAAATCCCACCTTTATAGACCACGCTACAGAAGGGAGAACCTTGAAAGTATCCTCATCGGTCCAATCATCGCCCAGTGCCAGTATAAAGTCCCATTTCTTTCTCGAAATCCATCTCGAAGCCGCGCGCCCCTTGTTTATGTCGGTGTTTTTCAGTTCCACTACCTTGCTTCCTTCCAACACCTGAAGGTTTAAATTAGCAGTTATATCTGAGAGATTGTTCATCAGTTCCCGGGCTCGAAGCTCACCTAGCCTGGTGTTAGCTTTCCTGTAATGCCAGACCAGGGAGAACTCTTTTTCTTCAATGAAGGAGCCCGGCGTTCTATCCACCCATGACTCGAGTATCGGGTGCACTTCTTCCTTCCACTCACTTGTCAGGGTCTCTATCGTCTCCCATCCTCCACTCTTTTCTTTAATCCACACACCGTGTTCAGCCACCAATCCCACATCGAGACCGCCGAACCAGCTCTCTAAGGTATCTTTATCGCGTCCACTTATGAGCACTACTTCGGTTCCAGGATTCTTGGTAAACCTTTCAAGCAATCTCAGGAGCTTGGCTCCGGGCATTGCTTCCGCTGGTCTGGGTGAAAAAGGGACGAGTGTGCCATCATAATCCAACAGGAGTAATGCTTTATCACTGTCCTGGAAATCGCTGGCTAATTCCCTCTGCATCTCAGAGGTTAATCCCTTTTCTTCCATCTCTTGTTGAAGTTTCTTGGTGGAAAGTAGTTTATCCATAAATTCATTTGCCCATTGCACCACGTCGTAACGACGCAGGCGTTTCTGCATTGTGCGGTTACGCTCTATTTGCTCTTGTTCCGGCATTTCCAGGGCTTTTGCCAATGCCTGGGCAATCTCTTCCTGGTTATTGGCATTTATTATAATCGCCTCTCCCAGCTCTTGAGCAGCTCCGGCAGTCTCACTAAGTATTAAAACCCCTTTCCCGTCCGACTTGGTTGCCGTGTATTCTTTGGCTACAAGATTCATCCCGTCTCTGAGAGGGGTAACAAGGGCGACATCAGCCAAGCTGTAAAGGGCGGCGAGGGAGTGGAAGGGTAAAGAGCGGTATAGGTACCAGACTGGCATCCAGCCTATAGTCCCGTATTTTCCGTTGATTTCGCCGACAAGTCCATCTAGCTGTTTCTTCAACTGTATATAGGGTTCCACTCTTGTGCGTGAAGGGACTACCAACAAAACGAGAATCACCTTCCTCTTGAACTTCGGGTTCCTGTCCAGGAACATACTGAAGGCTTCCAAACGCTGAGGGATGCCTTTGGTGTAATCCAGACGGTCCACTGAAAGAATTACCCGGCAATCCCCTAATTTTTTGTGAAACCGTTTTCTCTCTGCTTGCGCTTTTGGGTCCTCGGCAACGCTGGAGTATTGTTCATAGTTTATTCCCATGGGGAATGCGTCCGCCCTCACTACCCGATCGGCCATGGTGATCTGCCCCATAGCCACTTCATAGCCCAGTAGACGATGCACGCTATCCAGGAAGTGCCCGGTGTAATCGTAGGTGTGAAAACCTACTAGGTCTGCGCCTAAAAGTCCCTCCAGAATTTGTTGACGCCATGGTAACAGGCGAAATATTTCAAAAGACGGGAAAGGGATGTGGAGGAAGAAACCCACTGTTGCCTTTGGCACCCTTTCTCTTAAGAGCTTGGGGAGGAGCATTAAATGATAATCGTGTACCCAGATAATGTCATTAGGCCTGACAATTCCAGTCACTACGTTGGCGAAAGCTGTGTTGACTTGTTCATAGGCCTGCCAAAAATCCTCGCTGTATTCCGCATAAAGGGGGAAATAATGGAAAAGAGGCCAGATAGTTCTGTTGCAGATACCTTGGTAGTAGGCTTCGACATCGTGCTGTGAGAGAGGAACAGGGTGGCAGTTTTCAGACAGTAATATCTCCATGATGTCTTTTTCTTTTTTTATTTTTTTCCCGCCTATCCCCGCCCATCCTATCCAGATGCTGGGGTAGGATTTGTACCACGATCTTAGACCAGTAGCCAGGCCACCAACACTGGGCTCAATGTGCAAATCGCCTTTCCTCTCTTGGATAGTGAGAGGTAACCTGTTTGAAATAATCAACAACCTCTGCACGATTTTCTACTCCAATTCCATTTTACAATCATCACCTAAGAACATTCTTATCTTCTCAGTGCTTTTCCCTTGTCCCGTTAATACCGTATTTCTACCAATGACACTATCAGCCAGGTGTTTGATTTTCAAAATTTGGCAATTTTCCAGTATCACCGAATGTTCCAGGGATGAATCCTTAATCGTGGTCCCAGCCCTGATGTTGGTGAAGGGCTTGATAAGAGAATCTTTTATCCGACAATTTGCCGCGATAAGTACAGGACCTCGAACAAGGCTGTTTTCTAATTTTGTTCCCTCCCCGATCTGGACTCTACCGACGATACGACTTTGTGAATCCACTTCTCCTTTAATATCTCGCTTTAAGAAGGCATCAAGAACAACGCGATTAGCCTCAATGAGCCCATTATTACTGCCGATGTCAAGCCACCAACCCTTGAGAAGGTGACTTTTAACCTCTTTTCCCATCTCCAGTAGCTTCTGGATGGCGTCGGTTATCTCCAGCTCCCCACGCCAGGAAGGCTTTGTCTGAGCTATAGCTTTATGAATCTCAGCGGTGAAAAGGTAAAATCCGATTACGGCTAGGTTGCTCTTGGGTTTCTTGGGCTTTTCTACCAGATGTACCACTTTTCCTGAAGAGTCGAGCTCAGCTACACCAAAAGCCTCGGGGTCGGGCACTTTCTTGAGGAGAATGCTGGCATCGGAGTTGGAAGCGTGGAAATCGCCTAGGAAATCTTTAATACCTTCCTGGATGAGGTTGTCGCCCAGGAGCATGAGAAAAGGTGAATCGCCGAGGAAGCCTTGGGCTACCTTGACAGCGTGCGCCAGACCCAGGGGTTCGGGCTGGACTATGAAAGTAATTTTCCCTCCCCACCCTGAGCTAGTACCTATTGCTTCCTCTATGTAAGGAGCCGAGTCGGGAGATACAACGATGCCTACATCTTTGATGCAAGCTTCTTTTATGTAGTCCAGCACATGAAATAAAATTGGTTTATTGCCTGCTGGCAGGAGATGTTTCGGGACGGTGTTAGTTAGCGGCTTAAGTCTTGTGCCTCTGCCGGCAGCTAAGATTAAAGCTTTCACCCAGCCACCCCACTACTGTGCCTGTTGGCTTGCCCACAAATCTTCCCGACCAAATATGCCCTTTCAGTTGTAAATTAATCACTCGAGATATTAGAACGCGCGAGGTACTGCTTTATTAAGTTTATCGCATCTATATGGATTAAGTCAACCTTGTTTAACCTTGCCGGATAGAAACTGGAATAATCGCTAAGGAGAACCAAGCTCGTCACTTGAGCTAAGGCGCTTTCTTCCCTGACCTCCGCGAATTCATAAAGCAATTCCCACCTTGGATAGCAATTTAGTGCTAGTCTGGTAGCGCGACTCCTGTTATCAAGTCGACAATCGAAGATAAGCCCCCTTTTATTTAGTTTTAGGCCCTTTCAGAAAATCTAAATTACTCGGAGTAGTAGACTGTGCGAGGTACTGTTTCACAAAATTTATGGCATCTGTAGATGTAGGGTCAACTTCGTTTAGCATTGACAGATAGAAACTGGCATAATCGCCCAAGAGAACTAAACTCAGCACCTGAGCTAAGGCGCTTTTCCCTCTGGCTTCCACGAATTCGTAATTGATTCCCGCTTTGGCTAGTAGTTTAGCGGTAACCTCGTAGCGAAGCAGGTTCCGAGGATGAAGCGAAGATGAGCGCAGCATAAGCACGGATATTCTTTCCTTCGCTTCGATGGGGAATTCGTAACCGACTACTGCGTTGTGATTGAGTTCAGGGAAGCTTTCAAAGAAAGCCCAGGCCTTGCTGTTCTCGTTAAATTCCCCCTTCCAGCGCTGGGCTACTTCCGAGAGCACCCCGGCTCCATAAATCACTGCTACGTGCCCCCACAGCTTGGCTGCCAGTTGTTTGGCGGGATTAGAAGCAATTGGTTTGGTTTCAATAAGGTCTTTTGACAGTTTGTTTAAAATACCCAGTGCCTCCCGCAAATCTGCCGACTTATCTCCAAGCAAACCAAGCTTCTGAAAAATGCCCACCAGGGGAACGAAACTATGAGGGAAAGCAGCCCTGGGAGGTGCCTGGTAGTTTATCACGAAAGCAGGAATGCCTTCCTTTTCGGCCAAATCCTTAAGGTTGCCGCCCGAGGTTATGACCAGCTTTCTGGCCGGAGTTCTCAGTGACTTGGTGAACGCCGACAGAGTTTCTTCGGTATTCCCTGAATAGCTTGAGGCGATGACCAGGGTACTCTCGTCAACAAACGCCGGCAGTCCATAGTCTCGGTGTACCCAAACTGGCAATTTGCTTTCGGCGAGAGCCAACCTGCGCACGATATCACCGCCGATAGCAGAGCCGCCCATCCCCGCGATAACGATATTAGAGATTTTGGTATATTCGCGGGAGAGCTCAAACCTCAGGACGTTTTCCCAGGCCTTCTGGCATTGTTCAGGAAACTCACGCAGGTGATCGAGCATTCCTAACTTGTCAAATTGCCGATAAGCGGAGGCGTTATCTAAATCAACCATGATCAGACGCTCGATATCTTGATACCTGTGCCCTAATCGGCTGAGCTATGATTCCTGTTTAAAAGGATACTCCAATTAGGTGATTCTGGCAAACCACTAAGATATGCTACGGTTGCTTCGGCGATTTCCCTCGCTTGAGCTCGGGATGCCTAACAATGGTGCACGGTAACTGATAAACAGTCTCCTGGTATTATCGTTGACATTTGGATAAACCAGGTTTAACCTTATTAAAACGAGTAAAAGTTCCTGTAGTGTGAGAAAGCTGTGGCTGAAGACAAGAAAAGAGTGCTTATCCTGGGCGCGGGCGCGGCTGGGATTAGCACTGCACTGGAGTTGAAGAAGGCCTCCGCTGGTACACTGGGGCTGGAGGTAACACTGGTGGACCAGAGGAACTATCATAACCCCCTGCCCTTCATATGGCATGTAGTTAGCGGAAGCATTGAGCCCGGTCACATCTCTTTCCCCTTGCATGCCCTGCTGAGACAAAGGGGTGCTGAAGGGTCGATTAAGTTCAGGCAGAGCCGGGTACAGGGCATAGATGTGGAAAAGAAGGTGGTCAGAACCGATGCTGGAAAGCTAAAGTGGGACTATCTAGTGGTAGCCCTGGGCAGCACTACCAATTTCTTTGGTATGGTCGATGTCGAGGAAAATTCGCTGAGCTTCAAATCTCTGAGAAATGCTGTCGATATCCACAATCACATTTTGGATAACTATGAGGTGGCATTGCTGGAACAAGGTGAAAAACGTCAGTGTGAGCTACTCACTTTTGTGGTGGTGGGAGGTGGCCCCTCCGGAATAGAACTGGTGTCGGCTATCCAGGATTTCGTGCGCAAGGCGCTGGTACGGGATTACCCTTCCCTGATGTCCCGGAATAGAGTGCTCCTGGTTGAGGCACAAGATGCGCTCCTATCTGGCCTGGGAGCAAAGGTGTCGGAGCTGGCTATCAGCCGGCTGCGCTCTCGAGGTATTGAGGTGTTATTGAAAACTCGTATTACCAAGGTCTTGTCGGGTGGTATCCAGACTGCTGATGGGCAGACTATACCGACGCGCACTGTTATCTGGGTGGCGGGCGTGAAACCGGTAGATGTCGTGGAATCGCTGCCTTTCGAAAAGGCGAAAGGTGGGCGCATCGTGGTGAATGAGTATATGGAAGTCTCGGAGTCACCGGGGGTCTACGTGCTCGGCGATTGCGCTTATTTATTACAGGAGAATGGCTCGGAACCCTATCCCCCGACCCAACAGGTAGCTCAGCGACAGGGCCCGGCCTGTGCCAGGAATATCATCTGCTCCATGAGAGGGCAGGACCAACTTCCCTTCCGTTACAAGTTTAAGGGTCAGGTAATATATATGGGCAGGAATCTGGTGGTAGCGCAGTTAGGGAATCGTGTCTGCGATGGCTTCGCTGCCGCGCTGCTACGTCGAGTCTATTATCTATGGGTGTTTATCTCATATCTCGGGCTGCCAACGGAATTCAGGAGAAAGCTGGGTGCCGTTTGCAGTTGGATACCTGCCTACTTCTACCATCGCAATACGGCTCACCTGGAGTGAGTAGCGGACACGGTCAAGTAGGGTTATAACCTTCACTCCCACTAAATCTTAGCTATAACCTCTTCTCATCGGTAATGAATGCGATGGTATCATATTCATCTACGCGATATGCACTGACTATCCCTAGGAAATTGGCTATTTGACTACCCTCGACGGCACCTGTTAGACTGCCGACACAGTCTAGCATGATCAACTTAAGGGAGGTGAAATGCCAGATCCAAGAGTCGAAACTGTAGCCAAGATTTTGGTCGATTATTCCGTTGAAGTAAAACCGAACCAGTTGGTTCGCATCAGTGGTGGTCCTGAAGGTGCACCGTTGATTCTGGCTGTCTATCAGAAGGTTTTGGAGCGCGGTGCTCACCCTTTTCTCCAGGTTGAGCCGGAAGAGGCAGAAGAACTTTTTTATACCTATGCCAAGGATGCCCAGCTTGATTATGTCCCGCCGTTTATGAAGGAATTGATTGAGCAAATAGATGCAGGCATTGGGATCTGGACAGATGTGAACACCAAGCAGCTCACCAATGCTGACCCTGCCAAGCAGTCCCGCCGGGCAGTGGCGATGCGTCCCCTCTCCGACCGATTACTTGAGCGGGCGGCTAGGAAAGAGTTGCGCTGGAGTGGTACCATACACCCGACGCAGGCTTTCGCTCAGGATGCCGAGATGTCGCTCCGTGAGTTCGAGGATTTTGTCTATAAAGCTTGCTTGGTCCATGAGCCTGATCCAATAAATGCCTGGAAGAAGGTCTCCAAAGAGCAACAACGAGTGACTGATTGGTTGAACAAGGCCAGGCAGGTCCATGTCGTTGGCCCGGATACTGACCTCAAGCTCGAAGTTACGGGCCGGGAGTGGATAAACTGCGACGGGCACGAGAACTTCCCCGATGGGGAGATATTCACCGGGCCCATTGAGGAGAGCGTGAACGGGCATATCAGATATACTTACCCTGCCTGCTACTTCGGCCGTGAGGTGGAAGATGTCCGACTCCAGTTCAAGGATGGAAAAGTTATCAAGGCTACGGCGGCTAAGAACGAGCAATTCCTGTTGAAGATGATGGAGAGTGACGAGGGGGCACGCTACGTGGGAGAGTTCGCCTTCGGTACCAATTCCGGGATCCAGCGGTTCACCAAGAACGTCCTGTTCGATGAGAAGATTGGCGGGACGATCCACCTGGCCCTTGGGAAGGGTTATCCTGAGTCAGGGAGCAAGAACAAATCGGCCATCCATTGGGACATGGTCTGCGACCTCCGCGATGGCGGAGAAGTGCGTGTAGACGGGACTGTCTTCCTTAAGGACGGGAAGATCCTGATCTAAGGAAAGGTTTCGTCACGGTTCCCGTGATAGGCTATCCCGGCGGTTTGATTATCGCTTCACAGGGTAGAGCAGGAAGGTGTGTATTGGTAGGACGAGAGCCAGGAGCAACCCTGCATGGTCTCCTACTGCGGCAGAAAGGTTCCTATTATAAGCATCTGCTACTGAATAAATTTCCTAGCTATCTGTCCCCACCCACAACTTCTCCCCATCGGTCATGAGTTCGATAGTGCCATTCTTATCTGTGCGATAAACATTGTCCTCACCCAGTCTGTCAATCAGTCTCCCCACCACCTCATCGCTGGGATGGCCAAAGGGGTTATCCGCCCCTGCCGAAATCACCGCCACTTCAGGGTCAACTGCGGCTAAAAACTGCTGACAAGTGGAGGTTTTGCTGCCATGATGAGCTACCTTAAGCACAGTGCTTTCCAAATTGGCTCGCTGTCCGATAAGCTCGAACTCAGCCTCTTCCCTGATATCGGCAGTAAACAGGAAACTGACTTTGCCCCAGGTCAGCCTCAACACCACTCCATTGTTATCTACATCATCACTTGTCCCTTCAAATAAGTTTTCTGGTGGATTTAGCACCTCCATTTCGATTCCGCTGCCCAAATCAATCTCTTGTCCGGCGCTGGCTATGTTATATTCGACTCCTTTATCTTCAACAAGATTGCACCATTCCTGATAGATAGAGGAGTTGTAGGATACTTCTGCGTTCAGTACCTGCTTCACGTTGTACCTCAGAAGAATCTCTACTAGACCTGTGACATGGTCGGCGTGAGGTTGAGTGCAGACCACGAGGTCTATTGTCCTATCCCAGAAGGGAAGCTTATTGCTCAACTCCAAATTAATTTGCTGGGGGTCAGGACCGCCGTCAATGAGTATATCCTGGCCGTTGGGAGTCTGAATCAAGATGGCATCCCCTTGTCCCACATTGAGAAAACTCACATGGAGCTTGTCATCAGGCGTGGTCAGAGCCACGGACCACACCAGAATAGCTACTACCAGAAGGGGAAGGATAAGCCATTTGGTAGAAAAACCGAGACGAGGTTTAGGAATGCCTTCCGCGACTCTCTTTATTCCTGAGGTCAACCTGGAGGAAAAATCAGCCAACTGTTTTCGATATTTGAGGGATACTATAACTCCGGCCAATATAGCATAGTACCCTAAGATGTGCCAGGCAGAAACAGTGGTCACCTCTATTGACGAGTAGGGCAAGGCATCAAAGCCTTGAACTAGAAAAACGAGATAGCTGAGAAAGATCCAGGCCAGCCAGCCCAGTATTTGAGCGGCAAGTGAAGCGAGAAGTCCAACGAAGGCGACTAAAGCTGACGTCACTATGATAAAGGGCAAAGCCGGCAAAGAGAAGAAGGTTGCTGGCAAAGCAACCAGGGAGATTACGCCGAAGTTATAAGCTATAAGCGGCCCGACTGTCGCGATAGCTGCCAGAGTTGCGGCAAAGCCGTCGGTTATAATACTGCCCGCAGATGCAATCTTTTCCCTGGCTCCAAACAAAGAAGCAACACCCTTCCTTCCCCATGCCTGGAAGTAAGGATAGAGGATAATAAGTCCAGCCATAGCCAGAAAGCTGAGTTGAAAGGATACGCTCCATAAGAGATGAGGTTGGATTCCCACCATCACAGCGGCAGCGAATGCCAGGGCAATGATGGCGCTTCGCTGCCGCCCCAGATATTCAGCTATTAAAAACAGGCTTCCCATAATTGCCGCTCGAATTATGGGCGGATGCATCCCGGCAAGTAAGGCATAGAGCCAAGTAATAGCGAGGGTCAGCCAGATATATATTGAACGCCGCCGGCCAAAGACCAGGATACCAAAGCTGAGGAACATGGCAATAATGATGCTGATATGTAAGCCGGAAATAGCCAGCAAGTGTGCTATCCCCGTCCTGGAAAAGGTTTCGTAAAGGGAATCAGGTATATTGCCTCTGAGGCCTAGTAAAATAGCCTGAGCCAACGAACCTTGCGGCTCAGGCAAAGCTCTGGCTAAAGAAGCGGAAAGTCGCTCCCTCGAAGAGTAAATCCACTGCAAGGGCTTCGAGCCTTCACTTTGGTCTAGAAGTTCTACCTTGGGATAATAAATGACTGAATAAATTCCCTGGCGGGCTAGGTAGATTTTGTAGTCAAAATCTTCAAATTGGAGAGGCGTCTCCAGCTTTCCTGTTATTTTAAGCACATCCCCATAATGGTAGGCGGGGTATCGCGGTACTCGAATTAAGGCAGTGCCCGATACCTCTTCTTTTTCGCCGTTTACAATTATTTCACCGGCGGAAAATGTCAGCAGGCAATATCTATCCCGAATGTCAGGCTCTTCTGCCACCATACCTTCGATCTCTAAGGTTCCTTTATCGTTGTAGAAGCAAAGTGAATGTTCGTCTAATGGAGGCAAGCTTGACGGGAAATGAAATCCACCGCCGATAAGGGCAAAAAGACATAGCCCGGCTACTATTAAGGTCTTTCTGCTGCTGTGCAGTAAAGGTATTAGCGCGAAGGGGATAAGTCCGAAGGCGAAGGCAAACAGAGGCAGGCTAAGCTTTGAACCTAAAAATATCCCAACGACCCAGGCACAACTAACATAGAGAAGCCACATGGAAGAGACCGCCAATTCTGTACGAATATGTTGTGACCTAGTTTACCAGTTTGCCCTGCATGAAGGGTAGGCATAATGAACTAATACCTGTGATAAAATAGCAGTATATTGAAAATGCAGCAAATACTGTAATTGATAGGAATCATGACGGCTGCGGGATTGTGATAGGAGGTGAGATGATTTATGAACCATTACCTGATATAGAAGGCAAGGTAAGAATTTACGAAGGTTGGTCATAATCCGATGGGTCTTTTTGAGCATAGCGCCAATAAAGATCTAATTGTGCGTATCAATTATGACGCCGACCTGATTAAGTCTATAACTGAACTTGCCAGGAGCAAAGGGATTAAGGCGGGAAGCTTTACGGCAATCGGTGCCTTGAAGCGTGCCAGGCTTGGCTATTATGACCAGAAAAATCATGAATACCGGGAGATGAAAATTGATTCACCTCATGAAATAGCAAGTTGTATAGGAAACGTCTCGTTAAAGGATGGAAAGCCCTTCATTCATGCGCACGTGGTACTTGCCGATGAAACGGGAAATACTAAGGCCGGCCATTTGTTTGAGGGAATCGTTTTTGCTGCCGAGGTCCACCTGCGTCAATTGGAAGGTCCGAGGCTCGAGCGAAAATACGATGAGGTAACTGGCCTTTCGCTTTGGAACATGGAATAAAATCTATCTTACATCAATAATCCCAAGCTAACTTTCAATTGTAGTTCAGCTTATCGCGAACATATGATGACTCCGCAAGCTATAGGCAAATCGTCAACTAAAGAGTGCTGAAACGTAAAAAGGAGGAGATGACAAATGTACAAAACTATTCTGGTAGAGAAGAAAAACCATTTAGCCATTCTCAGTTTTGACAGGCCAGAGAAACTCAATGCTATAAATCTACAGGTAAAGCGAGAGGTAGCTCAAGCTCTAGTCGAGTTGGAGGCTGACGAAGATGTGAGAGTTGTCATCATGACTGGAGCCGGACGTGCCTTCTCAAGTGGCTATGATATCACCGCTCCCGAGTCGGAACTGGACGAGTTTATGAATCTCAAGGAGGAAGAGAAGTTGTTGAACCTTGATAAGCCGACGATAGCAGCGATACATGGCTATGCTCTGGGGGATGGTCTTCAGCAGGCATTGCTGTGTGATATCAGGGTGGCTGCAGATGACACTGTTCTTGGCTTTATTGGGCCTTTAATTGGAGGGCTGTGTTATAGCGCCTTCTCAATTCTTCCCCAGGTGGTGGGTAGAGGCAAAGCCAGCGAATTGCTTTTTACTTGTAAGCGGATAAGTGCTGAAGAGGCTTATAGAATAGGCTTGGTAAATAAAGTGGCGCCTCGTGAACAACTCATGCCAGCGGCAGTGGAAATAGCAGAGCAAATTGCGAAAGTTGCACCAGTTTTGCTGAAATACAGCAAACGCATGTTAAGACAAGATTTCTTTAGCACTGATTATAAGAATCGTTTGCGGGAGGGGCTTAAGGTAATCGCAAGCCAGCGAAATTCGCAAGGAAGCGGCTAGCCTTTTAAGGAGGAAAGAACACCTGTTTTCCATGGCCTGTGAGCTCTGAAGCTTGTTACAAACACACTCACTTGGTGAACTCCATCTCTACTCGACCAACAGCCCAGCCAACAGATTTAGAGAGGGCTTCCTAATCTGATACGGTTATGTAATCCTTTATATTTTCAAATGTAGCTTCGCCGATGCCGCTGACCTTAAGCAGGTCCTCGATTCTTTTAAAAGGGCTATTTCCATTGCGGTAATCCACAATTCTTTGAGCTAGTACCTCGCCTATCCCGGGCAGGGCTTCGAGAAGCCATTGTTCGGCACGGTTGATGTCTATTTTCTGAGGAGATTGTTCTTCGCCTTTTCGCGGAATATGAAGCTCAATATGGCTTAGGTTGGCATCGGGTTCAACTCCAGCATTGGAAAGGAGCGCCTGTAAGGTATCACCTTCCTTTAAAAAATATATGCCGGGATTAGCCACAGCTCCGCCGATGTAAATCTCCCCGTTTTGCTCCGGAGGCTCCGTTTGGGATAGAACGATTTCCACAGGCTGGCTTCGACTGTGCTGCACCCCCAGCATGACGCCGCCAGCTATTGCGGCGATAGCCAGAAAAATAGTTACGAATAGGTAAAATCTATCGGCACGGCTCATGGCATAGCTCCTTTCTTAATAAATAGCGTTCTACATAATATTCTATAATAAGATACCCTGCCTACCACTTCATTTTAAAGGAACCTCTTCCTTTAGTAAATCAGCTTGTTATGAAATGATTTTTGACGTCGCTTCTATTGACTTTACTATAAGCCTGCACATACAATCTGGTAACAAAACTAGATATTCAATTAAAGGAGGAAAAATGGATGGTATATGGTTGGCGCTTTTTTGGGGCTCACCTATTGGCCTTGCTGTTTTCTTTGTTGGCTTAGGCGGCATGATTTACCTATTTAGTAAAGCTGACGAGATAAGCAAGCGCACAAAGGCATTCGCTAAGGAAAAAGGACTGGAAAAGAAAAAGGAATAACTGCGGTCGTTTAGCAACTTGAATCGTCATTGCTTGCTTTTCGCCTTTTGTCATTTCGAGTACCTGAAGGGTGCGGGGCAATTTCACGGATAGCATCAGGCTTATAAGGGACTGTGCCATTAATTGCTCGCCCTATATCCCGGTGCTAAAATTGCTATATGGCGAAAGGTTCCGGCGTGATAGCCGTTAATCGCAAGGCTTACCACGACTATCATATCCAGGAGAACTTTGAGGCGGGTATTGTTCTCAAAGGTTCCGAGATTAAGTCCATAAGGGCGGGCAAGGTAAATTTGAGTGATGCCTATGCCAGGCCGGAAAATGGTGAGCTGTGGCTCTATAATAGCCACATTGCCTCCTACGATGCTGCCAGCTATAACACACATGAGCCAATCAGGCCTCGGAAGCTTCTTCTTCATAGAAAAGAGATTGACATCCTGACCAGCAAGGTAGTGCAGAAGGGTTTGACTTTAGTGCCCCTTAAGCTGTATATTAAACATGGGGTGGCTAAATTGGAGTTGGGGGTGGCCAAAGGGAAGAAAATTTACGATAAAAGGGAGTCTATTGCCCGTCGGGACGCGGACAGGGAAGTAGAGCGGGCGTTGAAATATAGAAGGAGGTGACGGGAAACAGGCTGGAATACGGGGGCGCGTGGGTTCGACAGGGGGAGGCCTACAGAATTGCAGGCTGAGGTGCCACTAACCTCATAAAACAAGTGGCAAAAAATAACTGGCGAACCTGTTTACGCTTAACGGGTCACATCTAACCTGAGCTCTCCTCGAAGTTTGGGATTAGGTGTCAGAAAAAATCGAGGCGCTCTAACCCTGATGCCGATAAGGGTTGGCTAAGAAAAATTGGCTGGTCTGGCTGGATTCGGTCAGCAGATTAAAGCTAGACGAGATAAAAATAGCTGACTAAGCCTGTAGGATATTCTGGCAACCTTCTTTTGGACGGGGAGTTCAACCCTCCCCCGCCTCCACCAGGAAATTTGGAAGCACCAGCTCTAAAAAGCTGGCGCTTTTTATATTCGTTCCCTCTAATTTCTCTGCTCTAAAACTCTACCGACGTTACGAGCAGATCAGTGGACTAAATAAGTTAGCAGGCGCAGTCTTCGGCACTATAACCTTCAGTGATGCGGGCACGGTATGGATGACGACAGGGGTCGTGGTAAAAGGCTCACCGTCTACATGAACTGGCAATGGGTGTGCTGACTCGACGACTATTTCATGACATTGGTAGTACTCTACCTTCGGGTCCTGGAGATGTTTATGTGCGAACACCTTTGCAGCTTGCTGCACAAAAGTCAAGAAACCGCCTCCCTTGAAAATACACACATCTAATTTGGCGTCGTTCACGCAGGCCTTAGCCCCAATCGCTATCATGCCGCCATAGAGTTGAATATTGCTGACGACAATGAACGGAGTGCTGGCCTTTACGACCTTTCCGTCCAGATTCAGACAAACATCAGTGCCGGAGTATCTATAAGCTGACTCAATTGTCGGGAGCACATACGCCCAGGAACCTAATGCCTTTTTTTCTTTCAGTGGTATGCCTTGGGCGGTAGCGGCATCAAACCCAATACCTGCCCACATTAGAAAGTGGCGACCGGAGAGTTCGCCCGTATCGACGGCAACGGTGTGTCCCTCTATGAGCACTCGAGCAGCGTCCAACAACACCTTTCGATAGTAGTTGGCAGGTAATGGGCGTGCAACTCTTTCCTCCAGAGCTGCAATCAGCTTGAACGCTTGTGTTCCTGGAAGCATGGGATTTAGGGCAGGGATGCCCATCTGTAATGCCCACGAGTTGGTCGTTCCCAAAGGAAGCACCCCCAGAGCTGCATCAGTGTTCACCAGTCCATTTGCTACCTCGTTGATGGTGCCATCGCCACCGGCGGCAATGACTACCTTGGCATCTCTATTGACAGCATGGCGGGCTAGTTCGGTCGCTTCCAATGGCTTGCTGGTTTCCCGTAAGGTGACAGACCACCCGTAGCGATTTAAAAAAGCAACAACATCGTCAAGTTCGTGCCTGACGACCACCTGTCCACCATGAGGATTGTATATCAACTCAGCCTGCATTGGATTCTCATTTCTGTCTGGATTTTCTCTGTCTATTGAATCCTATCCCTCGAACCATGACCTGTCAATTTCGAAATGAGCAACTTTTCCCGCTTTTCAGGATGTTCTCCACGGAGTATAATATCAATATAATGGCAAGGAGGGAGCGATGATTATAAAGAAGTTTCTAACACGAAAGGGCTGGCGTGTAGTGGCACATTCTATGCTAGCAGCGGCTGGGATTGGTCTTCTTTATTTATTGTCCAAAATGGTCATAGGGGATATCCAGCAAGAAGATACGATAAACTGGTGGGTTTTAGGCCTGGCAATCACCTCGTCGCTATGGTTAGTGGCGCTTGGAAGTATGCTGGCAAAGGCCGAATTAACTGACTGGAGATAATCATCGTAGCTGGACTAATGGCTCCTCTCGCCCTGGTAGCCCGCCTCAGTTTGGTGTCAGTTTCTCGCGTAGTTTATAAGCGAGCAGTATCGCATCTACATACGGCCCGCACTATCCTAGTCCCGTATTACTGCGAAATGATATTGCCGGGGTTGTTTGGTGGATGGGGGGATAATATCCGTGCCTAATGTAGCTATCGTGACTGACAGTGTGGCTGACCTGCCCCCTCAGGTAGTTGAAGAGTTAGGGATTACCGTAGTTCCTCTGGTTGTCCGCTTTGGCATGGACCTCTATCGCGATGGTCTTGACCTGAGTCCTGACGATTTCTATGGAAAACTCAGGATCAGCAAGGCTTTGCCTGCGACATCTGTGCCACCACCAGCGGCTTTTGCCGATGCCTACGATAAACTTGCTGAAAAAACAAACGAGATCGCGGTTATCTGTTTGACTTCCAAGCTCAGTGCTACTTACCAGGTGGCGTTACAAGCCGCGGAATTGATGAAGAAGCGATGTCGCGTAGAGGTTCTGGACTCGCAATGGGCGGTTATGGCACAGGGTTTCATCACGATTGCTGCTGCCAAAGCAGCTCAGGGTGGAGCTAGTCTTGATGAAGTGCTGGGTGTGGCCCGTCACACCATCCCCCGGGTAGATATGCATGCTGCTTTTGATACCCTTGCATACCTGGAACGCGGCGGACGCATTGGTAAAGCGCAAGCCTTTCTTGGTTCATTAATCAAGGTAAACCCGATCATTGGCCTTAAGAATGGCGAGGTGTATCCCTGTGGTCGGGAACGCTCCCGAGCTAAGGCAATAGACCACCTGTACAACTTTGCCACAAGCTTTGGCAAGCTTGAAGGATTAGCTGTCGAATATGCCACTGACTTGGATGAGGCCAACAGGCTGGTCCAGAGGCTTCACTCGAAGTATCACCAAGTACCTATTTACCTCTCGCGTGCAAGTCCTGTTATCGGTACGCACACAGGGCCTGGCCTCATTGTTATTAGCGTGCTTGGAAACAGATAATCTGCCACCTAGCTGGGTGAAGACATGCTACCAGGTATTCTAAGCATAATCATCGGGTATCTTTTGGGCTCTATTCCTACAGCCTACATCGTGTCTCGCATGAGGAAAGGCATAGATATTAGGAACATCGGCTCAGGTAACATGGGCGGGGCCAATGTCATGCGTGAAATCGGTACTCATGAAGGCGTTTTTGTTGGTCTCTTTGATATCGCAAAGGGTGTGGTTGCTATACTCATTGCCCAGGCTTTAAGCATTTCGGAACTCTGGGTCTTTGGGGCTGGTTTTGCAACTCTAGTGGGACATAATTTCCCTGTGTTCGCAGGTTTCCGAGGTGGCCGAGGTTCAGCCACCATTATAGGTATCTTTCTCGTGCTCGCCCCTGAGGCAATACTTGTTACGCTGGTGGTAGTAGCTATTCCGTTTTTTACTACCCGTAAGTTTTCGGCTGCCATACTCATTGGATTCGCCCTGTTGCCTCTGTTCGTCTGGTTGTTGGAAGGCTCGCTGGCTCTGCTACGCTATGCCTTAGCTATCGACGTTTTCATGTTAATTCGCAATCTGACCGGTATTAAACAAGTCCTGTCTAAAGGCTTAATAAAAGACATGATACACGATAGACATCGGAAGAAAGTAAAATGATGTCATCATTCGGAGGTTATCCGAGCTTTTATATATGACCCCGACTGAACAGTCATCCATAGTGTATATTCGACAATTTCAAACTTGATTGTGCTCTCTCTTGCATAGTACAGTTATCCACAGACTCTCGATGAACAGCTCTTGGATGACAGGCTTTCTGCAACCTCAGGGGGCCGAAGCCTACAGAATTAGAAAAACGTTTAGAGAAGCTGATAAGGACTAGACAACGCAGAGCTGTAAATAGACTGCACACTGTCATTGCGAGCACCTGAAAGATGCGTGGCAACCCCCATTCTTACCCACCCCATCGGGAATGCTTCGTCGCTTCGCTCGCAATGACAAAAGAATGGGACGAGCCCCAACCCCCCCAATAGAACTAGGACTTTATCGCTAGTACTGATGGGTGATTGACGGATGGGGGATAAGACCATACGATTGTAATATATGATTGTACTATGTGATAAGTGAGTAATGGGAGATTCGTTATAGTCCAGGGTACTAATGATTATAGTAATAAAGGTCATGAAAGTATCGGAGGAGATGAGGATGAAATACAAAGATATAAAGGATATAAAGACCATTAAGTGTGTTAGGGCGGTTTTTCTTATCTTTGTACTGGCACTAGGTCTATTGGGCTGCGGTGGCGACCAAGGAGGCTACCCGCCGGCAACGGGATACAGATACATTGAAATTGAAGGGACAGTCACGGATAAGGAAACGGAGGGACCACTTGGTGGTGCTACGGTGATTATCGAGGGAACCGACTGGTCTGCTACCACGGAGGATGACGGGAGTTATTCTATATCCGATGTCGAAGCAGGTATCTATAACATCATCACTTCCAAGTCAGGTTACATCAATCAGACTGCGACCGTCACTATTGAAGATGATACCACCGTCGACTTTGCGTTGATAGCGCTGGTTCAATATGACCTGACGATAGGCAGCACTGCCGGTGTCTCGGTAACCACGCCTGGCGAGGGAACTTTTACCTACGATGCCGGGACGGTGGTCGACCTGGTGGCGACTCCAAGTGATGGCTACCGGTTTGTCGAGTGGACCGGCGATGTGGGCACTATCGCCGATGTCGAGGCTGCCGCAACCAACATCACTATGAGCGGAAATTACTCCATAACGGCCAGTTCTGTGGCGGTATATGACCTCACCATCTCAAGCACGGAAGGAGGTTCGGTAACCACGCCTGGCGAGGGAACTTTTACATATGATGCCGGGTCGGTGGTCGACCTGGTGGCGACTCCAGTTGATGGCTACCGGTTTGTCGAGTGGACCGGCGATGTGGGCACTATTGCCGATGTCGAGGCTGCCGCAACCAACATCACTATGAGCGGAAATTACTCCATAACGGCCAGTTCTGTGGCGGTATATGACCTCACCATCTCAAGCACGGAAGGAGATTCGGTAACCACGCCCGGCGAAGGAATTTTTACCTATGATGCCGGGGCGATAGTCGACCTGGTGGCGACTCCAGATGATGGCTACCGGTTTGTCGAGTGGACCGGCGATGTGGGCACTATCGCCGATGTCGAGGCTGCCGCAACCAACATCACTATGAGCGGAAATTACTCCATAACGGCCAGTTCTGTGGCGGTATATGACCTCACCATCTCAAGCACGGAAGGAGGTTCGGCAACCACGCCTGGTGAGGGAACTTTTACATATGATGCCGGGTCGGTGGTCGACCTGGTGGCGACCTCAGATGATGGCTACCGGTTTGTCGAGTGGACTGGCGATGTGGGCAATATTGCCAATGTCGCAGCTGCCGCAACCAACATCACCATGAGCGGAAACTACTCCGTAACGGCCAACTTTGCTATGAAGGCCACTGAGGTCAAAGTTGACTCCATTACTTATAAGACATTCGGTTCAGGAAAGCATCTGAATATCATAGTAACCTTAGTGGATGACCTAGGCGACCCGGTTGCCGGTGCCTCTGTTTCCGCCACGCTATACCACAATGGTGAGAAATGTAAGGAATTTCAAGGAACGACCAAGTCCAATGGCACTGTAACCTTCAAGCTCCACAAGCACGAACCCGGCTGCTATTATACGGAGGTAACCGCTATTGCGGCCGAAGGCTTGAAATGGGACGGTGTAACTCCAAAAAACGGTTATTGTTGTAAAGAATCAATCGGTATCAAGGAGATACCTTACGAAATGGCTGCTTTGCAACTAATGCTTATTCTGTAAGATAGGGTGACGGAATCCACCTCGACCTTACCCATGCCTGGTTTAGCCTCCGTACAGTAGAAATCAAGGAAATCACTATGTTCTCGGATGACGAGGTTTATCATTAGAAGCCATCGTTTAAAATCAGGGAAACCGGGTAAGGTTGCTGGAGGAATACTTTATTATTGTACGCAAATCGTGGTCCTGTGCCAGAGTCTTTAGATAAGGTGATAAGGACTAGACAACGCGGGCGGTAGATGCTACTTTATTATAGAATATAATAGGAGGTGGGATAATGACTTACAAAAGATACGATATGCTAACAGTGCTGGTGTGGGTGGTGCTGGGTGCCGCGCTAATAGTCCTCGGCATTTTTCTAAGGAGACCGGACTTCGGAGAAAGAGTTTGGTGGGTGATAATGGGCGTAGGAATAGCACTGGCGGTAGTAGGACTTGTCAGCAGCGCCTTTAGTGCGAAACAAACTGTTGAGCTGAGTTGTCCTCATTGTGGTGAGAAAATAGTGCCACGGGTGAAATCAAGCACAAGCGAGCTGTATTTTACGACAGAAGAGGAAGAGAAAGAAGAGAAAGAAGAGGAGAAAAAGGCAGAAGGTCCGGAGGATTGAGGGACACAGCAAGCGAAGACTTGCTCATGGCATCGGGGTGAGCAGTTACATTTCAGGTGGAATTAGAAAACCTAGTAAAAAAGATTTTAGAAACGGCGGGGAAGTCAATAGGCAGAGATAGGTTGTTTGTCGGTGATGATTTTTTTGCTGGCAGCTAACTGCTGGCGAATATGCTTGGGGATAGTAAACATAGCTTGGTGGGTGAGGCTATCGTAGGATTTTAGCTTTTTGGATATTCTTGTTGTAATTCTGGTATCAATTTCCTCGGGAGTCAGTTCTAAGGAGTCAAGGCTTTGAGAAGCCGTGACAAAGCCCCATAGGCCCAGAAAGGAAGGTACATGGACCTGGTAGGGGCGGGCTATCGAGAAGACGTTTCTTAAAGTACTGGCAATGGCGGTGAAATTATCCAGGTTCGTCCATTCGGCAGACTCAGCCTGCACCGACATGATGCCATCAGGTCCTAGCTTTTGTTTAACTATTTGGTAGAATTCCTGGGTGTATAGTAAGCGTGCTGGTCCCTGTTCTAAAGGGTCAACCAGGTCAATGATGATAACATCGAATTTATCGCTGCTTTCATCCAGGTATTTTCTGGCGTCGACGAAATGAATTTCTGCCCTGGGGTCATCGAAGGCATTCTCGTGCCAGGAGGGCAAGAGGCGGCGACAAATACTTACAACCTCTTCATCGATATCCACCATGACAGCCTTTTTTACCGTCTTATGCGCCAGGACTTCCCTTAAGGTAGCGCCCTCACCTCCCCCAGCAATAAACACCCTCTCTGGCTGAGGGTGAGTAAGCATAGCTGGATGGACCAGAGCCTCGTGGTAAATAAATTCATCTACCTCGCTGGATTGAATTTTGCCATCGAGGATGAGACAGACACCGAAGCTGCCCGTGCTGATAATATCGATGGATTGAAACTTAGTTCGCCCTGAATATATCCTCTCTTTAATGCTATGCAGCATAGTGAGGTCAGGACTTATATGATCAGAAAACCATCTATGTTTATCAGGGTCGCTATCTTTCATTTTGAACACCCGACCTTGCTGTCCTCCATAATGCCCCTGCGAAGCTCGATTAGGGAGTGATTTTTAGACTCCAGCCTCTCCGTTATCACCCTGGCAGCCTTTTCCGGGTCTACATCGGTCCCACAGGTGAAAACATCTACGGCAGCGTACCTGTACTCTGGCCAGGTATGAATGGCGATGTGTGACTCAGCTATGTTGACCACTCCGCTCACTCCGCAAGGGGAGAAATGATAGAAGGACTCACCTACTACGGTAGCGCCACTTTGAATGGCAGCTTCGTTAAGACAACCTTTGAGAAAACTTAAGTCATCTAGCACCTCCTCATTGCATATTTTTAGTTCCAGTAGTAGATGTCTTCCAAGCGCATTCAAATCATCTTCCCTCCTTTAGAATTTTAGATTTGTGGTGGAGCTTTTGGGCGACAGGGCAAATTTTATACAATGTCAATCCTTTTAGCAATACTCCGAGAGTTTCTGCTAAAATAAACGAAGGCTGGAACTATGTCCTCAAGCGAACAATTGGTTACTGTGTACACTGCCAGGTACATGGAGGCGCAAATAATCAAGGGACGGTTGGAGAGCGAAGGTATACCAGTTCTTTTGAGCTATGAGAGCGCTGGTCTGGTTTACGGCATTACAATTGATGGTTTAGGTGAGGCGAAAGTAATGGTGCCCAAGCGTCTGGCAGAGGAAGCCAAGGAAATTTTGGGCATTGCCGAGGAAAGCAAAAACAAGTTTTGAATTTTGCTCTGTAATTCTGAGTTTTGATGTTTAATTTTTGATTTTTTATGACCTCAAGATTAGAACGCATAACTGAACAGCGGCTGGATAGCCTGAGTAAAATTCGGGCTCGTGGCATAGATCCCTACCCCCATTCCTACCACCCGAGCCATACAACTCGAGAGGCGATAACTCTTTTTGAACAGCAAGGAGAGAGTTCTCAGGACATATCACTGGCCGGCCGTATTATGTCCAAGCGTTCTATGGGTAAGATGTCCTTTCTTGATATTCGCGATAGCTCGGATAAGATACAGCTTTCTTTGCGCTACAACCTTCTGGGCCAGGAGAGGTACGAACTTCTTCAGGATATTGATATCGGCGACATTATCGGGGCAGAGGGGAAGCTCTTTCGGACAAAGGCCGGAGAGCTCACACTGGAGGTATCCGATTTCACCATGCTCTGTAAATCCATTCGCCCGCTGCCCGAGAAATGGCATGGACTGGCTGACGTAGAAAAGCGCTACCGCCAGAGATATCTCGACCTCATTTCTAACGAAGAGAGTAAAAGTATTTTTACTTTGCGTAGCAAGATTATCACTGCCATAAGAAGTTTTCTCGATAAGCAGGGGTTTATGGAGGTAGAAACTCCTGTACTTCAGCCCCATGCCGGTGGAGCACTGGCACGCCCCTTTGTCACCCACCATCATGCTCTCGATGAAGACCTCTATCTGCGAATTGCCCTGGAGCTCCACCTCAAGAGACTGGTTATAGGCGGCTTTGATAAAGTTTACGAGATGGGGCGAGTCTTTCGCAATGAAGGCATTTCTGTCAAGCATAATCCAGAGTTTACTTTACTGGAGTGCTATCAAGCTTACAGCGACTACAATGACGTGATGAGATTGGTTGAGAAGATACTCAAGCATATAGCGCGGACAGTCCTGGGCGATACTAAGCTTGCTTGCAATGGCAAAACCATCGACCTTGGTCGCCCCTGGCAAAGACTTTCCCTGCGTGAGGCAATAGAAAATTATTGTGGCATTGATTTTGAAGATTACCCGGACGCTGATTCCCTCGGGTCACGGATGGCAGAGATGGGGATGGAAATCGACCCCGGTAAGGGACGTGGTAGATTGGTAGATGAATTACTTTCCACTTTTGTTGAACCAAAACTTATTCAGCCAACTTTCCTTCTCGATTACCCTGTGGAGATGTCACCACTGGCTAAGAGCAAGCGAGGTAATAGCAGGCTCGTGGAAAGGTTTGAGGGATTTGTTGGTGGTAGGGAGGTTGCCAATGCTTTCACCGAGCTAAATGACCCCGTGGAGCAAAGGGAAAGGTTTCAGCAGCAGCTAAGGGAACAAGCTGCCGATGAGGAAGTGGAAATCGCCGATGAAGATTTTCTGCAGGCTCTGGAGTATGGGATGCCACCCACAGGTGGTCTGGGTATGGGCATTGACCGCTTGGTGATGCTGTTTGCAAATCAACAATCTATTCGAGAAGTTATACTTTTCCCCCAGCTGAAGACAAAGCCCGAACCTTGAGCGAAAAGAAGAAACCGATGATTGATATCAAACTTATTCGTGAGAATACTGAACTTGTTCGCCAGGCTCTGGAGAAAAGAGGCGATACCTTTGCTTTGGATAGAATACTTGAGATTGACAGCCACTATCGCAGTTTGCTTCGTCAAACCGAAGAACTTCGTGCTAAACATAACGAGACAAGCAAACAACTGGGCCAAAGCCAGGAAAAACCACCTCAGCTCATCGCCCAGATGCGTCAATTGGGAGAGCAGATATCCTCCTTGCAACAGCAGACCAAGGAGGCTAAGGCCAGCCTTGATTCTATGCTGCTGGAGTTACCCAACATCCCCCACCCCAGCGTGCCCCTGGGGAGAGGCGCGAGTGATAACGTGGTAGTGCGTACATGGGGCAAACCGAGAGAGTTATCCTTCGAACCTTTGCCTCACTGGGAGTTGGGGGAAAAACTGGACATAATAGATTTCCAGCAGGGAGTGAAGCTCGCAGGGACCAGGTTTTATGTTCTCAAAGGGCTGGGGGCACACCTCCAACGAGCGCTTATCTCATTCATGCTCGATGTCCATGTAAACGAGCATGGCTATAAAGAAATCTACCCTCCTTTTATGGTGAAGCGAGAGTGCATGATAGGCTCGGGAAATTTACCCAAATTCGGCGATAATTTATACCACGACGAAGAAGATGACTTCTGGTTTATACCCACGGCGGAGGTACCGTTGACCAACCTTCACCGTGATGAAATATTAAGTGCCGGTAGCTTGCCCCTTCACTATGTCGCCTATACTCCTTGCTTCCGTCGGGAGAAGATGGCTGCCGGCACGGACACCAGGGGCATTAAGCGGGGGCACCAGTTCGATAAAGTGGAGCTCTACAGGATTACCGACCCGGAGAGTTCTGACGAAGCGCTGGAGAAACTGGTGGCCGATGCTGAGGATATATGTCGGAGACTGGATATACCTCACCGCGTGGTGCAATTATGTACCGGAGACCTCGGTTTTGCCTCCTGCAAAACATATGATATTGAAATGTGGGCTCCCGGCTGTGCCGAATGGCTTGAGGTCAGTTCCTGCAGCAATTGCAGTGACTTTCAGGCGAGGCGAGCAAATATCCGCTATCGCCCTGAGCATGGCGCTAAAGCACAGCTTGTTCACACGCTCAATGGCTCAGGACTGGCTCTACCCCGAGTCCTTATCGCTGTGCTGGAAAACTATCAGCAAGCCGATGGTACGGTATTGATCCCCGAAGTATTGGAGCCTTACATTAAGGTAAAATAAGCACCTCTTACGGACGGTGTGCTATAAACCGTTGCTCTCAATTAACCTGAAAGTGTTTAGGAATGTAGTGCGAGGCTTTGGCCTCGTGCTGCACGACCCTGAAGGGTCGCACTACAAAAATCAGGAGGTGACACCATGACAGACTGGACTAAAAAAGCAGAAGATTTGAACAGACTTATAAGGCCCCTTACCTTCCCTATCGCCGTTAAGCTTGTTACAAGTGTTGACGAATTCCCGGAAAAGACCCGACGTCCTTTCAGGGACATGGGATTCAAGACAAATGTCTGCGTTGCTATGACGATGGCACGCAAGTACGGCTGGACAGTAGGGATGGCCGCCGATGACAACGCCTGTCCGATTGCAGCCTATACATATGGGTGGAGCGAATCTGAATCTGAGACCCAAAAAGCCCTGACCGATTTCATGGTCGTAATGAAATATTCAGCTAACGAGAATGCGGCCAAGACCAGCCTGGAAGGTGCGGAGCAGGTTAAGCTGGGTAAGGGCAAATATGCCGGCGTGGTTTTCTCTCCACTGGAGAGAACAAGAATCGAGCCGGATTTGATTATGATATTCTGCAATCCCGCTCAACTGATGCGGCTGGTGCACGGAGCCACGCAGGAGACAGGTGTGGCCGTGCAGTCTGTATTAAGCGGCCGGGCTGGGACCTGTACTGAAGGAGTCCTGCAAACATTCAAGACCGGGCAGCCTAGGGTAGTTCTCCCGGGAAATGGCGATAGGGTCTGGGCAATGGTGCAGGATGAGGAGATAGCCTTCGCTATACCGGCAAACTGGCTTGATTCGGTTATAAGGGGGCTCGAAGCCACCCACCAGATGGGCGTTCGATACCCTATACCGGTAGATGTAAGACATGAGCCGCTATTCCCGGGACAACTCAAGGATGCCACATCCAGAGCAGCTAAATAGAAGCTAATTTGGCAGTATTAACAACTGAAGTATTAGAGCCCTACCTGAGAGCAACATAAGGACCACAGACTATATGTCCTGAGCGCATAAGGTAAAGCTATCTTAAAACTCCACTGACCTAGCAATCAAGTCAAAAATAAAGCGTGTCACTGGACACAATTTCTCATAGAAAACTTTTTCATACACGATGTCTTCTGGTATAATTACAATATATGCTGTAGCTGATGGGTAGCTCAGCCAGGGGATTTGGAGAGGAGAGTTTAAGGACTCAATAACGAGTAGCGTTCCGGAGATAGAAGATGAAATACTGTCCTCAGTGTGGCGCCTCTTTGGAACCCAATGATAAATTTTGTATGAAATGCGGGAAAAGGCTTAGAGATTATGGCATTGTATCCGACGGAGCTGCACAGACATGGAAGCCAACTGCTGCGGGCACCTTGACTGTCTCGGCTGGTGTCCTTGGTTTGATTGTCGGCATAGTGCTCATTGGGCGAAGCCCACTGTTTATGGTGGGGCTGGTCGCAATAATGATTTCGATATTAGCCGTGGCAGGTGGGCTCTGTGCACTCAAAAGAAGAGTTTGGGGTTTAGCGCTTGCCGGCTCCATTTGCTCGCTTTTCTGCTGGCTGGGTATTCCGGCTATTATATTTATCGCCTTGAGTAAGCAAGAATTTTCATAGGATAGGCAAATGAAAGAATGCCCCTCTTGTGGTAACACAATAGCAAAGGCAGCAATCTATTGTCCTTATTGCGGGGCAAGGTTTGCTGACTTAGGCCATACGCAGACTAAAGGAAACGGAGAGCGTCAGAAACGAGGCTTCAAAATGCAAAAGTGCCCGTTGTGTGATAAGAAAATTCCAGAGGATGCTAAGTTTTGTCCGCAGTGCGGCTGGGATTTAACCGACCACGAACTAACTCCATCCCAAATTGTAAGAATTCAAGACGAGATTCAAGATACTAGATTTAGATATATGTACTGGGATGTTGGAATGCTGCCATTTCTAACACTCGCGCTTGTCTGCATTCTGATTGCTATGCTTGCCAATGAGAAGGTTATCCCAGCGACATGGAACTTTATGCTATATATAGGTTTGGCCTTTGTGTCTATTGAGCTTGCGTGCGTTTTTTTCCGGGACCGGCAGAAAAAGAAGCAAGATAGGCTGAAAATGATGCTGAGGGATAGGCTACCGTCTCAATAGTGCAGCAGAATTATCAGGACTAGGTCATACTGCTGTTTCTGTTGAGGATACGGTTGCTGCCAACAATGAGGCAACTAGCAGTGTAAGCAAGACAAGCAATTCTTCGGCAGGTGTTACAATTACGATTACGATGACAGATGCGCCAAATTCGTTAATTATGGAACAGGAGGACTAAAACAAAATGGCCCCAAGCCTTGCAGAAAGCTGGAAACAATTGAACGATGAAATGTGCCATCCAGACACGATGTTTATGCAAGTTATAGTCTGTATTTTTTTGCTCTTAGGTGCAGCTGGTGCAATAATGCATTACCTCCCAGAACTTAAGTTGCGGATGTGGATTTTAGGTTTTATGGCACTTATTGCCGCATGCTTTTACGTGAGAATGATTGGAAAGGGACAAAAGATGTGCTACGAAGCTGCATTGGAGATTCAACATAACTTTACATTGCCAGAGAGTGTTGATAGGAAACTGAAATAATTTATGGATAAGAGAAAGCCAAGATTTTCCAGGCTTCAAGTTCAAATTTTTTTCTCAGTGGTATTGGTATTGTTTTAGATATATGTGGGGTTTGTAGAACTATTCGCTTTTTTGTTTAACATAATATTTTCACTTCCCTATTACCATAGCGATAACACCATGAGGTAATGCTAATAGCCAAATGCCGATGAAGAAAGCTTCAAACATTGCAGTTTGGATTGGGGCTGTTGTTGCCGTTGCAGGCCTTGCTCTTGGAATCATGGCTTATCTAGGGGTTATACCGACAGGAATATCGTCTGAGGAAATTAAATATAGAATTAATGATATTGATGAAAGGATAGACAAAATCGAGGTAGAAATCGAAGAGATGAAGGCTCAAGGAAACGAAGTTGCGGAGCTAGAAATCGAATTAAGCGAAGCACAACTTTTAAATATAGAAGCAAATCATGAATGGCATTATTATGACTTTGATACGGCTTATGAAAAAGTACAAGACGCAGAACAAAAAGTTGTCGATTTAGAAGAAAGACTAGCTATACCAACACCACCGCGACTCACTCCAACCTGGGTTTCGGTTTTGGTCGGTTTGGCAGCTGCATTGTTATTATTAGTAATTGTATCAATATTTAGAAAAAGGCGGATTTAATCGTTGTTTCACGATAATTAATTTAAGGCGAAGCAGAAGTATGATTTAACATAACATTTTGCACTTCCCTAAATAGAAGCTAATTCGACCGAATTAATTTCTTAAATATTAGAGCCTTACCTGAGAGCAACATAAGCGCCGCAAATTATATGTCCTGAGCGCAAAAGTTGAAGCTATCCCAAAATTCGTTGCACTAGTGATATAATAAGATATGTACTTTACCTATTGATTAGCTCAGCCAGGGGATTTGGAGAGGAAAGTTTAAGGACTCAATAGCGAGCAGCGTTTTAGAGATAGAAGATGAAATACTGTCCTCAGTGTGGCGCTCCTTTGGAACCCAATGATAAATTTTGTAGCAATTGCGGAACAAGGCTTAGCGATTATGGCGGCGTTGTATCCAGCGGAGCTGCACAGACATGGAAGCCCACTGCTGCGGGCAGCTTGACTATCTCGGCTGGTGTCTTTGGTCTGACCGTCGGCACAGTGCTCATTGGACGAAGTCCACTGTTTATGGTGGGGCTGGTCGCAATAGTGATTGGGGTAGTAGCTGTGGCAGGTGGGGTCTGCGCACTCAAAAGAAGAGTTTGGGGTTTAGCGCTTGCCGGCTCCATTTGCTCGGTTTACTGCTGGCTGGGTATTCCTGCTATTATATTTATCGCCTTGAGTAAGCAAGAATTTTCATAGGATAAGCAAATGAAAAAGTGTCCGTTGTGTGATAAGAAAATTCCGGAGGATGCCAAGTTTTGTCCGCAGTGCGGCTGGGATTTAAGCGACCACGAACTAACTCCATCTCAAATTGCCAGAATTCAAGAGGAGATTGTAGATGCCAGGTTTACATATATGCGCTGGAACTTTGGAATGGTTCAATTCACGACAGTTGGGCTCGTCTTCATAATCTTTAGCATGCTTACCTCGCAGGAGGTCATAGTCGTACAAGCACAATGGGTTATGTCAGCTATAGCTGCGGGCTTTTTATCCCTCGCGGTTCCGTTCGGTTTTTTGGCACTACGGTATCATAACAAACAAAACAGACTGAAAATGATGCTGAGGGATAGGCAACCGTCTCAATAGTGCGACAGAATTGTCAGGACTAGGTCATACTGCTGTTTCTGTTGAGGATACGGTTGCTGCCAACAATGAGGCAGCTACATAGAAGCTAATTCGACCGAATTAATTCCCGAAGTCTTAGAGCCCTACTTGAGAGTAACATAAGCGCCGCTCACTATAAGTCCTGAGCGCATAAGGTGAAGCTACCCTCAAAAATCACTGAACTAGTGATATAATAAGATGTGTACTTTGCCTAGTGAGTAGCCTAGCCAGTGAATCTGGAGGCGATTAAAAAATGAACATCATCCAAGACTAAATTTCGAGCCTCTTAGCTAAACTGCATGATTTCCTAGGAAATAGAATCTGGGGGGACTAATTCGATGTCAGGGAAAATCACCGGATGGTTTAAGAGAAATAAGGACACAATCAATGCAGTAGGGATTGTGGTGGCAGTGGTGGGAATCATTATTCTGGGAATACAGACACACTTATTGGTTCAGGAACACAGGGCGACTTTTAGACCGTCTCTATCTGTCGAGAATATAACAACCCAAGATGAAAATAACTCCTTTCTTGACATTCTGATAACCGTCAAGAATCATGGGCAGGTGCCAGCTACACAAGTGAACCTAGAAAAGGTAATAATAGGTGGAGCAGATATCGAATATAACCAAAAAACTGGAATCTACACATTTATTTATACGAGCAGCGGCGGCTATGTGATACCTCTGGTAGGGCAAAATTACTCTCCCGATTTGATTTTCTTTCCGGGCAAGGAACAACTCATAATCGTGCCTGATGTTCATAAGCCTACTTATGAAGATACGGTTTCAGAAACGAAGGTGATGTACGTAGCATTATTATATTCTTCGGGTCGCGACCAATACTACTACATAGCAAAGGCGACTCTGCAGAATGATGCATGGAAAGTAATCGAGAACAGGGGCAACTGAAGGATTGCCGTTGGTCTGTGGTATAGTAAGATTACGATGTATACTGTGGCTGATACGTAGTAGATAGATGGAATTACAGATTGCTGAAGATGTAAGACGTTTCTTAGAGAAAATTGTTGGCCCTCCCTTAGAAGAGCTTGGAGGACTTCTCGCAGACCATGTAAGGCTCTTCCGTTTCAAGAAGCAAGTTAAGATACTTGAGAAAGCACGGAAAATCTTACTCGATAAGGGGATAAATCCAAGAAAAGTCTCTCTAAAAACACTTGTTCCCATTCTCGAAGAGGGTTCACTTGAGGAAGACGAATCAATGAGCGATAGATGGGCATCACTCCTTGCGACTGCTGCTGACCCAAGCTCGACAATATCTGTGCAACCCAGTTTTCCTGAGATACTGAAAGAACTGTCCCCAGGAGAGGCATTAATTCTAGATGTGATTTTCGATTTAGTCATTTCCGAGGCCATACCGAGGGATAATTGGGCATTTCATGGAGCAGACGGAAATTCGATAAGAAAGGCTATTCACCTCTCAGATGAGGAATTTGAAATAGCGACCGACAACCTTTTTAGGCTTAAGCTATGTTCACCACCTTCAATGACAATAAAGGGCATTTCTCCCCCGGGGCGACGGTTCCAACTTCAGATGAAAGAGGTCATTTGCTTAACTGATTTTGGTTTTGCCTTTGTCTCAGCTTGTCGTTCCCATTTAATAAGAGGCTAGCGTAATCCCGTACTCATTGCTATCTCCGTGCTTGTTCCTATTCCAAAGCCAAACCCCTTCTCAAAGGTTGCTCCTCGATAAAGCCTCAACATATCCTCAAACTTCAATGACCTTGTATATTTCAGTACAGCCATCCCCTTGGTGGTAACGGCAGGGTTAGTAATTTAAGAGTAGCTAGCAATAAACGGGGAGTCTTGCTCGATGGCGTGGTATAATTTATGAAGACATTAAGGCATAAGGAGGTAGGCATGGCTAAGCAGAAGTTGGATAAAGAGATTCGGAGAACTATATTAGAGGCCCGAAGTATGATAGAGGCGATTGCTAAAGCAGATATGAATGAGGCTGAAACACGTAAGCGTATAGACCGTCTTTTTGAAATACTTATGGGGTATGACACTTTCAAGCATATTACACAAGAGTATGCAATTCATGGTGCTGGGGATACGGTGCATTGTGATTTTGCCGTTCAAATCGACCACAAAGAGTCATCAAAACCTGACTTTCTCGTTGAAATAAAAAGGGTAAACATTGACCTTGCGCCAAAGCATCTTAGACAAGCTGCGTCCTATGCCATTGATATTGGGTGTGAATGGGTGTTGCTAACCAACAGCAAGGAGTGGAAGCTCTATCATATCTCTTTTGGTAAACCTCCCCAGACAAAACTCATAGATTCTTGGAATCTTATGAGTGATGCCCCTGCAATATTAGCTAAGAAATTCAATCTAATCAGCTATAAAAACACTAAAAGGGATAGGTTGGCACAGCTGTGGGAAAAGGCTAATGTCTTGAGCACACAGAACATTCTTAAGGTTATCCTATCAGAAAAGTCGCTAATATTAATACGGCGTGGGCTAAAGCAATTAACAGATGTTGTAGTTTCTCCAGAAGAGCTTGTTGGAGCTATCCGTCACCTGTTAAATGAAGCTGCGCTTGCTGAAATGGAGAAGGTTAAAATATCTCTACCCGAGAAAAAGCAGCGGAAGAGGAAAAGTATTTCAAAGAGCAGTAAAGAGCAAGAAGAGCCAAAGGCATAAATGGGCCTGATTATTATAGAGTAGCTAGCAATTAAACCGGGAGACCTGCTCGATGGCGTTTTCGATGAGCTCGATGCGCTTAGGCTTGCCTTTGTCATCGAGTTCTATGGCTACGACGTCTATGCGCCATAGAGGGGGGAGGTCCTGGTGAGTACTGGTATAGGTCAGGGCTGAGGCGACGAGCCTTTCCTTTTTAGCCTGCGTTATCGATTCCTCGGGAGTGCCGAAGTCCAGATTGCTCTTGGTGCGGACTTCGACAAAGACCAGCCAGTCCTTCTTCTGGGCAACGATGTCAATCTCTCCATGACGGCAACGAAAATTCGTCTCGCGAATACGGTAGCCCCGCTTTTTGAGGAATTTCCGGGCTTCTTTCTCCCCCAGCTTACCAACTTCCTGGCGGTCCATCACCTGATCCTTCGTGGAGTTTACCCTGAATGAGATTCTTCGGTCGCTCCGCTCCCTCAGAATGACAAGAAGCAGAGGGTTCAGAATGAGCGGAAGCCAAAGGGCCAGAGCCTCGGCTTATAATTACATTCCTGACAGGGGCAAAGTATAGCCGGTGAATTGGCGAAGGTCCCAGCTTTCGCAGACCGGATAGGTGTCTTCCTGTTCCATAGCCCTTATGCTCGGCAAATCCATAACCAGGATAAGTTTGGTCAAATTCTTCCATCATGCGGTCTCTGGTGACCTTGGCTATGATAGAGGCACAGGCAATAGAGAGACACGATTTGTCGCCTCTGGTTATCCCCCTTTGAGGGAGGGGACACTGAGACAAGGTTACTCTATCAAT
>Ga0307430_1000433_pt1 | contig 36670 bp, 33 predicted proteins | sample SalMarWE160130MG_FD_202159 | JGI IMG/M metagenome (GOLD analysis project Ga0307430, IMG submission 202159) | Salt marsh sediment microbial communities from the Plum Island Ecosystem LTER, Massachusetts, United States - WE1603-130 | ecosystem: Environmental > Aquatic > Marine > Intertidal zone >...
GAAAATTTTGCAGAGGCCATAACCGGGAAAACAAAAGCTCTGTATATCGAAAGTATTGGTAATCCGGTGCTGGATTTTACAGACATTAGTGCTGTTGCGGAAATCGCACACGAAAACAATATTCCGCTTATTATCGATTCAACCTTTACTACTCCTTACCTCTTGCGACCGATCGAGCATGGAGCTGATATTGTCATCCACTCGTTGACCAAATGGTTGGGCGGTCATGGTGTCGGAATCGGAGGAGTAGTTATTGATTCGGGAAAGTTTCCCTGGAAAGACAATGATAAATTCCCACTCTATAACACTCCGGACTCAAGTTATCACGGCATACGCTGGGCACATGATTTAGGAGAGCTCAATCCTCTGGCTTTTATTTTACGCATGAGATTAATACCCTTAAGGAATCTGGGAGCCTGTATATCTCCCGATAATGCCTGGCTGTTTTTACAGGGCATAGAAACACTCCACCTACGCATGGAAAGGCATTCTGAGAACGCATTAAAGGTAGCAGGGTATCTAAAGAATCATGCCAAAGTTGAATGGGTACGCTATCCCGGGCTCAAAGACGATCCTAGCTATGCTCTATCCAGTAAATACTTAGCAAAGGGTTTCGGCGGTATGGTTGTATTCGGAATCAGAGGCGGCAGAACAGCCGGTGAAAAGTTTATCAACAGTGTAAGCCTCATCTCTCATCTTGCTAATGTCGGTGATGCCAAAACACTGGCTATCCATCCGGCCAGCACCACTCACTCGCAATTATCGGAAGAACAGCAGCTGACAGGTGGCATTACACCCGGACTTATAAGGCTCTCAATCGGAATCGAGAACATAGATGATATATTGAGTGATATTGAAAATGCACTCAAATAATAGATATAATGAAAGGTATATATTATAATGAGTAAGGGAGGAGTCAGATTTGATTGTTGTACCCAAAGATTATCACATTAAAAATGACTTGGAAAATGCCAATATCCAGTGTATAACTCATGCGGAAGCTATAAAAGAGGATATCCGCGCCTTAAGAATAGGTATTCTTAATATCATGCCCCAGGCCGAAAGCTATGAATACAGTCTGCTTCAGCCCCTGGGGCAGTCGATAATCCAGATCGAGCCGGTGTGGATAAGGTTGAAAACCCATACCTATTCAAGCAGTGATAAAAAACACATGGATTCACTCTATATCACCTTCGAAAAAGCCATTGAAAAGGCATATCTGGATGGTCTGTTGTTGACCGGTGCTCCGGTTGAAGAGATTCCATTCGAAGAAGTAACCTACTGGGATGAAATCATGCGTATCCTTAAATATGCCAGGCACAATATTGCTTCCACCTTGGGTATTTGCTGGGGCGGCCTGGCCTTAGCCAAGTACTTAGGAATTGAAAAAGAGTTATCCCCTAAAAAAATATTCGGTGCATTCGAGACTAAGAACCTCAATCGCAAGCACCGCATAACCGGTAATATGGACGATGTATTCTACTGCCCGCAGAGCAGGCATTCGGGAATCTCAGACAAGGTCATGGAAGCTGAAAGAGATAAAGGAACCATTAATTTGCTGGCCCATGCCGGACAAGCCGGGTATATAATCTTCGAAAGCTCAGACCAGCGTTTCTTAATGCACCTGGGTCATCCCGAATATGAACCGGAACGCCTGGTCTATGAATATAAGCGTGACAGGGACAAGGGCAGAGCTGATGTGGATCCTCCTGTAAATCTGGATATTGAAAACCCTCTGAATAGATGGCGGGGCCATAGAACCGAGCTGTATAATCAGTGGATTAAATATATCCATGAAACAACAAGATATTAATTTTCTTACCTCCGGCAGAACCTGCGGTATGATCACTCGAATACCGCTCAACGACGAAGAAGCATCCTGCACTGGTTCTTATTGCGGTTGGTATTTATTACACATTAGAAAATGCGTTCCATATATGTTAACAGTTTATTTTTAATATTAATAATAATCGAGTTCTTCTATTTCTAAAGAAAAGTTATTGAAATTAAAACCTCTTTCTGTTTGAATAAAGGCCCATATGTTGATTATTGGAATTATTACGGGTCTGGGCATGGCCTTTTTCCAATCATGCTCATACTTAGGCTCCCGTTTTTTTTATACAAAAACAAAAGCAGGTGGTTTCCATCTTTTGGCGATTGCCCATGTCCAGATGGGTATCGCAGCCGCACTGCTCTTATGGTTCTGCTGGCCCGAGACCTCCATACCTTTCGCTACAATCGGTTTGGTTGTTATTATAAACAGTTTTGCTTATATGACAGGTCAAGCTTTTTTCTTACTGGCACTAAAAGAAACCAATCCTTCCCAGATTGCGTCCCTTTTGGCATTAAAACTTATTGGTATTTCGATGGGAAGCCTGCTTATCCTCCATTTAAGTATTAGCGCTTTTCAAATCGCGGGAATCGCCTTAAGTTTGGCTGCCGTATTATTGCTTAATTCTTCGCATGATAGAATTCCCATTAAAGGCCTTATCTTCAGTCTGTTGGCCGTAATCGGATATTCGTCGTCCGATATCTGTATTACTATTATTGTAAAAGAACTGGAGCAGGCACAGATTGCAAATCCACCTATCATCGGTATGACTCTGGTATATATCTGTACAGGCTTTATGGGCATGCTTATGCTGCCTTTTTTAAAAGACGCTTTCAAAAAGCCTGTTCTATGGCTCTCCGCTCTGCCTTTTGCAGGAGCGTGGTTTCTGGCCATGAATCTTCTTTTTCACACATTCCTGCTTTTAGGACCTGTATTCGGAAACATACTGCAGACAACAAGAGGTATCATCTCTGTATTATTAGGCAAACTTGTTACAAGCATGGGGTTTAAAGAGTTGGAAGATAAGATGTCCCGTTATGCCTTTCTGCGCAGACTGGGGGCGGCCATACTTATGACCGCCGCAGTCTGTTTGTTCCTTGTGAGCATATAGATTATTGCAAAGGAGGAACAATAATTGTGCTCCACGATTTGGGAGGTAGTTCCACTGTCATCCAATAGTCGCCAAAGTTTATATTAACTGTTTCTGGATGCCATCTGTCATTTTCTAATAGTATAACAAGTTCTCTATCTGGATTTAAAAATGCAATTGCATTTTCTTCCCAACCGTAAATAATGCTTACATATTGAGCTCCCGGTTTGACAAAGTAGGTAAAATGCTTGACCGCATAAAACATGGGAGTGTATATAACCTGTTTTGAATTTTTATCTATCACAACCGCAGCATTTTGTGGCCAGGGCAGCTGTGAATCTATGCTCTTTCCCTCTTCATCCAATATCATATTCCATAACATATATGAGTTCACTCCTTTATCGAAAAAGGCTTTTATTTTTTTCCAGGTATAGCTGCCGTATTCCCAGTCATTCGGCGGTCTGTCCCTCTTGAATCCCGGTTTCCAAAAGCAGTTGCCGCACTCGGTTTCGGTCTGCATGATACTTTTTTCAGAGAACCGTTTCCGTGTATCTGCAACACTGTGCAATCCGGCCCATTGATAGCCAACTATAGAAACATAACTTTGAATCTTAGGATTTGAAAGCACAAGGCCGGGAAATCGATTATACCTTCTCGGACAAATCGTACCCATCATGATTTGAGCATTTACCTTTCTCTCTTCAAATAAAGGTCCCATATGATCTCTTATAAATGTAAGAAACTGCTTCGGGGTCCACAGACAGCTGGGATAGCGTGTCTCCATCCGCGGTTCGTTCTGCACGGCTACCGCATAGAGATTAATACCAGCTTTCTGATATTCCTCTACAAAGCGTGCCAAATATAAGGCATAGGCCGCATAAATCCTGGGATCGTCCTTCATGTTGCCGCCGTCAAACGCACCGTTTGTCTTCATCCAGGTCGGTGGAGTCCAGGCAGAACCCCACACCTTCAGGTCGGGTTTATAGCGCATAGCCGCTTTGATATAGGGAATAAGATATTTAAAGTCACGTTCAATAGAGAAATTTGTCATTTTAAAATCATTTTTAACCTCATTATGAGTATAGCGGCTGACAGCGTAGTCGCTGGATCCGATAGGAACTCTGCAGATATTGAACTTTGCGCCTTCTTTAGGATCAAACAATTCTTTTATAACGGCATCTCTTTGGTCAGGAGTAAGCAGGGATAACGCCTCCCACCCCTTTTCATTAAAGGCTCCGCCGAAACCTTCAATCTCCTGTTTAAGCGAAGTAAGGTCAATCTCAACATCGGCCTTGCCACCTTGACCTTTCATAATAGTGAGCTCTTCCATGTCCTGCCACATTTGGCTTTTGGTGCTTACCTTCCAAGTTGCAGAAACTGATTGTTCGATAAGACCATTGTTATCCGCACATGTAAAAACAAATAATAGCAGTATTAAACTTAAAACAATAGATACTGATAGTCGCATTTTCTTTCCTCCTGAATATAGATACGGTATATACAATTATGACATCCTAAATAATAATCCATTAATGCTAATATATTAGCATTAATCAACTCCTGTGTCAACCCCTTTTTCCTGCTGGCCGTAATCGGTTATTCGGTCTCGGATAATTGTATCACTATTATCGTAAAAGAGCTGGAGCATGCTCACATAGCGAATCCGTCTTTCGTGGGTATGAGTTTGATATACATATGTACCGGGTTTATGGGCATAACCATGCTGCCTTTTTTGAAACAACCCTTGAAAAAGCCTGTTCTCTGGCTCACTGCTCTACCGTTTGCGGGAGCATGGTTTATTGCCATGAATCTTCTTTTTCACACCTTTCTGATCTTGGGGCCTGTGTTCGGAAACATTCTACAAACAACAAGAGGTATTTTCTCCGTACTCATGGGCAAACTGATTATAAAAATAGGTTTAAAAGGGATAGAGGATAAAATGTCCCGTTATGCCTTTCTGCGCAGACTAGGGGCGGCCATGCTTATGACCGCCGCAGTCTGTTTATTCGTTGTGAGCACATAATTATTTTATAGGAGGTACAATAATAGTGCTCCAAGAAGCTTCGGGAAGTTCCACAGTCAGCCAATATTCTCCAAAGTTGATATTCACAGTTTTAGCAACCTGATCCTCGTTCTCTAATAAAATGATAAGCTCGCCCTCAGGATTCAAAAAGACGATCGCGTTATCCCAGCCGTTAGTAATATCTACAAAACGAGCTCCTGGCTCCACAAAGTAGCTGAAATGCTTAAACGCGTAAAACATAGGAGTGTAAATTACTTGTTTGGTATTTTTATCCACAACCACCGCCGCGTTCTGCGGCCAGGGCATTTTTGCGTCAATGCTCTTTCCTTCCTCATCCAGCACAATGTTCCAAAGCAAGTATGAGTTTGCTCCCGCATCAAAAAAAGCTTTTATCTTTTTCCAGGTATAACTGCCATAGGTCCAGTCGTTCTGGGGTTTGTCGGGATCAAATCCCGGCTTCCAATGCCAGTTGCCGCACTCGGTTTCCGTCTGCATCAGTCTTTTGTCCGAATATCTTTCGCGTGTCTGATCTACGGAATTAAGACCTTCCCATTGAAACCCTACAATCGAAATAAATTTATTTGCTACAGGATCATTCAACACGATGATGGGAAATTTGCGGAAATCACCGTCCTGCAAAGTACCCAACATTATTTCGGCATTCACGTTTCTTGCTTTAAAAAGAGGACCCATATGATCACGAATAAAAACCAAGAACTGTCGCGGCGTCCAGAGGCAGCTGGGATATTTTGTTTCGATGAGCGGTTCGTTCTGTACCGCGACCGCGTATAAATTTACACCCTCTTTCTGATATTCTTCTACAAAGCGAGCCAGATATAATGCGTATGCCGCATACACTTTGGAGTCATCTTTCATATTCCCGCCGTCAAACGCGCCATTCTTTTTCATCCATGTTGGAGGGGTCCACACAGAACCCCATACCTTTAAGTCGGGCCGGTATTGCATGGCCGCCTTAATGTAAGGAATGAGATGTGTGCGATCACGCTTAATGGAAAAGTATTTCATCTCAAAATCGTTTTTTGTTTCATCGTGCGTATACCGGCTTAATGCATAATCGCTTGCCCCGATCGGTACGCGGCAGATATTAAACTTTGCGCCGTTTTCAGGGTCAAACAACTCTTTTATCACAGTGTCTCTTTGTTCAGGAGTAAGCACGGATAATGCCGCCCACCCCTTTTCGTTAAAGGCTCCGCCAAAACCGTCTATCTCCTGCTTGAGGGCGGTCACGTCAATTTCAATATCAGCAATGTCGCCCTGACCTTTTAAAATGGCAAGATCTTCCATATCCTGCCACTGCCGGCTTTGTGTACTCACTTTCCAGCTTGCCTTTACGGACTGCTCGACAAGATTATTTTTACCTCCACATGCGAAGATAAAAACAAACAGTACTACAGCTGAAATAATCAATACCAGTTTTCTCATCATCTTTCCTCCTAAAAAAATATATAGCAGATATAGGTATGAAATCTTAATTCATAACTTACTGCTGCTAATATTTTAGCATTATTGGTAGTAAAAGTCAAGTCCTTATTAAGTTTTTTATTAAGGCATTACAGGAGTTAAAAAAAGCAGTTGAGTGGTATTGGGACAGTTTGCTTTTATATAATCTATATCAGCCTGTTCCGTGTTAAGCCAATGTACCGGGATGAGATATTTCGGTCCGAATGCTTTTACCGCTTGTACCGCCTCTTCCCCATTCATACAATAACAATAAAAGTCGCGTATATTGAAAAACGCGATATCGATATTTTCTAAGCCTGACATTTCAGGTATGAAGCTGGTGGCACCCGAAATATAAAGCCGCACACCCCGATAATTTATTACATAACCTACATAACCGCTTTCCTTAGGGTTCGGAGCACCTTCATCTGTATTGTAAGCGGGAACCGCTGTGATTTCTATACCTGCTGCTTTAAGCTTTTCTCCCGGTTCAATCACCTGAATCTGCCAGTTTTCATCAGGTAATCGAGTTATCAATACATCCTGACAGTCGATAATTGTCACAATCTGTGTATCTTCTTTAAGCAGCTGCTTCACATTTCTCACAGAAAAATGATCGTAATGAGAGTGAGTAATCAGAATAAGATCTGCCTTTGGTGTGGTATCGTTTATCGTAAGATACGCCGGATCAATATATATCACCTTTTCATCCATAATCCGGATACAGGGACTACCAATAGGACTGGAACACTGTAACCACTCTATGTTTTTAAGGAGAACAGACACCTCTATAGGCTTTACCGGTTCTTCACAGCTAAAAAGCGAAAGCCCAAGCGCCGCTGTTAAAATAAATACTAGTTTTTTCATAATTTCCCTCCATTAAAACAATCATTTTGGAAAAATAAATATTTTCTTTGCTATTTTTTTAGCATAAGTTGCTAAAAAAGTCAAGCTCTTATTATCATCTTTAAAACAAAATGCGGCCGTTCTCCTATGCTTTTATAAAAAATTGACTTCTGCTCGGTAAGAACCTATAATTTGAATATCACTTAAGGGAACTTTCATGAAGATTTTAATTGCAGATGATGATTTAATTAGTCGAAAGCAATTGGACAAATTAACTCAAAGCCTAGGATTTGAAACATTGGTTGCCGAGGACGGAAAGCAGGCCTGGAATATCTGGAAAAATAAGAGACCGCGATTTGTTATAACGGATTGGGTTATGCCGGAGCTTAACGGTCTGGAACTCTGTAAAAAAATCCGTGTTTCCGAAGGCAGCCAATATACATATATCATCATGGTTACTTCAAAGGATCATGTGGAAGATATTGTTACAGGCATGGATGCCGGGGCTGACGACTTTATCAAAAAACCTTTTTTAAAAGAGGAGCTATCGGTAAGGATTAGAGCCGGTGAACGGATTTTACTTTTTGAAACAAGAGATATCGTGATATTTTCCATGGCCAAACTGGCTGAATCCCGCGATCCTGAGACAGGAAACCACCTTGAACGTATCCGCCATTATTCGAAAACACTGGCCCAAGCTATTTCTCACTTAAAGACCACTCCCATAGAAATTAACGATTCGTTTATTGATAATCTTTTTCTAACAAGCCCATTACATGATATCGGCAAGATTGGTATACCCGATTATATCCTGCTTAAACCGGGCCGACTTGATGATGAAGAATTCAGGATCATGAAGACTCACAGTACCATCGGTTTCAACACACTGAATGCTGCATTAAAAAAGTATCCCAAAGCCGATTATTTAAAGATGAGCGCTGAAATCGCACTCTCCCACCATGAAAAACATGACGGCACGGGATATCCCAATCAATTAAAGGGTAATGAGATTCCATTATCAGCGCAAATCGTTTCACTGGCCGATGTGTATGATGCCTTAGTTAATAAAAGAGTATATAAAGAAGCATATCCTCATGACGTGGCCAAATCAATTATTGTTGATGAAAAGGACACGCATTTTAATCCGTTTATAGTAGATGCTTTTCTGGTGTGTGAAAAAATCTTTGCCGAGATTTTTTATCGCTTTAAAAGCGAAGATGTGGAATATTATTGAGATTGAATCATCAAATTTTTTCTAAAAAGCAAGGCCCTGAAAGCTCCCGGTCATTTTCGTTCTAGCTTACAACCATCCTTGTTTTATAGAAGAAATTGCTTCTTTTTACATCCCAAAACATTAGAAGCCAGCTGTTACATGACAGCCCGCGTAATAAAACGAGAAAAATGAGTAATCAAATTCGGCATGTAACGCAGAGACTTGCGTAATAAGCAACAATCTGTTTTTAAAGGGAGATTCTACAGCGAAAGTAGCAATTATTTTTGAGGAGTTTCCGAAAACGGATATACGAGATATTTTTTTTCGCCTGCTTCCACGAACCACATACACACTATACTCATCCGATTTAATCTCACTGTATTCTATTGTTAAGGGCTGCATGTTTTCAGAAAAAGCATAAGGAAGCTCCACCAGCCTGCCGGGAGTTTTTTTAATGTTATGTTCTTGCATTGCTTTCGCCAGTTTTGAATATATTGTAGCTTTGTCATCTTCATAGTACATATCTGTATATGCATCAAGAACCTCATCCGTAACTGTATCAAGAATAAACCAGGTTGGAAAATCATAATAATCGTAAGAACCGGGTTGTATGATAGCAACCTTTCCGTCAGCAGACCAACCGGCGATGGCCACAAGATTTATGCTGTTTGGCTCACTCTCTTCCCGGTTGTCAAAAACGATCAGTGTGTCGTCTATGTCGATCGATTCCGCAGAAATAACCATAAGACTAAAACTGACAATAAACAAACCGTATAAAATCGTTAATAATTTTTTCACTACTTTCCCCTTTTCTGCTATTAAACATATATTATAATATGCAATATTACAATCATACTTTGGTATGAAAAAAGGCCCCCTTATGAGGAGGCCTTTAAACAAATCGGGTATGTTTTTGCGGCTACGCCCGCAGCAGTTCATCTTCAAACTGCCGTGTATATAAACTGTAGTAATGCCCTTTTAACGCCATCAAATCCGCATGAGCTCCCTGTTCCTTTATTTTACCGTCTTCAATCACCAAAATCCTGTCCGCGTTTCTGATTGTCGACAGCCTGTGCGCCACAATGATACTTGTTCTGTTCTTTAAGAGCTCCTGTAAACCCATCTGTATCAGGTGTTCGGTAAGGGTATCAATTGAACTCGTGGCCTCATCGAGGATAATCACATCCGGATTATTTAAGATAGCTCTGGCGATACTTACCAGCTGTCTTTGACCCACAGAGAGCATGCTGCCGCCTTCTCCTGCTTCCGAATCATACTTATCCGCCAGTCTTACAATAAAGTCGTGGGCATGGGCTTTTTTTGAAGCCGAAATAATCTCATGTTTATTTGCATCCGGTCTTCCGTAACGGATATTTTCCATTATACTCCCGGAAAACAGGTGTGGTGTTTGCAGCACAATACCGATCTTATCCTGCAGAGATCTCTGTGTTATCTTTCTGTAGTCAACTCCGTCAATTAATATTTTTCCTTTTTGTGGTTCATAAAACCTGGGAATAATATTGGTTATTGTGGTTTTACCTCCTCCCGTCGGACCTACAAGTGCGATCATTTCACCGGGTTTTACCGTAAGATTGATATTCTTTAATACCTTTACATCCCTGCGGTAGGCAAAGTGCACATGCTTAAACTCAATCTTTCCTTCTATACCTGATATTTTTTTAGCAGTTTTTTGATCCACAATTTCCGCGCGACTGTCCAAAAGGGTAAATACGCGTTCAGCACTGGCAAAGGAGCGCTGCATATTGGCATAGACCCGTGCCAAATCCTGAATGGGCCAGAGCATGAATATGATATAAGAGATAAAAGCCTTGATACCGCCAACGGTAATAAAGCCGGATTCAAACTGAAATCCTCCGGCCCACATCACAATACACACTCCCAGTGCCGTGGTTAATTGAACGGCAGGCAAGAACAAAGCCGATAAAAATCCGGCCTTAAACGAGGTTTTATACATAGAATCCGTTACACCTTCGAAGTTCTTAGCATTCTTTTCTTCAACTCCAAGCGATTTTATCACCTTTACACCGGAAATGGTTTCGCTGAAATTACTGGTTACCTGCGAATTAAGCGCCCTTACCTGTCTGTACTCTCTGATAATCAGGCCTTTGAACTTCAGTGCGCTTACAACCAGTATGGGGAGAATAATGAGCACAAGCAGAGCCAGCTGCCAGTTTATGATGAACATAAAAACCATGGCGGCCGTAACATTCATGGTGCCCCATATTCCGTCCAGAAACATCCAGGTTAAAAGCTCGGTAATCCTCGAAGCATCGGAAGTCATGCGCGAAAACAGCCAGCCGCTTGAAGTTCTGTCGAAATAGGAAAAAGACAGCGTCATAATATGATCAAACATTTTCTGTCTTAAACTCTGAAGAGATCTTTCTCCCAATAGTCCTGCAAAAAATATAAAACCGAACACGAAAACCGCATTGGCGCAGATAACACAGAAGTAGAGTGTCATGTAATAAAAAACCGCATCCAGATCCCGGTTGGCAATACCGATGTCGATCACATTTTTCAGTAAATATGTCTCGGATGCTTGAGATATGGAAAAAAGTCCGATACATACCAGAAACCCAACCAGTAACGGCCAGTTTTTGCCTGATAATTTGATAATTCTTAAAAAAAGTGTCCTGGCTTTAAAATGTTTCAGTTTCTCTTCTTTATATTCTCGTTTTTTCATGTTCTTTCTCCTTAGCAAAATCTGATTGAATTTGAAAGATCTTTTTATAAATACCCGGCCGAGTGATAAGCTCGTCATGCCTGCCCGTTTCTACTATCTTTCCTTTATCCATCACAATAATCTTATCCGCCTTCATCAGGGTTTCTATACGGTGTGCAATAATAAAGGATGTTCTATCCCTCATAAGCTGATCCAACGCTTCCTGTATCTTTCTTTCGGTTTTGGCATCTATTGCCGAGGTGGAGTCGTCAAGAATAAGTATTTTTGGATCTTTTAAGATCGTTCTTGCAATGGCAATACGCTGGCGCTGTCCTCCGGACAGACTTACCCCCTTTTCTCCGATTAATGTGTCGTAGCCTTCGGGAAAAGAGAGGATGGTCTTATGAATACATGCCATCTTGGCTGCTCTTTCCACTTCTTTTTGAGTTATCTCTCTCTTCACACCAAACAGCAGGTTCTCTTTTATAGTTGCCGTAAAAAGAAATGGCTCTTGTTCCACCATACCGATATTTTCACGTAAGTACTTCTTGGTTAATGAAGAAAGGGCATACTTGTCTATATATATCCGGCCCTTATCAAGATCATAGAAACGCGGCAGAAGATTAACCAATGATGTTTTTCCTGAACCCGTAAGACCTAATATAGCGATATTTTCACCGGCACGAATTTGTAAGTTTATGTCCTCAAGGATCGGAACTCCCTCATTATAAGAAAAAGATACATCCTTAAACGTGATATTACCTTTTAACTTGTGTTTAAGCTCGAACCCCAATTCCATATCTTCTCCCTCCACATCCAATATCTCTTTAATCCTAAAAAACGATACCGAACTCTTGGAAAGCTCAATAATCATTCTGCCCAACTCCTGCAGCGGCCAGATAATGGAAGCCACCATGGCCGTGAACGCGATATATGTACCATAAGAAATATCTCCGCTAAGCGTTAGGTAAGCCCCTATGGTGGCTATGGCAATAAACTGTGTTCCGCACAGCAAGATAGACAGAGGCCAAAATGATGCGTGAAGGATTACAAGCACTTTACCGCGCCGGCACTGTTCGGCATTGATTTTATCGAAGTGCTTGGCTTCCCATTCTTGTCTGGCAAAGGCCTTTACCACCCGAATACCGGATAGTGTTTCCTGAATTGAAGCTGAGAGTGTCCCTTCCTGATTCTGATAGGCTTCGAAGCCGCTTACGATTTTCCTAAAAAAGAGGAGCGATAACAGGATAATAAATGGAACAGCCACGATAGATCCAAGTGCCAGCTGCCAGTGCAAAAATAAAATAGCCACAAAGTTTATTGTGAAAAGAAAAACAATCCGAATTACTCCCGGAATCTGTTCATAGTAAAACTTTCTTACACTATCAACATCGGATGTTGCCCGCTGGATCAGTTCACCTGTCTGCATCCTGTCATGGTAGCTGAAAGGAAGCAGTTGAAAATGCATAAATAAATCATTCCTAAATTTAAAGGCCACTTTTTCTGCGCTTTTGGCACAGCATTTTCCGGAAATAAATGCACTTAAACCCCTTAACAGGGCGGTAGCCAAAAACAGCAATGCAAATCCGATAATTGTAATTCCGCTTACCTGTTCAGCTATAAGTACGTCAACAGCATCTCTGATTATAAAATTACCGGCTGTTGATAATCCCACGGCAATACCCAAAGCCACTAGAGCGAGAATAAATGTTTTTTTGTACACACCCAATACCCTGTAAAGCGTTTTTAATACCAGCAAGGTACTCTCTCTCTTGTCCCTGCCCCCATCATGCTTCCTCATAAGTACTCCTCTTGTCTTTTACTAAAGCCTGTTTAAAAGCTTTAATGCATGCATCCAATGCATAAAAAAGCCGCCCTTTTGTAGGCGGCCCTTTTTTAGCAATACCATTTGCTTATTAAGAAAAAAAAGCCGCAAACCCTGACGAGGTCTGCGGCCGGAATAGCAACTCTATAAAAATCTATCGCCTATGTTCCTCCGCAGACACACCTCTCCCGTCAATTACGAGAGTAAATGCAATACGTGCTGCTTTATGGAACATTAACATTAACAATTCTCCTAAATTTTAAGTTGAAATATTTTTAATGCAGAATTAGAATAATGTCAAGGGTAAAAATAAAAAATATTGAATTTACATCTTGTATGAAATAAAATATCCTTAAAGGATATTGAGAGGTGTTCAGATGAAGAAAATAATACTGTGCTTTATTTTGTCTTTCATTTTACTATCTTTTATATCTGCGGAAATGATAGACGGAACTGCAGATATATACGGTACAGCAAACGGAAAGAGAATCGGGACTCTCTATGACGGAACAAAAATAAAACTAATTGCAAAGCAGGGCTCATGGTATAAAATTGCGGTGAGTTTTAGAAATCATAAAAATATTTATCAGGAGTTAAAAAAGGGAACTAGCGGGACTGTTTTTTTGTATGACAAGCTTTTAGGAAGAACAGGTTATATCGAGAAAGACGTTACATTACAAGCTGCGCTCGCCGACAACAAAGTGACAATAGAAGTGTTCGCCAAAAATAGCAGCTTAAAAGATACTGTCAAATATTACTTGGAAGGGAAGCGGGTGCTCACCTCACCGCGCTCCGTTTATTTTTCTTTTTCCGAAGCGGTTTCGGAAACAGAGATAAAAAAAATTATCAACAACGTTAAAAATATCGATCCCATTGACTATGATCAGGATGTGCTCTTTATTGAAGTAGGATATACAAACAATTCGGCCACAACCGTGTTATGTTACAGCTTAATCGGTGGTGAGTTCGGAATTAAAGAAAGATATCATTGTAATGAAAGCGGAATGCCTGAAAAATACATTACGGGCTACGATCCTGTCGAGACACATGTTTTTAAGTACTATAGTAATAATGCCTATAAGGAATTTTACTGGTCGAAAAGCCCTCAGACCTCGATATATAGCGAAAGTGGATACATAAAATTCGTACTTTATACCAATAACTACGAATATGAATTACATATAACTCTGTCGGTTGCTGAAAACGAGTTCTATGATCCAGTTTTTTACGTGCTTGCGGATAACGCAACCATATACAAAATAGACCGAATTTCCGGACAGACAGTGCAAAAAGAAGAGTTTGATTTCTACACGCGAACAGAAGACACATTATGGAACATTGAAATCAACAAGATGTTTAAAGAGGAAATTTTAAAAATACAAAGCGGAACTAATTTTAAACAAGAGTTTAATCAAATAACAGAAGAGTTGTTGATTTATTATAAATAATGAAGCATTATCTGTTGTGTTATAAGGATGGGCTTTAATGAACAGAACTATACATTTTATCCTTTTTTTACTTTTTACATTTTCATTCTTAAATATAAATTCGAATGAGCAGGAATTTTCCAGCTACCATGTTTATGTGGACAGACTCGCGGGCGCGGAAGAATTAATTGAAGATTTAAGAAATCAAGATCTGATAGCCCTCTTATACGAACCGGAATTTCCGGGTATGGATTCTGCTGTTCCCACAGCGGAAAAGAGCCAATCAATATGGCTCGGTTGTTATATTCCTTTTAATATAGCAATGATTACAATCAAAACAAATTATAAGCACTTCCCCACGATCTTTTAAGGATATTAATGATTTGCACAGATTTATTAAATCACATTATTCTGTTAATTATCAAGAATCTAAATGACGAATCTCCAGTAATCATCTATTTCCGTCTTCAACTGCCGCTTTTTTTTATCATCACACCAAGCTGAATCTACAGCATTATACAATAGCTGCTTTATATCGCTTAGAGTAAATCCCAACTCGTCGATTAAACACATATATTCCTGTTCCAGGCTGTTGTTAAACATTTTGGGATCGTCCGTATTGATGCAGATATTAAGCCCGCCTTCAAAATAGGATTTAACCGGGTGTTCCGCAATTGAGTTTACCACTCCTGTTCGAACATTGGAAAGCGGACAGATCTCAATCGGTACCTGCGCATCTTTCAAATATGCAATGAGAGCCGGATCTTCACAACTCCTTGTGCCGTGGCCGATTCTATCGGTTTTCAACTGCTTCAGCGCTCCCCACACACTGTCAGCACCGGCCGCTTCTCCGGCATGAGCCGTGGTGCGAAAACCGTACGAGCGTGCTTTTTCATACACCTCTTTAAAGGGCTCCGGCGGATACAGCTGTTCGGAACCGCCGATACCTATGCCTATTATACCGTAATCTTTCAGCTCTTTTATTTTTTCCAGCTGCTCCATGCCTTTATCCGGACCAGAATCCCTGCACAGGTCATAAATAAGTTTCAATTCAATCTCATGAGCTGTGCTCTTAATACCCTTTGCCACGGATTCAACGATTCGCTGCAGGTCCAGTCCCTTTTCGGTATGGTCCCCGGGGGTGAAAAACAGCTCCGCATATCTTATATTTTGACCCAGCAAATCCTGGGCCACACCGTGAGCAATAAACTCAAAATCCTCATATTCTTTAAAGAATTGATTTTTCCAAATCCAGGTATCTATAAAGTGGGGAAAATCTTTAAACACAAACCTCTTGTTTAAGTTTTCGATATTATTACCCAACTCCTTATGGCCGCCGTACTTTTTAATCAAAGCCCACAATGTCTCCAAAGGAATGGCTCCTTCCAAGTGTAGGTGAAGCTCAATTTTGGGAAGCGCTCTCAAAATGGTTTTATATTTTTCTTTTTCCATGCCTTTTTATGACACAAGAACATATAAGGTTCAAGATGTTTAATAGGGGAAATTTTAATTCTCCTGCTTGCCGTAGGAATCATGAATTCATTAATCTTCCTCAATTTCGGGACAGATACCAACATAGCACTCCACAGTCCTGTTGAAGGCAGCGCCAACCCCCTTTGCTTCAGAGCTATGGGCTATGCCTGGGATAAAGAGTCCATAGCCCGGGACGGAGATATTAAAATAACCATTCAATTAAAACGCATAAGCGACGGGTACAGTCTTTCTTTTCCCGCAGCCCGCTCTGCCGTAAAAAGCGGTGAGCAGGTTCTTTTTCATTTGGCAGCCTTCTCCTCCCAGCTGAGCCTGCCGTCGGCAGAAGGAGCCGGCAGTTGGCTGATTTCCGCCCGTATGACTACAGCTTCCGGCCATATAATTGAAACAGCACCACGGAAAATTATAATCGATCCACACGCTCTGTCCCGGGAGTTTCACTTTTTTTCTTTTGAGCACATAACGGCACTTTATTTATTGCTGGCAGGTTGTATTATTATTGTACTGATGTTTATAAAAACCCGCAACAGACACTTGGTATTCCCGGCATCACTCCTTCTCATAGGCATCCTTTGGATAAACGAATTCATCTATCGTATATACTGGGTGGGATTAGGTTCCTGGGCTCCAACCAATGCCCTGATGCTCCAGATGTGCGGGCTTGCCCTTCTTATGATTCCCTTTGCCCTCTTTACCTGGCAGCCGAAATTACGCCGTTATTAACCGAGATTATTTTTTTCTGGGGTCTGGGGGGGGGGTTCTGTTCAAGCCTTGCTTACGCCTGATATCGGTCCACACGAATTTCCCGAATTTAAATTCTTTGCCTTTTTTATCTCGCACGGATTTATTATTATAACCGCCCTGTTTCTTATCAGCGCTCATAATATTCGAATGCGTCTTTCCTTATTAACCATTTACTCTCATACCTTCCCCCTTTTGAGCCCGCCAATTACTTTGTGGTTGGGTATCCGCCCCCCGACGGCTCGGTTGTGGATTTTTTTGTGGAGGTTTTCGGACCTTCACCGTGATATTTCATCGGATTGGAAATCATGGGACTTGTTGTGTTCGCATTTCTGTGTGTTCCTTTTATGTTCATGAAAAAACAGACTGAAATGATAAAAAAGGCAGATTTTAAAAATATTAATTAAAAGAGGAAATTGCAAAACTCAAAATATATTAAGTTAGTAAAATACTTATTCTTTATACCATAATAATTTAGCAATTTCCATTTTAGGAGCTTCTTGCAAAAATGTTATTTTTGCAAGAAGCTCAAAAGATCTTGATTTTATCTTTATCCACTTCCCGCTTGAGCCATTCCGCCGCATCCAACAAAACTTTTTGCTGCCGGCTGTTGAGTCTTGCGGAACGCCTTTTAAGATCATCGAAATATACAAACAGCAATCTTTTATGAAGTGGAATATTGAGAGAATAATAGTAAAACAGCTGTTTAATAGAAGCAATAAAAATATTATGCGTATAATAAATACTCGCTGTCCGGTGCCAATCGTGAAAGGTTTTAAAAAACACCTTGTAATACGATTGAAGCAGATTATGAACTGCAGGGCTGTATATTTCGGAAGCCCGAATGAGCTTTAACAAAACGCTTTCCGCATCGCTGCCGTAAAACTTTATTGCATATACATATAAAAATTGTAATACGGTCTTGCGGGGGTTTTTTATTTTAGAAGGCTCGTGATCTAAGCGTGTATTCTCCCGGTATTTATCCCGTCCGAGAATTTCAAGTGCTTCCTCATATTCTTTATGCAGTTTTAAAAATACCGCATCCGTGCCTTTTGTGAGATCCGGGTGGGTTTTTTTACTTAAAACATGATAAAGCTGCTTTAAGCGGGTTATTGTAAGGTTATTCTCTACTTGTAAAATAGAAATTAACTTGTTCATACTATTTGAATGTATATAACCTGTCCATTTCTTCACTAAGTTGTTTATAATTTCTAAAATGAATTGTGTTTAGATCCAGTCGTTGAGCGCCTATATTTATCAGCGAGTCATCAATAAATACACAGCTTTGAGGCTTCAAATCCAATAATTGCAAGCAGCGGGTAAAAATGAATCTATCCGGTTTACTGCTTCCAAGCTCGCAAGAAAAAACCAGATGATCAAACAATTCCAGCCAGCGAAAATGTTCCTTCATATACTCCAGGGTCTCAACAGTCATGTTCGAGATAATTGCCTTTTTTATAGGGTTTCTATCTAATTTGATAATAAATTGCAGCATGTCTTTATTGATAATAGTCCAACTTACAACGTCCATCCTGATAAGATTCTCGATTGTGTCACATGAATATTTTTTGCTGTTGTAATTAAGAATCTTTTGCCAGTATTTAAAGGCAGATAATTTATTTAAATCATAATCGTTTCTGTACTTCTTATAATTTATTTCAAACGTATCGGCGGGCAGCTGTGCTATGCGGCACATTTCCTCAACCTTATAAGGATTCTGGCCCATGCTTATGACACCACCGTAATCAAAAATTACGGCTTTAATTTCCTTTTTTACTTTCATAACTCTACATGATATTCCAATATAATTATATCCCGTTACAGTAACTTGTTCCAGCATGTAAACACTTTGTAATAATAAAAGTGTTACTACATTATTTCCATTATTCTTGCATCTCTTAATTTCGGATATTTTTTAACAGTACTTTTATCGGGAAAGGGCTCCGCCATTTCTTCAATTGTAAATCCTGTTCGTACCAATATATTAATCCATTCACTAATGAGCTTATTAAATCTGGGTATTTTAAATTTATTATATTTAGTTTTAGATTCAGGCGGTACGGCACTAAACATCCACTCATCAATCTCTCCCTGCGGATTACTGAAATAATCTTTAATGAGATACCCTTTTGGCTCACCGTTTTCATACACCCATTCACTCGCTATTCTGTCATAAAAGGGATGTATTATGGAAAATTGAAAAAAGCCGTTTGCTTTTAGCACCCTGTAAATTTCCCGTAAAGCCTTTTCCTGATCAGAAAAATCCATAAAAACTTGAGTGGAAACACAAAAATCAAAATAATCCGTTTTAAACGGTATGTCACAAGCACTGGCGGTTATGAATTTCAAGTTTTTATTGCCTGCTTCACGTTCTTTTGCAAAACTAATAAAAGTTTCAGAAATATCGATACCGCTTATCACCGCCCCTCTTTCAGCAATCAGTTGTGTGTTATGACCTTCTCCGCAGCCCACATCCAAACCAATCAGGTTATTTATATCGGGCAGCATTTTTAAAAAAGCCGGTGTGGCAATATAATCACGGTAAAGATCATAGCCTTGGCGGGACTGTTAAGTCCATGTCCGGGCGTTATTATTCCAATACTCTTTGATATCTTTTTCTTTCATGTAATACTCACTATTAGAATATGCATTCTTACGGTTTGCACTCCTTACTTCTCATTCTCTTTCAAAACCATCTGTGCGGGCAGTATTTTAGTATCGGTTCTTTTTAAGAGCATATCCAGGGTCCGCTTCAAGAAATCACTAGTTATCGGTTCCCAGCCCTCTCCGTCCAAACCGTGTGTACAATAAACATACCAGCCGTTTTTTTGTTGAAAAAATAATTCCAAAGTATTTTTTATTTGATTCTCCACATCCGGCCAGCTGTCGCCATAAATCATTTTAGTCTCTTTTGTGGGTAGCGGATTTATAACTTTAGTCTAACCTGTTCGGAACGCTCTTACCTTTTTTGATATCCACTCTTCAAGCTGCTTATTGGAACTGCTATAAGGAAAACAGAATATTGTATCTTTTGCACTAAAACCTTTTAAGTGTTCAGCGAAATAGTTTAAACAAGTGAGCTTCTTGCAAAAATAACATTTTTGCAAGAAGCTCCTAAAATGGAAATTGCTAATTTATTATGGTATAAGAAATAAGTATTTTACTAACTTAATATATTTTGAGTTTTGCAATTTCCTCAAGCATTTATTAAATCAGTCGCCTTTTCAAAAGGAACACTTGTCTTGTCCGTATGATTATAGCCATGCGGCTGAATAATATGTCCGCGTGACTGCAGTTCGTTCCAAAGCGAAAAGGCTCCATGTACTCTTTCTTTTTTTAAGTGAGCAGTGGCAATCACATTAAACTCAGCACGCAATCCGAATGATTCGAATATCTCTGCGGTTTTAAGACTTGATTTTTCAAATCCGTCATCAAAACTAAAGGTTATATAATACATATTTATACTTATTCCATTATCCCTTTTCTTAGCAATTCCAGAACCTGTTTTTCACTTAAGCTCCCATAACCTTCAATACCGTATTTTATTCCAGCCCGCATATTTTGTACCAGATGTTCGATGAATTTACTTTTTCCTTCTTCTCTTATACATGTGCAAAAACCCAGTATTTCTCCCTTGGTTTCCCCGATAAACATATCTCTCTGACACGGATACTCATCGCATTCCCAACAGCCATCGATATTTTTTCGCATGCAGCAGTCGCGATGATAGCAGCCCTCTTCACTGAGGTATTTTCCGCAATTGGTCATAGCTACTTTGCAGCCGTTGCAGGTATCAGCCAAATGGCATAGTTTACAGATCAGTCCGCAGTAGGCAATGCTGTTTTCTAAATCGTGGTTGTTCATGTTTTTAATGTTCTCTCTGTAGGTTGATTGTATATATTACATATAAACTGTCAAGTTTAATGATTATAAATGCAACATTCCCTGTCCGTTTTAAATATTGTATATTCACAAACCAAGGGTATCAATTACCTTGCAGAATATGCACTAAAATATAATTCAGTGGAAATCGACCAATGGTTTTGGTCGCTGTTCAAAGAGGGCCAGGTAGTGCTGCCCGATCAGAACACTGCGCGTGAATATGCGGAAAGCGTGCCTAGGGATTTTATATTTACCATAAAAGTTCCCAACAGTATTACACTTACTCATTTTTACAAGAAAAATAGGTGCGATCCTTTAATCCGTAATCCCCACTTTTTATCTACGGAGCTGTTTCATCTGTTCCTGGAAAGCATAGAACCTTTACAGGGACGCCTGGGCCCGCTGATGCTGAAATTTGAATATTTGAATAAACTAAAAATGCAAAACCTCTCCGCATTTATTTCTGTGCTGGAAAATTTTTTTGAAATGATCCCCAAAAATTACACTTACGGGATTGAAATCCGCAATCCCAATTATCTGCAGCCCGCCTACTTCAAATTCCTGCAAACACATAATATCTGCTGCGTTTTCCTGCAGGGCTACTTTATGCCCGATATCGCGCCGGTATATAATAAATATAAAGAATATATTGCAGGATGTTCAGTTATTCGCTTGCACGGCCCCCCATAGAGGAGATATTGAAAAACAGGCTGACAACCGCTGGGATAAAATAATAATAGCCAGAGACCAAGAGCTTGCGGATGTCGTGAATATGGTAAACAGCATGCTAAGCCGCGGTATTAATGTTTTTTTAAACGTAAATAATCATTACGAAGGATCGTCCCCGCTTACCATCGAACGCACACAAAGACTGTTGCCCGGCGTTTCCGATTGATTCATTATATTACTCCGGCATCACATCGCGTTCTTTGCCCGTTATTTCCTGTATCTGAAATTTAAACATTGTGGTATCTTGCCATGTGGTGCTTTTAGTATTCACTTTTTCATCATTCTGTCAGGGCTTTTTTCGAAATGATCAATTACTACTTTCACAGCCTGAACCCTCTCTTCATCATCGACAAGAATTGTCATTTCGCCTTTCATCACAACCGATCTGTATGAATGCCCGCATTCGTTTTCTATAAAACCCTTATCATCAATAACTATCAGATAGGCTTTTGAGTTAGCGTTTATATAATCATATTTCTGACCCTGTTTGGCTCCGTGAAAATACAGCGATCTGTTTTTACTGTCATAACCGTAACTTAGCGTTACAATATAGGGCTGGTTATTTTTACAAAGTGCAATTACTGCGTATTTTCCATTTTTAACCACCTGCTCTAAGGCATGAGGATCTTTAATTTCTCTGTCTGTTCTTCTCATATGATAAGCCATGATTTTTCCTTATACCTGTACTGTACACAATATTATAGTGCATTTATACGTCGGTCAACAATTATCAACCTAACGGCTCCACCCGCTGCTGCGGTTTTAATTCTCCGCACTTAAAACATTTTTCGTCATCAAAGATGGCATTCTTCGCGCCGCAGTTTTCACAGAACCACTGCCCTTTTAAGGGCACGGCTGTGCTATTTGAGGATACGGCTGCGCTATCGGGCGTATTTTTACTTTGCAGACTGTTAGTAATAATTAAGGACAATATGGCTCCTATTATAGCACCAATAATCCCACAAAACAAAATCGGCCCCAACTCATCACTCACTGAAAGACCAAGAATAACGCCTATTAGTTCCAGACCAATCCACAATACTACAGTCATAACAATAATCGGGCCCTTATTGTAGCCCTTTTCCACAGCCACTCTACCGTTTCTCCTTGACAGAAAAATTAATCCAATTATTTCCAACATACAGTCTACCTCCGATTATAGATCTTTGCGTTTTAAGTCGGTCTTTCAGATGTTAATAGTAATACATTGTAAGTGGTTGCTCAATATGCTCTTTATCCAATACCACATAGTTTGAATCAAAAGTAGCCGGTGCTGTTAAGCGGCTATTAGCATTAGAAAAAGCTATCCCCTCTAAGGGTCTACCGTCTTCTCCTCTCTCAAAAAATTCATTCGCATTTTCGTCATGAAACACAAAAATAGTGTACCTATCCTTAGGTAGATCTTTAAAAACGAATTCTGCCTTTTTATCTATAATGTTTTACTAATACTGTGATGCAATTTATATACAGGCTTTAAAAATTCCCTGTCAATTTCTTCAGACTGTTTTATAAGATTATAAATCCCGCTATTTTCATCCAGAGCATATACATCCAGCCAATAATTTTTATCTTCACCCGTTAAAAAATTATTATTCATAATCAACTTATCAAATACCGCCTGCTCAATCTGTGGGGGCAATTTGTTCTGCGAGAAATAATCTGATAATTCAAACAACTCTCGATTGAAAATATAGATAATGGCATTACCTTTATTATTCTTAAATCCGCTTACTTTAATTTTTAATTCCTTGATCTCTCCTTCAAACATGGCTGATTCATCTAACTTGTCTTTGGGATCTGTAGAAAACTTTGTGATACTTAACATCAAGAAAGAATGGTTTTGTGAAAATCTTTTAGTTAATGAAGCCTTATAGATTTCTGCTGATTGTAATAGGTCTTCATATGCAATTTTTGTAATCCTGAACCAGCTGCTCCCATCTCTGTTTACCAGCCAAACTCGTGATGCTCCTTTAATAAAATCACTATAATCATTGCCATATGAACTGTTTGGCCCAAATGCATCATAATTACCAAAACCACTAAAATCTTCCGGCAGCAGCAGATAATGTCTATATTCAGGATAGTAATAGCTGAATAAACCGAAAGGCTGTTCTTCACCGTGCAAAAACACATCGTCCGGATGTAGTTCGTCATTTAAATATTCCTGAACTTCCACCAAAGGTCCATTACGTTTAACAGTTTTGATATCAATAAGCTGGGGAATAAAAAGAGCCAGTACTAAGACAGCGGCAATTATCTTTAAAGCATCCTGTTTCAGTAAAAGTATTCCATACATCAAAACGATTATATACAGACCGATTACAGAAATAAAATACCTTGGCATCAAGATTGGTGTAACAAGGTAGGAAATAATGAAAGCACCTGCGAACGTTAAAACAGCAACTAAAATACAGAAAAATATCAAGGTTCCTAAAGTTTTTTTGTTTTTAAACGCATTAATTATACCCAACACTGCCAGAGCACTAGAAACAAGAAAGGCGATATTGATAAATATAGGATTCATAGTGGAACCAAACTCATGCTGAAAAGGAATAAATAGCGTGCCCAACAGTATCCAAGGGGTAGTTGGTTCCGGTATCCAGAATTCTTTGGCAACTTCAGAGGCCTGAGCTATAACCACAAATACCCAAGGAAGATATAAGACAATAACAGCACCAGTTACAATTAAAAAGTTTATAAGCTTTTTTCTATCCTTAATTACTAACCATAAAAAAATAAGTGCCATGATGATAAAACATTCCAGCATAAGATAGACATGTGTATACAATCCTAAAACAGTTAGTACACCAAAGAGAATCCAGTCTTTGCGCTTATTTTCAGTTACCACTAAATACGCGTAAAGCGCGCAGGCTGTGGTAAAAAAGGCAGACCAAGTGTACATTCTGGCGTTCTGTGCCTGTGCTACAAAGGCCGGAATAATAAGAACCATAAATGTAAAAAACAAACTTGCTTTAGATCCAAAAATCCTTTTTACAGGGCCTAGTCCAAGTAAGGCCAAGGCTAATACGCCCAGCAGCGAAGCTGTTCTTAAAGAAAAGGCACTATCGCCAAAAATTAAAGTAATTATTTTACTTATTAAAAATACAGTGGAGGGTGATTATCTCCTGCTGATATTCTTACAATATCAACAAACGAATGCCTTACCAAAGATCCTGTAAAGGCTTCATCATACCAGATAGTGTTATTGGTTATGCCGATAAATAAAAGTACCATGCCTGCGATAAATATACTCATCCAGACGATGTAATATTTTTTTCCTTAATTACCTGTTCAAAATTCATATCTTACTCCTTTGACTCTCCATATTTGCTAAAATATTAGCATTTATCAACCATGATGTACACTAATATGAATAACATGATAAATAAAAGAAGACAAGCACATTCATTTAATATAAAACAATCAACTTAAAACCCATAATACTCCCGCCATTCCTGCTCAAGCTCGGAATATGACTTGTCATACAAAGTAATAAACCTCTCTTCGGTAAGCGGCGGATTAAAATAGAATTCAATAAATTTATCTTTACCGTATTTTTCTATTAAAAAAGTCACAAAACTCTGTAGTTCTGTATACTGAAGCAGCCTAACTTTCCTATTCCAAGCTGAGGTCGGTCTTTTTAAAATACTGCTGCGAATTGCTCTGCTTTTCTTAGTAGCATGCAGGCGCTCCTCCGACTTTAATACTATATCCCTATAAAAAATACTAAACTTAAACGAAGTATATTCGGCAAAGCCCTCTCCAAGCTGAGTATCGTGGGGGAAAATATCTTTAAACACCGTATTCCACCATTTGTCAAAACTCTCTTTTAATTTATCACCTCTAAGATGAGATAAACTTTTAGTCTGTTCAATATTGATTTTAAATAATAAATCCACCATATGGGTTACTTCATGAGTAAGCACCGCTGTACTTAAACTATTATAATAGGGAAACGCAATACTAATTTTAATCTGCAGGCCCTTATCACTAATGCTACAGCCAAAGTCTATACTGGCTGTTTGGTTAAAACCCTCCCAATATTTTGAATTGGGAGGAAGCTCTAAGACAATCTTTTTTTCTTCCAGATAGCTAAAATTATTTTCAAATTGTTTTAGGACGGTTTTATCCGGATTAATAAAGCCAATAAGATCGGAAATATATTTTTCAGAAAGATATATAATTCTTTCTATATCCTTATGTGCTCGTGTGTTTTTAAATACTCTATACACATAATGCTCGCTCTCATATTCAAGTACATCATCTTTATGTAACTCATAATCATAATGCTTGGTCACATCCCAATAAAGAAAAGCATCCAAGCCCAGCTCCATCGGTGTTTTGTGTAATTTATGCACAATATAGTTTCTTAAATCCGCAATTGTGCTTAGTCTATCTAATTCAGATATTACCGAGTCGGATCGAACCGCAACCAGGTACGCAAGCAGCTCCTGAATTCCATTGGTAATGAGTTCTCTTTCAAATATATGCTCCGTTTCTGTTTGATCAACAAATCTTTTACTAATCTTCTCAATACTATCTTCATCTTGCGGAGTCAATTCATAATATGATACGCAGGAACTTAAACCAATAAGTGAAATAATAATTAAAAAACATCTGTACAAGCATAAAAATATTTTGTTCATTCTGACGACTCCGTTTTATTGATATAAAATGCTCTTAATAGTATTAGATAAACAATATTGAGTGAGACTGATTACAGATTTAATATTGTTGAACTGAAAATATCACATGGGTACTTACGTGTTATGTGTCAACTTTTTTACTTTATACCTACTTAATAATGTGTCTGAATTCTTCTACTGTTAATTCTTTCCTTTTCGGATTCCTATACTGACCTTGAATGCTATCAAATGCCACTACATTAAATATTTCTTTATCATGAGGGATAAAATCTTTGGCCTTGGGGAAATATTCAATGAACACTAATTGATCGGGAGTTATGTTATAATCTTTACAAATTAATTCAGCTATCTTCTCACAAGCATTGGTAATACTGATACCAGCCTTATGCCTTGTTTTATGTAAATCTGTTGCAATAACAACTTCTTTCCTGTCTTTTCTCTTTATTAATTTTATTCCGCATTTAGAGTTGAAAGCATGCTTCGGCATTGCATTGAATTCAAAGATAAAATCAATAAATTCGTTAATAGCTATCTCCTTAGTTAATAATAATACATTGTAAGAGACTCTTCCATATTATCTTTATCCAGCACCACATAGTTGGAATCAAAAGTAGGCTCTCCCGATAATCCGCTGTCGGCGTTGGAAACAGCCATGCCCTCGGCGGGCGGGGCGTTTTCCCTGAGGTCCAGCAGGCCGTCACCGTTCTCATCATGGAACACAAAAATGTAGTACATATCTTTGGGCAGGTCGGTAAAGGTGAACTCAGCCTTTTGCTTCGTAATGTCTTTTCTTCTGCTATGCAGCAGCTTTCCGTAAATCGCATAAAAGGTCTCCATGTCCTTTTCCACGGATTTTTCGGTTAATGTATAGAGCTTATTACTATCGTCAAGCGTATAAAAACGCAGCACAAAACTTTTATCCTCATCCGTAAAAACATTGTTATCTGTAAACAACTTGTCAAAAACCCGCTGCTCAATCTGTTCGGGCAGCTTGCCCTGCCAAAAGTAATATACCGACAATTCATACAGTTCCCGGGTGTAAAAGGAGATATCGGCCTTGCCCTGATTATTTCTAAATCCGCTTACCGTTATTTTTAGTTCTTTGATATCCCCTTGAAATAGGGCCGATTCATCAAGCTTATCATTCGGATCTGCGGAAAACTCGGTAATCTCCAAATGCAGGAACGAATTGTCCTGGGAAAAACGCTGTGCAAGCGCGGCTTTATAAAGAGTGCCGTATTTTTCAACTTCCTGTTCCGGAATAGGAGGTAATTGGGGAAAGTTGTTTACAATCCTGTTCACCAGCCACACATATGGCTTTCCTTTAATAAAATTGCCGAAATAGTGCCCGGCCACACCGTTCGGTGCGAATGCATCATAGTTGCCGAAACCCGCAAAGCCCTGTTTAAGAAAAAGGTAATGCTTATGCTCAGGATAATAATACGCGAAAATCCCGAACTGGTGTTCATCGCTGTGCAGGAACACATCATCCGGCCTGACCTTAGCCTGCAGATAGGCCCGGATTTCAGCAATGGGGCCGTTGCGCTGCACTGTTTTGATATCGATTATCTGGGGAATAAAAATGAACAGCACCAGAGCCGCCGCAACAATTTTTAAAACATCCTGTTTTAACCAGAGAATACCGTACATCCAGATTATTACATACAGCCCGATAATACTGGTAAGATAACGCGGCACCAGGATCGGTCTGATCAGAAAAGAAAGGATAAAAGCGCCTGCAAACGTACATAAGGCAACGATGCCGCTTAAAAAAACAAGTTTTCCTGCTGTTTTACGCTGTTTTAAAGCATTGATGATGCCCATTACAGCGAGTGCGGCGGAAATAAGCCAGGCAATATTGATAAAAATGTGATCCACCGTTGACCCGAATTCATGCTGAAAGGGAATAAACAGTGTGCCCCACAGTATCCAGGGAGAGGTGGGCGCCGGAATCCAGTATTCCTTGGCCACCTCGGAAGCCTGACTTAAGACCACGAATATCCAAGGGAGGTATAACACTATGACGGAAGCAGCGATGATAAAATACGGTATAAGTTTTTTTCTGTCTTTAAAAACAAGCCAGATAAAAACAGCCGTATAAACAATAAAGCATTCCAGCATAAGATAAATATGTGTGTACAAACCCAATACGGTTACAACACCCAGGATAATCCAGTCTTTGCGTTTATTTCCGGTGACCGCCAAATAGGCATACAGCGCGCAGGCTGTAGTAAAAAAGGCGGCCCATGTGTACATTCTGGCGTTCAGTGCCTGCCCGACAAAAGCCGGAGTAATTAAGACGATAAATGTAAACAGCAGACTTGCTTTTTTGCCGAATATTCTTTTTATCGGTCCCAGCCCAAGCGCAGCCAAAGCCAGCACACCAAGCAGGGAAGCGGTTCTTAGTGAAAAAGCGCTGTTCCCTAAAATAAGAGTGATTATCTTTGTAATCAAAAAATAAAGAGGAGGATGATTATCTCCTGCCGAGATTTTCACAATATCAATAAACGAATGGCGTGCCAGACAACCTGTAAAAGCTTCATCATACCATATATTGTTATTGGTTATGCCGATAAATAAGAGAACTGCGCCTGCGATAAAAATCGTCATCCAGACAATGTAGAATTTTTTTTGTTCAATTACCTGTTCCAAATTCATATCATACCCCCTTGGCTCACTATCTTTGCTAATATATTAGCATTTGTCAATAGCAAATGAACTTTTTAAATAAAAAAAATACACTATTGTACCGCAGCTTAGGGCAAGTTCTCCCGATGAAAGGCTTGCCATACGTGTTCTATATTGCATAGGTTACACCTTGCAGCCCGGCGTATTTTCCCCTAAAATAACACCATGGTCGAATATGACGATATGACCCCGGAAGAAAGGGACAGGTTTATCTACCTCATTCTTAGTGAGGACGCGCTCAAAGCCATAGTACTGATTATGAAAAAAAAACACGGTCCCAATGTTACTACCGATCAGATAATGCGTTTTGCCTATAAGGTCGCGCGCAATAGAATGACTCCCGCGCATTTAAAAAATAAGCGTAAGAAAAATAAAATCAAAAAAAGTCCCAACAACTGACGCGGCCGCATAGGCTGCCGCTTCCTCACTTTAAAACACCACTGAGTAATATCTTAAAACGGTGAACTCGTGATTACGGACTGCGCTTTGCTGTATCCCAAGTTAAGCCACTGTGTCATCTGTTCGGGATCGAATATAAGCGGATCGTCGGTAAGCTGATGGTCCGGACGAATTCCTTTTATTATCTCGATTAGTCGCTTATCCCCTCCAAAAAGATCGGGATATGAATTTAATATCAGCTCAATCTTTTGCCATACCGAGGGATCTCCGGAAAACTCTTGTTTAAGTTTATCTTTTGTGTCCACGGCATTGTTGATGAGTTCCGCCCGCTCAACATCATTTATAAGTGTTTCATTTACTAAAATATCCAGTGTGCGAAACAGTACTTTATCCAAACGTTTAAACTTTGACTCACTTACCCCGAATGTTTTGGGATCTAAAAACACAGGCAGTATTTTTTCCGCTCCTTTATCGATAGCCTGGCGTAAAGGCAGAAGCTCCCGCACACCACCGTCGTAACATACGTGGTCATTGATTTTTGTACACTCCATAATCACCGGTACACTGGCGGATGCCAGCACAGCCAGACGAAATTCTTCCAGACTAATAGCACGATCCCCGGAGCCATCCGGATGAGGAACTCTGTCCCTGGGTGAAACAACATGCGCCTGACCTGTTTTATAATCCGCATATACCACGTAACAGTAAGGCGCATCATCACTTTGCAGGTAAGCAAAGCGTTCCGGTGTCAAATTGTTATTGATAATCTTACGCAGGGGCTTTGTGCCGTATAAGGCATCGGGTTTAAAGAGAAGAGTTATAATGCAGCGTTTATTGAGAATATCTTTGGTGTGAACTGTAGTATAGCACTTGATAAGCGTTTCAAACGCGGATTCAGCCAAAGCCGGTTCTTTAAGCAGCGCTGCAAGAGGGGTAATAAGAGCGCCTGTCGAAGTGCCCCCTATTATTTCAAACCAGCCGTCCTGTTTATAAGCTTCATAGATATACTTAACCACACCGGCGGCAAAAGCCCCTTTTGCTCCCCCGCCTGAAATTACTAAGGCAGTTTTCATTTTTTAGTCCTCCTTTTTTTATAATTTTCATTATCGTTTAACTCAAGGAGGTGTCAAGGAAATAAATTATTTGATATTTACATTATCCAGTTGCCCTTTATTTTCTTCCAATTAATCACAAACATACTTAAACTATATATGCCAACAATGAGCATAACTCCATCCTCAAATACTCCGAATTTAGGTATTTGAATGAGGATGGGAAATGGAATAGCCCAGAACACAAGTAATATATAAGACAGCCGTGTTACATGAGGCAAAGCCATGATTAAAAATATAAGGGCTAACGCCGCTGTGGGACAGGGAAAACTTCCTGGGAGTATCATATGAGGATAATTATGCCCGGCCAGCAATCCGAACAGCGGGTATAGAAAAACAAGAATAAGACCTGTCACTACCAAAGCTTTTATACTCTTTTTTTCGGGAAGCTTATATACAATTCGTTTTCGAAAAATATCAATAAAAAATAGTACAGCAAGACTCATAAAGAGAATTACTTGCGGAATATAGAGTTTGAAATCTTTTCCCAATAGGAAAAATAATACTATCCCAATCCAGCTGAAGCTCAGTGTAAAATATATTTTCATTACTACATTGGCTGTCTTTCCCGGTTTAATAAAAAAGTAAATAGTTAGTATAAGAGAAACTAAATACAATATAATCTGGACAGGGAAAATCATAAGATTATAATTTGCTATCACAGACCACCAGTTTTCCGCTGATATCATTTTTTGACCTCCTTTATACTATTATACGCATACGGAATTAATGCAAAAGCCAATATAATGGAGGCCGAGAGATTAATAACCTCTATTTCCGGGTTTGCTAATAGTAATGAACCAAAAATTAATGGAATGCTCTGCCAACGTGGTACCGCTTTTTCCAGATACAGACCGATGCTTAAGAGTAAAAAGCCTATCGGAAGGATCGGTAAGAGCCATAAGAAGATAAGATAACCCCTTTTTAAGAGTAATACCTCGAGCACCGGCCTGATAAGCGCAATCTCTTTATCAGACAGTGTATCAAACGCACTTAAGGTAAAACATAGGGCACCTTTGCTTGTTGCCAGTATTACCGCACCCATAATAGCAAGAATTCCGCCAATCAGACCAACCCATTTTGCTTTGCCCTTTATTTTTTTCATCATATGTAGAGCCAATAATATGAGTAGAGGCGCGCTTAACCATTCCAGAAAATGAGCGAAATGGAGCCAGCTATTATCTTTAAAGCGTTCCACTACTTCGTCTAAAGTACGATGCATGCTTGGAGAAAACAAATCAGGGTGCAATGCATTGGAAATAATAAAGAAAAGAGGAAAAAGTATAATAGCAATGGCAGTGCCGTATCTTTTAATTACAGAAATTTGATTTTTTCTATTAATTCCTAGGTTTGACATAATATACTCCTTATAATTTATTTTACTTCAATCTCAATATTGCTTTTATCAGCATTTACTTCAAAGCAGATATCGTTAAATGAAGGCATGCCGAAAGGCCTGTCGTTTTTGAATGACATGCCCCATGGTTCAGTCGGCCCAAACAGACCTGAATCCAGTCTGCTATTACCATTCTTATCCAGAAAGCACCTAATGCCATATATCCCGCTGTTAATATCCTTGAACATAAACCGCTTATGAAAATTGGTGCTGTCTACAGAAATAATCTGCTCTTGTATGCCTGTTAACGGAACTTTGAATGTTTCTTCATCAAAAAGATAAATATATAACGTTCCTTGCTCATAGCACCGTATAGTACCGCTTATGGTATAGGCTCCTTCTGCAGAAATTAAATAAGCAGTAACGACTACTATAATGCAATATACAATAGCTTTTTTAAAATAATAATTGTTGATTTTCATAAAAACCTCTCTTTGTTTTTTTGACTGATTATCAGTCAGTTATTATAGTAAAAAATTATTCTCTCCCTTCCTTAATATCCCTGCCGGCCAACATCAACTTTTTATAAAAAGAAAAACTTCCTTTTAGAACACCAAAAGCTGATTCCATTAACTCAATTAAGATACCGACTCTTCTTTCCAGTTCACTTTTATTCCAATTGAAGATGCCCGGATCAAAAAGCATATTCCCGGCAACAATAAATATTTCCGTAGCTTCCAGTGGGTATTTAACATTGAATACTCCTTCTACCGCACCCTCTCTCACAATATCTGCCATTATGGGAACAATTTTTTTAACCAACTGCGTAATTATCCTTTCATGTATATCTACCCCTTTTATTTTGTGAATATTCATATTAAAACGCTGATTTACCCGCAGCTGAGCATAAGAAATCTGCTCTAACTTTTGTAAGGAGGTAAGACTTTTATCATTAACTATGGATTCAATTTCATCTAGTATAGTTGTAATATAAGTCTTTATAATGGCATCCAGAATATCTTCCTTGGATTTAAAATAATGATAGAAGGTTCCCTGAGCCACACTAATACTTTTTACAATTTCACTCACCGTGGTATGGACATAGCCTTTTTTTAGAAACAGTTTTAAAGAGGTATATATTATCTCCTCTCTTCTTTCTTGAGGATCTTTGGTAATTCGCATATGATAAATATAATACTATATTGACTGACTGTCAATCAATTTATTGAAGATATTTAAACCTAGTCACCCCTATTTTTTACATCTTCTAATTCTGTTTATTATGAGAAGCAAGTATATCTTGCACGCTCTTGATTAATTCCTCTTCATTTACAGGCTTCTGGAAAACCGCGGTGGCATTAAGCGACTTCAGCTTGTCTTCATAATAGGCCCTGTCGGAACCGGATACTATTACAACTGGTATTTCTCCTTCTTTTTTACCCATTAACTCGAAAAGAAGCTCTTCTCCTTTGTTTATTCCCAAATCAAGATCCAGGATTATGATATCCGGCTTGTCGTACTTATGATATATTTTATCGCGTGCCTCACTAAGGTTGGAAGCAAAAAGGACAGTAAGGCCTGCACTTTTCAATATTATACCCAGTTCCTCGCGTATGGCCAGGGTATCGTCGATAATAAGCGCCCGTTTGTTCTTTAAGACCAGCTCGCTCTCCGGAGCTTGTTTAAGATACGAGCTTAGCGGCTCTGGTTTGTGTTTAATATGTTCATGAACGTATTTATCAATTTTAATAACAAAATCAGCCCCCTGTCCCGGCATGCCCTGTTCTGATATGGTGCCTCCCATTTCTTCAATACGCTTTTTTACCGTACTCAAGCCCACCCCGTGCTCCAGCAGACCTTCGCCGTCTAAAGATTTTCTTCCCACTCTCTTGGTGGAATACCCTTCAAAAATCGCCAGTTTCTTATCCTGTGGTATTCCCTGTCCGTTATCTTTAAAGTGAATAAAAAAATACTCATTAGTATCCTTATCTTTTTCAGAATATACTTCGATCAAGATCTTTTTATCTTCACGTGTGTTATCAGGATCGCTTTCCAGCAACGCTCTAAATGAGTTTAAAAATAAATTTCTTATGATATCCTCTTCCAAAATAAAGTCGTACACCGGTAACACAACAACTTCGTCCGTATGGTTTTCATAACCGAATTCAATATGATAGGTATCCAGCTCTTTTTCGCAGGTATCCAAAATATTATAATACACCCTTTTTAAGGTAGCGTTTACATGCGATTTGATAGCGATGTCCTTTCCTCTTTGATAAGAAATAATCGCGTAGATATAATCGATAATACTGTTCATATTAATATACAATTCTTCAAGAGAAGTTATGGCTTCATTTGAATAATGCTCGATCTTTTTACTGATAAAGTGTTTAATCTTCTCCAGATTCTTTTTTTCAAAACTGCGGGAGATGGTTGTTTTTATATCATTAAAGAATTTTTTATATTCACTGATAGCGAGAGAGCTACTGTCTTTTTGGATCTTTGCCAGCACAGTGTTTTCAAAATAATCCATAATATGTGTTATTGATTTATTAAAGGCCTCGGGAATCTTATTCTCAAGCTCCTGAATGGCGTCTTTGAGCAGCAGCATTTTTCTGGAAAGCTTTTTACTCATGCCTTTTTGTACCGCGTGTTTGTTCATTATAGTATGCGATATGTTCCTCAGTACGGCATCGGTTTCCAGCTCCATGGACTGCAGGGTGTACTGGGCAAAACCCAGCTCCTGTTTAGTTTTTGCTAGCTCATCTTTTGTTTTCTCTATTTCCAATTCTTCTTCATACTGAATCCGCTTTCTTAATAGAAAAGTTTGCCTGATATAAAACTCAATAAAATATCCGGCAATCATCCCCATAATATTTGCGGAAACAAGAAAAAAGTTATTGTTGAGAAATATTGGTATTTTATCTGAAAACGAAAGCATATTATTAAAGAATATAGCGACAAATTCGTAGGCTAATACGAGAATTATACCAACTATACTCGCATATACAAAACGGATACGCAGTAAAGTATATACAGCAATAATTACCAGGATTATTCCCACATAATATAAGTAGAATCCAGGCTCGGATTCCTGAGTAATTGAAACCATTGCTGCAATTCCGAGACCTGCAATTAGGGCTGAAATGCTTAACGATAATTGCATTATTTTTTTAAACAGATTTAATAAAGATAAAAGTAAACAGATAATTATTGCTGGACAAATAAATGCATATCGGATAAGCCATACATAATGTTTATTTAATGGCACAATCCATATATCAAGTATTCCAAAAGCTGCTACTAATATAACACTTAAGAAAAGAGCAACACGTATAACACCTAAAGAACTTGAATAATAATCATTAAAGAATTCAGCTTCCAAGTTCTTGTTAAATCTTGAAATAACATATTTAAAATGCATTTTAGGTAATTCAGCAATCTTTTGTTCATAGTAAATTTGATTTTCCCTTCTTGCATCATTTTTCATTTTTTTATTATCTCAAGATATTGGTATACGTTATGATGATCTTTATTTAGATATACCTTTTCTACACTATCAAGACCATCTATAATAGTATACATATCCTGTTCATCTTTATAATTAAGGTACCATTCACCAACATACTCCATCCACAATTTTGTCGGATTGTCTATATGGGCATTTGTAAAAAATAGTTTGCCACCAGAATATAATTTTCCCCATAGTGCTTTTATAATTTTTCTAGCACTTTTTACTGAAAAATAATCCAATAATCCTACAAGGTAAATAAAATCTCTTTGCCCAAATAAATTATTTTCTCTAATTTTAATAATAAATTTAAGGATATTTTCTTTAACAATTTTTGTATTATTGATTGTATTTTTTTGTAACTTTCCTTTTACACATTCTAACGCCAGTTCATCTTGGTCTAAAAGAAAAATATCTTTGTTTTTAAGAATATTTTTATCTAGTTTCCACAACTCTATACACGAACCACAACCAATACTGGCAATTCTTTTGCCAGAATTTATCAACTTTTCTCTTATACAATTTACGCGATCAACAGTTGCTTGTGGATTTTCCATTCTAAATGTAAGAGAAGAAATTAATTTTCCAAGTTCTGTTATACCAAGATAGCGATGAGAACCACCTTCCGTTATAGCAAACCAAATCATCTCTAGATTTTTAAAATCTCCTGCATATCCCCTTGGCTTATCGTAACTGTATCTACAATAGTCTGATTCATGTATGATGTTTAGTAGTAATTTTTGAAAAATATGCTTTTCTTTTTTATCCCGTTCTTCATCAAATGATTTACGATATTCTGTAAGTTCTTTCAGTTTTTCCTGTAATATTCGGAAGCATTCTTCTTCACCTGATTGTTTAGCAATCGAGGGTAATGATACAAGTATGTCCTTTAATTCTAAATATCGCTTTTTCATTATTATCCACTATGTTTCAAACTTCTTTAGATAGGTTTTTAGAATTAAATTTTTTCTCTTATTTTTTTTACCTAAAATTACTGTTTGTGTCCAGCACAATTTATTTTTTTTACACAGACCAATACAGCTGCGAGCGCTCTACTACTTATTGTATCCTTATTTTTCATAAACAATTTTACGCTCCTGTGGAAATAAATGTTCTTACATGCTACCTTTAATTATAGCTAAAGTCGATCTTGTTAAGAGGATATATTATATGAAAAAGCCTCCCTGCTTATTAATTCTCTGCTTTTTCTGCATATGTAATATCTATAGCGATACTACCCAAGATTTATTTCAAGCCGTAAAAAGCGGCAGCCTTAAAAAAACTAGTGAGCTGGTTAATAGCACATCAAACATCGATGTCAAAGATATTGATGGAAAAACCCCCCTGCACTATGCCTCAGAAATGGGCTATCTAGAAATTGTAAAACTCCTGGTTGCAAGCGGAGCGGATATAAATATACAAAACCAGTGGGGCTCAACTCCACTCCACTTGGCAGTACGCTTTAATAAAGAAGATATTGTAAAGTTTTTAACAGAGATAGAGACCATTAATGTAAATATACGGGATAAAAAAGGCTGTACCCCAATGATGTTAGCCGCACAAAAGGGGAATACGGTCCTTACCCGATTTATAAGACAATGTAATGCGAATATAACCTTTAAAAATAATTCTGGTTACACACTGCTGCATGCGGCTGCTCGAGGAGGCCTCGTTTGGCTGGTAAAAGATCTTCTGGCCCAATATGTAAATATTGATGTTCAGGATGACTACGCAAA
>Ga0307430_1000434_pt1 | contig 36599 bp, 44 predicted proteins | sample SalMarWE160130MG_FD_202159 | JGI IMG/M metagenome (GOLD analysis project Ga0307430, IMG submission 202159) | Salt marsh sediment microbial communities from the Plum Island Ecosystem LTER, Massachusetts, United States - WE1603-130 | ecosystem: Environmental > Aquatic > Marine > Intertidal zone >...
GCGAGAATGGATCCTGATGGTCAATCCGCTCCCCATTAGGACCAAATACATAGGGTGTATGCGGGGAGATGATGTGTGCGAAGACGAAAGTCGGTCGATCATCTTGTGTGTAGTCGGGGAGATGCTCAAAGGCATAGAGGATTCTCTCGCGATGGAGATCAAATAACCAATCGAGCATGTGCGCACTTTTGGGAAATACCTTCATCAACAGACGCCCCAAACTGGAGTCCAGAAGCATCGTTTCGAAGCCCACCCGCCAGGATGAACCCCGATCCTCACTGGGGGATTGCAGGAAAATATCAGCATCCTCTAACACGGTAGCAGGATGCCCGCTCTCAAAGGCGATGATCGTGTAACCGTGAGCATGAAAATACTCCTGGAGAACGTTCGTATTGATCAGTCTGGCGGCAAAACACTTGACTGTTTCCACATCAATACCACTCTGCGCTCCAAGGGTTTCGGGAAGTCCGCTGAGGTAAGACATGTTAAACGCTGATGAGAGCGACAACTCGGTATCGTCATAGTTCGAGTGGCTATCGTGGGCAACGTAGAAACCGCGGCTCTCCAGGAATTGAATGAATTCTGTGTTGTCATAGTCATACAGATCTTTCAACACGTCAGCACGACCATAGGCGTCCAGCACGATATAGTAAATATCTCTCTGCAGCGCTTCCTCAATCGAAGCCGATCCAAGATCCAACTTCGCCTCCAGTTCCTGCTGAAATTCGAGAAAATGCTCCTGTGCTGCATCGGCATAATGCCTGGATTGCAGCTGCCTTTGTAACGGGAAAAGGTTCACGATGATGGCCACGAGGAAGAAATAACGCGTGAATTCCTGCATCTGATGAAGTCTTTTCAATACATAATAGATCCACAGAACAACCACGAAGAAACCCGGTATGAAGAAAACCCACTCTCCGATCTCGTCGAAAGTCTTTCCAAGATACCTTTCAATCAGATTGATGAGATGCCCGTATGAGAAGAAAAGAATGATCACACCGGAGACGAGTAACGCAGCTCGCTGGCCATCGGCAAACTTATTGCCGAGGAATAGGAGCAAGAGGATAACAAAGATACCAATGGCCATGCTGCGGAACATGGCCTGTATGGGGATGATCTGATTTTCTGTACGCAGAAACATGACCGAGTAAAAGAAAAATAGCAGCGGATGCAGGATCCACAATTTATTATCAAACCAGGCAACAACACTCCTTACTGATTTCTTCATCGGCACCCTATCTCAGTCAGAAAATGAAATATGTCAGAGTTTTTTCCAGCTGATAACAATATACAACCAGTTCATCAGTTTGGATAATGGGATTAAGCTACCTTACCGATTCCCTTTCTGATGAAGGAACCAGTGTCGCTCATACTAACGCATGTGAATGATGTTTGCCGTGATCCAACGGGCATGATCTGAGCATAAATAGACAATCACCTCGGCGACATCCTCCGGTTCGACGATGTGGATCAGATTCGGATTCTGTTCGACGTGCTCGCGAACCTCATCCGTCACCCACCCCGTATCGGTGACGGGTGGATAAACGATGTTAGCAGTAACCCCGTATTGCGCCAGCTCGAAGGCCGCGGACATGGTGTAGTTCTCCAGGGCAGCTTTTGCGGCACCATAAGAGACTTCGTTTGGGAAACCTAGAGTGCTGCCAGATGTAAGTCCAACAATTCGCCCCCAGTCTGCTTCTCGTGCAATATGCCGTCGGGCAAATTCGGCGATCAGCAGCGCGCCGCCGCGCGCATCGACGGAAAAGACCTGGTCGTGCGTTTCGGCGGTCACACCCACCTTCTTGATACCTGTGAGATGCTGCCCTTCCGCCTTGAACGTATCCGAGACCCAGCCGGTTGCATTGTTGATCAAAATGTCGACATACCCCAGTTTGCTTTCTGCGAATTCGAAGAGCTGCGCCGCGGCCTCCGCATGGCGAAGATCGATCTCCAGAGATTCTGCACGACCTCCCTGCGCATGGATATCGGCGAGTACTTCCTCCACTCCCTTGGCACGATTCGAACGATAGGGCTCGGGGAAATCCTCCGGATCTTCGGTCCGCAAATAAGACACCAACACCGAAGCGCCGTATCCCGCAAGCGCCTTTGCAGTCGCCGCGCCGATGCCGTGGTTGGCGCCCGTGATGAGTGCCACACGGCCGTTCAGGTCATAGGGAAGTCGTTTCGTAGACTCGTTCATCTGCATTCTCGTTCTTTCCTCGCCACGAGATCAATCCCACCAGGATCATTCGGCCATACACGCCCATGCCAGCCACGACCAATATGAATCGGGCGCGGCTTCGATCAACTGGCGATACGCGGATATCGCCCCCTCTCCATCCCCTTCAAGCTCGAACGAATATCCAATCAGGTACTGTATTTGTCGAATCGCCACATCAGCGTTGATACCATCCTCCGGAATTTGAGCCAACGCTTGCTCCAGACCTGCTCGGATCGCAGCAGGATCACCGTCCGTTATCAATTCGTCCAAAGAGTCACGTAAGTAGTACTCCAGCGCCTCATATTCGCCATCCAATTTTATGTAATAGGGTGGCAATCCCATCGGAGGGTATAATTGTTCCAACCTAATTCCATCAATCAGCTCGTCAACCAAGTCCCGATCGACCTCCGATAGATCGTCGATGCCTACACTTACATCCAGGAGCAATTCGTCCGCTTCGAAATCATATACTGCCAGAAACATTACGGGGTCTTTTTGAGATCCGAACCGATCACCGGACAATTGTCTTAAACTGATAAGGTCATCGATCCCATCTCCACTGACATCACGCAAGCAAAATTCAAATGTATCCAAGGTAGCCGTACGAAAATCCCCATCATTCAAAGCAGCCAAGTCAAACCCCTGCCAACCCGCCTCGGTTGCATCCCAATAGGCCCAAATCAAACCACCGCCATCCACAACACCGATCCACTCTAAATCCGGGTCGTCGTCCAAATCGACCGTTTCGGCGAACAAGACGGGGATGCCAACCTGCGCCAATCCGGCTTCCGGCGCCAGCGAAAGGGGAAATATCGTCTCGGAAAGCAGTTTCCGCGTGAGCGTCGTGGAAGGACAGAAGAGTTCACCCATTGGGATCGCCGACAGAGTCTCGTTGAACCGACCGCCGATGTGATAGAGACGATCGCTGAACGAGAACGCGAGGCCATCCGTTTGCTGGTATTCTCGGTTGACACTGCGGCAAAACGCCAAGAAGTCACCTTCGGAAGATTCCCATAATTCCCACCAAAGGGACACGGCGGCGTTCTCGCCTCTATATTGCCATATGGGTGCGATCGTCCACTGCGCTTTGTGCCCCTCACCGTTCAACCACTGAACGGCCGCGAGTTTGATGTAGACCAATGCGTACCAGTCAGGATGCTCCTCCCAGTCTTCGGGTTCCAAACCCGCCGCGATGCGTTCCAGCGGTTGCCGATCGGGTATGGGCTGCGGCTCTTGGAAGAGCACCCCTGAGGCCAGGCATTCAGGTTCCTGCGACGGATATTGGCCTTCGATTCGAGTCGACGTAACTTCAATCCCCTGCCATTCGAGCACATCGACTTGATAATCGCACATTTCCCAATTCAAGCTAGCCGTGCTATCCCACTCACCGATTCGTAACTCCGTGACGCCATCTCCATCAAGGTCATCGAAAGTGAACTCTTTGTAGTCATCTATCGTGATTTCTTGAAGCCAGGCTAACTCCGGATGGAAAGATAATCCTTGCAACGATTCATCATTCCAAACATAGATACGCATCTTCGTCGAGTTACCCCTCTCAAACAGCACCAAATCTGGCAATCCATCTCCATTCACGTCCCGACTGTAATCATAACTATCTACGTCATCTAAACCGGACCAATCGAAGAGATGTGGATCGTGAGGCATGAGAGCGTAATTCCCCTCTGCATCTTGGTCAATCGGCAGGCCATACTGTTTTTTAAGTCCAGGGATTTGCACATCCGCTAGCCATTCTGTTTCATCATCGTGATCCAGATCCAACAGAATGGCTTCATAATCAAATACACTGACTGTACCGGGCGCCGACATATCCGGATTTTCCTGGTTGAGCGCGGCAAGAAACCCCGCCGTAAAAATACGCCTCTCATCCTGATTCCAGATGAAATAGATCTCATCTTCTTCCGCCATTTGTTCGATAAGCGAAAGCGCGGGAGACAGCTCTGGATCACCATAAGGGTCAAGTTTGTAGCCCAGGATCTGATGAATTTGATCCTCGTCATAATAGCCTTCATAGACGGCGTAGTCAGCTATAACCACGGATTCAACCTTCGATAATCCATAGAAGATCGCCAAGAGTGAATCAACTCCAATGGGGACGAGCCGATACTTTGCACCAGGATCGTAGGCATCTGTGGTAGGCACCTGCCAGCCGGCTTGTGCGGTGTCTGCTCCACCGACCGTTGATGTCTTCGGCGTAACGCTGGGGCGAATCGTTGGTGTCGCCGAGGGAGATGCGGGTTGTGTCGGCGATGGCGTTGATATAGAACAAGCCACCAACAGCCACGTACACACAAATGTACACATCCACGAAATCTGATGCTTTCGTTGTTTACACATGATCGAGGCCCCCGATTCATATACCACCACGATAATACGTTAAGTTAACCAAAAAGGCTAAATGTGGCTTATAAAGCCGTGTTACCTGCAGAATCCCTGCTCTTTGGACAAATCGAGGATACTGCTTTATTGTCCCCCAAGCCGATACCCACTTCTCTCCCACGCAGCTCGTATCTCCGGATTGCGCTCGAGGTAGGCATCCACATATTCCTTGCGGACTGTGTTGATCGGGCAGGAGAAATTGATACAGCGACTGCAGACAAACCGCCGCAGGCTGAAAACGCCGCCGACTACAGCGGACATACCGACCAAACCCAAGAGATACTCCTTACCCATGACCAGAAACACGAACGGGAAACCGATCCAGAGCAATGCCCCGACGATAAACTGGATTTGTTCCCATCGGCTCATCGGACCAGGTTCGTATTTCCAGATCTTGAAGACGCCGTGATTGGCGTGACAGTGTAGAATGCGCCCTTCCTCCGCCCACATGGGACAATGGCGGCAGAGAATACGCGCTTCCCAGACGAAGAAGAACAAGAGGGAGTAGGCGAGCCAGAACAAGAGGTACCTGCCATACCCGGCACGAATCACCCCCCCAATGACAGCAACCGCAAACGGCAGGAAGATCATCAGAAAAGTGACCAGGTCAATCGTTTCAAAACGACACATCAGTTCGCCCTGGATGGGACAGTCTTCGCACTCGGAGATGGGTTTCCAGGTGCATGGGATATCGTGAGCCTGTGATGGCTGTGCTTCTGTCCGATCAGTCAAAGTAATCTCCTTGGAATTAATCGCCTAATCGGTAGAGTCGACGGAAAATCAAAACGTACCAGATGACCAGAAGAATGGCATTCGGAAGAATCACGAGCACAGCGACAATCTCCGCTGACGTCAGCGCCTGGCGCAGGTAATCTATCAATGAGAGTGCATTCGCCGCAATACCAGCGCAAGCAGTCCTCCTGCTGAAGAACTGGCTGCGAAGCATGACCGTGGAAACGGTCAAACCCGCGATCGAAACCAGGAAGAGGCCCATGTTGAAGCCGCCGACGGTGCGTTGATTCGTATTGGCAAGCAATGCCTGCCCCGCTGCGACGAAAACGGATTTCTGCGCTGCTGTGTTTGCCACGGCGTATTGGTCGCTGAGAGAGAGCATCGTGAAGGGATTGTTCGTCGCCAGGAAGATCCCGATCCCGATAAATGCAAAGGTTACCGCGATTAGCATTCGAGTTTGATCGACATTATTGAGCACGGAGTACAACGCCAGAAAGACGATGATGAACATGATGTACATCACGACTTCCAACCCCCAGAATTCCACAAGGGCGATGAGTCGATTTCGCTGGAACAGATCGAACCATTCGACGACCGTGCCAGGCAATGGGGAGATCGCTTGAAAAATCACTTCCCCCAGGATCACTACTGCGACGATCAAAGCCGCTACACCACCGAGCTTGAACAGGCTTTTCTCAGCAGCTTCGACAGGTCTGCGATTTCCTTCTACATTCATTTGCCATCCTTTAAGGATATCCAGCGAGAGACGTTGTGTCCCACACGGATATCTTTGGATCATTTGCGTCTGATTGCGTATCTCGGTTTCAGCCGGCAAACAATACGAAATAGGATATGGCAGAACTGATCGCTGTCAAGACGATTCCGGCAGCCATGCCGACAGGTATCGAGATGAGGATGTGTTTCTTCATGGATTCCCCACCGATTTCGTCGGACAGCCGCAGAAATCCCGGTCGCCAAACACCAAGCACCAAGCCGTCGATCACGATCGTGTCGAAAAGGAATAGGATGAAATAGTGCCCAAAATTCAACACAAACAAGGCCATAAAGTAGATATCGACACCATTACGTGCCAATCCAACATAATTGGCCAAAACCTGATAGCCCACAATGAGTAAGAGCAAGAGCAGCATGTTTATTATGCCGCTGAGTGGAATGCGGTCCTTTAGAGTCCCATCCTGCTTGCGGGAAGTGTAGACAAGCCCGCTTCTGAAAACCACAAACACGTACAAGCTGAAAGCCACGAAACCGATCAGACTCCAGACAACAAGGTATTGGATTGTCATCTCTACCGTCATTTCAACCTCCAAAGTTGGGATAGCGAAAAGTATGGTATCCACGCCAACGAAGCGCGATTCAACCTCCCCGACATACGGCATCTACACCTCAGGCCAATGCCATCCTCTGAGTTCGTAATAGCGTCGCCGAGGTGTTGCCCGCAGTGGATGGATTCCATTCCTGCTGCACCAGATGAAGTGAAACACTCCCCCGACCAATACGCCAATTATTGGGACCAGAAGCGACCAGTGACCGACCAGTTGGTAAAGACCGATGGTCAGGGTAGCGATAAGACCCCACTTTACGATCTTACGCAATGGCGATGTCTCCACCTCGAAAGGTGCGAAAGTCTCGGTGCCGATGATCTGGACTGTGAGTAAGAAACCCAATTCAAGTTCGATGCCCATTGCTTTTCCTTTCTCGTTTTCACGTTTATTCCGCAGCCAACTTCCATAGACCCTATATACATTATCTCGAAGAAATGATTTCCGGCGAGGATCAATAAGAGATAGCATTCACTCTACAGGCTAATTATTCTACGCTGGCTGCCATATGTCCGCCGCCATGAACGCTTGACATTGCCAGCTGGTTGGCATATCATCTGGATACAAAGTTAGGCATACCTAATTTTACAATATGTAACGGGGAAATTCAATCCCTCAATCGAGAGGTTACAATGGAAACTAAGAAGAAAACACTACCCTATGTATTGACAATCGTCATCCTGACATTGCTTATTTCTGGGATCGTCCTTACCGCTGGAAGATGGGACTGGATCGAGTTCTGGATTTTCCTGGCCACGTATTTGACGGTTTTCGTCGCATGGGGCATGTACTTGAAATTCAAGAAGCCGGATTTAATGGAGGAAAGGCTTACCGCCTTTGGAAAGGGAAAAAAATGGGATCGCATCCTGATCAGTATTTATTGGATCATGATTCTTGTTTTTCTCTTTACAGCAGCGCTGGATGCGGGTCGGTATCAAAACTTCATCACACCAATCCCAATAAAAATCTTAGCTATGCTGTTTATTCTGGCGGGGTATGCGCTTGGATTTTGGAGCGGAATCGCCAATCAGTACCTATCGAGTTTTGTGCGCATCCAGGAAGAGCGTGGTCACCAGGTAAGCCAGGCAGGACCATACCGCTTCATCCGGCATCCGATGTATGCTGGCGACATCCTCACCTACCCTTTCGTCGCACTCTTTCTGAACTCCCTATGGGCACTCATACCGGCTGTCTTGATCATATTACTGTTTATCCTGCGCACCCATCTGGAGGACAACACCTTACAAAAAGAACTCGACGGATATCGGGAATATGCTCAACAAGTCAAATATCGCCTGGTGCCCTACGTTTGGTGACTATTGAACAACGGCATAACAAGGGGATTTGAGCGGTGAACCCGCTCGAGTGGGGGCAATTCCCCTAACTCCATGCTCCCAGGCGTCCGAAGGAAATCCGGTGGAGCAAATAATCGATCGTGTTACCGGAAAGATTACCCATGCGAATCATGCGCATCGCCAGTTCCATCGCAGCGACGACTGGTTCCCCATATCGCGCAACGACTTGATCTCGGACCGATGGTTCGGGTTCTCCACTCGACTCCGCCCAATGCTGCGCATACAACATCGCCGGGACTTCTTCAGCCGGACTGTCATCAAAGAATCCATTTCCGAGTGCCTCGATCTCATCTCGCGAAACCCCCTCTGAAAGCGCTGCCCGGGCATGGCCATACGAACAATAGCGGCAACTATTCACCGCCGTAACTGTAAGCATCAAACGCTCGCGAAAAGCAGGCGCGATGAGCTCGCCCTGCATCAACGGACGAATCTCCCGTCGTCGGGACATAATCTTGCGAAGATCCGTGAATAACTCGCCAAAACCGTGATAAATTCTTCGCTCGTTTCCTTCCATTCCACACCCTTCGAACATTGGCCTGTCAATCGATCCTGTCCATTCACCTCGAAGCCGTAATGTGCTCCGCAGAACCACAATGATCGGAACTACAAGATCCTGACTGATTGGATACCTTCGATCCTTCCTGCCCTTCTAAGAATCATATCACGTCGCCTTCAGCATCTTAACGAAGAACGCTGCGGGCAAGACCCAGAAGTAATACCTGAATATGGGATTCCAATTGGAAAACGCATCAGCGATCAGGAGCGTAACGACTACACCGGCATACACGATAAACACACCGATCGTGATGATCGTCCTTTTCTTCGATCCGTAGAATGTCTCCGATCGCGCTACCGTATCACGATCTTCCCCATTCCCTCTTGCTATCAACCGGGCTTCAAACTGCTGTAAGAAAGCTTTGAAGTCCTCTTGCGGAGCCCATTTGAAGTTGATGATCGATAGCATTTCGTTGCCGCGCAGTGAGATCTTCAAGCTGTACAACAACAACTCCTCGTAATACGCGTAAGCCGTGATATCTTCCCACGATACTTCTCTTGGGGCTCGATCCTTTTGTGCAATCGAGATTACCCGATCCCCAATCTTAACCGTCGCTGGACGTGCAGCCAGGCAGCCAGAAGCGAGGAATGCCACGACGATCAACACGGTTATAAGCAGGTATTGAACCCAAGCTGTGATGAACAGGATGGATTGAAAACCGAAAATCGCAGCGGTTCCCACTAAGATTCCACCCACGAGTATCAGGATCAGAGACTTCGTGTTGTACAGATAGAGTGAAAATGTTATTCTATGCATCACCGTTGCTTCGATCTCCTCTTTAACCATACGTCTATCCGATCAGAATCAAGACCACCCCGATCATCAAGACCAGCGATATGTTTAAGCCCGCATTCTAGGGTATCCATGTTCCCTGCGCCGGTGGCTATTTTATTCGCGTGATGATCAAAGCCGAAGCCAGCGACGTGAGGCCAACCTCCGTGGAAACAACGCGGGGATTTCGGAGTGCGAACTCTCGCTTCATGTCCACCCTTTCGGACCAATCGTCAGGCCAAAGTTCGATGGGCACCAAATCGTCAAAAACGATTTGCCCGCCGAGGCATACCAGCTCCGTGATCTCGTCCCACCGATCGGGAACAAGCGCCTCAGCCACGCCGGAATCCATGAAGAGAAGATCGAACGGCGGTTCATTTGCCATCATCGTTTCCCAACCCGTGTGGCGAATATCGATCTCCGCTCTTCCTTTAAACAGCTCCTTGACTTGACGGATCAAATCAGCGTCGATATCACAAGTGACGAGCACCGCCCCTCCCTGTAGTCCACTGACCATCCAGGCGGAACCGACCCCCGATCCGGTGCCAAATTCACCAATCCGTCCACCTGGTTTGGATGCGACCAAGGTCATCAAAAGCCTACCCATCGGTGGTACACATGCAGAGGCTGGGCCTTCGTGCCCCACGGGACGGCCTTCCGGCAAGAGCGGAAAACCGAGTTCTTCGGCAAGCTTTTCAGCCTCGATTACGAGGGGAGGTTTTTCAGTGCGATAACGTTTTATAGGCTTCATTACTCTCCATACCGCCTTTCTTCAGGGACACGAATGTGATCTGGTAGTGGTATCTGGTTATTTCTCTCCAACGATACTAAGAAAATCCCGATGACGATCTGCTGCCTGGTTCATCTCGACGATGTTTAAACCGGCTGCTTCCATCATCCGACGGATCTCTTCGCCTCGATACAGAGAAATGCCATCTCGTACAAAGCTCTTATCCTCCAGGGATTGCTTGCAGGTAAAAACAGCTACAAGCCTGCCGCCATCCTCCAGCACCCGGTAGATCTCGGCCATACCTTGCTGGACATCCTCCCAATAGAAAAGTGAATTGACCGTGCAGCATTTGTTGAAACGTTCGGATGGATAGGACAGCGATTCCACCTCTGCGCAGCGGACTTCGAGTCTCCCGGCTTCGATCAGGGATCGGTATCTTCGTCTACAGGCATCAACCATCGCCGCAGAAATATCGACGCCCGCCAGGAAACCTTCGGTCACGACTTCGGCCATCCGCCCCAATAAATAACCTCCGCCAAAACCCACATCCAGCACACGGTCGTGCGTTCGCAGATCGAGGCGGTCAAAGGCAAAATCGTTCAAGGCCGAATTTCTGCGGTTCCAGATTCGAGACAACACCCGACCGGTAATTCGAGTTGATGGAGAACGAAGTTGACCTGCGATGAATTTTGACAACACGGTTTTTCACCTCACAATCGTGAGGGAGATCGCACACTTCGAAGGCGGAATTTTATCTACTTCCAACGCAATCGCAAGAAATCGCTGTGCCGCTTACTGCGTTTTCGAACGCCGGGAAGCAATTGCCTCTTGTATCTTGACTGCGGCCTGCCCGCCCGGGCAGATATGCCTCGTGCCGCAAACCGGACAAATAAAGAGCGTAAAGAACAACCCATAAGCCACTACGACGCCAAGATAACCCAATAGGTAGAGAAATCCATGCACAAATAAAAAATAGACTGGAAACAGGATGATCCCAAAGAAACATACGTAGGCAAGATTCAAAAAAAGGTTGTATCGGGTTTCCGAGATTTCTGACTTCTTATGCAGCCGGGCAATTTGACTTGCCGGAAGACAAAAACCGCCCACGCAGGGACCAAACCTTCCCACATACGGACATTCCCAGTACACACAGACGTAACTCATGAACACTGCCACAAACACGAACAATGCGACGTAGATTGCAAAGAACACGACATTGATTTGCCAGAGCAATACGGCGATAGCGATGTACATAACCATCATGGGAATGGTTAGGACCAAATACAAAGGTGTTCGTTGATAGGGCACGCAATGATTTTCTTCCATTCTTCACCTTCGATCCGAGAACAAATTTATCGATTTTTTCACCACAAAGGATATCACGGTTGTGCCGTGTCCGGTTGTTCTCCTCTCCTCAATACAACCATACCGCTGTTGCGATGGTTACCAGGGATAAAAGCGGGCTGATTATCGATCGTGGATTGATAATCAAGAACGCATATAGCCAAAATATTCCAAGGATTATCGAGATGAAGATATGCTGGACACCTTCTCCGAAAAAGACTATAGAAGCAATACCGAGTGCAGACAGGATCAGTCCCAGGACCCAAAAATAATCCAGTGTTGGAGAAAGACGCACACCAGAACCCATTTCTGATTGGGCTTTGAAGCCTATCAGCATCCTTCCTTCCATGAGGTAATGTAAAGCTGAACCAATGAATTTATCGATTTTGCTTAATAGTGAGGGAGTCTTCTTCCAATGTGTTCGTACGATCAAGCGGGTTTGAGTCGGCGAGATCTCTTTCAACACAAAGGCGCCCCATCCATCGAGCACGAAGTATTCTCCGGGCTCAACAGCCACAACGGGAAAGTTGTAGTTGAGAGAACTATTCGTCTCGTCGATTGAGCCTGAGACCACACGACCGACTTCCATATTATCGAACTCCGGGACGATATCGGCATCACGCATCTTGTACCCCAGTGCCCTCTCAAGAAATGTATAACTGAAGAATCCTCCCCGATCCGCTCCCAGTTGAATCACCCATTTCCAAACAACGTCAATTGGCGCATTGATGGATATTGCTCGAGTGGCACTAATGTTGTGAGCCAAATCATCCCCGATCAAAGGCATCTCCACTTCGTCTTCCGATGCACCCCAGGTCAGGATCCTGGGCCGAAAAATGAGTGCGTATGCCAGGATGAGCACACCGATCACGAGTGCGACGTTCAGGATGGATTCCATGTTTATGCATTCCCTCGGTTTCTGACCTTCATTTAATTAATGCACGCCAGTACGTAACGTTTTTCTCAGCATTCCACAATGATTGCTTTCGATTTTGTTGAACCCTCTCTCAAACGTGCAATGCTTGTATATTGATCGGATGAGAAGCACTCGAAAATCTTCTCTTTGTTTTCGAATTCGATCATGATCATTCTGCCAGGGGACCAATCTCCAGACATAGGGTGGATTGACTCCGAGCGGAAAATGTATCGCCCGCCAAAGCTTTCCACGATGGCGGTAGCTTTCTCGACGTACTGCGCATACAACTCGGGCTTTTCGACCTCGATCTCGGCAATGAAATAAGCTGGCATGCTGACTCCTTGCTGCACCGTTGGCATTGAGTGCCTCACGCTTTCTGGCGTTCCCCCGTCGAAAGCCAGTGGGCACAATCCACACCCAACTTCTCACGCGCCAATTCTTCATACTTTTCAATATCCGCGGTTGAAAGCGCGTCTCGCCAGCGGTCATTCACGCCTTTGTGCATGAATCTCTCTCCTCCCCCCTTAAAGATATTACCCTGAAATGGAACGCTTTGATCGGCGTGTGCCTTCATATACGCGAAGGAACAATGTTCGAGAATGGTTTGCCACTTGGTTTCATCGATGGCGATGTCGAGAAAGGCAGCGAGGCGTCGGATTTCGTCCGGCATGTCCCGCTTGAGATTCGCAAAATGGAGCAGCATCACGTTGGGCAGATCTTTGATCTCCCACCATGAACGGATGTGTTCCCAATACGGCCACCAGGGGTAGCCGTCCTTCGACAGCCAATCTCGAAAGTAATCGATCACGGATGATGGCGCTTCCCCCAGAGGCGGACCTGTTCGCTCGGGCACACTGTCGATCGATTCGATGACATCTTCTTTGAAGATGCAGTGATGGTTGTACAAGCTCCAGAGAACATCTCGTCCATCCCGGCCGATGTAGATGTATTTCGCATTTGGGGAGAACACCATTGTGTCGACAGGAAGATGGCCCTTTAAAAACCGGCGGTGCGTCTGTTGTTCGACGATTTCCAATCGCTCTTCTTTGGACGGAAAGCGGCAATCGATCCAGGGAGACACTTCCGACAAGACGATTCCTTCCGCTCCGTTCCAGATCAACTGCGCTACGATTTGCTGGACCCACGTCGTTCCGGACTTCGAATAGGCGACGATAAAAATGTCATCATCACGAAACTCGAAATCATTCCACACCGTCGATTCCAGTAGATGATGCCAGTGCTCTCGCTTTTTTTCAGGATACTCGAACATATCGCGTTCCTTACATACCTGTAATGTATTGATGCTTTAATGCCTTAATACGTCTCGAATAACCCAATCCGTTCATTTCTCCTGGAGCGATGCAGTACGGTAGATAACGAAAGTCACACATGATTGCCACAGCCGGGAATCATTCAATCTCCAGGCTTCCATCTTCCTTGAAGCGCCAATTTTCCCAGCTCATAACTTCCCAGAAGTAGCCATCCAGATCCGAAAAGTATCCGTGATAACCACCCCAAAAGGCTCGCTGCGGGGTTTTCACGATTGTTCCTCCCGCTCGCTCCGCAAGCGCCAGGATTCGGTCCACTTCATCCTCGTCCCGGGCGACATACCCCAACGTCATGCCGGAAAAGCCCTCGCCCTGTGGTGGATCTTCTTTGCTGATGTCTTCCGCCAGCGGCACTCGTGGACATAAAGCGAGTGTGACCCCTTGACTCTGAAAGAATACAATTGGAGGATCGCTTTCATCCACCGTGGTGGCGAATCCCAGGCCATCTCTATAAAACCGCAGCGAGCGGTTGATATCATTCACCCCAAGGGTAATAATGTGGACTCTATTCATCATCTCTATCCTTATCTTCCTTCATCACTTCGAACTACAACTCTCCCATTCGTTGCTTTACAGCGGTCGTCGGCATATGGGCCGGGATGGTTAGTGGATGGCCCACATTCAATATCAACTGCCGATCCAAACTGCCGTGGTGATTGCCAGAAAGACGACCCAGGAGAGGTGCCGCCCTCGAGTAATGATCAACGATAAAAGCGCGCTGAGCAGGAATGTTATCCTGATCACACTCATGAAGGCCGCCCTATTCAACTCCCCATCCTGGCCGGCACTCAAAACGAGTATAGCCGCGAATCCCATCCAGGCCACGGTCGTTAGATGCCAGGCGAAGCGCAGTACGCGCTTTGTGAACAGTTCACTGCCCAATAACTGTGGCAGATTGTCTTGATTCCAAAGACGGATAATGATGTAGCGTTCTCCGAGGATTGCGTGCACTGCTGCGATGAAACCGACCAAAGCTGCTGCGATGATCAACCAGGAATTCATTTCTCTACCCTTTCATCTACCACGCCATGCCGAAAGTCCGAGATGATCTGGCAAGCTGATGTGTAGAAATAATATAACCACGTTGGACGGACAGTTTACGAGTTGTTCGGCGCAGCCCTCAGGAGGGCGTATGACGTTTCATCGCAGATTGTAAGCCGACAAGTCCCCCCACAAAGGTGAGGATACCCACGGAGAAATAGAAGATGTTGCCCAGGTACGGAATCGGCAACTTCAGAAAGAATATGATCCACCCATCGAGCGTCGCGATGACCAACCCCACAGCGGTCAGTAAGCCCCCTATGATCCCGACGAGCGACATGACGATCAAGAGCGGCCTGCGGCGCGCAGCAATCTTGTCGCCCTGATTGAGCTCCACCTGGTGCAAGAATTTTTACGCTTCAGTCCAGTCCATCCCCGATGCATTACAGATGGATAGAAGGATGTCGTTTCGGCTGCGGTGGTGGGATAAATCCCGTACTACGTGTTCTGTAAGCTTTGCTTGATCCATCTTGAAAACCTCCAAGTTGAAAAGTGTGTAATCTCATCTGATCAAACCGAAGAATATATATTACTCCGGACATCAGCAGCTGGCCGCGATTCAGATTGTCTTGATTAGCTTTCAGAATTCGCGCCAGGGGGCTTCTTCACGAATTGCCCCTCGTTTTCCTCGCACATAAGTTTACTGAATAAAACCCCAATCATCCAGATCGTCTCCCATCTGAGATTACCCACCCTTTGTAAATAATCTAGCTACACCGCATCCAGGAGATCCACACGCAGCATCCAGCGATATATTACCTTGACCACTTGACGAGAGTATTGTTCAGTTCTATAATATAGTTAGTTATTCTAACCTTTATATATTCTAACTATAAAGAGGGATCATGCCGCTAAAAGACCTAGAATTCCTGCAGATCAATCAGGCTTTATTCTCGTTGACGCACGCCTACGAAACGCGCATGGTCAAAGAATACCCCGCAGAAGAAACCGGATTGACCGTCTTCGACTGTGCGATTTTGATGGTCATTGGACAGTCGACGCCCATCATTTCGAGCGAACTGGCCCAGCGCATGGACGTCGCCGCCAGCACCATCTCTATATACGTTCGCCGACTCACCCAACAAGGCCTGGTACGTATGGAACGGGACGAAGATGACCGGCGAACCTGGTGGCTGCATCTCACAGAGACCGGTCAATTGGTCTACGAAGCAGTTGTCGCCGGCACGATCCAGTACACGCGGGATTTCATCGCCATGCTGAAATCTGAAGAACAACAAACACTACACCACCTGCTCCTAAAAATCTCCCACGGCCTTGGGTTTACCTGGCAATAAAGGCAAATCATGAATAGGAAACTGGTTCTGATTAATCCCACCAATCCGGCGCGCGTCGGCTTGACTATAAACAAGGGTTCTCGTTTCCCACCCATCAGTCTAGGCATCATCGCCTCCCTGACTCCGGATCACTGGCGGATTACGTTGATCGACGAGAATTGGGAGCCTTTCCAATTTCAGGAGGCAGATCTGGTAGGTATTACGGCCTTTACGGCATCGGCAAATCGAGCCTATGAAATCGCAGCCGTTTATCGAGAACGGGGCATACCCGTTATCCTGGGAGGTATTCACGCTTCCATGTGCTCCGAGGAGGCGGCACGCTATGTGGACAGCGTGGTGATTGGCGAAGCGGAAAGTGTTTGGCCCCAGGTGATTCTCGATTTTGAATGCGGCAAACTTCAGCCGCGCTACCAGGGTGACGCGGGCGCAATGGAGCACACGCCCTGGCCGCGGCGCGATTTATTCCACCCGGATTATATGTTCGCCTCCATCCAGACCTCGCGCGGTTGTCCGATGAACTGTGAATTCTGTTCCGTCACGGCATTCAATGGACGGCGTTACCGGCGCCGCCCGCCGGATGAAGTGCTGGATGAATTGGAGACCATCCCCCAGAAGATGTTGTTTTTCGTCGACGACAACATCATCGGCTACGGCCGCAAGTCTCGCCGACAAGCGCTGCAATTATTCAAAGGCATGACGGAGCGCAAGTTGGACAAATTATGGTTCTGTCAGGCATCGTTGAACTTCGCCGACGACGAAGAAGTGCTGCATTGGGCCAGCAAAGCGGGCTGCAAGATGGTCTTCTTAGGCCTGGAAGCGGAAGAAGTCGATGCCCTCACAGAAATCAACAAACGCCTCAATCTGAAACTCGGTGTGAATTCCTACACGGAAGCCCTGCATCGCATCCAGCACGCAGGGATTGCCGTCCTGGGTGCCTTTATCTTTGGCATGGACAGTGACACACCGGAAAAACTACGGCGGCGGGCGCGTTATATGATGAGCAGCCGAGTCGACGTAATGCAGACCACCGTATTGACCCCGCTGCCCGGCACGCGCCTTTTCGAGCGTTATCTTCAGGAAGGGCGACTGCTCTATACCGACTTCCCCAGGGATTGGGATCACTACGACATGACGGAGGTTACCTACCTGCCCGGGAAGATGACGCCCAACGAGCTCACACGCTGGAACAACCAACTGAACAATCAGATGTATGCCAGAAACGTGCTCGCACGCAAGGCATTACAAACCCTGTGGCACACGCACGACATGACAGCCACCGCGTTCGCCTGGAGTTCCAATCTCAATTATCGTAACGTGAGTAAAGGTCGATCTGAAGGAATGGCTCGTTCCTGGTCTTGAATAAAACAGACGCATGATCATGCATTGGCATAATGGTCTTCAACATCGCCATCTCGAGATTCGTTGAGAAGACCGCTCAATTCGCCAATATGGAATAGTGTGTGCCGCAGCAAGAATATCACAAGGCCCAGATTGGAATCGCCCGCCCATTCAAACGATGTGTTCTTGGCGCCAAAGTCCATCTCAGAAAGCCACGCTTCCGTCTTGGTTTGAAAATCCTTGATGCACAGCATGATGTCGTTTTGAGATGGCAGATCGTCTTCGTTCGTTGTATCCCATTCATTATCGAAAGGCTTACCCGAAGCAAAATGCGTGATCGTTTGGTCTTCAAGATAGTATTGGACCGCTTTCAATATATGAAACGCAATTCGAGCTGGTGTGTAAGATCTACGGCCCGTGTGAAACCAGGCATTTTCATCAAACGCTTCGACGAATCTCCCAAATACCCGCCAGGCATGGTCGTATTGATGGACAAATTCGTCTTTCACTGCCCACATCCTTGTAATCTACGCCGGATAACGGATACTTTTATACGTGGTAATCCGTTTTTCTCTCGAAAATGAAATCGCAGTGATCTTTACCATAGCCGATGGTGTTCTCCCACGATCCGCCGCGATGGAAATCAAGCGCTGGAAACGCCCGTGTATAAAAGGCGATATCGACTTCGCAGAACAATTGAGTTAATTCAGGCGTTCCCGCTTCGATAAAGAAACCATGAAAGGGACATTTCGTAACCACACGATGACACCGATTGCTGTCTTTCTGTGCATATTCCCGATTACAAAAACGCCCGGCTCCCTCTTCATCGATTAAATCGAGATAAACCATGAGCTTTTCCAAAGGATCATCACCAGAAACATCCAACGCTCGAAAAGACTTCAAGGTTTCATTCAGTCCAATCGGAACGATGGTTTTTCGCATGATCTCGAATGCCCTATCTTTGGGATACTTCTCCTGAAGTTCCAAAAATGCGGCCGAGACGATGGGCAGTCGTTTGACGTACTCCACCTCCGGTCCTTCCTCTTTCGACCAGTGCGTTTGTTTGAAGATTTCGCTTTTTCTACGCAGACATCTGGCCATCAGTAAAGGCCACGACCAGCCAACTTCTTCAATCAAAACGGAAGCTGTGATTTTAGCTTCATGAATATTCATCCAAGAACCTCCATTATAATTTCCTGTTTAGGGCGAAGAACAACTTATTGGCATTCCAAAGAAGCCGGTGTCAACGCATTCGATCTGATCGAATAAAAAGTCGAACCCGGAGCATCATATCACGAGTCCGATTTCGAAATATATCAGATGATCTGGCGGATGGCCGGTATCTTCCGCAGGGCAATACTTGTGCCCCAACTCAGTAATAGACCACCCACGAAGGTGACACAGAACTTGAAACAGGCCGGCCAGGACACCTCAAACAGTAAAAATTGAATCCAGATTACAAAGGCATAATGGATGATGTAGATCCCATACGAATTTTCACTGAGACTGTCGAAAACAACATAGTTTCCGCCTGCGTACCTTCGAAAAGCGCCCAACAAACCAAGGGATGTACCGGCGCAGCTAACAGCAAACGCTGTGCCGAAGATCAGCGCCATGACAAGACCGGGCAGTTGAACTGCTTCATTCAATAAGAGCAAATACACCACAAAGGACAGAACCCCGACAACCAGCCAAAGACTCCAATTTTTTAACCAATCCCTTCTTCGCCATCCCTGTCCCGCGCCGATTGCCATCCCCAACAGGAAATATGCGAAGTACAGGCCAAGACGCACAGGCTGCATGTCGATGGGACCGATAGATAACCACCAGAAGTGGGAAGCGATGAGACTGAGTGGTAGAAACGACAGGATACTAACCAGGAAAACGATGAAAACCGACGGCAGCTTGCTGATTCTGCGCAGCAGGTTCGGCGCGAGCCAATGGACGAACGCAACGATGCCATTGAACAACAGCAATACCCATAAGAACCAGGGCGGTCCCGTCGGCCAGCCATCCGATGTGAAGAACGAGAACAGGTAAGGGGTATCCGTTTCCGGTGCGGCGGATAGATACGAAGGATAAAATGCCAAAGGTGCGATAACCAATACGGCGAAGACAAATGGCACACCCAATCGCTTCAGCCGAGCGATGAAGAAATCATTACACCCTCGACGCTCGATACTCCGGAGGGTAAACAACCCCGAAATTAAAAACAACAGACTCATGAGAAAAGTATCGAAATGGAAAACCAATGGGTCAAGCAAAAAACAGCGGTACGAATCTACGATCGGCGCAGATGACTTGACCCAATGGGTTTCATCGATGGTACTGAAAGATGTATATGCCAGGGCTGCATGCATGCAGACAACCAGAACGATCAAGAACGCACGTAGATAATCGATGGCAAGATCACGTTCTCGAAGATTGACTCGTCCGGAGGCAGCGGTTCCCGCTGAAACCGGGAGATTTTCATTGAGTATAATAACCTTCCGCCTGGGACAGAAATGTAGAAGATCTCACAATGAACGCAATAGCAAACACTTTTTGTTTGAGGGACGTCAGGATATTAAATCTTGAACCACCGGAACCAGCCTCGCTTCTTCGATACCGGTTTCAACTCGTCGATGGCACTCTTGACCTGCTCGCAAAATTCCTGGGCAACTGACTCCGCGCCCATTCCAATATACCCACGCACGCGGTTCTTGGATTCCCCGATATATCCATAGATAGCCAAGCCCACATCTCTGTTGAGTATGGATTTATACTCCTTGACCCTGATCATATTCAAATCTGCTGCTTTTAGGATCACGCCCGTTTGATCGCCGCTTCGCACCCAGATGAGCCACTTGGAGGTCAGCAGCATCCAGGTGTGGACCCGCTTATCCTGCTCGCCTTCCAGCCAAGCTGGCAGCTTACTGACGCTTTTCCTTTCAGATACGGTCTCACAACACATCAGCGTTACGCTTTCCGGATCACCCAGTTCGTGCTCCTGGAAATGATCCCGAATGGCCTGGCGCGGCTCGTGAGGAATTTGATTCAGCGGACATTCTCGTGTAGTGCGTGTATAGTCACTCATTTTCCTTCCTTTTTGAATATGAAGGCCGACAAGTTGATACAACCAATTCTACTGCAGACTCGTGCATATAGGCGATTACAAAATGTCAAAGCGACCTGGCTAACCGCCGCCATCGGCTTTGACGATAACGGTAGAAAACATGTGCAAACATCCCGATCGCTGCAGTGAGTAAACCGGCGTCGATCTCAATCTCATCAATATATTGGCATCGCACTGCAGAACGGCTTTGCACCAAAATTCGATGATCCCACTGACGAACGATGCCCCCACCCTCCTCTGATGTCAACACCATGTTCTCGCCATCGACCTTGACGACTCGCAATGTGTGCCGCCAACCCGGGATAACATGGAAGAGAAACAGACGTGTGTCGAGTTGCATTCCTTCCCGGAACTCCTCCGGCCATCGTTCGGAGCCCTGAAATCCCATCATACCTCGCGTGATATACAGGAACGTATCTCGCTTGAGAAGAGTCAGCCACACTTTCTCGGCAGCGCAGGGCAATTCAGTTCGAATGGTCGCTTTCATGGAATGAATACCTCTTCTCACTTCTTCTATAAGATCGTGTTAATCATGCGGATAATATTGCCTGTATCCAATACCCTTGATTAACTTCTCTAATACATGCCTGTAGGGAAATAATACACTTCAAGGGCATAACCAAATACAGTTTTGAAGAACTCTCTGACCGTCGACAAGTCGCTTTCCGCAATGACAAGCTGAAGATTATATGGAATTTTTAGACTCGTACGTCCGCGACATGCTCGATTAGCACTGGACGGTGGACGAATTTGTTACCTCCGCGGTAGAAATGACTTATCACTTATCGATCAAAACCGTCGTGCCAGGCAAAATAATTGACAAGAAACGCCGCCTTCCTAAGACCTTCGTTTTTCAAATATGGATGGGATGCCTGGAGAAGCGCTTCCACCTTATCCTTACCGAGTTTGATCTCCCCGCCCATTTTTGCGATCTCCCAAACGGTTTCCGAAATTGCTTTCATGCAATCAAGAATTGCGTCGAGTTCTTCCGAAGAATCGATCCCCAATTCCGCCTGTAAACGTTCCCTTCGATCAATCCGCCGATCTGGTCCGAATTCCTCGTAAATACAAAATGCCCTGTCCAGGACTTCATCCGCGATATGCATGTCTGTGGCTATTCTTCAGGACACATTCAACGATTCACCGATCTATTTCCGTATGGCGACGAATGACTTGGGCAACCCTAGGTATCGTTCTGTCAATATGTCCGCATCTGCGAACAATTGCTGGAATTTCTTCTTGTTCAAGAGACGAGCGCTTTCCACAATTCGCACAGAATCATTCTTCGATTTCGCCTTCTCCCAATGGCCAAGTTGAAAGCGGGAAACCAACCAGATCCGAAATGGTTTGGGAAGCCAATGAAAAAACGGCGTCATGCTGTGCGGTTCGATGGGAAACCAATAGTTAGGCGTTTGCACGAAATAGTAATCTGCCACTCTGGAGATTTCCTTGGTGAATTGACGCATTCGATTCCAATCACCGACATGCTCCAAGACTGAATTTGAATGGGCAATGTGAAATGACTTATCTTCGAACCGGGAAAGGTCACAGCCATCGGCCTCGACAAACCAAAACGGTTCGTGATCCTCAGGCAACTCGCTCCCGGGAAGATTAACAATCGTAATGCGCACCTTGTGCTTCTCGAGGAATTCCCCGGGGACGATCCCCCAGTACGTCTTCGTGCCGCCGATATCAATGATGTTGACGGCCCCATGTTCGTTGAAGACGGTTTCGATCATCTCCAGTAACGGTGCGATACGCTTTGCCCGGAATCGCGAGCCGATGGATTCCTGTCGGTCGTAGTTAGAGACCCATTTGGCGATTTTCTTTGTGATCGACAATTCGCTTCTTCCTTCATTCACCGCCTAGCAACCGGTGAAAATACTATGTGCGCATACAGGAATCCAATCTAATATACCCTACAACCCCTACAAACATAAACAACTTCCCCCTGAAGATAGATTGAACATACTACGCAGATTTACCAGGCAGAGATTACATGCAGGGTTAATTCATATCCATGCAGGAGCATTAACAATCAGCGAAGGGTTTCATTGTATACCACAGCGAAGCGTTCCATGATCAGCGGCGCCTTTGTGCTGGGCTCGCGGCCGATCCGTCCACACTCCGAAACAATGTATCCCCAGTAGATCGACCGCCACGACTCCAGCGTTCGATCCCCCTCTCCACCTTCCCAGGCATAACATTCTGGCACCTCATCGAAGGGGATGATCGACACGTCGGTTGTCCGGATAACGCATACCGGTACGCCGCGACCATCCTGGACGACCCAATAGTCGCCAACGCGCGGGACAGGCGTCTTATCGTACTCGTAGGACCACAGCACGGAGCCCGTAGCGGTCTTCGTACCGTTCAACATGAGTTCGGCGATCTCCGATGCGTCCGCAGGGCTGAAGCCAAATGAGAACGCCTCTACATAGCCGTCTGGAGGCTCGCTGCCATCAGATAGCGACTCGATATACTGCGCCCAGTAGCGATCTGCGTCATCCTTCATTTACTACAAAATCACTCTTTCCTGGCCGTTATCATGCTTCTCGATACTGCAACAGCCCTGACTTGCGGGTCAATGAAACCGGCATCGCATAACAAATCTTGGACTTCACGGGTTGAATAGCATCTCCCTTCTGTTGCGTGCATCAGCAGGCATGAATACTCCGCCACTTCCAACGGTCCATCTTTCGCTTCATTCAAGTGTGCATCAAAGACAACGATTTTCCCGCCTGGGTTCATCGCTTGATAGGAAAGCTCCATCGAGCTCCGGTTTGATGCCTCATCCCAATCATGGAGAACGTTGGCAAGCAAGTGCACGTCAAAGCCTGACGGTATCGTCTTAAACATGTCCCCCGCAATCACCTCCACTTGATTGGCCATCTGCTTTTGTGCGATGGATCTTCGGCTTGCTTCATCCACCGGTGGAATTTCATACACCGCCGCCTTGAGATCTGGATTTGCCGTCGCCAAAGCGCAGGCATATATCCCCGAGCCACCGGCAATATCCAGCAGCGATCGATAATCACTTAGATTTAGCACACCGGACAATTCATGCGCCAGATAGGTCCCACGACTATCCATGGCCGCCGTAAATTCATCGGCAAACGCAGAGTCCTGCATCGCATCGATCCAACACCCACCATCTTCCTTGCTCGACCATCCGGCAGGTTTGCCTGTCGAAAGCACGTCATAGAATTCTCGACACTGCGGGCGGTTCTTTTGCGACGCATAGTACGGCACAAGACTCCATGGCCGGCTGCTCACAAGGTATTCTCTCGCCAGGGGAGATAGCCCATACTGACCGTTATCATGATGGATCAGGCCCATCGCTTGAAAGAGAGTCAGCATGACATCCAGGGGTCGCGAGGCGATCTGTAAACCGCCGCATATTTCATTTGTATCCCGTTCGGCGACATTCAGATAAGTAAAGAAGTCAAAATATGCAACTGCACAGATCAGTAGGTCTGCTGCGTAGATCGAATCCCGATATCGGAAAAGCTCAGCTGGATTTGTATTTGGTTGTGTATTGTCCATTTGTCGTTTACAACCCCGCCACTTTCTTTCGTCGCCCTGGCTGCGAATAAAAACAATCAGTGGATTTAAGTAAAATCTCCAAGGCGTTTCCCCCTCGTGGCCAGCCACTGATCAGTGATCCAGGAATTATCCCGATTCCTCGAGTACGCTTTCATGTCATATCGGATTCCCAAATAGCGCCATGGCGTGTGGATAAACACCATCCGGAAGGGAAGCCCCTCGAGCTGAGATCTTATCTTTCCAAGAACACACGGATCCGCTGGTTGAATACCTGTGGCGTTATGAGGCCAAGCGAATGGGCGCCAATCCCCTTCGGGAACATATGGCTTTCGGCATGGGGATACAGCTGCTTCATGCCTTCGAAGTATTTTAAAATGACATCATCTCCGGCGACGGTGATGAGCATCTCGCCGTTCCACGAAGCCAGATCATCCGCATGGAATTCATAGTTCCTGACGAAGTCCATCATCAAATCGATATGGGTGATTATTCTCTCCTTCGTCAACCGGGATTTGAGTTCTTTGAAGTAGCCTTTATACCATTCCAGCCATTCGGTTGAATCGTGCTGCAGCTCTTCCTTGTCCGGCTGCGCGAATACCTTAAATATGGCTTCGGACAGGAAGGCAGGCAGGATTCTGAACAGCGTGAAATCGTGACGGTAATAGGACACCTCCTCGGATGGGTAAAATGTGTGTGCCAGTACGGCTTTGTCTACCAGCGATAAATTGTCTCTAAGAAAGCATTGCGCGATCAAGCCGCCTTCGCTGTACCCCATCAGATGGACTTTACGGATGTTTTCGGCATCAAGAATCTTAGAAAGTCCATTTGAATAGGCTTTCATCGTCGCCTCAGGTAATACAGGACATGTAGGGGCGAGCACGCGATAGTCGTTTTCAAATTCGACGATTTGATGGATCCACATATCGAAATCTGCATATCCTCCGTGAAGCAGCAGAAGAACCGGTCCCTCACTGCCCGAATCAAAGTATTCCCAGGTAACCCCATCGACTCGCAAGCTCTTTTGAGAATGAGACACCTGGAAATTCTCAACGAAAGCTTTTTGTTCGGGTGGGATTTTTGCATAAAATTTCTTTATCCTTGAAGAAGTCATTTTCTGGTCCTCCGACCATAGTAAAGGTACTCAATTCTGATAACAGAAAAACACTCTTTACTGTTAAATGTAGCATATATCGTCGACCAGCATGAGCCTTGCCTTCTGTTACTTTCGCCATGGATGCATGAGATCGTCAAAATTGCGGGTACACTTCGTGTGCGAAGTGCATACAACCGTAACGTTCTCAAGCGCAGCGATTTTCCGAACAGATTGTATCGTCCTTTCGTGATCCATGTTCCAAGTGCGGTAGAAGGGCTCAACCCTTTCGTCCTTCAACACCAGCGCATCTCCAGTGCAGAGAATTTCTCCATTGATCAAATACGCCATGTGACCGGGGGTATGCCCGGGAGTGGCAAAGGTCTGAACCGTCACATCGCCAACATGGACTACATCCGCATCATCAAGAAGAACATACGCTCTGGAAATCTCTACAGGGTTCATTAAAAAGAACATCCTGGTAGCGCATCTCTTAATCATGCATTCTTCATCCCTGCCCATGAAAACCTTGGCGTTAGGAAACCAGTCCGTCCGGCTATCTTTGTCGATACCCCCTGCGTGATCCATATCCGTGTGGGTAAGAAAGAGATGCGTGATGGAAGCAGGATCGATACCCACTTTCTCTAATTCAGTTCTGAGATCGTAGTTATTCATATACCCGGCATCAATACAAAGGGTGCTTTCTCCATCGGAATAGAGAAAAAGATTGACATCCCGATCCCGGACGGCATACAGGTTATCGCCAACTTGTCCTGTTTCTTGCGGGTAGAACATGTCGCTATCCAACCTGGATAATAAATCCCCACACACACTCATAAAACTGAATCTCATATCAACCACCAATATATACTCTAGGGTAAAACTGTAAGTGAACTATGTCATTCAACGTTCGTTTGCATTTGGAAGTCGGATTTATCAACAACTCGATGGCAGATTCATACCACTGCGAAAATACACATCGTTTCGCGTCGATTATTCCTTCCTCCAACTCGAGTGTAAATCCAGCTTGACCGGATCCCGGTTTTTTATCCGGAGACTTCGTTTTCTTTCGTTCGACTCAAGGCCAATCTTATCATTTTCCCCCTCGCGGAATCCACATGGGCACATCCCGCATATATGTCTCATATTCATCACCATAGCGCGCGAGTAATAATTTCTCCTCGTGCTTGGATATATAGTGAAAGGACAAAACCGCAATCAGCCAGACAAATGCGGCAGCAAGCGACAAGCTCATCATGAGGAGACCGAGATAAAGAAGAATCTCACTCAAGTAAATGGGATGTCGAACGATGGCGAACACACTTTTCCGGATCACACCAGGTTTCTCCCTTTTTTCACCAAACACGATATACATGCCCTTGGCCGCTAGAAAGGCGGACACAAAGAGAATAACAACGCCAAGAGGTATCCTTATGGCGGTGGGTACGATGACATTCAGGAATATCGTAGAATGGAGAATGAACGTGTCGCTGACCCATATCGCCGTAAACAATACGGCCAGGACCAATTGTCCGGCGTCGCCAAGTTTGTGTTCGCCGGTAAGGTCACCTCTTTGGCCGCGCGTTTCATTTGGAGTGTTGGGTTTCATCATGCTGTCTCCTCCCCAATTGATCAAACAAATTAAAAATCCAATGTGCAAGTGCTGAGCTGCCTGACGGGTTGTGTTGGCGTAGGATCATCCTGCTTGATGCGATACCGAGCTATGCGCATTTATACACAATCCGAAAGTCAAGTCAATTCCACTCGTTCAGGTTGAAAATACACATCCGTTCTGGAAATTGGCCCCTCAACGTCATATACGCAATAAGATCACGATCTTACTCTCCCGAAAGGAAAGTCATGGCGTGATTTCATTTCTCCACCACTTCTTATAAATCATCTTGGAAGATTATATAATAAATCAAATCTGCAAATCGATATCCGACATCTAATATCATGATCTTGACATTTCAAATGCTGTTCTGCTTTCAGTTCGTAATGAGGATTACTTCCGCATGAATGATTTACACCTGCTACAGTGTCCTTGTTTGTGAGTCTGATAATACAGGTCTCTGGGAATGTTCTTCGTCGAACATTCCAATCATCGAGATCTCGAGCAACGATCAAGATGAACCTACCAATTGGATCGTAGATGATACACACCCATCCATCGACTCTAGGGTTAATAAACCGATCTTCTCCGCTCACCTTTATCGTACACTGAATCGATTTGTTATGTCATCTTTGGATCGATGGCATCGCACCACAGTTACGGAAATATACACCCACAACATTGGATACCCCCCATCCCGGCATCTTCATCTTTCGATTGTCTTCATCTCCCACTTTCTTGTATAGAAAATTTCCATTCCATGTATCACGTATTAAAGCGATGAAAAAATACCAATAAGATCCATAGATTCATCATAAAGTGGTAATTAATAACACAATTTGTGGTATTGTATAAATACATCGTTGCTTCGAACCGGAGAACGCAAAGGATTGAACGATCGGATCGGGTGTAGATCACTCCTTCGAATCCCTGGGGTCGAAACATACGAATGGAATACCAGTTGTAACTAAGCCTTATTCAAACGAAACAGAGCCCGATGATACGAAGGTGTTGGTGATACAGAAAGGAGTGAAACAAAGATGCGTCGTGGGAGAGGTGGTAGACGAGGATGGGGCTTTCGAAGAAGTGGAGAGGGTGCTGGGACGAAACCCGGCAGCGGCCCCGATGGAAACTGTGTTTGTCCGGATTGCGGACACAAAATCAAGCACGAAGTGGGAAAGCGCTGTATGGATATCCAATGCCCGGAATGTGGAACTGCGATGGTCCGTGAATGAGACTTTCATCTATCCAGACTAGTCGACTCCGAAAACCAATTGACTGAGATGAAAGGACCTTTAGATCCCAAATATATCAGTAGACGTACATGGGAATATACGAGCTGAAAGCGGGGTTCAGGCATGAGTGCAGCAGCATTACCGTTATTCGGGAATCATTGTCTCATTTCTTGTGGGATATTGCACCGTGAGATCGCGCATTTAACACAGGTCGGCTTTTTGAACCCAAAGCAAGTCTTTTTTACACCCCCTGGTCTTCACGCATTACCTGAGAGATTGGAGGAAGTGCTTCTAGATCGATTATCCCGAGCGCGGAATCATTGTTCTCTTGACAAGATCATCGTCGTCTATGGGAAGAAATGCCACGTCAGCACCAATGAACCGATGAAACGAATCGATTCAATCCTGGATTCCGTCAGCGGGGAGATCGTTCGGGTGCAGGGTGAGTATGGTTACGATATGCTGGCTGGCCTTGAAGATCGTCAGCGCATCAGCCAGGGGAGACAGGATAAAATATTGTGGTTTACACCGGGATGGCTCAGAAGCTGGAAGGCCGTCTACCAAAACTACTTTGGCTGGGATCGGGCGGATGCCAATGCGAATTTCCCGGGCTTCTACGATAAAATCATTATTCTCGATGGACTCGGTATTGCGGAAACGTATATGACCCTCCACGCCGAGCAAATACTGGAACTGTTCGATTGGACGGGTCTCGAAGTCGAGTTCCATCCGATTACACTTGACCGCTTTAAAAGACTGCTGCAGGACGTATTATCCAAAACAGAAGAGGAACGGATTGAAAGTCAGGCATAATCTGCAGTCGTGTATCGAACGTGTATAACCAATAACCAATCTCGTCTGCTGAAAACACACAACGAATGTCTTTGATCGACACAAATGGCGTTACGATTGTTACATTCGAATAAGCGCTGTTGATCGATGATTGTAAGAGTCAATTAATTCCCTGAAAACCGCGTGTGCTTTTTATGGCAGATTACGAGTTGACGCAGATTGGAATGAAGGAAGCCCAGGAAATGGCTGAGTCAATCAAAATGGACATCGGGAGCAGGATGCGGGAACTGCGGGAGCAACGTGGTTTCACGCAAAGGGACTTGGCAAAGCGCAGCGGACTATCCGCCAATGCCGTAAGCAGAATCGAGCGCGGGGAAAATTCACCAACGGTTTCCTCCTTACATCAACTTGCAGCCGCATTGGACGTCCCCATCGTAAGCTTCTTCGAAATCGGGAATCAATTCGCTACGGTGCTGGTGAGGAAGAACTGTCGTTTACGCACCCGTGCGGAAGGCGTACTCATCGAAAGCCTGGGCAGCGGCCTGCCCGGTCAGATGTTGGAGCCCTTCTTAATTGAACTATCTCCTGGGGTGACGTGTGGGGAAACCCCCATTTCTCATTCGGGTGAGGAGTTTGTTTATTGCGTGAAGGGGGAAATCGAATACTTCGTAGATGAGGAGTGGCATCGACTAGAAACCGGGGATAGCCTCATCTTTCAATCCCAACAGCGACATATCTGCCGAAATAACAGTCTCGACAATGCAATCGTGTTGATCGTCATTCTTCCCGCCGAAGGGACGGTTCGATTATCGCCCCATCAACATCTATTTATTGGAACTTCGGAATAAGCGAATTCGATAGAAGCATGTTTTATATTCGGAAATTAACCGGTCAAATCGCAGGCCATCGTCACGAGAGTGGAATGGATCAAGGGTAATAATGTCAAAATTTTCACTGGATGTGCTTCGCCAATCTGTATATCCGTTTACTGCCAGCGATGACCCTGATGTGATTCGCGGAGCTGAATTCGGGCAGGACGTCTCCCTGACAAAAGTAGGGAATGAAATTCTGGTATCTCACGTCGATCCGATCGTTGGGGCCATGAAAGGTATCGGAAGCCTGGCGGTGCATGTCGCCTGTAACGATATAGCGACCAGCGGTGTGCCGCCTCGTTGGATTTTACTGCTCGTCATGCTTCCCAGTAAGGAGGATACGGAACAACTTGAGAGCATCATGCAGGAGGCCCAGCAGGCAGCCAACGATGTGGGCGCTTCGATCATTGGCGGACATACCGGCTACTCCTCGGGAGTCACGCGCCCGCTTGTCGCAGTGACTGCATTGGGAAAATCGGACGGTCGTCGTGTGCTGGGTTCTGACGGCGCACAGGAAGGCGACCACGTGTTGGTAACCAAGGGAGTGGGATTGGAAGGCACGGCGATCCTCGCCGCGGATTTTACTGAAATCGCCTTGACGTTGGGTCTCTCCCAAGAAGAGATCGCCCAAGCTAAATTACTGGAAAATGAAGTCAGCGTTCTACCGGAAGCGCTGTTATTGGCTGATGAGGGGACAACCAGCATGCATGACGTCACGCGCGGCGGCCTTCTCGAAACTCTTCTGGAGATCTCCATGTTGTCTCAGGTAGGTTTGGACATTCAAGCTGATCGGATCCCTATCTGGCCGGGAGTGGCTCGTTTCGCCGATGCCTTTGATTTCGAGCCCCTGCGGATGATCTCCTCTGGCACGCTGGTGGCAACAATACCCCATGGGCGTGTGGACGCGGCGATAGCGTCCGTGGAAGAAATTGGCGTAAGCGTATCGGATATTGGTCGGGTGATTGAAAAAGGCGGCGTGCACTTACATGATCGAGGAGAGATCCAAGTATTCACGGAACCCTCGCCTGAAAAAGATGAACTGGCACGCATGTGGGACCTGTATCCACGCGAAGTCTAGAATCAGAATAAGTTTGAGATTGGAAACAAGAACAGCGACCATACAAACAGGATTCGGAATGAGCATCCGCACTTCTCGTCGATATGCAGCGTACGCAAGAACGAATACGACCAGGGTTTTCCAACCCAAGGATCTGCCAACCCTCAGATCAATTTGCATTAGGGCTTTCTTATTGCCGCGCAACCAATTCAACCCCGTCCACATCATGCCAATTGAAGGTGACGTAATAAAGATACCCATCTTCCAGGATGGCAACCCGATCCAATGAAAGATGGGCATCATCAAGTGCTACCGGTGTAGCCGTGAATTACATATCCTCCGAGGGGGTCCACTCAACCTGCCAGGGACCTGCCAGTTTGAGCGAAATGCTCGGGATGGAAATCGTGACCTGACCGTAGGGCAACTCATTCTGATAGAAAATCTGGGTAATATCCACGTTTTGGGGTAAATCCCCACCGCCTCCGCCACCACCACCAATGACTGGATGCTCCTGATCAACCAGATAGGCTCCAGTGAGCGCCCCGGCAGTCTCTACCTTGAATTCATAGCCCAGGTTACCCATAGGGGAAACAACAACGCTCACGGACAAAATCGTCAGGCTGTTCCCGGCCACATCGATTTCTTGATTCAATTCCCAAACATCGCCTGGTTGTGGATCGGGCCCTACATCGAAGGTGAAACTGGCATCGACCGGCATTTCCGCGAGTGCATCTTCGAGCACGAGTGTCAGCGGGCCAAGGGCGAAGGGCTCCATGGTCTTGAACGTCAGAGGGTGCTGGTGCGGGTCCGGTTCGTCGACGTAAGTGGGGTCGACTTCCTCTATAGGAATTTCCTGCCCATTGGTATCCAGCAAACGTGCCATCTGCGGATAGACCTGGGGATAGATATCGCTTTCCCAATGAAAGGTGGCATAAAAGATATAGCCATCCTCCAACTGGGCGACGCGATCCAGGGTCAGGTAGATCGATACATCTTGCGGCATAGGCGTAGCAGTCTGGGAAGGGATGCCGGTTTCCTGGGCGGCGGATGTTGGGGTCGGCAGTTCGATCACCGGGTAGACGGTCATCTCCGGTGGGGCTAGGATAAAGTGCAAGGGAATCTCCCAGTTTTCCAAAGCGTTATCGGGGGTGCTACCCTGCAAACAGGGGACGAAAAAGACAGCTTCGTTCACATCTGTCGGCACGGACGGATATTCAAAGCGGTACTCAAACCCGGAATCCCAACCAGTCCCCCAACCCATACCGGCCTCAAGTTCCTGACCATTTGGTAGGCGCAAGGATGGGGTTTCTGTGCAATGAGCATCTGTTTCTGAGCGAGAAACCATGGAAACACCATCGAATTTGTAATGCAATACTGTGTTCGTGGCATTTAAAAAGACTTGCTCGACTGTCACGGTTGCCTCCCCGCGCACTTGAGTGACCGGCTCTTCCAGCACTCGAATGGGGACACTCTGGTCGACGAGCCCAAGGCCGGGAATATACCCCAGCAATCGTTGGAAAGCAGCCACCACACTTTGCGGACCGACGGCGAACAGCGTGAATAACACAACAACCAGAATGACCACCCCCCAACGGAGGGCCGGACGCCGTAATAGGCCCAACATGCGGGTCTGGGTTTTTTCGGATTGCGTGATCAATTGTTGGCGCAAATCATCCAGAAATGCGAAGGAAGGATCGGGAACTGTCATGGCAGCCCGGATTTGATTTTCGAATTCAGGGGAGAAAGTAAGATCAGTCATTTTTGACCTCCAACTGGCTTTGCAGGCGGGCCTGCAAACGATAAAGCGATTTTTTGACAGCATCCTGGCGTTTGCCGAGTACGGTCGCCATTTCGGCGAAGCTCAAGTCGGCCACGTAACGCAGACGCAGCAGTTCCTGTTCCTTTTGGTCCAGGCTGCGGATCAAGGCGGAGAGCTGCTGAATCTGTTCGCTCTGGATTACGTCCGCGAGCAGATCGTTTTGCCCTGCCCGAATTTCAGCGCCATCCAGAAGCAATTCGGGCTGTTTTTTACGGAAGTGATCCAGGGCTTTGTTACGGGCAATGGTGAACAGCCAAGCCTTGAAGTGGCCCCGCTCGCGATAGCGCGGCAATTTTTCCAGAGCCGTCAGAAAAGTCTGGGCGGTCAGGTCTTCGGCGTCGGTCTGATTGCTGACGCGGCTGTAGAGATAGCGATAGATCGGCTTAGAAAAGCGGTCGTAAAGCCGTGCAAAAGCCAGCGGGTTTTGCCGCGCATTCTCTATGAGTCGAGAGACATCGTCAATAGGATAGGGTTTTATTTTTGTCATTGGTATGCTCATATCATATACCTTCTATCAGAAGATCGGTGTGAATGCATTCATATGTATAACGAGCATCAGGAGAAAAAGGGACAAAAAAGCAGGATCGTCAGCGCTGACAACCCTGCTTTGCCTGCGTTTCAGGGTAGTTTCAGAAGAGGCGCATCTGCCGGTCTTTTTTGGTGACTTTCTCCGGTGTGAAGACGGGCATCCGGGTTTGGATACCGTATTTGTAGACTTCCAGTACACACCCCGATAAAAACGAACTGGCACGCATGTGGGACCTGTATCCACACGAAGTCTAGAATCAGAATATATTTGAGATTGGAAACAAGCACAGCGACTTAATCGGATGCTCCGGAGGAGGAAGAGAGAACAGCGACCATACAAACAGGATTCGGAATAAGCATCGGCACTTCCCGTCGATATGCAGCGTACGCTTCCCCGAACTTACCGAGTAATTCCCTCTCCTCTACCAGAAGGAGAAAACCGAAAATCCAAAGCCACTGCGGCACCACAATCAGCAGGAAAGCGAAAACATGGCCGATGGCGAGGCCGAGGGAGGTCATGAATATACCGATGAAGAAATGATGCGGATGGCGAAGACATCGATAGAGATCCGTCGTGACCAGCCTGTTTGTGCAGCCCCACTGTTCTGGATCCGCCATGCTTCCGAGTAACTTTCCCGTCCTTTTTAAGGGGAAATGTGCCAGTAACATCCCTGCAATCCCGATAATACGTAACCATATTGGAAAGCTATCGGTATGAAGGACGAGACCGATGCCCACACCACCCACGATAGTTATCCCTGTAAGAAGCAACCAGAGTATGAGTCTTATACGGCATACAGACATTCTCGAATTCTCCCAGTGATGCCCTGTCCGCTGAGGATGTAAATCTGATGGCTGTGTGGGTATTGTAGAACGGGCATCATTGCGCCCAGAGCCAGTGTATCCTCAACGACGAGTTTCACACTTGCATCAGCAATTTACCTCGAAGCAATCGCCGCGACGGCAGAATCTTTGTGAGCAGACAGCAATGTCGATTCCCCGTCCACTTGCCGACGTCTGCAAGAGAAGCTGCTTGGATTTGTTCGGGATTTCAACGTCCCAGGCCAAGATGAAGCATGTACTGTATCCCCAGAAAATCCGACAACAACCCCACAAGCAAATTCCTCAGCCCGATTCGCAAGGTTCGGAAAAAATAATAGGTGCCGATAAGCCTTATTCGTGGGTCCCAGGCGAGGAGCACCTTCTTATTTTTCAATCCCCACACCAGGTGGGATGCCTCATCCAGCCCGGAACTTTCCATGACTTTTTGATTAGCAATTTTCACCCCAATCGGTGAAGCGACATCAAAGAGAATCTCACTTCCCGGAAATCTGTCGATCAAGCGAATCAAGAAATTCTTGACATCCGTCTCCTGGAAATAATAGAAGACGCCAGCCACAATGAAGAGCACATTTTCCCTGACTTCGATCTTTTCCAACCATTCATCTTCCAGAAATGATGCGATGATGAACTTCCTTCGCTCGCTTTCTTTCACAAATTTGCTTCGTAGTTCGATCACATCTGGTAGATCCAGGTCATACCATTTCAGTTTCCCGTTATCCGTTCTTTCAAAAGTCGTATCGAGTCCGCACCCGATATTGACGATGGTTCCCTCGGGATAGCGCTGCAGGAATTCCCGGACTGTGCGATCACAAAATATACTCCGCATTATCCAGGCAATATGTGTAATCGCGTCGATATTTTGGATCATGGGTGAAAAATCGTATTCAACCCGTTCAATGATCTTAACTGCCATCTCGTCCACTAACATGGGTTTCGGTTTCTTCGATTCCACAGCCCGCCCCCAGAGTGGCAGAAACAGCGTCTTCTGGACATAGCCAAAATTATGGATATCTATCTTTTCTGTCATACTTTCCTCCTTTTTTTTATCATGTCTATTAGGATAAAGATCATACTCCAGCTTCAGGCAAACACGAACGACACACTATTCACCCACTCGCCGGAAACAGGTCATCTGCTTGTAAGGATTTACGATTTAATGCCCAGATCCAAACCAATATCCCCAGGATAATGACCGTAAGATACAAAGTCCGAATTTTCGGATAGACAACAGGGATGACTTCAGTCGATTGAATGAGAACATCATACGTAGCGCCAACCCCGGCAAAGAAAGGATAAAGCAAGAGAATACTATTCCCGATACGGTATATCGCAGCAAATATAACCCCGACGACAAACAGCTTCCCAAATTCCGGCTGAAAACCGGCGTGGTGTAAAGAATAAAACGCAGCACTGAGAAGAATTCCGGGAATTATCCCGAACGATTTCTCAAAAATGGTCCGAAGAAATCCGTAAAAGAAAATCAACTCGAAGATCACTGCCAGCATAATAAAAGCGGCTGTCCACAATACTGTAGAGTCCAGGCGGAAATCGGCTGGAGGAGGAACATCTGATAGGAACTGCATGAGGAGCAGCGCCCCAAGAACAAAATTGATGGGAAGAAAGAAATACCAACGCTTTAGGCTGAATCCATAATCGGCGTAGTTCTTGCCATTATGGTAGATGTAGATTAATGGAAAGAGAATTCCCAAGCTGATCTGCCCAACATCACGGATAGAGATACTCAACCAAAGGACACTCCGAACGGCGCCCATGGCAATTGACAACGCAATCACAACGCCACCTGCAATAAAGGCGATGAATGTCTCTTGGGATGGTTGCCATGATAAAAGCTTTGAGATTATCGTTTTCATTTGAGTGTTATCGGACTGGGATCGCACGTTTTAATCCTCGAATTCTTCGCATTCCAACTTGAAATTGGGTGTATGGATCAGGATCAATTTGGCCTCGGTTGAGCCCATATTCTTATAGCGAAAACGATCTCCTTTCGGGACGATGCAAACATCCCCTGAAGAAAGAGTGCTGGTTTCAGCATTCACAGTGAAACTCACCTTTCCCTGCACGACATAGTAATATTTATCCGACCTGTTCGACCAAGATAGTTTATGGCTGACACCAATGGGAACCATAGTTTCAGCAATTGATGAGCTGATTTCCGATCCTGCGGTGTAATCCAAGATCCGGAGTCCATCGAACTCGATCGGTTCCACTTGCTCATGTTTTACGATCATATCTTCACCTTTTTACAACCACTTCATTCGGCGCGGCATACCGCGTAGTTGCTGTGTGATGGAATCTACTTCCGATGTAAACTCTTACTCCCGCGATTTGACGTTTGTCCAAGATCACCCACGGGCGACCTCTTAACCCTCACCCACCCCGACACGATGGCCAGCAGCAAGGCAAAGCACAGACAGCTTATCCGACTCATAAAGATCGATAATTCGATAGTATCGAAGCTGCTGTTTGATATGGAATCCACCAGTTGGCCAGGCAACTGCGATTCACCAACGAAGTAATTAGCCAGCAATTCCATCCACAAACCGCTGCCCAGCGCACAGGCAGCGCTGAACAACACCTTCAGCAAAGTATCCCCGCCATCCACGCAGATCAGCAGAATGCGCGGCAGCAGCAATAAACGAGCCCGTGAGACAAGCGATCCCTATGGGAGCGATCGCAAGCGGCTTCATGAGGAAATCCGTCGTATT